>Ga0137375_10002262_pt1 | contig 22672 bp, 22 predicted proteins | sample SagtaG_24_FD_104936 | JGI IMG/M metagenome (GOLD analysis project Ga0137375, IMG submission 104936) | Vadose zone soil microbial communities from Sagehorn Ranch, Mendocino, California, USA - Sage1_R_113_16 metaG | ecosystem: Environmental > Terrestrial > Soil > Vadose zone | place: USA... | reverse complement strand
CGCTCAACTCGGCGGTCTTCTCCGACGGCTCGTTCGTCTACGTGCCGAAGGGCGTGCGCTGCCCCATGGAGCTGTCGACCTACTTCCGCATCAACGCCAAGAACTCCGGGCAGTTCGAGCGGACTCTCATCATCGCCGACGAGGGCGCCTACGTCTCCTACCTGGAGGGGTGCACGGCGCCGATGCGCGACGAGAACCAGCTCCACGCCGCGGTCGTCGAGCTGGTCGCTCTCGAAGGCGCGCAGATCAAGTACTCGACGGTCCAGAACTGGTATCCGGGGGACGAGAACGGCAAGGGCGGCATCTACAACTTCGTGACCAAGCGCGGCAAGTGCGACGCGCGCGCCAAGATCTCCTGGACGCAGGTCGAGACCGGCTCGGCGATCACCTGGAAGTACCCCAGCGTGATCTTGAAGGGCGAGGGCTCGATCGGCGAGTTCTACTCGGTCGCCCTGACCAAGGGGCGCCAGCAGGCCGACACCGGGACGAAGATGATCCACATCGGCAAGAACACGCGCAGCACCATCGTCTCCAAGGGCATCTCGGCCGGCCACGGCCAGAACACCTACCGCGGCCAGGTCAAGATCTTGAAGGGGGCCGACGGCGCCCGCAACTTCTCGCAGTGCGACTCCATGCTGATCGGCGACCAGTGCGGCGCCCACACCTTCCCCTACATCGACGTGCAGAACCCCACGGCGCGCATGGAGCACGAGGCGACCACCTCGAAGATCGGCGAGGACCAGATCTTCTACTGCAACCAGCGCGGCATCGCCACCGAGGACGCGGTCTCGATGATCGTCAACGGCTTCTGCAAGGAGGTCTTCCGCGAGCTCCCCATGGAGTTCGCGGTCGAGGCCCAGAAGCTGCTCGCCGTCAACCTCGAGGGGAGCGTCGGCTGACGCCTGTAACCTTTTCAATCCGCGAGAGAGCAAGAAAGTAATTGAGATGCTGAAGATCAAGAACCTGCACGCGTCGGTGGACGGCAACGAGATCCTGCGCGGGGTCGACCTGGAGATCGAGAAGGGCGAGGTGCATGCGATCATGGGGCCGAACGGCTCCGGCAAGAGCACGCTGGCCCGGGTGCTGGCCGGCGAGGAGAGCTACCAGGTGACCGCGGGGGAGGTCCAGCTGGACGGCCGCGACCTCCTGGAGATGGACCCGGAGGACCGGGCGCGCGAGGGCGTCTTCATGGCGTTCCAGTACCCGGTCGAGATCCCGGGGGTGAGCAACACCTACTTCTTGAAGGCGGCGCTCAACGCGGTGCGCAAGCACCGGGGGCTTCCCGAGATGGACGCGATGGAGTTCCTCACCCTGGTGCGCCAGAAGATGAAGCTGGTGCAGATGGACGACTCGCTGCTCAACCGGCCGGTCAACGAGGGGTTCTCGGGCGGCGAGAAGAAGCGCAACGAGATCTTCCACATGGCGGTCCTCGAGCCGCGCATGGCGATCCTCGACGAGACCGATTCGGGGCTCGACATCGACGCCCTGCGCATCGTCGCCGAAGGGGTCAACAACCTGCGCGGCCCGGAGCGCAGCTTCCTCTTGATCACCCACTACCAGCGGCTGCTCAACTACATCGTGCCGGATTTCGTCCACGTCCTGGTCGATGGCCGGATCGTCCGCTCGGGCGGCCGGGAGCTCGCCCTGGAGCTGGAGGAGAAGGGCTACGCCTGGCTGGAGCGCGAGGTGGCAGAGACCACCCAGCCGGTAGGAGCGTGACGCCATGGCCGTGATGGAAACCGCCACCGCCCGCCCGGCTTCGACCGAGTCGACCGCGCCCTGGCTCGCCGAGCACGAGCGCTTCCTGCGCGAGCTGCCCGCCGGCGGGCCGGCCGCGGTCCAGGTCCTGCGCCAGCTCGGGATCGAGCGCTTCGCCGGTCTCGGCTTTCCCACCCTGCGGCAGGAGGACTGGCGCTTCACGAACGTCGCGCCGATCGCCCGCGGCTCCTTCGTCCGCCCGCAGAGCGACCCGGAGGCGGCCGATCCGGAACGGCTCGCCGTGCTCGATTTTCCGGCGGCGGCCCGGCTCGTCTTCGTCGACGGCCGCTTCTCGGCGAAGCTGTCGCAGTCCAGCGAGCTGCCGGCCGGCACGGTGGTGGCGAGCCTCGCCGAGGTGCTGGCGAACAACCCTGACCAGGTCCTCCCCTGGCTCGGCCAGCTCGCCCGGGTTGGAGAGCACCCGTTCGTGGCGCTCAACACGGCGTTCCTGCGGGACGGCGCCTGCGTCCTCATCCCGCGCGGCGCGGTGATCGGGAAGCCGGTCCATCTGCTCTTTCTCTCTTCCGCCAGCTCCGCCGGGGAGGCGACCTTCTCCTTCCCGCGCAACCTGATCGTGACGGGGGAGAACAGCCAGGTGACGCTGGTCGAGACCTACGCCGGCGAAGGCGCCTATCTCTGCTGCCCGGTGACCGAGCTGGTCGCCGGTCCGGCCTCGGTGATCGACCACTACAAGCTGCAGCGGGAGAGCCGCGAGGCCTTCCACCTCGCCACCTTCCAGATCGAAGGGGAGCGCAGCTCGAGGCCGTCGTCCCACTCGATCTCGATCGGCGGCGCCCTGGTGCGCAACGACGTCAACGCCGTGCTCGCCGGCGAGGGGATCGACTGCATCCTGAACGGCCTCTACCTGGCCGAGGGGCGGCAGCTCATCGACAACCACATGCGGGTGGATCACGTGAAAGCCCACTGCGCGAGCCACGAGCTGTACAAGGGGATCCTGGACGGCAAAGCGCGGGCGGTGTTCAACGGGCTGATCCACGTCCATCCGGGGGCGCAGAAGACCGACGCCAAGCAGTCGAACAGGAACCTCCTGCTCTCCTCCGAGGCGATCGCCAACTCGAACCCGCAGCTCGAGATCTTCGCCGACGACGTCAAGTGCACGCACGGCTCGACGGTCGGCCAGCTCGACGACGACGCCATCTTCTACCTGCGCTCACGGGGCATCGGCGAGGAGGCGGCGCGGAGCCTGCTGACCTACGCCTTCGCCAGCGACATCGTGGAGCGGATCAAGCTCGCGCCGGTGCGGCGCGATCTCGAGGAATTCCTGTTCTCCCGTCTGCCCCAGGGCGAGGTCGTCCGGCAGGCCGTCTAGGAGGAAGCGATGGCCGTCGCGCAGGTCTCTGAAAGGATCGTTCCTGGCTATGACCTCGCCCGGGTGCGGGAGGACTTCCCCATCCTCGCCCACCGCATCAACGGCCAGCCGCTCGTCTATCTGGACAACGCCGCGACCACCCAGAAGCCGCGGGCCGTGGTCGATGCCCTGGCGGCGTTCTACGCCACGTCCTACGCCAACGTCGGCCGCGGCGTCCACACCCTGACCCAGCGAGCCACCGAGGCGTACGAGAGCGCCCGCGGGACCGTGCAGCGCTTCCTCGGCGCCGCGCGGCCCGAGGAGGTCGTCTTCGTCCGCGGCACCACCGAGGCGCTCAACCTGGTGGCGCAGAGCTGGGGGCGGCAGAACGTGGGGCCGGGCGACGAGATCCTGATCGGAGCTCGAGCACCACTCGAACATCCTCCCCTGGCAGATGCTCTGCGCCGAGCGCGGCGCCCGCCTGCGGGTGGCGCCGATCGACGACCGCGGCGAGGTGATCCTCCCGGAACTGGAGCGGCTGCTCTCGGAGCGCACGCGGCTGGTGGCCGTGGCGCACATCTCGAACTCGCTCGGTACGCTCGTGCCGGTCCGCGAGATCGCCGGGCTGGCCCACGCGTGTGGCGCGGTCGTCGTGGTCGACGGTGCCCAGGGGGTGCCGCATCTCCCGGTCGACGTCCAGGCGCTCGGCTGCGACTTCTATGCCTTCTCCGGCCACAAGGTCTACGGGCCGAGCGGGATCGGCGCGCTGTGGGGGCGGGCGGACCTGCTGGCCGGGATGCCGCCCTGGCAGGGAGGCGGAGGCATGGTGGTGCGGGTGACCCATGAAAAGACCACCTACCTGCCGCCGCCGCACCGCTTCGAGGCCGGGACGCCGTTCATCGAGGGAGCGGTCGCCCTGGCGGCGGCGCTCGACTACATGAGCGCTCTCGGCCGGCCGGCCATCGCGGCCTGGGAGGAGGAGCTCCTGGCGCTCGCCACCGAGCGGCTCTCCGAGATCCCGGGCCTCGAGATTCTCGGCACCTCCCCGCAGAAGGCCGCGGTGATCTCCTTCACCGTCGACGGAGTCCATCCGCACGACGTCGGGACGATCCTCGACCGGCAGGGGATCGCGGTCCGCGCCGGCCACCACTGTGCCCAGCCGGTGATGGACCGATTCGGGGTGCCGGCCACCACCCGGGCCTCCTTCGGGCTGTACAACGCACCTGAAGAGGTAGAGGCTCTCGCCGCCGGGCTGCGGCGGGTCCGGGAGATCTTCTGGAGCTGACCATCCGATGAGCGACGAGCTGCGCGACCTCTATCAAGAGGTCATCCTCGACCACAACCGGCGGCCGCGCAACTTCGGGCCGCTGCGGGATGCCAACCGCAGCGCCGAGGGGCACAACCCGCTCTGCGGCGACCGGGTCACGGTCCACCTCCGGGTGAAAGACGATCGCGTCGAGGGGATCTCCTTCCAGGGCTCCGGGTGCGCCATCTCCACCGCCTCGGCGTCACTGATGACCGAGGCCCTCCGGGGCAAGACCGTCGCCGAGGCCCATGCGCTGTTTCACGGCTTCCACGATCTGGTCACCCGGGGGACGGACGGCGATCTCGCGGATCTCGGCAAGCTCGCGGTCTTCTCGGGCGTCCGCGAGTTCCCGATTCGCGTCAAGTGCGCCACCCTCGCCTGGCACACCTTCGAGGCAGCCCTCGATCAGAAGGACCAGCCCGTCTCGACAGAATGAGGAGACCATCATGGCAGACCCGAACCAGGCCACCCAGACCGACTCCGTGGATGTCGAGAACGCGATCGTCGAGGCGCTGCGGACCGTCTACGATCCGGAGATCCCGGTCAACATCTACGAGCTCGGGCTGATCTACGACCTCGATCTGCAGGCGGACGGCGCGGTCCACGTCAAGATGACGCTGACCTCGCCCGCCTGTCCCGTGGCCGGCTCGCTCCCGGGCGAGGTGCAGAAGAAGATCGAGGAGGTGCCCGGCGTCTCCTCGGCCGAGATCGAGCTGGTCTGGGACCCGGTCTGGAACCCTTCCATGATGTCCGAAGCGGCCCGTCTCCAGCTCGGGATGTTCTGAAACCCCCTGGGGAGGGCTGGACCAAAACCTGCATAGGTATGGGGTGTCTCGGACCTCATTGCCCGAGAGCCGAAAGGGAAAAATCCTTATGCGGACACAGAACAACGGCACTGTGGCGGTTCGTCCGGCCAATGACCTGAAGCAGCGTGAGGCGCCCGGAGAGGGAGGACGCTCCACGGAGGCGCGCCGGCTGGCGCGGCAGAGCGAGGAGATGACGGTCCAGGCGCAGGGCATGGAAGCCATGGGCCGGTTGGCGGGAGGGATTGCTCATGTGTTCAACAATCTCCTCACCGCCATCGCCTGCGAGACCGAGCTGGCTCTCCTCCGGCTGGCGCCGGACGATCCGGCGCGCAAGAACCTCCGCGAGATCGAGCGCGTCGGCGAGCGCGGCGCGGCTCTCTCCCGCCAGCTGCTGGCTTTCAGCGGGCGGCAGGTTTTGCAACCGAAGCTCCTGCAGCTCAACACGCTGCTGTCGGACGTGGACGACAAGCTGCGGCGGGTCCTCGGGGACGCCATCGAGCTCCGGCTCGAGCTCGACCCCGATCTCGACCGCGTCAACATCGATCCCACCCAGATGGAGCAGGTGATCCTCAATCTGATCTCGAACGCCCGCGACGTCCTGCCGGAGGGCGGCCAGGTGAAGATCGAGACGAAGATGATCGAGGTGCGGCCGGGCAATCTGGGCCACCCCCTCCGGTTCTCACCCGGGCGCTATGCGCAGCTCACGGTGACGGACAACGGTCCGGGCATGACGGATGAGGTAAGGCGGCGGGTCTTCGAGCCGTTCTTCACCACCAAGCAGGGACCCGAGGTGAGCGGCCTGGGGCTCTCGACGACCTACGGCATCGTGACCCAGAGCGGCGGTCACATCGTGACGGACAGCGAGTTGGGCAAGGGGACGAGCCTCATCGTCCTGCTCCCCAGCGGCGAGGCCGTGGACGACGCCCAGGGGGACGGGATCTCGCGCAAGCGCCCCTGGGAGACAATCCTGCTCGTGGAAGACGAGGAGAACGTGCGGCGGCCGCTGCACGAGATCCTCAAGGCCCACGGCTACAACGTGCTGGAGGCGGCCGACGCCGCGCAGGCCCTGGAGATCAGCAAGCAGCACACCGGGCCGATCCATCTCATGGTGACCGACATCCTGATGGGCAGCATGAGCGGTGTGGAGCTCGCCGAGCAGCTCAGCTATGACCGGGCCGGCATGAAGGTCCTCTTCGCCACCGGCTATCCCGCCGGCCTCGCCGAGGTCCCCAGCCTCGCCCAGGTCGACGCCCCCCTGCTCAAGAAGCCCTTCAGCGGGCGGGACCTGGCGGCCAAGGTGCGCGAGGTGCTGGAGAGCGATTGAGCCCTGGCCCCTGACCCTCATAGGCGCTAACTTTGCCGAGAACGTCCAGGCGGAGCGTCCCTCCCCCCTGGGCGGGGGTGGTTGGAAAAGGGGGGCGGCCAGGAGGGGGGGCGGCTGCGCCGACCACAACACTCTCCTCCTTGCCATCGGAAACTCCCTGTGTCCAGCTGAGGGTCCGGCGAAGCCCACCCGTCCCGGGGCGGACAGCAGGAGGTACCGGGCGAGCCTCGGTACGCCAGGCACGCCCCTCGGTCCTGTCCGGGCGAACGCCAGGAGCGGCGGGCAAAGGCGCGGGCTCTCCGGGCGGAGACCGGGAAGAAAGGGGCGAAGCCCGGAAGTCTTCGGGCGAACGTCATCCCTCTTGAGGGAGACGTCGCCCCACGAGGGATGACCTCATCCCCAAAAGGGACGGGCTCATCCCCAAAAGGGGCGGCCGTCATCCCTGCTGGGGGAACGGTTCCCCAAAGAGGGATGGGCTCATCCCCATTGGGGATGACGTTCTCCCCAAGACTCCCGGCCTCCGCCCCATCGGGGATCAGCTTTTCCCCGCGAGGGACGGAGGACAGTCCCCCAAGGTTTGCGGTCGGCGAGCCGCCCCCCTCTCCCATCGCACACCCACCAACCGGGAGAGGGGGGAAAGAAAGGACACCAAAGACCTGAAAGCCAATCAAGGACGAGTCCCGTTTCGGTCCCTGCTCTCGTCCTTGACGTCCTTTGTGTCCTTCAGGTCCCTTTGATCCACGGCAGCGCCGCCCTCGCCGAGCGGGATAGGGTGCTAACCTACCTGCGCATATGGCCGATCGCTTCACCTACGATGTCTTCCTGAGCCACAACTCAAAGGACAAGCCGCGTGTGCGGGCGCTGGCGGAGAAGCTGCGCGCCGCGGGGTTGCGGGTGGCCACCGAACACGGGCTCGACGAGGCGCGAGCGCAGGTGTTGTGCCTGTCGCCGGCGGCGCTGGGGTCGGAGTGGGTGGCGCTCGAACGCAGCACCGTGCTCTTCCGCGATCCGAAGAACGTCGGCCGGCGCTTCATCCCGTTGCTGCTGGCCGACTGCGAGCTCCCGGACGCATTGCGTCGCTACAAGTACGTGGATTATCGCCGGGAAACCAAGGCGGCTTTTGCTGAGCTGCGGGCCGCCTGCCGGTCCGAGCCAGAATCGGCCCCGCCCGCGCAGCCGCCGGAGCAGGCCGAGCCGCTAGCCGTGGTGGAACGCAAGCTCATAGGGCACACGAACTGGGTCAGGAGCGTGGCCGTGAGCCCGGATGGGACATGGGCGGCGTCCGGCTCGGACGACAAGACGGTCAAGATTTGGGATCTGGAAACGGGTAAATGCCGGACGACGCTGAAAGGGCATACGCAAGGTGTGAATTCCGTTTGCGATCACACCGGATGGGAAGCGGATTCTGTCGGCGGCGGACGACGCGTCCGTTCGCGTTTGGGACGCAAGCTCGGGCCGGGAATTGGCGAACCTGGTTGGGCACACGAATGCGGTCTGGTCGGTGGTCGCGTTGAGGGACAACGATCGCGCTCTTTCCGGGGGATCCGACAAGACGCTCAGGCTGTGGAATCTTGCTGCGGGTACGTGTCTGAAGACTATCGAGTGCGGGCCGGCTGATGCCGCCAACGTTTTCAGCACCGCCGTCGATCCGTTGGGGATTCGGGCGCTATCGGGCCATAGCGATGGGCGAGTCTGCCTGTGGAATCTTGAGACCGGCCAGTTCCTAGCGACGCTGAAGGGCCATTCGACTCTCGTCGACTCTGTTCAGATCACCCCGGACGGACGGTTTGCCGTTTCCGGCTCGGACGACATGACCGTCAAGATCTGGGACTTGGAAGCGAGGCCCTGCGTCGGGACCTTGGAGGGCCATCAAAGAGACGTTACTTCCGGTGCTATCTCCCCTGGCGGCGACTTGATCGCCTCGGCGGGGTCCATGGACGAAACGGTCCGGCTCTGGGATTGGAAATCGGGGACATGCTTGCAGGTGGTACAGCACGGCGAGCCAACGCCGATGTCCGTCGCCTTCAGTCCTGATGGTTCGCGCCTCGTAGTGGGAACGGCTTTCGGCTCCACCATCTTGATCTACCGCCTGACCGGCATCCACGCCGCGCAGCCGGCCGAGGCGACGCGCCGGTACGTGAATGCCAAGGTCGTGTTGATCGGCGAAGGGACGGTGGGCAAGACGTCAGCCGCTTCTTCGAGAAGATCTACGTCCAGCTCAAGAGCGGCGATTCCTACCTGCGGACACGCCAACGCGATGGCCGCGAAGTCTTTGGCGTGAAGAATCCACGCCATCTGGACTACTGGATCAGCCAACCCGCTGACGTGTATCTCGTCATCCGCCAGACGGAGGAGCAAAGCGGCGAGGAAACAATCCGCTGGATGAACGTGACGCGCTATTTCAAGAACCGGAAGGACAAGACAAGCCGCCAGATCGTCTTCGAGGGCGAGCGGCTGGACATGCAAGCGGTGTGGAAGCTGCGCGACCGGTTCTGCCCTCCCAGGCGCGGGAAGGGGCTGTAGAGAGAAGGGGCAGGAGGGTGGCCGTCCCGGAGGCGTAGTCGGCCGTGCTATCCTGTTTTCGGAGAAGTCGGAGAAGAGATCCCTCTTCCCAGGCATCGAGATCTGGGATAGGGTGCTGCAAAGGAACGACTTCGACGGGAGAACCAGCATGAGCCAGCCAGCGGTTGCGGCGCTCGCCCCCCTTCCCTTCGAGCTCGTCTACGACGACGGGGAGCCTTTGGACAGCAACTGGCACCGCATCCAGATGAGCCTCTTCATCAACGTGACCCGCCAAGCCATGGCGGAGCGCGAGCGGACCGACTTTTTCGTCGGCGCCAACATGTTCGTCTACTACTCTTTCGAGCAGGCCCGGGACATCGCGGCCGATCCCGAGGGCTCGAAGCAATTTCGCGGTCCGGACATCTTCTTCGTCGGCGGCGTCCCGGTGCGGCATGACCGCCAGGTCTGGGTGGTGTGGGAGGAGGGCGACCGTTATCCCGATGTCATCATCGAGCTCCTCTCTCCCTCGACCATGAAGAAGGACCGGACGGTCAAGAAGGCTCTCTACGCCCGGACGTTCCGGACGGCGGAGTACTATCTCTACCGGATCGAAACCCAGACGCTGGAAGGCTTCCGGCTTGCCGGTGACAACTACCAGCCGATGACGCCTGATGCCCGGGGGAGATTCTGGAGCGGCAAGCTCGGCCTGGATCTCGGGCTCTGGCAGGGCCGGATCGAGGAGCAGGACGCCACCTGGATCCGTCTGTTCGATCGCGAGGGCCGGATGATCCCCACCGATGCCGAGGCCGAGCACCAGCGCGCCGAGGCTGACCGCCGGCGCGCCGAGGCCGAACGCCGGCGCGCGGAAGAGGCGGAAGCACGCGAGGAGGCCGAACGCCAACGCGCCGAGACGGCGGAAGCCGAGCTCGCACGGCTCCGCGCCCGGTTGGGCGAAGGGGAGTGACCCTCGCCATCGGCCGTCTCAACGGGGATTCATGATAGCGGCTAAACGGCGTGGCTCAGCGCTTAAAAACGTGGCGCCGCCGCCCCACCCCGGGCTGAACCCCGGGGCTACCAATGGCCGTCCCTCCAGGACGGAGGTGACGCGCATCGGACTCCTCCGTCCCGTCAGGGACGGCCATTCCTAGCTAGCCCCGGATTTCAATCCGGGGTGCGGGCCGAGGGCTCCCTACGGCAGGGTCCCCTCCTCCAACCCCGCCAGATACAGCGCGTTCCACAGCAGCTTGAACGTCCGGTGGGGCTGCGCGCGGTGCTGGGGTCGGAAGCCGATCAGGACTACGCGGCCCTTGCCGACGCGGAGGTCGACCACGGCCGCGCGCTTCTTCAGGCGCTCGCCCCCTTTCAGATAGCCGCTGATCAGGATGTCCTTGGCGTCGTCGGGATAGGAGGCGACCACCCGGCGGTCGAAGCGGGGGTCGGGGAGGCTCGTCTGGAAAGCCGGCGAGTCCGCGAAGTACGCGGCCTCCTCGGGCTCCATCCCATGGCTCAGCGGGCTCTCGGGGTCGAGCCGGATGCGCAGCATGGAGCCGGGGGCGTGGAAGTCGTTGGTGGAGACCCGGTCGAGGACGTCGCGCACCGGCAGCCCCAGGAGGCGGATGACGTAGTCGGCCGAAGTGTCGAGCGCGACGAGCGTCCCCCCGTCCTCGACCCACTTCTTGAGCTTGTCTCCCCCTTCGGCTCCGATCCCTCCGGAGTACGGCGGCGGCAGCGGTCTCTCGAAGCGCCGCGCCTCCTCGGAGGCGGGCTCGCCCTTGTCCAGGATGTCCGCGTCCACGGACGGCAGCAGGATCACGTCCACCTTGCCCCGGAAGGTCCCCTTCCTGAGCGCGTCGTTGTCCAGGTTCTCGAACGGGAAGCGGTAGCGCTCCAGGAGGAAGCGGGTCCACCCCTCGTCGAGGCTCGGCACCCAGGGCTTGTAGAGGCCGACCCGCACCGGATGCATCCGCCAGGCGGGGCCGGCCGGAGCCGCGGCCAGCGGGCGGATCTCCACGTGGACCTCGCGCGAGAGGCGGCTGAGCTCCTCCGGCGTCGCCGAATCGGCCGGCAGGTAATAATCTCCGGGAGCGCCGGAACCGCTGGCGTCGCCGAGCTCGCCGACCGGGCTCTTCAGCCACCAGACCGGATGCTTGTCCGCGAGCAGCCGGTTGACCGCGGTGACCGCCGAATCGGCACGGTGCGAGATCAGCCAGCCACCGGGGGCGGCCGCACCCCCTAAAACATCGCCGCCCGGCCAGACGGCCTCGCGGAGATCGGCCAGCCGCGCCGGGCTGCCGTCCAGGCCCGCGAACGGACCGTCCGACTCCACCACCTCGAGCCCGAAGGCGAGGGGAAGCGACCAGGAGGTCACGTCGTAGGGGGCCAGGATCGGTCCGCCTTCGGTCGCGACCACCTCCGGATAGCGCTGGGGTCGGAGCATGGTGAGGAGGAACTGCCGGTAGGGCTGCGCCGCCGGGATGAAGTAGCTGCCCGCCGGAAAGAGCTCGTGGCCGGCGACGACCGGCGCCTCGGTTCTCTCGACCCGCACACCATGCCGCAGCAACAGATCGACCAGGATGGGCGCCGCCACCGGATCGTGCTGAGCGGCGGAGATGACCCAGGCGCGGGGGCTCTCGGTGCGGCCCCGCTCGGTCGCCTCGCGGGCCATCCGCCAGAAGTTGGTGAGCAGCCCCTCGCGGTTCCCGGCCGCCGATTCGAGAAAGCTGCGGGTGGCGATCAGCTCGTACTCGACGATGTCGCGCAGGCGCCACCAGCCGCCCGGCCACGGCGAGGGAAAGTTGGACTGCCGCTGGTACTCCGGCAGCCCCTTGACACCGCCGCGCAGCTCGCCCGGCTCGATCCAGACCGGCGTCGCGATCTCGGCGCTCGCGACCTCGGTCAGCAGGCCGGTGACGTTCTTCCACCAGGCCGTGTTGCGGGTGCCGCCCGGCCAGTAGCTGTCGAAGATCATGTTGCTGCCGACGCCGAGCTTCCCCCCCTCCTCCAGGCGCAGGCTCATGTTGGTCCCCAGCATGTCGGCCTGGCGGAAGATCAGCGAGTGGACCTCGGGAGCGAGCGGATCGGCCTGCGGCGGCACGAACATGCGCGGGCCGGTCCCGCCCATCTGGTGCTCGTCGAGGAAGATCTGCGGGAACCAGCGGTGGTAGAGGACGTCGTTGACCGCCTGCGACTCCTTCTGGGTCAGCATGTAGAAGTCGCGGTTGTTGTCGTGCCCGGCGTAGACGTGGTAGAGCCAGGGCATCTCCCCGCCCTCGTACGGCGTGCCCAGGTACTTGTTGTACCAGTCGACGACCATCACCTGGCCGTCCGGGTTGATCGAGGGCATCAGGAGCAGGATGGCGTCGTTGAGCCAGGCGAGCATCTTCGGGTCGCGGGTGGTCGCCACGTCGTAGACGAATTCCATCGCCATCTGGGTCGAGCCGACCTCGGTCGAGTGGATCGAGCAGGTGACCAGGGCGATGGTCTTGCCTTCGGCGATGAGGGCCTTGGCCTCCGCCTCGGAGAGGCCGTCGGGGGAGGCCAGCCGGCGGGAGATCTCGCGGTAGCGGTCGAGCTTCTGCTGGTTGGCCTCCGAGGTGAGGACGACCAGCGGCATGTCGTTGCCGAGCGTCGAGGTGCCGGCCGACTCGATGGAGACCCGGTCGGAGGCGGCGTCGACGGCCCGGAGGTATTCGACGACCTTGGGCCAGGGGGCGAGCTTGCGGTCCTCGCCGACCCGGTGGCCGAGGAACGACTCCGGCGAGGGCACCTCCGCGGCCCGGGCAGCGCCGGCGGCGGCCAGACATGCGAGAATGAGGGCGGATGGGAGCGCGGAGCGGCGCATGGGCGGGAGTGTATCGTAGCGGGCATGGCAGGCGGCTTGCTTTTGTTCTAGGGGAGCAAAGGGACAAACCATGAAATCGATCTGGAAAATCATCCTGACCGGCGCTCTCCTGACGCTGCTGACTCCGGCCCCCGGCGTACCGGACGAGAAGCCTGCCGTGGCTCTCGATGAGCAGTTTCAATATCGCTGGCAGCTCAAGAATTTCCTGGGCGTGGTGGCGGGCCTGTTCCTCCCCAACCAGGGGGAGGGCTCGCTGACCTTCAAGACGACCAACGGCCATCTCCGCAGCGAGCTGATGATCACCTCCAGCGCCAGCCGCCAGGGTGAGTACTTCCGCTACGGCTCGGAGATCGACAAGGCCACGCTGCAGCCGATCCGGGCCTGGAGCGCCTATTCGTGGCGCGGCGAGTCCAAGTCGAAGATCGAGGACATCGGGAAGCAGGGCGTGCTCGACGTGGCCGCCGGCATCTTCGCCATCCGGCGCAATCCCCCCGAGAAGTCGCGGCGGATGGAGATCTGGTCGGACGGCAAGATCTACCCGGTCGTCGTGATCCCGCGCGGGACGGAGCTGCGGAAGCTCTCGGACCGGAGCGTCTACGCCCGGCACTTCTCGATCCGTGGCGTGGAGGTGCCCGGAACCCGCAGGTGGAAGGGTAAGATGGACCTCTGGCTCGCCAGGGACGGGGCGGCCACTCCGGTGGAGATCGTCATCTCCCGGAACCTGGCCGATGTCCGCATGGAGCTGAAATCCCAGCCGTAAACAGCGAGGAGGAGAGCATGGATCGGAAGAAGCTCGTTTCGGCAGTCGCGGTGATGTCGTTCCTGGCCCTGGTGGGCTGCTCGAAGAACAACCAGCAGATCAATGCCGCCACCGACCAGGGGGGTGGCCAGCCGACCATGAACACCATGGCGCCGGCTCCGGAGCCCGAGCCGGCTCCGCCGCTGGAGACCGCCACGGCCACCTTGCAGGGGGCGCCGGCGGACACCGATTTCAAAGGCACCGTCACCTTCATCCCGCAGGGGAACGGCGTCAGGGTCGTGGCCCATCTCGAAGGCGTGGACCAGGACGGCCTGCACGGCTTCCACGTGCATGAGACCGGCTCGTGCGTCCATGGCGAAGGGGAGAAGCACTTCACCTCGGCCGGCGGCCACTTCAATCCGGGCAAGGCCGATCACGCCTGCCCGCCCACCGAGCCGCGCCACGCCGGCGACCTCGGGAACATCCAGGTCACCAACGGCAAGGGCGATCTGGAATTCACGACCAACCTGCTGTCGCTCTCCGGCCCCAACACGGTGGTGGGCAAGGCGATCATCCTCCACGCCAAGGCCGACGACTGCAAGACGCAGCCGACCGGCGACTCCGGCGACCGCCTCGCCTGCGGCGTGGTCACGATGGGGAACAACCCGACGCAGTAGGAGGGGGGTCAGGTCACCTCCACCCACTCCAGCGTCACGTCCTCCCCCAGGATCCGGCCGGCCAGCCGGTGGAACTTCTCGCCCGCGTCGGTCACGCAGACGTGATGTTCCGCCGGGCCTCCGGTCGCCTCGATCCCTCCTTCGGCGAGACCGGCGGCGACCACCTCGGCCACCGCCTCGGCCGAATCCACCAGGGTGACGTCCGGTCCCGCCACCCGCCGCAGCACGGGCACGAGGAGCGGGTAGTGGGTGCAGCCGAGCACCAGCGTATCGATCCCCGCATCGAGGAGCGGGCGGAGGTAGCGCTCGGCGATCTGCTCGGTGATCGGGTCGTCGTACCACCCCTCCTCCACCAGGGGGACGAAGAGCGGGCACGGCTGGCTCAGGATCTCCAAGTCCGGCCGGAGGGCGCGGAGAGCGCGCGGATAGGCGTCGGAGCGGACCGTCGCGTCGGTCGCGATGATCCCGACCCGCCCCCGGCTGACCGACGCCGCCTTGCACGCCCCGGGCTCGATCACACCCCAGGTGGGGATCTTCAGGTGCAGGTCGGAGTCGAGATGGGGGAGGGCGAGCGCCGAGGCCGTGTTGCAGGCCACCACCACCGCCTTGACTCCGCGCTCGGTGAGGAACTCGATGTTGCGCAGCGTATAGCGTGTGACCGTTTCGGGCGACTTGCTGCCGTAGGGGAGACGGGCGGTGTCTCCGAGGTAGAGGATCGACTCGCGCGGCAGCCGGCGGCGGAGCGCGGCGGCCACCGTGAGCCCGCCGACCCCCGAATCGAAGACCCCGATGGCGTCCAATCGACCTCCCGTCAGCGGGTGCGCAGCGCGTCGAGCGGCGCCAGCGGCCGGCTGGTGTCGAGATGGCCGGCGAACGTGGGCCGCTGCAGACCGTTCCAGAGCAGGGCCACCCGCCGCGCCTCGGGCACGTTGGTGACGATCGAGTTGACCAGGCTGTAGACGCGCTGGAGCTCCTCCGTGGACCCGGAGGCGGGTGGATCGTCGTGCCCGTCCCAGACCAGGTTCAGGTAGGCCGTCCCCTCCTTCGAGAGCTGGACGCCGGCGAGGGCGACCCCGTCGGGGAAGAGGCGGACGCCGTCGGGGCGGGGCGCCAGAAGGGCCTCCGCGATCCGGCGGATGCGGTCCTTGGGAGCGGAGGTGACCTGGAGCTCGCGGCGCTCGACGCGAAGCCCGATTCCGTCGGGAATCCAGAGGTCGAACGGCACCGGCGCCGCCTTGCCCGCGCCTGCGGGCGGCTGGCTCTCCGTACCGCCGGCGCCGAGACCCTGGAGCCACCACCAGAGCGCGCCCCCCGCCAGCAGGGCCAGCGCGAGGCCCAGGATGAATGCCGCCATCCGCCGGTTCATCGTCTCCCCGAAGACCTGGGCTGCGGCGGACGGGTCCCGGAGCTTCCGGGTGTCGCGGGTCTGGTGCCGGGCGCCGGCTTGAGTTGGGGCGCCGGTTGCGCCGGCGGAGCGGCTCCGGGCTGGCCCGGCGGGCCGGGTTGGCTCGCCTGGGGAGGCTCCGGCCGGTTCTCCACCAGCGCCTTGTAGCTCGAGACGGCGCGGGTCAGGGAGGCGACGAGCTCGGCGCGGTAGGCGCCATCCTGGAGCTGCTTCTCCTCGTCCGGATTGCTGATGAAGCCGAGCTCCACCAGCACGGCGGGCATGGCCGCACCGTTCAGGACGCGGAACGGCGCCTGCTTGACGCCGCGGTCCCTGAGCTGGAGCGTCTGGTTGAGATCCCCTTGGATCATTGCGGCGAAGCGCTGGCTCTCCAGCAGGTGGTGCGTCTGGGCGAGATCCCAGAGGATCAGCTCCAGGTCCTGCGTCTCGAGGCCGGTCGTCCCCTCGGGTACCGCCGGCTGGGCCGTGTTTTCGGTCTCCGCCATGCGGGCCGCGGCCGCGTCCGAGGCCTCGGCGCTCAGGAAATAGGTCTCCGCACCGTGCGCTCCGGCGCCCAGCGACGAGTTCAGGTGGAGCGAGATGAAGAGGTCCGCCTTGTTCTGATTGGCGATCGCCGTCCGCGCATCGAGCGGGAGGTTGGCGTCCTCGTTGCGGGTGAGGACGACACGCACGCCGAGCTGCGACTCCAGACGGGCCTCGAGCTCGCGGGCGATGGTGAGGGTCAGCTCCTTTTCCTGGATCCCGCTCGGTCCGATCGCGCCGGTCTCGGAGCCGCCGTGGCCGGGATCGAGCACGATCGTGCGCACACCGGGCGCCTGCTCGGAAGGCGCCGGGCCGGGTGCCACCGGGACCGGCGTCTGCGACGGGAGGTGCACGTCGAAGACGATGCGGAACGGGTTCTCGAGCACGTAGCTGGACGCCTGCGCCTCCGGAGAGAGCTGGATTCTCACCTGATCGGGGGCGATGCTCACGCTCTGGACCAGGGGGTCCGCCACCGCGGGAGGCGTGGGCGGCGGCGCCAGACGGTCGCCCATCATCTGCACGTCGACCTGGCCGGGCTGCCGCAGGATCTGATAGCGCGGCGCCTCCGGGAACTGCAACACCACCGTCGTCATCCCCTGGAGGTGGACCACGTCGAGCAGCACCGGAATCTCGCGGGCGGCGCGGCGGGAGATGACGAGCTGCTGAACGCCCGGACGCCAATCGAAGAGGAAGCCGGCGAGGTCGCCATAGGTCTTCTGGAGGAAGTCGACGGGCACCAGGAGCGTCCCCTCGCCGCGGATCGGCGGCTGCGAGAGAGACACGATGTTGTCCCCCACCGTGATGATCGCGCTGCCGATGGCGATCACCACGTCCTTGCCTTCGATCGTCAGGGTGAAGCTCTCGCCGTTCTCGTCCGCGTCGAGCGTCCCGCCGAGGTTGTTGACCAGGGCTGCGAGGCCGAAGAGCGGTCCGGCGGGGGTGATGGTCACCGGCGCCGGCAGGATTCCGCCGTCGAGCAGGACCGTCGGCTGATGCTGGACCGCGGGCGGCGTCTCCATCCGCGCCTGGGCGGCGACGAGCACGGGCAGGAGGAGGCTGACCAGAGCGAGAGTTCCCAGGAAGCGCCTGTCGTTCACGCCCGAGAGGATACCACCGGACCTCACCCCCTCGATCCCCCTCTCCCATCGCACACCCATCCCCCCGGGAGAGGGGGAGGCTTGCATCGCTTGGAGACCGGGCTCCCGGTGTGGTAGAAGGAACCGATGGAGATCCGCCAGTTCCGGGTGGCCGTCCGGGCCAAGAATTTCGACAGCACCTGCCGCTTCTATGGAGAGTCGCTGGCCTTCCCCCGCCTGCAGGCCTGGGACCGCGAGGACGAGCGGGGTGCGCTCTTCCAGGCCGGCGGCGCCGTGATCCAGGTCGTCGGCCGGGCTGCCAGCGCCGAGGGGCCGCGCGCCTGGGACGAGACCTACGACTACGTCGGCCCCAAGCACAAGCTGACGCTCGCCCTGCTCGTTCCCTCGGCCGAGGCCGCCTACAGGGAGGCCCTCTTCCGCGACAAGAACATCCCCGGCGGGTTGCGCCGCGACACCGACGGCGCGCTCATCTTCGAGACCCACGATCCGGATGGGGTGAAGGTCATCTTCAAGGAGGGATGAGCTCCTTGGTCTCCTGGAGCCGTGGAACGGGAATGGTCCCCGAGGTTGTGGCATCCGCCGGACCCGCCGGGGCTCCCTGGGGGGGCGTCGGCCGGTCGATTCTCCAATCGACGCGGTAGACCGGTACGGCCAGGGCTTTCCCCTTGAGCTGCAACGGCGCGAGCACGTCCACCGGCGGCGGGCCGGCGAGGCTGCGGTACAGGCTCTCGGAAATCAGGACCTCGCCCGGGCTCGCCTCGGCGCAGAGGCGGGCGGCGGTGTTCACCGCGTCGCCGATCACCGTGTACTCCAGCCGGCGCTCGCTGCCGATGTTGCCGGCGAAGACCTCGCCCACGTCGAGCCCGATCCCGACCTCCAGCGTCGGCCGCCCGTCGCCGGCCGAGTCCCGGTTCATCTGCTCGAGCCGCCTCTGCATGGCGAGTGCGGCCCGCATGGCCCGGTCCGCGTCGTCGTCGCGCGCCAGCGGCGCACCCCAGAGAGCCATCAGGGCGTCGCCGATGAACTTGTCGAGGGTACCCCCGTGCTCGAAGACGATCTCCACCATCTCGGTGAAATAGCCGGTGAGCAGGCGCGCGATCTCGTCCGGGCTCATCCGTTCGGACAGCGCGGTAAAACCGCGGATGTCCGAGAAGACGATGGCCACCCGCCGCTTGGCCCCACCGAGCTGGATCTCCCCCTCCTGGTCCACGATCTGGCGGGCGAGGTCGGGCGCGAAGTAGCGCTGGAAGTTGGAGAGCACCACGGCCTCGCGGCGGACGCGCTCCACCAGCTGGCTGTTCTCGATCGCCACCGAAACCATGCTGGCGAACGCGGCGAGGAACTCCAGGTCCTCCTCGCCGAACGAGTGGGTGGCGCCCAGGTTGTCCAGATAGATCAGGCCGAGCACGCCTCCCTGTCCGCCGAGGAGGGGAGCGCAGAGCGCGCTCTGCACCCGCTGGCGCAGGATCGTCCCTTCGCCGAAGCGGATGTCCGCGGGAACGTTCTCGATGAGGAAAGCCACCCGTTCGGCCACCGCCCGGCGGGCAATGACGCGCGGCACATGCCACTCCACGTCCGGCCCCTCGCTGCGGCTGCGCGAGATCTGCGGCACGAGCTCGCCATCCGGGCCGGCCAGCAGGATCGCCACCCGGTCGACGCTCATCACCTGGAACGCCACATCCACGACCCTGTCGAGCAGCCGGCCGACCTCGGTCTGCTGCGAGAGCTCCTTGGCGATATCGAGAAGGAGGTCGAGCTTCCTGGCCTGGCGGTCGATGGCGGAGTCGCCTTCGATCTTGAGGAGGGAAGGTCCGTGGGGAGCGACGGCAAGGCGGGCGGCGATGTCGGCGGCTCCACGGACCGGCATCTGGCGCAGGATCGTGGCATCGCCGCTCTCGTCGCCGAGCTCCGGGGGCGGCGGAGGCTCCGGCTCCTCCTCAGCCACCACATCGAAGTCAACTTTGCCGAAGGCGATGCGCGCTCCCGGCGGAGCGAGCCCGTCGCGGACCCGCTCACCATTGATGAACGTGCCGTTCGTCGAGCCCAGATCGCGGATGAGGATCGCGCCCTCGAACTGCTCGATCTCGGCATGCCGGCGGGAGATCGTCGGATCGGAGATGGGGAGGTCGCACGCCACGGCGCGCCCCACCAGAAGCGGGCGCCCGTTCGGGAGCACGAGGGAGCGATCTCCGGCGATGGCGACCAGCTTCAAGGGCACGACAAAGCTCTCCAAAGGGCCACGGCGGCCCAGGCCTTTACCCTACTACAACGGCGGGGAATAGCGGTCCGAGGGTTGAACGTTTCCAAGCCGGTATGCTACTCTTCGCGGCGTCCGATGGACGTCGCATCGGGCATGCCTCGACATTCTGGCGCATTCGTCTAGGGGTCCAGGACGCCGGCCTCTCACGCCGGTAACACGGGTTCGAATCCCGTATGCGCTACCAAACGTTCCCCAGGTACAGTGAAGTGGTGTAACTCCTCGTAGAATGAGGAAGTTACTGGTGTTCGAATCTCTCCTTCCGCGACCTGCAAGCCTTCCGGAAACAGAAACGCCTGGAATCTCTGCCGCTGCTCGAGGGTCGCCTCCAGCCAGAGCCTTGTCGCGTTCAGGGAGACCCTCTCGGCGAAGTCGAGGACGGCTTCGATGTCCAGCTCCTCGGACCTCTGGTCGTGCTGGTCGATCTCGGCCAGGGCCATGGATTCGCTCAGCTTGGCGAGCTGCTCCTTGTAGGTGTCTTCGTCGATGAGCTTCTGGAAGATGAAGGCTTCGACGAGCTGATCCTTCCGGCGCTTCAGGTCGGCGATCTTCCTTTCGGCGGCGGCTCTTTGGGCCGCTACATCTTCATGCCTTGCCTTCCAGTGGTCCAGGACGATGGCTCGGAAGAGGGCCACGAGCTCGGGGCGCGGCCGTAGGCGATCGAGGAGGGTCAGGAACTTGGCTTCCAGGTCGCGCCGGGGGAGGTTCGTCTTGCGGCAGCGGGCCTTTGGCGGGCAGTGGTAGTAGGCGTAGCGCTGGCGCTTGCCGTGGGACCAGGAGCCGGTGAGTGGATGGCCGCAGTGGCCGCAGGTGGTGAAGCCGCGGAGCGGGAAGTCTGGGTTGTTGCGCTCCTTCGGGACGATCTCGCCGTTCGTGGCAAGCAGGCTCTGGCAGCGCCAGAACGTGTCTTCGTCGACCAGGGGAGGCCAGTTGCCGGCGGTCTCGATGTCCCAGGTGCGCTGGACGATCCGGCTGATGTAGACGCGGTTCACGAGCATCTCGCCCCACTTCTGGGCGGACAGGTCGCGGTTTTGCCGGGTGCGGAGACCCAGCCTCGTGATCTCTTCGAGGACCTGGGACTTGGTGTAGAGGCCCGTCGCGAAGCGCTCGAAGCCGAGGCGGACGAGGGGGGCTCGCTCGGGGTCGAGCTTCAGGGTCTTGCCGTCCGGCAGGTAGCCCAGGGGTGGCTTCAAGACCCATTGGCCCCGGCGTACGGCTTCCTGCATGCCGGCTTTGGTCCGCCCGCCGCGGACGTCGTTGTCGAACTGGGCGAGGGCGGCAAAGATACCTTCCATGAACTTGCCGGCCGGGGTCTCGTCGATCGGCTGGCTGACCGATCTCAGGGTGATTCCGAGCCCGGCCAGGTGGCGGCGGATGATGGCGTGATCGAAGGCGTCGCGGGCGAAGCGGTCGACGTTGGTGACCACGAGGACGTGGATATTCACGCGCCGCTTGTTCTGCTCCCGCACGTACGTCAAGGCCGCCTGCAGCTCGGTGCGGTTGGCGGTCTTGGCGGACTCGCCGCGCTCCAGGAAGACGCGGTCGACTTCCCAGCCGTTCTGCTTGCAGAAGGTCCGGCACTGGTCTTCCTGGACGGGGAGGGAGAGGTTCTGGGTCTGCTCTTTGCTGCTGACGCGGCAGTAGATGATCGCCCGCAGTGTGGTCATCCCGGCGGCTCCTTGTCTGGGACCGGCGCCTTCCGGCCCCCCTTGGCCAGGAAGCACGTCACGGTGATGTCGGCGAGGCCGTAGAGCTCCCGGCGGAGGCGTTCGAGCTGGGCGTCCGTCAGATCGCGCCCGGCTTCGCCCAGGAGCTTGCGGCACTCAGCGAGAGAAATCATAGCACAGATCAGCTCTTCTGTGTAGCTTTGAGAGGAAACTCTTCTTCTTTGAGCAGGCCGAGCTCTCGGAGCCGGGCGCTGACGCGGCTCCGGCTCACGTGCAGGGTGCGGGCGATGGCGGCGAGGCTGGGTGAGGTGCCCCGCCGGCGCGCGGACAGAGACTGGGCTTCCCAGGCGGCGACGAGGGCGGTGTCGTGGATGGCGGCTGAGGGGCGGCCGGCCGGGCGGTGGCCTCCTCGGGCGCCGAGGCGACGAGACCGGGCCTGGTCGTCGAGCTGGCCGGCGGCTCGAAGGGTCTCGAGGTGCTTGCGGACGGTGGTTCTGGAGACGCCGAGCTTTGTGGCGAGCTCGCGCTGGGTGAGGGGGCGGCGGCCTCTCCGGCCCTCCCAGAGGGATGACAGCTCCAGGGGATTGATGACCACGGCGGGACGTCCCCAGCGGGCTCCAGAGGCTCGGAGGTAGGCGAGCTTTGCAGCTTCGGCGCGGAGCTGGCGATCGAGGTTGGCGGAGGTTTCGAGCCAGTCGTGCCAGCGGATCGCCTGTGCGAGGTCGGTGGTGTCGAGACCGTCTTCGAGGGCGATCAGGGCGACGCCTCGATCGGCGAGGAGCCGACCGAGATCGGTGAGGTGGCGCAGGGAAGCCGCGAGATGGCTCAGGGTGCGGACGAGGACAGCCTGGACGGCGTTGGCCCTCACGGCCTCACGGAGGCGCCTGAGGCCCTTTCTTGGACCGTCTGCCCCCGGGCCTTGGTCGGTACATTGCCAGGGTGATCTCCCAGCCTCTCCGGGCGGCGTAGGCGGTGAGCTTGGCCAGGATCTCGCCAACGGTGGCCTGGTCGAGGCCGGCGGCGGAGGTGCTCGCGTAGAGGGCGACTTTCATTGGTTTCTCTTGGCTTGCTGTCTGGCGCTGATCTCGCGGGCTTGCTGGCGGCGGACTTCGTCAGAGCCGGCGTAGAGCAGCGGATTTCTCGACCTGGGGGTGTAGCGGGCTCGCACGGGCTCAGGCCGGTTGGCTTGTTCCATGACCACGCGGTGAACGTAGGCGGCGGGGTTGCGTTTGTTGGCGAGGCCGGCGTGGATGAGCCGGCGAAGAAGCTCGAGGAGGGGCTCGATGCCACCGAGGGTCTTCGACCAGAGACCGATCTGGGCAGGGCTCGGGAGAGGGATTCCGGCTTCTTCGAGGATCAAGTTCGCCCGGTGCGTCGCGCTCTGCGGCCCTGACAAGGGCCGGAGCGCGAGAGCGAAGCTCTCCATGTCTGCTTTTTTTGAATCTGGGGGGTCGGGGGGGAT
>Ga0137375_10002250_pt1 | contig 22696 bp, 15 predicted proteins | sample SagtaG_24_FD_104936 | JGI IMG/M metagenome (GOLD analysis project Ga0137375, IMG submission 104936) | Vadose zone soil microbial communities from Sagehorn Ranch, Mendocino, California, USA - Sage1_R_113_16 metaG | ecosystem: Environmental > Terrestrial > Soil > Vadose zone | place: USA... | reverse complement strand
CCCTGCGCCCTTTATCAGGCCGTAGGGAGTAGGCGCGCGACCAGTTCCAAGCCCGAGCAAAGTTTGGAATGCGGCCATCGGTAGCCTACGGCGGTTGTGCCGAAAGACGAACTCATCCAAGTAGACTTGGAGTTGAGCGCGGCTCACACCATGATACGTGCCAATAAGCCATTGCTGAAGATTCCCGATTGCGCGGTCTGCCAACGGCACCGCAGATTTCGCACCCTTGCGCAGATCGGTTCGCAGCGGTTGAATGCGCGCGATGTGCTGGTAACCATTTTCTTCCAGGCCGGAAAAGCTCTTAAGGCCATCGGTGCAGATGGTCGAGCCTGGGACCACATTCTGCTTGATAAAATCATTGAACGTCGTGGTCTTAAAGTCTGGGATTACAGCCATGCGGACCCGACCCGAAGCTTTTCCGCGCTTTTCGACAGCTACAAGCACCAGAGCGGCTCGACGGCCTTTGAGTTGGCGGCTCCCGCGCAGCCCCGCCTGAGTGCCACCAATCCAGGTGTCGTCGATCTCCACTTCGCCACGAAGCGGCTCGCGAGCGGCGTTAACCATCGCTCGTCGCAGTTTATGGAGCATCATCCACGCCGTTTCGTAGCGTTGGAGTCCCAACTGACGTTGGAGAAGAAGAGCCGAGATGCCACGCTTATCAGTGGTCATCAAATAGGCTGCCCAAAACCAAAGTGTCAGCGGCGTCTTCGTGTTGTGAAGAACAGTCCCAGCGGTCAGCGAGATCTGGTGACGACAAGCTGTGCACTGCCAAGCTCTTCGTTTCACAATGGCGTAGGCTCTACCGTGCCCGCAGCGACGACAGGCGAACCCATCGGGCCATCGACAGGCCGCCAAATACTCTTGGCAGGCCCTCTCGGTGGCGAACTGATGCTGAAATTCTCTCAAATTCTTAGGAAAGGGCGGACGCGGCACGCCGCTATACTATATCTGGGGGCTTGCTGTAACAACCGGATAAGCTAGAGCCATCTTTGTCGCGACCGTCATCGCTTTGGTGGTCCAGCCTGTTCCCATGGGGGTGAGTACAATCGTAGCGGTCACTGTCCTGGCATTGACCAAAACGGTATCGCCGAATCAGATCTTTTCCGGATACAGCAATCCCACGGTCTGGCTGATCTTTACGGCCTTCTTGTTCTCCAGGGCGGTCATGACTACCGAATTTGGGATGCGTGTTGCCTATAAGCTTATCCGCCGTTTTGGTCGCAGCTCACTCGCTCTGAGTTATTCGATAGCGGCTTCTGACCTTGTCCTGGGACCCTTCATTCCGTCTGATACTGCCCGCGGAGGTGGGATTATGAATCACCTTCTTGGCAAAATGCTGAGTATTTGCCTTTTCGAAAGTTGCAAGCCACCGAGAATTTTGGCCCATTTTGCATTCTTTACGGTTAGTCACAGTCGCGTGTCCGTGCTGTGCTGTGCTGTTCATTCTGGACACAAATTGGACACACCGTTTTCCCTAATAGCATTGCGGCAAAATCCTCTCGCCAGTCTGTCAGATCTTCACGCCAAGCCCGCGGAGTTTTTCTTCTTGGTTAGGCTTCATAGTTCCCCTAAGTCTCCGCAGATACAAACTGTGACCCACTTTGTAGAAATCCGTGTGCGGATAAAGACCCTCGATCGCCAGATCTAATCCGGCGATAGCGTCCGGTATGCCCTTTCTCCCGCCTTCGAGACACTGCTTGATTGCCATCAGTTGATGCGCTAAAAGCAAAGCAGGAATTGGATGATCTTTGTAAAGCTCCTATGCGATCCTCCAGTTCTCAGCCTCTAGCATAAAATCACCCGAACGGCCTAGTTCTGGCCACTGCGCTTTCATGTTCGGCAAAGACGAAGGCTTTGGATTGGCTGTCTTGTAAGCCTCAATAAACTGATCAACTTGACTGTTCACGATTCTGCGCAGGGCTTCCTCTGATATTTCCGGACCATCGTTGGCGTGTGACTCCCAAGTCGGGGCGTACGTGTATTTCTTCAGATCTCTGACGGGGCGCACTCGGTGCCAGAATTGAGTTCTAACGTCAATTGCAGGGGCGTACGAAATTCCGTACTGGTCCAGAGTTACGACTACGTTCAAGAGCGGGTAACCAGCCCGTGCGGTATCGGGAGCGTAGCGCAGCAACGGAATTCCCGCTTGCTTTAACTTGTTTTCTGCTTCTCTTTGAAGCGGGTCTAAGAGCGCTTGGAAACGCGCGTCAACGAATTGAATGAACATAAGCGACACCATAAAATCGATGCCGGTTAGCCCCTGTAAAGCGCTTGCGTTATCTTTGAGTTGTGCTGGCGCATCAGTCGTACGACTTTCAACCCGCGGTGGGTTCGGATTCGCCGCTCGATACTCTCTGACAAACGCGTCCAGTGGTTTGTCAAAAAGCGCAAACAACATTTGCGATTCCACGTTAGGGCCTACGCTGCTCATGCTCCAAGTCGCCAGTTCCACTTCTTCCGATGGATCGAGCCACAAACGAACTCGCTGAAACAGCTTGCTTTCGATAAGAAGCGCAGGAGGGTGATCGGTCTGTTTTTTCAGCGTTACAGTGAAAACCAGGCGAGGTCTACCAACCATCTCGGCTTCATCGGTTGACTCCCATACTGGAATATCTCCTTGCCTTAATCGATTCTTAGCTCGGTCTCGCAGCTTTTGCAAAATGGTCGGCTGCATCGCTCTTTCCAGACCGTCCACCTGCCCGTACTTAACGATCAACCCAATGTTCCCTAGTCCTTCTAAGGTTAGCCTCGGATTCAAGTCCTTAAATCCGTCGGTTCTGCTTTGTGCTGCTGTGTAAGTAAAGAGGCTCAACAATAAGGTGATCGTAGTGAGAATATGCTTTGTCATTTCCGTGCCCTCAATAACTGAAAAGAGACGGTTAACCAGTGGCCCAGGCACTCCCTGAAAGAGTCGCACCGGACGCAAATTCACATACTGGTCGAACTCTCGGCGAAGCTTGACCAGCATTCCCCACAGCGAAATGTGATCAGGTACAAGCGCAGGCCAGCCTACTGCTCCAAAGAAAATCGCTTCATGATTTCTCATCAGCGATTGCGGTAAAGCTTGACGCGCTGGATGTCGAACTTGCCCGGCGCTAAACGTATGTGGCGGCCCTGATGAGTCTGGTCGCCGTTCAGCCAGCGTCCCGGCGCCCACTTCTCCACCTGTACAATGATGACCGTGTGGTCTTGGCCATCAACTTTGCGCAGGTGGCGCATGAAGGCCGCGAACGCCCGCGCGTCCGCGTCGAGGTTCTCTTTGATGAAAGGCGAGAGGATTTCCATTCCCGGGCCCGCGCCGTCTTGCGCGCGAGGGAAGCGCCGTTGGTCTGTCTTCACCCACGCCGGAGCGTAACAGGACATGCTGTTCTTCCACGAGGCGAACCATAGCGGCACTAGCCGCAGTTGATGACGACGCGCTTCCTGAATCAAGCCGTCCACGAGACCAAAGTCGAATTTACCTTCCACAGGCTCGATTAACTCCCAATAGACGGGGACAAGAAGAGTGTTGAGATTAAGCGAGACGACCTTCGGCCAGACTGGGCCCTTGTATTCGAGACTTGACGAAGTAGAGTTGCCGAGTTCACCGCCGAGGATGAGAAATGGCTTTCCGTCCACGACGAGCTGCGCAGCAGTTCCCTGCCGGCGCAGGTGCGGGAGCAAGTTCTCCTGCATGCCGCGAGCGGGTAGCCCGAACATCGCTGACAGAGCACAGGCCACGACGATAGTCATCATTCTTCGCTTGAATCGCTTCTCTTCCGGCATCACTTTACGCGCGCGGCGAATTGCCTTCGGGGAGGATAATATTAACGCATAACGAACGTTGAGGGGATGCGAAGAAAACTCCGGCACCGACTCGCGAAATGCGCGGAGCGGGTATCAGTGAGAATCGTGACCGGTGCGTAGGAACCAGCGTCATCAACGGAATGCATTTACGAGACCTCCCCTCCTCCACGAGGAGCGCGAAATCAAAAACCAACATGGACAAGCCCAGTGAGAATAAGGGATCGATGAGAAACTTGCCAGTCTAAGTCGATTTCGCGGTAATGATTTCATCGAACGGTAATCACTATCAGGTGGAATAGTACAATCGATTTCAGTCAAACTGCATCACCTGGCCGCCCCACCTCGCTAGTGTAGCGTCCCATGTAAGACTTGACGCCCAATGGCACCCTCGTCGTTTCCTGTGAAGGTCCGCCATTGCAAAGAATTAACCGGGACACCTCGCTAGCCTATCCTCCACAGACTAGTCTTATTAGGGAGCTGTAATCGGAGAGGAGTCAAGTATCGGCTTCTGATAAGTAGGCCGGCAGTGTCCCGTTTCCCTCTGAAGAGTAAATCGTTGGATCTTCTTTTTGCGAAGCAAGCCTTCGTTTTCTGCCATGTTCAAGAATCCTAACAACTCTCGTGTCGCCGTTTCGAGCATCTTCTCAGAGCATGATTCAAAACGAACTGCGCGACCTGCCGTCCCATTTGCGCTCCTACCACGTCAGAGTTTCGGAAATGGATCCCAGAATAAACTCGAGCGTCAATGACTTCCTCAACTGCTTCGCTGAAACTATTCCAGCGACGCGTAATGCCGGATAGCGTGACTACGATCGGTACCCCAGGATTGTCATTAAATACCGACGTCAGGATCTTGGCCATAGCGCTGCTGTTTGTAGTATGTCCGGATGGATATTCAGGATGTGGCGGCGTTGCAATGAAAGGCAGCCAAGTCGGATCTCCAGCAGTGAGGTCGTTACGATCAAAGTCGCCGTTTCTGATTGCTGCTTGCGGCCGCCAGAAGTTGTAAGTGTATTTCGCTTTCCAGCAACTAATGCTCGCGTCTGCGGCAGCCAGATAGAACAATGCGAAGAGCTGCGCCTTGTCTGACAGGTCGAGGTCTCGCGTTGGAATAACCTGCGTCAGAATACTGTTCCAAATCGCTGTAGGCGAGGCACGCCAGAAAAGCGCGATTTGACTCTGTTCAGCCGAACGGGTTGAACTGCCAGCGACGCCGATTGACTTTATCTCGTAGTAATCCTTTGCATATTGTTCACTCTCGAGAGCCGGAGGCGCATCAGGCTGAAATTGCGCCGCGCTCCTCAGGACGAACGGAGTGACGTTACCCCAACCGGGCAGCAAAGCGGGGGCGTTATTCAGTCGCACCCAGACACCAGCGTCGCCGGCTCCGGGAGCGTCGTAATCAAATTGTGCCTGCGCTGAATGATCATTCGAACGTAATGCCAGAATTGCTGATGCTGCGGAACGTCCAAACTCAATTCCAGGATCAGCCATAGATAGACCATGCGCGGCGAGAGAATTCATGTAGCGATCATCAAGCACTGCGTCATTTCCTGGAAAGAGATTTTTCAGGGAGTGATGTGCCGCCGCAATAGCCGCAGCCTCAGGCGACGCATTTTCGGGGGCCCCTGCAGGTGACAGGTAGGTCTCATATTCGCCCGTGATGCCATTAACAGCATCGTGTACAGCTACCTGGAAAATTGCCATAACGCGGGTTTGTTGTACCGGAGCAAGAGCAGACGCCGGTAGTAGCGCCAAGGCAACGGCTTGCTGGTTCCATTCCAACACGACATCACTTACCTGTGCGGGCAAAGGCGTTGTGGTTGCGTTTGCAGCCGATTTCAAATATCTGTCAGGGACAGCGGCACAAGCATCGCTCAACAGTGGTTGCACTATGGTTATCGAAACGGCGACGAGGCTCAGCGCTATCGCCAGTGGTTTGCCTAATGTTTTGATTTTCATGCTTTCTCCCTTTCTACATATCGTGTCGGCACACGGACGACCAGCTTGCGCAAAAACAGAAGTTAGGGTTCATTTGAATGCTGAATTGCTACTCTCTACCTGGTAAGGCGGGAACAGCTGAAAGAAACTTTAATGGGGTGCAAAAAAAGGTAAGTGCGCAGAACGCACCGCTCTCACTGGTGGTGCCGTAATTTGTAGGGGCGTCCCTCCGTGGGCGCCCCAATTTGCCGCGACTCGGGGCGCCCACGGAGGGACGCCCCTACAAATTACGGCACCACCCTCTCACCGGACAAACAAGCCTTGCTATCGCGGTTGTGATAATTTGTGAGACAAGGCACGAAGGGACGGTATTTCTATGCGGTCTCACTCCTCCCAAGAGATTACGCGGTTGCTGGTAGCCTGGAGCGAGGGAGACCAGTCCGCTCTCGACCAGTTAGCTCCGCTGATTCACTCGGAATTGCATCGGCTGGCACACCACTACATGAGTCGCGAACGGCCTGGCCACTTGCTGCAAACTTCAGCACTCATTAACGAAGCTTACCTCCGCTTGATTGACTGGAAGAACGTGCGCTGGCAGAACCGAGCGCACTTCTTCGGAGTAGCAGCGCAGTTGATGCGTCGCGTTCTTGTCGACTTCGCTCGGGAAAGACAGTATCTCAAACGCGGCGGCGGCTCGCTCCAGGTGTCTTTGAGTGAGGCGGCATCTTTCGTCGTGAATCCTAACGCTGACCTGGTCGCATTGGATGAGGCGATCACCGCGCTTGCTCAGGTCGATTCGCGGAAGGCGCAAGTCGTAGAAATGCGTTTCTTTGCGGGACTCTCTGTGGAAGAGGTGGCTGACGTCTTGAAGGTTTCAAAAGACACGGTGATGCGGGATTGGCGGTTGGCCAAAGTGTGGTTGCTCCGAGAAATGGGGCGGGAGATTGTAGTTCATGAAACTTGAACGGTGGCGGCAGATCGAGGGCCTTTACCATTCCACACTAGAGAAGAGAGCAAACGAACGTTACGCTTTTCTGGCCGAAGCCTGTGCTGGAGACGACGAGCTTCGACGCGAAGTCGAGTCGCTGTTAGCCTATGAGGACGAGGCAGAACACTTTATTGAATCGCCGGCACTGGAGGTTGCGGCAAAGATGATGGCTGACGGGCAGTCTAGCGCAATCGTAATCGGGGAAGAGTTTAATCAGTACAAGATTGTTTCAAGGCTCGGCGCAGGCGGGATGGGTGAAGTCTATCTTGCAGATGATACCCGGTTAAGACGCAGGGTTGCGCTCAAGTTCCTGCCGGTAGCTCTCACTCGAGATAAGACACACCTTCGTCGCTTTGAACTCGAGGCCCGGGCAGTCGCGGCTTTGTCGCACCCGAACGTCTGCACGATCCATGAAGTCATTCAAACTAAAGACGGTCGCCACTGTATCGTCATGGAATACGTAGAAGGCATGACGCTGCGAGAACGATTGCTGCAGGGTCGGATGAAACTCAACGAGTTGCTTGATGTGGCTATCCAGATTGCATCCGCACTGTCGGGCGCGCATGCGGCGGGAATCGTCCATCGCGACATCAAGCCAGAAAACGTCATGTTGCGTCGAGATGGGTACGTGAAGGTCTTGGACTTCGGACTGGCGAAGCTGACAGAAACGAGGTTTGAGCCCACACAAAGTGAAAACTCTACACGAGCCACTGAGCTCAAGACCTCTCCGGGCATAGTACTGGGAACTGTTGCATATATGTCGCCGGAGCAGGCGCGCGGCCTCCCAGTTGATGCTCGTAGTGATGTGTGGAGTCTGGGAGTTGTGCTGTACGAGATGGTGACCGGAAAGAAACCATTTGTTGGAGCGACACCAACGGATGTCATTATCTCAATAGCTGGACGAGAACCAGATCCTCTGGGGAAGTCTGCACCCGATGCATTTCCCTTGCAGCGGATAATCACGAAGGCATTGGCGAAGGATAGAAACGATCGGTACCAGACAGCGGAGGATACTCTGGTTGAGCTTAAGAATTTAAAGCGCGAGCTGGACGGGGCTGATTTGGATCGCAACAAAACAGCCGCACCAAGGCGTGAACGTGAGACGACTCGTCTCTTTAACAGGCCGTTTGCGAGAAGTCGCATCATCATCCTGTTAGCCGTTGCGGCAGTAGTCGGCATAGCGCTGGTCTGGGCCACGTGGTCTCGCGAAAGGTCGAAATCAACACCGCTTGCTACAGAGATCAAATCACTAGCCGTGTTGCCAATGGTGAATCTCTCTGGTGATCCGTCGCAGGATTATTTCGCTGAGGGTATGACGGAGACAATTATTGCCGGCTTGGCAAAAGTCGCCTCCCTACGGGTGACGTCACGAACTTCAGTGATGCAGTTCAAAGGTTCACGAAAGCCACTGCCTGAGATTGCGCGCGAATTGAGTGTTGATGCAATCGTTGAAGGCTCAGTGCAACGTTTCGGCAACAAGATCCTCGTGAACGTGGAATTGATTCACGTCCCGACCGAACAACACCTGTGGAGTAATACTTACGATCGAGATCTTGGCGATGTGTTAAGCCTGCAAAATGAGGTCGCACGAGAGGTCACTCAATTCATTCGGATCAAGTTGACGCCACAGGAACAGGTGCGTCTGGGGCAAGCGCGCCGAATTAACCCGGCAGCCTATGATGACTTTTTGCGCGGGCAGTATTACCTTAATCGTCAAACTAAAGCCGACAACGACTCTGCTATCAAGGCTCTTGAACATGCCGTTACTTCCGATCCGGACTTCGCCGCCGGCTGGGCTGAGTTGGCGCAGGCCTATGTATGGAAGCTGTTTTTATTCGCACCAGATGAGAAAGATTTGCAAGAGAAGGCTTATGTTGCTGTGGGAAAGGCGCTTGCCCTGGATCCCGAACTACCTGAAGCCTATCTGGCTCGGGGGCGACTGCTTTGGACTCCAGCTAACCATTTCCCTCATGACAAAGCCATTCAAGAATATCGCCGCGCCCTGGCTCTAAATCCGAGCCTGGATGAGGCGCGAAATCAACTCGCGGTAGTTTTAGGTCATGTAGGGCTTCTTGATGAAGCGCTGCAGGAATTGGAGAAAGCACTTGCTACCAACCCTAGCAATAACCTCGCGCGATTTCGAGTGGGGGAAACACTGCTCTTTCAAGGCAAATATGAAGAAGCGCTGACGGCTTTGCGGAATGTTCCTCCAGAAGTTAATCCCTCCTTAGTCGGGCATCAGATCGTTTTTGCTCTGTTTGATCTCGGGAGGAAAGAAGAGGCGGCTGCAACACTTGAGCGCTTCCTAAAAGAGTATCCGGAAGACAATCGTGGGTTGTTTACTAGTCTACAAGCGATGCTGGCGGCTTCGAACGGTCAACAAAGGGTCGCCGAAGAGAAAATCAAGTCGGCCATAGAACGGGGAAAGGGATTCGGACATTTTCACCATACCACGTATCACATCGCTTGTGCTTACGCACTCATGAATAAGCATGAAGAGGCCATCAAGTGGTTAGAGTCGACGGCCAATGATGGATTCCCCTGCTACGTGCTCTTCGAAAGGGATCACAATTTGGATAATCTTCGAGAGGATGCGCGCTTCGTATTGCTAATGGCCAAGCTGAAACAACAGTGGGAATACTATAAGACCATCCTTCGAAACCCTTAACCTTGCATTTTTAGTGTGCGGTGAGCATCCTTTCATCGAACGAATTTATGAAAACCACAAAAATGTCATTTGAGGGAGTAAGCAATATGGGCCTCACACATGTTGCAGTCAAATTAAGAAGCTTTGTATCTAACGAAGCCTACGAAGCGGATTTTTTGGTAGATTCAGGCGCTACGGATTCGCTTGTGCCCGCCTCGGAACTCAGCAACATCGGAGTCCAGCCGATTGGGAAAATGGCTTATGAACTGGCCAATGGGGAGATAGAAGAGTATCAGTTTGGGCTTGCTGAGATTTCATTCATGAACGAGGTGACTGCCGGGAGAGTCATCTTTGGTCCAGATAACGCGGAGCCGATTTTGGGAGTGACCGCTCTAGAGTCGGTGGGAATTGTAATCGATCCAGCTAATCGTACCTTGAAAAGATTACCCGCGATTCCGCTGAAGTAGTTAATCGTTCTGGTCCTCAGATCGGGCTATAGACAAATCTCATGCGCCACCTGGGATTGCCGCCGTGATTGGAAATCACTATGAACGACATAACTCAACCTAGCTCTTCTCAAAATACCTGCTTGCGAACTTAATGATCACGTTAGTTGCTATTAACAGCTGACAAAGCTGCTTTGGACCACGGCCCCGTGGGGAGTTCACGTTGCTGCTACCGAAGCAGACAGCCAGGAACGTGAGCCGCCACCGCGCGTAAGTCGGTGGCATCCTCAAAAGTTGGCTGCTCGACATCTTAGCGGCGAGCGTGAGTCTCCCCCGGACAAGCCGGGGCATCCAGCCGCAGTTTCACACATCTTCGGGAGCGCCGGACAACTTAGCGCAAAGGGAGAAGGCACGGACCACAAACCAACCTCACTACGTGCTTCACATTGTCAAGGTACCTCGTCATCAATCGCGACCTCCTACGCATTTCTGTTTCCGATGCTTTTTCCAGAGATCGCAATCATTATTTTCCGCTTCTTCATATCTTTTCTTGTTCCTACAAACCGGACTGATGTAAAGCTTCGCAGAATCGACGTTCTACATCCGGCGCCATCGTGCCGAGACACTTGCGTGCGAGTTCAAACGAAACCTCAGGCTTGACTCGATGGGCTTCCAGCACGAGGTTGCGCGCCTCTTCGACCTGATCCAGACCCACAGCATTCATTGCGCTCCAGAGGTAACCCCAATAGTAATTAGGTGAGAGGGCGATTAGTCGCCGCCCTGCTTCTAAACCCTCAACGAAACGGCCCGCATTTAGATACGCCCCCGAGAGGACGTCGTAAAAAAGCCATTCGACTGGATCGTGAGGGCTGAGCCTGATCGCACGTTGCACGAAAGCAATGCTCTCTTCAGGAGAATACCCGGCAATGTGCTGGTGGTAGGCGTGAACGGCCAGTGCAAAGGGCATGCTCGGATTGAGTTCGACGGCTTGACGCGACTCTTCAAGTGCTCCGCGCCCGTCTCCTGCCGTCATCAGAGCAAACGACAGATCAACGTGCGCCTGAGCATCTTGCGAGTCGAGCGCAACTGCACGGCGCGCGGTCGCGACGGCATTGTTTAGCGTCGTTTCGGGGTCGTCGGTCCATTCGTACAAGACTTCCCAGACTCCCACTTCAGCGAGTCTCGCCATCGCGCTCGAGAAATGCGAATCGAGTGCGACGGAACGCTCGAGTAGCGACCGAGCCTCAGCACAGTCTTCGCATGTAAAGTTGTAAATGAGCGGCAGTGCACGTTGGTAAAGGCCCCACGCCTCAAGGCTCTCCGGCGCGCGACGCTGCACACGAGCGCGTTCAGCACGCTCAAGATCACCAACGACCGAAACCGCGATGGCTTCACTAATTTCGTCCTGCACCTGGAAGACATCGGTCAGTTCTCGGTCGTAACTCTTGGCCCAGAGGTGATGGCCTGTGGTCGCATCGATCAACTGCGCCGAGATGCGTGCCTGATTTCCTGACTTGCGTACACTACCCTGAACCAGGTATCGGACAGCGAGATCAGCAGACACTTTCTTAATGTCAACAGCTTTGCCCTTGAACCCAAAGCTGGAGTTACGCGCGATGACTGGGAATGATCGCCACAGTGATAGTCGAGTGATCAGATCCTCGGCCAGACCGTCAGCAAAATACTCTTGCTCGGGATCCGTGGAAAGATTGTCGAAGGGTAGGACGGCGATTGCTGGACGACTTTCGAAGCTCGGGAGAGCGCTCGCAGCATCCACACTTATCTTGTCATCAGCTGTCTGACTGACTCGCGCCGTAGTTTCCAGCCCAGCTCTGCGAAGGCCATCGATTGCATGCTCGACGAGTTCCGGATCGAGCCACTTTCCCAACTCGTAGCGCGCGCTCAAAGCAAAGTCTGGTTTAAGCACAAGCAGATCACGCAGCGCTTTGCTCGCCGATTCTCGTTCTCCAAGTTGCCCGTAGACGATCGTCAGATTTACGTGGTGATAGAAGAAACCCGGCATGTTGAATTTGAGCGCTATGCTCAACGCTGCTCGGTAGTCACGATTACGATATGCATTCCAAAAGGCTGCCGACCAATACCACCCCGGATGATGCGGGTTTAGTTGCATGGCGCGTTCCGCTAGTGAGCAGCCGTGCTCCCAGTCGCCAGCATACGCCATGAGAAGACCCATGAATGCGGTCGTGGCTCCGTCAAGTGGGTTAAGCGCAACCGCGCGTGCCGCGGCATTTCGAAAGCTGTTGAACTCTCGAAGAAAGAAAAGCGACTGAGCCTGGGCCTCGATAGCAAAGGAATTCGAGACCGCAGCTTCGACGGCCCGTTGCGCGGCTGCGAGCGCCCGTCCAAGGGAATCAGGTAAGGGGTTGAAACCGAACCTATACTCGTCGCAATACATGATCGCGAGCATGGCCCAACTGTCACTAGTTGGCGCTTGTTCGACCGCACGCTCCAACGCAGCCCGTAAAGCAGCATGCTCTGCAGCAGTGACGCGCTCAAAGTAGCCGAAGCCGCGCAACACCACCTCGTATGGGCGCAAATCTTCAACGTCGCGATTGCGCAGAGCTTCGCTCATTGAGTGTGGCAAGACGCCATGCCGATCAGCAGCTGTGGAAACGATCTTGGGGACGAGCTCATCTTGCAACGCAAAGATCTCTTCAACGCGGAAGGTACGTTCATAAGTTTCTGCCCACAGCTGAGCGCCCGTAGTTGTGTCTACGAGTTGCACCGTCACACGCAGCACGGATCCAGCCTGGCGCAAGCTTCCTTCCATCACATAACGCGCACCGAGTTCTTTGCCGACGGTTCGTAAGTCCGTCGTCCGGCTTGAATATCCCAGGGTCGAACCTCGCGCGATCACACGCAGGTAGGAGAAGCGCGACAACCCTGTCACTATGTCCTCGGACAATCCTTCTGCCAGGGCTGTGACGTCAGCATTGCTGCCCGCGTATTTGAATGGCAGTACCGCAATCCAGAATCCTTCTTCTTTGCGCGTAGCTTTTTCTTTGTCAGCGACAATGCGAATAGGAAGCGTATTGCTGGTGCCGTATTTCTCAATTTCTTGCAACGCTTGCGCAACTTCGCTTGCAGTCGGACGATGCTTTGCGTCCTTCTCCAGCATCCCCAAAATCAAATCATTAAGTGCGGCCGGTATATGAGATTTCAGACTCGTCATAGAAGGCGGTACTTGCGAAGTGATCGCGTGCAAGTAACCAATCATCGTTTCGGATTTGAACGGATGGCGTCCTGTTACGAGTTCATAAAGCACGATCCCCAATGCAAAAACGTCTGAAGCAGAACCAACTGTCTGGCCCCTCGCTTGTTCGGGTGACATATAGGCAAGCGTGCCCATCACTGTGCCCGGCGTTGTTGGTTGCGCGAGCGTCATGGCTTCAGGATCGCTAGATGTTGTCGGAAGCAAACGCGCAAGGCCGAAGTCCAACACCTTCACATAACCATCGTCGCGCACCATGATGTTATCCGGCTTGATGTCGCGATGCGTGATGCCGACCGCGTGCGCGGCTCCCAGAGCTCCAGCCATCTGCCTGCCCAGGGCGAAAAAAGTCTCGATCGAGTTGTCAGAAGTGATCACTGACCGCAACGTGCGACCTGAAACGAACTCCATGACGATGAAGCGACCCGTTTCACATTCACCAATGTCGTAAACTGAAATGATGTTTGGATGACTTAGAGCGGAAGCAGCTTTTGCTTCCTGGGTAAAGCGCCGGAGCCGTTCTGAGTCTTGCGTGAATTCAGCAGGTAAGAGTTTCAGTGCGACTCTGCGCTCGAGCCGCGTGTCTTCTGCCAACCAAACTTCACCCATGCCGCCCGCGCCGATTTTTGAGAGGATGCGGTAATGCGACAGAGTGGAACCGGCTGGTAGTTCCTTATTTATTTGGTTCAATTTTATTCCGGCAGATTCAGGCGTTTGAGCATTTCCTTGAAGCGCGCGTCACTGTGGACCGGATCCATGAAAAAATCAAATTTCATTTCGACGCATAAGCGGTCGTGGTCGTCAAAGGCTTTTTCCAACTCCGCAAAAGCTTTATCCTGTTCGCCAAGAGCTGCGAAAATACCCGCTAAGTAGTAATGCGATACATATCGAGCCTTGCCGATTGTTAGGGCCGGAATAATTCAGGGCCAGTTTGACCGGTTTAAGGCAGGGCCAGGGAGCGGCTTATCGGAGAGGGGGCAGACGAGTGGGTAACGGTGCGTGCTAAAGCATCGTGATTGGGGCGAAGGTCCTGAAGCAGGACCGGCCATTTGAGTGTGACGCGCCTGGAAGTTGTTGTGCGGCGAACTGGACGCACAGTCAGGCACGGGGCCCAGGCGAAGACAGGCCCAAAGTAGTTGCGCTTTGGATTACTGCATAGGGTTACCCTCCCGCGCCGTCGAGCAGAGGAAGAGAAGGAACGGGAGTGTGCTTGACATCGATCTTGACCAGCTCGAGCACGAGGTAAAGCTTATCGGCACTGTTGACCTTGCCGCTCACGCAATAGACGTGGTCGAGCGTGATAATGCGGGCTTTGGAGAAGTCATACAGGCGATAGACCCGTTTAGTATCGCGGTCTTGCATCACGAATATCGAGCACTTGGCCGTTTCCGTTTTGGCGAGGAGAGCGAGGTTGTTGGCGCTAAAGTTGAACATGGTGGATGGATGGAGGCAGCGGGCGAATGAGAGCCGAGACCGGAGCGGTGGCGGCAACATCGACCAAGTGAATAAGAGGGCCACATCGGATCCGTCTCACTGCACTTAAACTGCCAATTGTGACAGAAGAAAGGGGGCGAGAGTTGTGGTCCTCGCCCCGCTCGCAGCGCCGTTGAGGGGTTAGCCCGCCGGACTCCTCCGGTTAGGGTTATCTCACAGAGCGGCGCTTGCCGTGGCACCGGAGTCATGGTCGCTCCGGCCCTTTTTAGCCTTGCGGAGGCTGTCGCCTCCCAGCAGAAGCACCTGAGAGTTTTCCACCAGCCGATCAGCTATGGCTGAAGCGATGGTGGTGTTAAAGAGGATGTTGCCCCACTCGCTGAACGCGGTATTGGTCGTAATCACCGATGAACGATGAGCGGCATACCTGGCGGAGATGACCTGGTAGAAGAGATTTGAGGTCTGCTGATCGAGCGAGAGGTATCCGAGTTCATCACACACCAAAACGGTCGGTTCGGTATAGACCTTGAGCTTGCGGGCCAGGGAGTGATCGACGTTGCTTGCCAACAACTGGTTGAGCATATCCATGGCGGTGGTGAACAGCACCCGGTGGTTCTGCTGACAAGCCTTCCAGCCGATAATCTGGGCCAGAAAAGTCTTGCCCGTTCCCGGGTTTCCAATCAGGACGATGTTGGTCCCTCGGCGAATAAAGTCGAGCTCCAGCAGGGACAGTATCCTGGTCTTGCACTGGGCCCTGGATTTGTGGTGATTGAAGTTGAACTGGTCAATCGAGGGCTTGGCGTAGAGCCGAGAGAGCCGGAAGCGGCGCTCGACGGCGCGCTCTCGTCGTCCCTCCAGCTCGAGGTCGACAAGCAATTCCAGACCTCCCAAGAGAGCGATGTTTTTGTCGGCGCATTGTTGCAGCACCCGCTCGAGTTGGCTGCCCATCGAACTGAGCTTGAGCAGCGAGAGCTTTTCCTTTAGTGAATCCATTTAGCTACTCCCATTTTCGAAGATAAGTTCGTCGTATTCGAGCAGCGAGACAGGATCCAGCTCGAGCTCGTTGAGTCTCTGCTCCCTGAGCCTTAGTGGCGGCTCTAGCTTCCTGGGGCACTGTTGCTGCTGGAGGATGTTGGCTATATAGCTGGAACCGTAGGCTCGCGACTGCTCGGCTTGCTCTATGGCCGAGGCCACTGAGTCGGGCCCATAGAGCCTGACCAGAGCAAGCAGTTCGGCGATCTGGCCAGCTACTGGACGGTCAGTCGAGGCCAGCTCTATGAGATAGGATTCCACCTGACGGCCCAACAATAAGAGCAGGCGCTGTTGCTGGGCGGAGCGGCGGGCCGCGGGTCGCTGTTCGAGCAGTTCTTTCTCGAAACGCTCGGCGCCCAGGGTCTGGCTCTTAGCATAGCAGCGGGGATAAGCGACGACCTCGTTGATGCCATCATAAAGTGTTACCGAGTAGGAGTCGGCCTTGACGGTCAAACGGTGGCCCACGTAGCGGGCAGGAGCGCAATAGCGATTGGCGTCGAACATCAAGCGGAGGTCCTTATGGACCAGGGCCGGTCGGCCGTCTCGGTAATCTCCATCGCTGGGCGGCAGTGGCCGCAGCGCATCGGGCCTGAACCGCTCCTCCGGCTTCTCTCTGGTCTCTCGATGCAATCGTTGGTTGGCGATCTCACCGAGCCACTGTCTGGCTTGAGAGTTCAGATCAGCCAGGCCCGAGAACGACCGTAGCGGCCAGAAGTTCTGTTTTACATAGCCCACTCCGGCCCGTTCGACCTTCCCCTTCTCCCAGGGCGCGCGCACATGGCAAGCCCGGGGCATAAAGTGGTAGTCGCGGGCCAAGCCGAGAAAGCGATGATTGAATCGGACCAGATTGCCATCGTGTTCGATAACAGCCGTCGCCAGATTATCGTAGGCAATCTCTCGGGCCACGCCTCCCATATAACGGAAGCCATGCTGATGACAACGAGCAAAGGTTTCGAAACTCTGCGAGTGAGTGAACTCGACGTAGAGCCGCCGCGAGTGGGCCTCAATCAGGCAGAAGCCGTAGAGCTGGCGCTTGTCCTGACCGTAATCGAGTGACCCGAAGTGACCCCAATCAACCTCAAACCTTTCCCCGGGTAATACCTCTACCCTTACATAGGCTCGTTTGCTTCCGGCCGGGGGACGTTGCTTGTGCAGCCAATCCCCGAGAATCGACTTGCCGCCGCTGTAGCCCTTGGCTTGCAGCCGCTGCAGGATAACCGCTCCGCTGGCTTCGGAATCCGTTTCGAGCAAGTCGGCAATCAGCGGTTTAAAGGGATCGAGCTTGCTCGAACGCTTTTGCCGTACTGGCGCGGCAGACTTCCCAGCCAGCGTCTTAGCGACCGTATCCCGGCCCATGTGCAAGCGCCGCGCAATCCGCCGAATCGACCATCCCTGCAGCAGCCGCAGGCGCAGGATCTCGTTGAATTGCTCGCCCGTGATTGCCATCGCGCCCTTATAGCGCAGGACCGCGGCCCGACCTATATGGTTGTTGTTTACAAGAACCCCGAGAACCTGCGAGGATGCCATAAGCTCTGCCATGACAGCCCTTTACCTAAGGACCGAGTTGTTCTTTACAAGCACGGTGCCGGCCGGGGCGATCAGGTAAATCTGTCCCCCAGAATGAGTTGGATGGCCGACCGAGTTGTTCTTTACAAGCTCGCTCCCGGGTCGGGTAATGATGTAAACCTCAGACTGATAATTACTTGCCGCAACGACCGAGTTGTTGTTTACAAGATCCGGCCGCCGTCGCCGCTGATCTCGCTGTCGTTGGGCCGTGCGGTTTCGTTCCACCTGGTTGGCGTGCGATGCCCGGTATTGCCCCATATAATCCGGGTGGGCACTGCGCCATTTCCGCGCTGCGTTCAGACACGTTTCCTTGTAATTGGGATCGCTTCTGAGCTTCTCCCGGTGGTAGTCAGACTTTCGCTGCCGCTGACATTCACTCTGACTGCATATCTTCTGGTGTGGGGCTCTCGGTTTAGGCGTGAATGCCCGCTCACAACACCGGCACCGGAGTAAGGCTTGCTTCATTCCGCTAAGCTCCAAGATGGATTGACCGGCTCTATCCGGTTCCCTCAGAGCTTTGCACCCGGCGCTCTATATTTAGAAGTTGACTGTAGAGTATTTAGAAGTTGACTGTAGAGTATTTAGAAGTTGACTGTAGAGTATTTAGAAGTTGACTGTAGAGTTTTTTACCGCGTCCTCGCGAGCTGTTCTTTCTGGCCCTGGGTTAAACCGACCAAACTGGCCTCGTTTTTCGCCGGCACCGACATTGCCGATATTGTTGAGTTTACCGATTACAGCCTCAGCATCATCACGGCGTCCGGTTTTTGCATAGGCAAATCCAACCGCCGCCAAAGCATCCTGATCGGTTGGATTTGTTTGCAAAATATTCTCGGAAAGCGAGATCGCCTCCGCATACAGTCCATTAGAGTTATATGCAGAGCCGAGCCATGAGCGCGCAGAGGGATGGTTAGGCTCCAGGGCGCTTGTCTTCTTTGCTTGGTCCAACGCAAGGTCGTTCTTTCCTGCACGCAGGTAAACGGCGGTAAGATTTCCTCCGATAGGCATTGACATTGGCTCCAATTCCAAAGCACGCTTTAGCTCAGAGGCCGCCTCGTCAAATTGGCCTAACGGGATAAGATATGACCGTCCATAACGATTGTGTATCTCCGCGACGTTAGGATCCAGCTCGATTGCCCGTTTGAATTCGCGCTCGGCTCCTGCCCAGTTCCAATCGAAGAGCGCCAGAACGTTTGCGAGGGCTCCGTGTGCCTCGGCCAGGTTCGGATCGATCTGCAAGGCTCGCTCGGCCGCCGCTTTTGCTTGTGGCATTGCCTCTTTGGGGGACATGAAAGGATATGACGGCATTACATTATAACTACGTGCCACACCGACATACGCCAAAGCAAAATTCGGATCAAGTTTAATTGCCTGTTGGTAAGCCTCTATGCTCTGCAACAGCTCATCTTTTGTCCGTTTACCATAGTGAAACTGACCTCGAAGAAAGAGTTGGTACGCTTCGTTGTTGTCAGTATATTTTTTGGCCAGCTTTTGTTCACTCTCGCCCGAAAGTTTCAATTGCAGTTTTTCTGTGATCGCCGACGCGATCTCTTTCTGGGTCGCAAGCAGGTCGGACATTTTCCGCTCGTATTGTTCGCCCCAAAGCGTTCTCTTGTTCCTGACATCGACAAGGTCAACGCTGATGGTCAAATTCTCGCCGCGTTGGACTATACGCCCCGACATGACCGCATCAACACCGAGTTCGGCGCCGATCTTTTCCGCGTCGATCTCTTTGCCCTTGTAGCGAAAAACTGAGCTTCGCGGACTGACCTTTAGATTGGGCAATTGCGAGAGTTTGTAGATCAGCGACTCAGCGACACCGTCGGATAAATAATCCGAATCCGCGTTCCCACTCTTGTTTTCAAACGGAAGCACAGCTATCGACTCTATGGCAGCTTTACTATTGCGTGCGTGCAGCTAGTAAACAGCGAGCACGACCGAACCAATCAAAACCATCAGTGTGATCACGACCACGAGTTTGTGCCGCTTGACCCCTTGCACTACGTACTCAGCGCTCGAAAGCACCGCGGGGATCGATGCAGATACTGCGGCAGTCGAGTTGATTGTTGCGCCACTGTCAGTGTTGAGCACTGTGGTTGTACTGGTTGGCGGCGGCACGGTCGTATCAAAGTCGGCGCCGGCTTCCAGCTCGCGCCGCAGATGCTTTAATTCAATCGCGACTTCTCTGATTGCCTGATACCTATCGTCTGCATCCTTCTCTAAACAGCGCCGCACGATCCGTTGTAGTTCGGCTGGAGCTGACGGATTCAAGTCTTTGATCTGGGGTGTTGGTTCATAGATCAAGCTGTGGAGCGACTTGACGATTGAATCACCTTCGAATGGTTTCTTGCCCGTGGCCGACTCGAACAGAATGCAACCAAAAGAAAAAATGTCTGAGCGCTGATCTATTTCGTTGGTCTTGCCCTGTGCTTGCTCAGGCGACATGTAGCCAACCGTGCCCATGATCACACCGGGCGTTGACTGCTGTCGCATGATCGCAGTTGCAGCGTCGCCGAGATTGTCGCCTGCACCGGTGTCAGTCAGTTGCGGCTCGATCAATTTCGCCAGCCCGAAATCGAGAATCTTCGCGTGCCCTTCACGCGTGATCATGATGTTGTCGGGTTTCAGATCGCGATGAACAATTCCTGCGGCATGTGCTTTTGCCAAACCTTCGGCGGCGTGTTGCAGGTGGCGCAACAGCTTTCTCAGTTCAGTTCGCTCACGATGAATCTTTTCGCGAAGAGTTACGCCATCGATAAACTCCATCGCGATGAACTTTGTGCCCTCACTTTCCCGGATTTCGTAAACGTGTGCGATGTTTGGGTGATTGAGTGCGGCCGCAGATTTTGCTTCACGAATGAACCGGTCCATTCGATCTCGATTCGACGCCACCTCAGGAGGAAGAATCTTCAGCGCCACTTTGCGATCAAGCTCTGTGTCCTGGGCCAGATACACTTCTCCCATGCCACCTGCACCGAGCCTGGAAAGAATTCGGTAATGCGCGAGCGTTGAATTGGGGGATAGGGTGTCGCTCACAGTATCTAGCTGCTCTTGTGGATGCCTGGCTCAGCTGTCCTTTCAACTCGGGTTGGCTGCGAGTTCTTGACTCATAATGTTCGACATGCCTTACAGTGCCACTCGCCGCAGCAGAGCGGCAAAGCGTGGATCCGAACGCAGATTGTCGAGTTGCGGATCTGTCGTGAGCCAGGTTAGGTAACCTGAGCGTTCTTCAAAGGCTCGATCGAGCCAGGCGAAGGCTTGATCCATGTCTCCAAGGCCTGCATAAACAATCGCAATATTGTACGGTGGTACGTAAGCTGTCTTCGCCAACTCCTTCAACTCATCGATTATTTTCAGCGCCTCAGACTTATTTCCCAATACCGCATATATGTGTCCGAGTACAGACCGATTCTCTGCCGCGGCGGGCTCTAGCTGAATGGCGCGTTGGACTTCGGCAATGGCTTCAGTCAGTCTTCCCTTTTGCTCGTAGGCTCGTGCGAGGAAGCTGTGGGACAGCCAAAAGGTGTCGTCGAGTTCAACTGTCTTTCGCAGGACGTCGACGGCCTCGTCGTAATGACGCAAGAAGAGTAGTACCTGACCTAAATAGATACCTTGCTCGGGCGAGATCGGATCGAGCTGCTGTGCTCGTTTTGCTTGCGCGATAGCTTCTTCAACCTGGCCATGTTCGGCTAAAAACCACGAATAGAACTGTCGCGCCCTTGGATCGTTCGGATCAAGTTCGATCGCTCGTTTGTACTCCAGCTCTGCGGCGGGCCAATTCCAGTCGTGCCAATCAAGGACCACAGCAAGTGATGCGTGGGCGCCTGCCAGCGTGTCATCGACAGCCAGTGCTTTCTTGGCCGCCTCGCGCGCTTTTGGCATGGCATCATGAGGAGCGAGATACCATTCATTTGCGACGATGTAGTAGTAAGCCAACCCGTTATATGCCAGTGCGTAGCTCGGATCGGCGGCGATCGCCTGATTAAAGTACTCGATGCCTTTTCTTGATCCGTCCTTGGTGTATTTGGCTGCGAAGTAGTTTCCCTTGAGATAGAGTTGGTACGCTTCGGGGTTAGAGGTTGACCCTTCAGTTAGCCTCTGACGATCTTCACCGGAGATATTCTGTCGCAACTTCTGCGAAAGATCACTTGCGATTTGAGATTGTACTAAGAGCAGATCCGAGAGCTTACGACTGTACTGCTCGCCCCAAATCTGATCTCCGTTACGCGTGTTCACTAGTTCGAGGCTGAGAGTTAACTGATCGCCCCGTTGTACGACACGTCCATTCAAAACAGCTTGCACGGACAACTCCGATCCGACCTGTTGTGGACTGACGTCTTTTCCTTTATAGCGAAACACTGTGCTGCGGGCCTTAACCGAAAGAGTCGGTAGCCGGGAGAGACTGTTGATCAATGATTCAGAAAGGCCGTCCGACAGATAATCAACATCGGGGTTGCCACTGGCGTTGACGAACGGCATCACAGCTATGGATCCGATTGTGGTGTTGGTTCTTCTGAAGAAGTAGAAGTAACCTGCTACGCCAACCGCGATGACGATCAACAAGGCCGCCGGGATAAGAACCCTTCGTAGAAACTTCGGAGTATTTAGTTTGCCAGTCGTGCTCGGGCCCGCATGCGCAGGAAGCATAGTCGTCGGCCCCGTGGCTCGCCCGGTCACGGTATCGGTGGTCTGCGGCAGAATGCTGGTCTGGTTCTCAGTGGCCGCTGCGGGAGAGTCGAGTCGCACTGTTCCTGCCTCGCTGCTGTTGTGGGCCGAATCGCTTACGAGCGTCGTACCGTCAACGCGACAGAATGCGAGGGCATCATCAGTCTCAACGCGATTACATTTTGGACAGCGTTTCATAATTGGGTTCGGAAGAGCTGTCCACAGATTGCAGATTACTCAGATTTTAGCCGCATCGGTTCGATTTGTCTGATCTGTTTTAATCTGCTTAATTTGTGGATAGCTGTCCTTTCAGTCTAAGCCCTTTTAAACAATCTTGGCGTCACGACGCGTAATCTTCAATCACCATTTTGCTCGCTATCTCCGCAATTGCCATCTTCGGAAGTGTTTGAGTAGGACCTTCAACTCCCTTTTTTCGCCGTGAAGCCTTTCTCGCAGGGTCTTGCCGTCGACAAACTCCATCGCGATGAAGTTCGTGCCGTCAGCTTCACCAATTTCGTAGATGTGGCGATGTTCGGGTGATTGAGCGCCGCCGCTGGTTTCGCTTCCTGAACAAAACAGCGCATGCGGTCCTGGTTTGCAGCGAGGTCAGCAGGCAGAATCTTCAGCGCAACTTTGCGATCAAGTTTCGTGTCCGGCGCCAGATACACCTCGCTCGCCCACCCCGCCCGCGCCGATCTGCGGGTGGATTTCGTAGCGGCCCAGTCTAGCGCCAACGGAAACCAGTGTGCTTCCCAATTTGCTGGCCGTCTGCTGGAAAGAAAGAGCCCCCAGCTCAGATAAGAAGGTAATTGTAGCGGAGTTGGGGTTGACGTGCTAGGGATCGAATTGCCTCATAAATAATCTACTCGAAAGTGAATCGTTGCCTCAAATAAGAAATCTACTCGAAATGAGAGAGATTAACCCCGCAAGCTTAAGGCTAAAGAGCGGGGTAGAAAATGAGGCTG
>Ga0137375_10002246_pt1 | contig 22715 bp, 20 predicted proteins | sample SagtaG_24_FD_104936 | JGI IMG/M metagenome (GOLD analysis project Ga0137375, IMG submission 104936) | Vadose zone soil microbial communities from Sagehorn Ranch, Mendocino, California, USA - Sage1_R_113_16 metaG | ecosystem: Environmental > Terrestrial > Soil > Vadose zone | place: USA... | reverse complement strand
GAGGTCGCGCGCGGCAGCGCCACGGGCGACGACAGCCTGGTGCGAGCGCCGCTGATCGTACGTACTGAGCTGCTGTTTCCGTACATCGAGGGCTTCGCGTTCGTGCGGCAGGCATTCCGTGACGGCGGCTCGTATGCGGCGATCGACGAGATCCTGAAGAACCCGCCTGAGTCGACCGCGCAGATCCTGCACCCCGACAAATACACGGCCGGCGTACGGCCGGTCGAGGTCGATCTGCCCGACATCGCGCAGACGCTCGGCGACGATTGGCGGCGCGTGGGCAGCGGCGTACTCGGCGAGCTCGACTCGCGTGTCCTGCTCGAGCAGTACGGCGAACGGTCCGAGGCCGTACGTGTAGCGGCTGGCTGGTCGGGCGATCGCTGGCAACTGGTCGAAAAGGATGGCCGGTCGACGATCGTACTCAAGACAAGGTGGGAATCTGAGACAGCCGCCGCGGCGTTTTTCAGCGCCTACAAGCGCGGCCTACGAACGCGCTTCAACGCCGCCGCCACCGAGGAAGACTCGGAGGTTCGCCAGGCGCTCACCGCGCCAATCGCCGCGACCGATCTGCGGATCCAGGGGCGCGAGGTCCAGGCGGTGATTGCGTTCGATCGGGCCAGCGCCAACGCCGTGATCGGCGCGCTTACGCCTTTCGGTCTCTGACGATCATCAACTCCGGACTGAAGCTGACCACTTCGTCCGGGTGCACACGACCGCGGCGGCGCCACATACCTGTGGTTTCCTTGAGCAGATAGGCGTTCACGGCGAGGGTCTGTGTATCGAGATCGGCATCGGCGATGTGACCAACACGCTCGCCGCCCTCGGTGAGCACTTCCAGGCCCACGAGCACATCGAGTGGGAAGAAGCGTTGATCCGCGTGTGGCGGCCCGAGATCGACCGCGACGCTGTCGGACACGAGCACCGTGTGCGGCCCGATGCGGTAGATGTACTCCGCCGGGATGCGCTGGACGAGCCACCCATCGGCATGCTGGACATTCAGGACGGCCACCCGAGCTGACTGCAGATCGAGCAGGACATCCGAAACGACGCCCGCCTGGCGGGCAACATGCGTGTCCACTACAGGCAGACCGGTCAGCTTCGTCAGTCGCACCGCCCTTGAAGTGTATGGGGGCGATGCCCCTAATCTTCATCGATGGCGAAGTCGAACAGCACCACGCTGAGGCCGAGATACAGGGCGTCGAACGCCACCAGTAGGCCGAGCCAGTTGCCGATCTCGGGCGGTTCCACACCCGGCACCCGGATAGCCGCGCCCGTGGACTTGACGGTAGCCATGATCACGGGCACTTGAATCGGAAAGAGCAGCAGCGGTAGCAGCACCTCGCGTGCCCGGGTGTGCGCGGCCATCGCCGCGAACAACGTGCCTACGCCGGCCAGGCCAACCGTGCCCAGCACCAGCGCAGGCACAAGCAACGCCAGGTCGACGCGCAGATTGAAGATCGCCACGAAGGCGGGCACCGCCACCACCTCGACCACCAGCATCGCGGCCACATTGGCTATGACCTTGGCCAGGTAAAGCGCCGAGCGATCGACGGGTGCCAGCAGTAGTCCATCAAGCGTGCGCCGATCGCGCTCGCGAGCAAACGACCGCCCGAGGCTCAAGACGCCAGCGAACGTCACCGTCACCCACAACACGCCAGGGGCGACAGCCGCGCTGCTCTCCACCCGCAGGTCGAACGCGAAATTGAAGATGACCAGCACGAGCAACGCGAACACGGCGCCAGCCAACACTGTCTCGCGACTGCGCGCTTCGACGAGCGCCTCTTTCCAGATCAGCACACGCAGCTGCGCGCTGAAGCGGTTCATGCGCTCGCAAGCCGCCGCAGCATGTCGGCGAGAGCCGGCCCGTCCCCCGGCGAGACTGAGCCGCGCTCGTGGACGACCCGCCCGCGCGACAAGACGGCGACGCGCGTGCCAAGCCGCAGGCCGGCTTCCAGGTTGTGAGTGGTCAACACGACTGCTCGCCCACCCGAAGTAGCAAGCGCTTCCAGCAAGCTGAAGGCCGCGAGGTCGAGGCCAGTGTCGGGTTCGTCCAGCAGCAAGACCGGCGGGTCGTGCAGCAGCGCGCGGGCGATCGTCACGCGCTGCTGTTGCCCGCGCGACAGGCGCCCCACCCGCTCATTGGCCAGGTGGGCGAGCCCAACCAGGTCGAGCAGCTCACGCGCCCGCGCTGCCGTGTCGGCCACGCCATACAGCCCGCCGTACAGGCGCAGGTTCTCGGCAGCCGTGAGCTCGTCGTAGAGGTAGGTGACGTGGCTGACCACGCCGACGTGCGCCCGAGCTTCGCGAGCGGGTCGATCCATGATGAGGGCGTGGCCCTGGGCTGCCCGCATCAAGCCCGAGAACACGCGAATGAAGGTGGATTTGCCAGCGCCATTGGGGCCTAGCAAGAGCAAGCGCTCGCCAGGCGAAACGGAGAGGGTGAGGTTTGCCAGCGCGGGTGAAGCCGCGGGCTGACCGGGGTAGCGGGCGCTCAGGCTGTCGGCAGCGAGGGCGGCGCCCGTCAGGAGGACAGGCTCTCCTGACGCTGGAGCAGCAGCAGCTCGCGCAGGCGCTGCTTGCCCCGAGTGCGCTCGCGGTCGTAGTCGATCTGATTGACCTGCCCGGCCGCGTAGCGCTCATCCAGCGAGGCTATGCGTACCACGAGCTCGAGCCGCTCCTGTTCGAGATCGCGATTCGGCGCCGACGTTTCGGGCCCGGCACTGCGCGACCGGGCGCCAAACAGCAGTACGCCGCCGCCGAGAACGAACAGCACAACGCCCAGGCTGATCAGCGCCAGCTGCGTGGGACCCAAGCCGCCGGGCGCCGACCCCAGCCCGCTGAGCCGGCTGGGCACCGTTGTTGCCTTCGGCAGATTCGCCGCCGAATACAGAGCGTACGACTGGCCGCCGAGAGTCGCCGGGCCGCCCGCGGTCAGGCTCGAGCCGTCCAGGCGCATGCCCGTGTTCGGCAAGTACACGCTGAAGGCCACGGTGGGATACGGCACTTGCACGGACAGGTCGGCGCTCGAGCCGTTGTACGGCAGCTGGAACGAGAGCGCGAACTCGTGCCGCCCAGGCAGGATCGGCGTGGTCACCTGGATGCCGCCGACGCCCGGGATGACGTCCTGCTGACTGAAGCCGGACTGCATCTGGACGCTCAACGCCCCCGGCGGAAGTGGGAACTTGATTGCCCGGGCAAGCGCCTGATCCTGCGGGTTGGCGGTGACGAACGTGCGGTCGGCGTTGTTGACCAGGGCACCCATCTGCATCAGCTGCAGGCTGCCCTGATCGGCGCCGAGTACGAGCAGGTTCAGCCGTTCCATCTGGATACCGTCGTCGGCATTGGTCGAATCGAAGACGGTCACGTCCGCCTGATGGCTCTGTTCGTCCTGGAGCTGGAACGGCGCGTCGCTTGGATAGTTGACCCCTTGATAGCGACTGACCACCAGGTACACCACGTTCGGATCTCGATCCAGGCCGCCGAACGAATACCGGCCCGCCGCATCGGTGGCCGCGGTTTGCTGCCCCAGTGGCGCCTGCTCCTTGCGCCCAAACGCGACCAGGATGACGTTGACGCCCGCGACCGAGCCGCCACCGCTGGTCTTGTTGACGACCTGTCCGCGGACGACGCCGTCGGTGGGCTCAGCGGCCGTCACACCGGGTAGCACGAGCAGCGCGACGAGCACGGCGACGACGAGTTTCATCGAGCAGAGCTCGCGGTCTTCTTGGACCGCCCAGAGTGGCGCGCGGCTGAGAAGGCCGCCCGCGCGGCGGTAATCTCGCGTTCGATCTCATCGTCGAGCTCGCCGAGCAAGCTGCCGCGTTCCTCGCGCATCAGCTCACCAGCCTGCCCGAGCAGTTCAGTCGACAGCTGATGGAAGTCTTCCGCCGACAACTTGCCAACCTGATAGTCGAACTCGAGCTCGAGCACCTGACGGTAGAGCGCGGTTCGGTCCGACGCGAGCGGCTCGACCGTCGGCGCGGACGCGCGTGTCCCACCTGCCAGCGGCAAGAGCGCGAAGGCGGCCGCGCAGGCGACCAGCACGATGCCGACGATTGTCGGCAGCGCATCCGTCACCGGCTGAGCTCGCCGCGGAAGCGCTGGAACTCGTCGGCCACGTCGGGATCGAGCGCTGCCACCGCGCCGGCTGACGCGGCCCGCGGCGCACGCCGCCAGGACATGAGCACCAGCGCCAGCAAGCCGATACCGAGCGCGAGGCCAACAGCAGGCCCAATCCAGACGCCGAGGGAAATACCACGTTTCGGTGGCTCGGTGAGGATCCCGTCGCCGTAGCTCGCCACAAACTCATCCAATACCTGCTGGTCTGACGCACCCGCGGCTAACCGTGTGCGGATAACCTCGCGCATGTCTTTTGCCAGTCCCGATGGCGAGTCGGCGACGTTCTGGCCTTCGCACACGGGGCACTGCAGCTGCAGGCCAACCCGCCGCACTGCGTCGTCCATCGGATCGGCATACGCCACTAGTGGCAGCAGCATGGCGATGCCGGCGACGAACCACACCAAGCGCAACAGCATGTCAGGGCGCCACACCGAGTGCGCCGAGCGGTGCTCGGGCGGGCGCCGTCCGCGTCGCCGGCTGTACCGCCGGCCAGAGTGAGATCAGGGCGCCGATCAGCAGCAGCAGGCCGCCAGTCCAGATCCAGCTCACAAGCGGGTTGACGAATACGGCCACGCTGACCCGAGCAGCGCCTTCTTCGCCGTCCCACCCGGACAGGACAACGTACACGTCCTCGACGGGCGTCGACCGCAGTCCGACCTTGGTGCTGGGCTGATTCTGGAAGTTATCGAAGAACTGTTTCTGCGGACGCAGGTCCTCACCGTTCACGGTGAGCAGGCCTTCCACGACGCGTACGCCAGGCGGCGTGGTGGTTTGGATGCCATGCGCGACGACGGTGTAGCCAGCGACGTTGAGACTCGCACCGGGCGCCAGGCTCGCCTGCCCCTCCTGCTGGTAGACGTTCGAGCCGACCGCGCCAGCGCCGATCAGCAGAATGGCCAGATGCACGACATAGCCGCCGTAGCGGCGGTTGTTGCGTCGTACAAGATTGCCCAGCGCGGCGACGTAGTGCTCGCCCGTCGCGGAACGACGCGCCAGTGTACCGCGCGTGAACTCCTGGACTACCGTGCCAAATACGAACAGACACAGGCCAAACCCGATCAGGGCGAAGCGATCGCGGATGCCGAGCAGGAACAGCATCGCCAGCCCGATGAGCACGCCCGACGCTGGCACCAGGAAGTTGTTCTGCAAGTTCTCACGCGAGGCGCGTCGCCAGGGCATGAGCGGGCCGATGCCCATCAGCAGCAACAGCGCCCCGAGGAGTGGCCCCACGACCTGCTTGAAGAAGGGCGGTCCGACACTCACCTTCTGGTCAGCCAACGCTTCGGCGACCAGTGGGTAGATCGTGCCCCAGAAGATCGCAAACGTGATCCCCAGGAACAGCAGATTATTCATCAGGAAGCTGGCTTCGCGCGAGAGCAGCGAATCCAGCTGGTTGTCGGAGCGAAGCTTTGGCAAGCGCCAGAACAGCAGACCCAGCGAGCCGACGACGACGAACGTCAGGAATGCCAGGAAATACGGCCCGATCGCGGACAGCGCGAACGCATGGACCGAGGCGAGGATGCCGCTGCGGACGACGAATGTACCGAAGATGCTCAAGAAGAACGCGACCATGACGAGGGCCAGGTTCCACGCCTTGAGCATGCCGCGGCGCTCCTGCATCTGAATGCTGTGGATGAACGCGGTGCCGACGAGCCACGGCATCAGCGCGACGTTCTCGACCGGGTCCCAGCCCCAGTATCCGCCCCAGCCGAGGACGTGATACGCCCACCACGCGCCGAGCACGTTGCCCAGGCCCAGGATGAGCCAGGCGACCATGGCGTAGCGTCTCGAGAGTTGGACCCACTCGTTGCCGAGCTTGCCGGTTGCCAGCGCACCGATGGCGAACGCAAACGGCACTGTCCAGGCCATCAAGCCCGCGAGCAGCATCGGCGGATGGATGCGCATGCCCTCGTCGTACAGCAACGGATTGAGGCCGACGCCATCTTGTGGCGGCCTGGGCAGCGCTTCGAATGGCGACGCCACGAAGCCGAGCAGCAGGGTCATGAATCCGACGGTCAGCATCAGGACGCTGGTCACGTAGGGCATGAAGATGCGCTGCGGGCCTGGTTTGCGCTGCTGGTAGAGCACGATCGCCGTAAAGATCGACAGCGAGGTAGCCCAGTACAGGAGCGAGCCCTGCTGGCCGCTGTAGAACGCGGCCAGCACCAGGTCGAGCGGCATCGCCCTGTTTGAATGTTCCCACACGTAGCGCAACGAGAAGTCGTGCACCGCGAACGCGGTCAGCAGCACGCCGGACGCCGTGACGACCAGGCCGGTCGCCGCCCACGCGGCGTTCTGGCCGCTGGCGATGAGCTCGCGCTGGTTCTTCTTGACACCCAGGAGCGACGCCACAATGGCATAGATCGCCAGGGCGAACGCGCCGACGATGCAAACCTGGCCCAGAGAAGCCATTAGCTATCAGCTTTCAGCATTCAGCCGCTGACCGCTGACCGCTGACGGCTGACCGCTGATAGCTAAGCACCGGCGTAGTCATGCTCTTCGGGCGGTGCGTTCTCGAGCTTTGACGGGCACTTGGCTAACACGGTATTCGCCATGAACGTGCCCTGTGCGTTCAACTTGCCCTCGGCGACGATCTCGATATTGTCGCCCATGATGTCTGGCACCTGGCCGCCGCGATAGACCACCGACAGCGGCGACGAGCCGGCGTCGGCGATCTCGAAGTGAATGCCCAGGCCACTACTCTCGCGGTTCAGCGTGCCCGGCACGAGCATGCCCGAGACGCGATAGAGCTGGTTCTGAGCGGCTGGCCCCTTGGCCTGCAGCTCGCCCACCGTCAAGAAATAGACGGTCGTACCTTGCAGGCCCATCAGCACCAGGTAGGCAACCGCGAGGGCAATCACTCCGCCAGCCACGAAGAATTTGATATTTACTCCACCCACGAGCATCCGCGACGGACTAGAGCGCGTTACGGACGCCACTGTCAAACACGCCCTTCAAGACAGCTGCCAGCAGTACGGTGCCAGCGCCAAACACGAGAACGATGCGGCCATCCAGCCCGCCCACCGGTAGGCCCACCCGCCGCCACCGAAAAGCGTACTGATACGCGACCACCGCGCACAGAATCTTGAGCGCGAGCACTGCAGCATACACGCCACCCGCACCACGCGACAGACGATCCACACTCAGCACGGCGCCGGTGGCCAAGAACACCAGCAGGGTCAATTCGACGATCTCCTTGAAGCGCTGGCGGGCCCGCCCAGAGTCGCCGAGCGGCGCCCCGTCGAACCACAGCACGGCCGCCCAGCCCAGAAACGCTACCGCCGCCATCGCATGCAGCCATCGCAGAACGACCAGTAACGCCTCAGCCAGGTCGAGCGACGCTGGCACGCTGTAGCTCGGCCAGGAACTGTTCCATGTCAGCGGCCGTCAACGTGTTCCATTTGCGCACCAGACGACCATCTGCCGCGATGAAGTAGGTCTCGGGTACGCCGCGCATCCCATACTGGATCGAGATTGGACCCGCGTTGCCCGAGCCGTTCGGATAGGTAATGCCGTACTTCTTGATGAACGCAAGTGCATCACCGTCGATATCCTGGACGTTCACGCCAACGAATGTGACCCGCCCGGCCGTGCGCCGGGCCGCGTCCTCCAGGACCGCGGCCTCGTCCGCGCATGGACCGCACCACGAGGCCCAGAAGTTCACGACCACCGGTTGGCCGCTCTCGAGCGCGTCGGACAGTTTGAAGGTCGATCCATCGAACATGCCCAACGAGAAGTCCGGGGCAGTCGTAAACGGAACGCTCACGACCTTGCTGCCAACTAACTCCTTCTGCTGCAGCCCCCACCACAGCAAAGCCAGCAGGCTCACGACGACGAAACCAGAACCCGCTGCCAGAGCCGCGGGCAGCCACGGTCGGCTGACGGCCGCACGGGGCGGGGTAAGTCCTCCCTCCTGGATCGCCATAGCTCAGTCTAATCAACCGCGCCCCTACGGGCGCGGAACTTGCAAGCTTCGGACAAATTGGATCATCTGTGGCGATCAGGATCAAGGCCCCGGTCGCAGACGCCGTGGATAGGCTGACCTATCCGCCGCAGCGAGTGCTGATGGCGCCTGGGCCGAGCAACATCCACCCGCGCGTTTTGCAGGCACTCACGTCACCACTGCTGGGCCACAAAGATCCTGTCTTCCTGTCCATCATGGACGAGACCGCTGCGCTCCTGCGACAGGTGTTCCAGACTGAAAATCGGGCCACGTTTGCCTTGCCGGCCACGGGCGGTAGTGCCATGGAGGCGGCACTGATCAACCTGCTCCAGCCGGGGGATACGGTAGTCATCGGGCGTAGTGGGTTTTTCGCCGATCGCATGGTCGGCATCGCCCGCCGTTTGCGTGATGTGCATGTGGTGGCGGTCGATTCAGCCTGGGGCTCGCCGCTTGATTACGATGTGCTGGCGCACGCTGTGCGCGAACACCGCCCGCGCGTGCTGGCCGTCGTTCACGGCGAGACGTCCACGGGCGTCGAGCAGCCCTTGCGTGACCTGGCGCTGTTGTGCCGCGAGATCGACGCCTATCTGGTCGTCGACGCTGTGGCGTCGCTTGGTGGAACTTCTTTGCCGGTCGACGACCTCGGACTGGACGTGTGCTACAGCGGCTCGCAGAAGTGCCTCTCAGCGCCGCCTGGCCTGGCGCCGATGACGCTGTCGGACCGAGCGTTGCTGGCGATCGAACAGCGGTCGGTGCCCGTCGGGTCGTGGTACCTGGACTTGATACTGCATGCTCGCTTCTGGGACACGGAGCGCATTTACCACCACACCGCGCCTGTCTTGAACATCTTTGCCTTACGCGAGGCCCTGCAGCTTGTTCTCGAGGAAGGCCTCGAGGCGCGGCTGGCCCGCCATCGGCTGCACGCGCGTGCCTTACGCGCTGGCCTGGAGGCGATCGGCCTCCGCCTGTTCGCCGACCCCGCGCACCGCTTGACTCCCGTGACCACTGTGTTCGCGCCGCCCGACGTCTCCGCCGCCGAGGTCCGCGAGTTGCTCTTGTGCGACTTCAATATCGAGATTGCCGGCGGCCTGGGCGAGTACGTCGACCGCATGTGGCGCATCGGCATCATGGGCCACTCAGCCCAACGCGCCAACGTCATGCTGCTGCTCTCGGCCCTCGAGGTCGCCCTCCGACGCCAGGGCTTTACGCCCCACGCCTCAGGCCCCGCCGCCGCGGACACTGTCTATTCCCAGTAAGTAGCGTCAACCGTAAGAGCGCGCTTCCTCGATAAGCTCGCGGATGCGCGGCGGCGACAGCGGCATCTCGTTGATGCGTACGCCGAAGGGCGAGAGGGCGTCTTCGACCGCTTCGGCTACGAGCGCGGCCACGGGGATGGTGCCCGCCTCGCCGACCCCCTTTACGCCGAGCGGGTTCAGCGGGCTCGGCGTCTCGAGGTGGGCCACCTCGATCTCCGGCACTTCCATGGCCGTCGGCATCAGGAAATCCATGAAGCTCGCGTTGACCAGTTGGCCGCTGTCGTCGAAGTGCAGCCGCTCGTACAGGGCGCCACCAATACCCTGTGCCACGCCGCCGTGGATCTGACCTTCGACGATGGTCGGATTGATCAGCGTGCCGCAGTCGTGGACGACAACATAACGCAGGAATTCGACGTTCCCCGTCGCAGGATCGACCTCGACAATGGCGGCATGCTGGCCGCTCGCCCACGTCGCCCGCTCGGGCGCGAAGAACCGCTGCGCCTCGAGGCCCGGCTCTTCACCAGCGGCCAGAACCGCACCCTCACGCGGTTTGACCAGCCGCAAGGCTGCTTGATTGGCCTCCTTGCCGTACGCATAGCGGATCGGGTTTGAGGCTGTAGCCAGCGCGCCGAGCGTCAACTCACGGCCGGGTGCGCCTTTGACGGCGACGCGGCCATTGCCCAGCTCGAGGTCGTCGATGCCCACTTCCAGGAGCTCAGCCCCGAGCGCCAGCGCCTTTTCGCGCACCGCGCGTGCGGCGAGGCCGAGCGCGTTGCCAGCAGTAACCAGAGCGCGGCTGGCGTACGTGCCTGCGCCCCAGTTGAACCGACTGGTATCGCCGGTCACAACCGTCACGTCTGCTGGGTCGCAGCCCAGCTCAGCGGCCACGATCTGGGCAAAGCTGGTGTAGTGGCCCTGGCCCTGACTCGTGACCGCGGTCGCCGCGAACACCTTGCCACTCGGCTCGATACGCACGTGCGCGCCCTCGTACGGGCCGATGCCAGTGCCTTCCACGTAGGCTGCGAAGCCGAGGCCGAGATACCGGCCGGCCCGCCGGGCAGCCGCCTGGTCAGCCCGAAACGCGGTGGGATCGATCATCTGCTCCGCCAGGTCGAGACCAGCGTGGTAGTTGCCGCTGTCGTAGCGCGTCGGCGCGCCGTCCTGGAACGGCAGTCCGACGTCCCACGGAAACTCGTCGGGCCGGACGAAGTTGCGGCGCCGCACCTCGTTTGGCGTGAGACGCAGCTCGCGGGCGATGCGGTCGATGAGCCGTTCCATGACGAAGCAGCCGTGTGGGCGGCCAGCGCCACGGTACGGGCTCACACATGGCGTATTGGTGTAGACGACGGTGAACTCCGATCGATAGTTCGGCACTTTGTACGGCCCGGGCAACTGGGTGACGGTGATGATCGGCACGACCATGCCGTACGGTGTGTATGCCCCGGTGTCGTGGACGAACTTGTCGTCGATGGCCAGGATGCGCGCGTCAGCGTCGACGGCGATGCGCACGCTGTGCTGCTGGCCGCGCTCCTGGTTCGCGGAGATGAAATGCTCGCGCCGGTCCTCGGTCCACTTCACAGCCCGGCCGAGCTGCATGGCCGCCCACGGTACCAGCACTTCTTCGGCGAAGAACAGCATGATCTTGGTGCCAAACCCGCCGCCGACATCGGGCGCGATGACCTCGACGTTGAACTCGGGCAGCCCGAGCATATTGGCCAGCCCGTTCTTGATCGTCAGTGGTGCCTGCGTTGCGTCCCACACCTTGAGCGTGCGCAGGCGTGGATCGAACACCGCAACGACGCCGCGGGCTTCGATTGGACTGCCGCACGAGCGTTCGATGAACAGCGCTTCCTCGAACACATGCGCCGCGGCCTGGAACGCACGGTCGGGATCGCCGACCATTTGCGCAAGTCTGGCGGCGACGTTATGGGGGACGTCGTCGTGGACCAGCTCGGCGCCGATCGCCGAGCGGAAGTCGACCACGGCTGGCAGCGGCTCCCAATCGACCTCGATGAGGCCAGCGGCGTCCTCGGCGATGTAGCGGTCGTCCGCCACGACCATCGCCACGGCTTCGCCAATGAAGCGCACTTTGTCGACCGCCAACGGGCGTTGCGTGCGGCCGTGGGTCAGGTTCGGGTGCGGCACGACCAGGGGCGCGGGCTGGTTGAACCGGCCCAGATCAGCTGCCGTGTACACGGCGTGGACGCCGTCGTGATGGCGGGCGTTGGTGACATCGATCGAACGGATGCGGGCGTGACCGTGCGGGCTGCGCAAGATCGCGGCGTGCAGTACGCCGGGCGGGTCGATGTCGTCGACGTACGACCCGAGGCCAGCCAGCAGGCGGGGATCCTCGTTGCGTCGCGTCGGGCTAAACCCGGCCATCGGTCCGCTGCGCGGCCAGGCGGACCGCCTTGACAATGTTTTGATAGCCCGTACAGCGGCACAGATTGCCGCTCAGCGCGGCGCGAATCTCGCCATCGCTGGGCGATGGATGCTCACGCAGCAGCGCGACCGTCGTAATCAGCATGCCCGACGTACAGAAGCCGCACTGCAGGCCATGCGCATCCCAGAACGCCTGCTGGACCGGGTGCAGATCGTCCACCGACGGTGCGAGTCCCTCGACCGTGGTGACGTGACAACCATCGGACTGGACGGCAAACATCAAACACGATCGAGCCAGCTGATCGTCGACGAGCACGGTGCACGCGCCACACACGCCGTGCTCGCAGCCGACGTGCGTCCCGGTCAAACCGAGCTCGTGGCGCAGGAAGTCGCTCAGCAGCAGCCGTGGCTCGACCGCCCGTTTGTACACATGGCCGTTGACGGTGACCGTGACCAGCCGCCGATCAGGCATACCGGCCCATGTGCTCGAGTGAGCGCCGCACGTCCAGAGCAGCAGGCTCGCGCGCAACGACGCGCTCGTAGGCGACCAGAATGGCACGTTCGGTGAGCACCCCCGCGAGGTGGGTGCGGTATTCCTTGGAGGCGTGGATGTCCGCTTCGGGATCGATAGCCGAGCGCACGGCGTCGGCAGCGGCCGGCGCGCGCTCGTCGATGGTGCCGCCGACGAGCAGCGTCTCAGCCTCACGTGCGCGAAATGGCTTGCCACCCACGCCCGTCAGCACGATGCGCGCGCGCTCAATCAGGTCATGCTCGACGGTAAGTGACACGGCGACGCCCGCCAGGGCAAAGTCGCCGTGGCGGCGCGCGAATTCCAGCCATGCCTGGCCCGTCCGCTGTGCGACCGCCGGATACCAGGCTTCGGTCAGGATTTCGTCCCACTTGAGCACGGTGGTCAGGTAGCCCAGGAAGAAATCCTCGGCCTGCACCTGGCGCTGACCACGTGGTCCGACGATCGTCAAGGTGGCATCGAGGCAGACCGCCACGGCAGGCAATTCGGCGGCCGGATCCGCGTGCGCCAGGTTGCCGCCGACGGTACCGCGCGAGCGGATAGCCGGGTGGCCGACCCAGCGCATGGCCTCATCAAGCAGTGGCAGTTGTTCAGCCACTCGGCCGTCGCGCTCGACGGTCGCGTCGCGGGTCATCGCGCCAACGGCCAGACCACCGTCCCGGGCGGTGACATAGGCAAGGCTCGCGATGCGGTTCAAATCGATCAGACGGGCAGGTCGCATCAGTCGGAAGTTGAGCAGGGGAATGAGGCTCTGACCACCGGCCAGGATCTTGGCCTCACCGTCGGAGTCGGCCAACTCGTGGACCGCTTCGTCGAGCGTGCGGGGCGCGACGTATTCAAACGGCGGCGGCTTCACGGGCGACTCGCACAGATACTACTTGGGCTACGGACCCCAAGCGCCCCAAACGAACAGGTGCGGTCGGAGATAACCATCGCGATCGACGAAGTCGTACTGATCGAACGATCCGCCCGGGCTTGACAGAACAAACGGCGCCACCATTTTGGCGCGCGTCCGCTGCGCGAAGGCGACCAGCTCATGGCCCAGGGCCTCGTCAGGCCAACCGTTGTCCGCATTTGGCCGCCGGCCGCACTCTGTGACAAAGAATGGCACGCTGTGCAGCCTGGTCTGCAGCCAGCTTGGCCAGCGGTCCTCAACCAGGTAAACGTTGGCGCGGTCCCAATACTCGTGGCCGGCCAGGCCGTCGCCGTGATCGAGGTACAGCTCGATAGATTGCCGCATGGCGTCGAAGCCGATGCCTTCGGGATCGAGGGGCGAGCCTTGCGCCAACGGCGGAAACAGTAGTCGGATGTCTGCTGCGCCCGGGTGTGTCCGGCGGTAGCGCTCAACGTGCCACCACACCGCCTCCGACCACCGCCCGATGCTCTGCCAATCGGGGTGCGACCATTCGATGTCGGGCTCGTTGGCGATCTGGAACCAGTGGATCCACGGAAAGCGTGCGTGCAGTTGCACGATGCGCTGCGCAAGCCGCCGCGGCTCGTCCGGGCCGCGGACGGGCCACATGCGCACGACTTGCGTGACGTCCTGATGGGCTTCTAACCAGCGCTGTAACTGTGGGTCGGTACCGATCCAGCGCAAGGGATCGCCGTCGCCCAACTGAGCCGAAAACAGCACCACTGCGCCCGGCTGCAACAGGTCCAGCGCGGCGTAGTCCGCCAAGCCGAGTGGCGTCTTGGGTGACAGGTCGATGCCGCGCAGCTGTGGCCGCGGCGTCCAGGGTGCGATCGGCATGCTCGGCGTCGGCGGGTTGGTAGCGATGCGCGGGGTGCAGGCAAACGACAGTGTTGCTGCCACTACCACACACATCGTCATCCTGAGGGGAGCCTGCGACCCGAAGGATCCGCTTGCTGACACTGCCACGGTTGACAAGCGGATCCTACGCAAGCTCAGGATGACAGTTGCGCGAGTTGCCGCTGCGCAATCGTATTACCTGGGTCGCTGGCCAGCGTGCGTTCAAACGCGTGACGCGCCGCATTGCGGTCCCCTAGCTGCAATAACGCGCGACCAAGCATGTTCGTGCCGCGCGGGCCGAGTGGTTCCCCATCGTGCAGCAGGTCGATCGCTGCTTGCCACTGCTGCTTTTCGATCAAGGTCGCGGCCTGTGATTCCACTTCCTCAGCGCGCACAACATGGCGCGCAGTCGCTGCGCGCGCTGACGGCGGCGCCCACTGGATACCGGCCCGCTGGCATAAGTCCATCAGAATGCGCTCCGTCTCGGCGGTGTTCGCCTGGCCGAGCGCGCCGATTGGACGACTGTGCAGCTCGCGGATGCCACCCGCGAGTGGCAGCCCTTCGCCCAGGAGCTCGCGGCCGAGATCGTGGCCGACCAGCACGACCCCGCGCGGCCGCGCGCGCTGGATCGCTACGCCGATCGCCGCGCGTGCCGCGGCACGGTCGAGCGCCTGGGACAGAACCATCACGCCCAGCGCGACGCGGGCGAGTAGTGGCGCGAGCTGAGGGCCGTGCGGCAGCTTGGGCAGCGCGGCGGCCGCGTCGGCTGCGTCGGCGATCTCGCGCGGCGTAGGCTCCAATCCAGGCGCCTCACGCGCCACGATCAGCAGATCCATAACCATTCATGTTTCCTTGTCCGAGGCGCGTGCGACAATACGCACCATGCGTAACCTGCTCTTCGCGCTTGTGCTCCTGGCGCTGGGGCTGCCGAATGCTGCGTACGCGCAGCAGCAGCCGACGATGCAGGAGTACGCGGTCCCAGCCGGGACGCACCCGCACGACGTCGCGCCGGCCACTGACGGCGGCATCTGGTACACGGGCCAATCGAAAGGCGTGCTCGGGTGGCTTGATCCGAGCTCCGGCGAGGTGCGCGAAATCTCGCTTGGTCCTGGCTCGGCGCCGCATGGGGTGATCGTCGGGCCCGATGGTGCCGCCTGGGTGACCGACGGCGGCCAGAATGCGATCGTGCGCGTCGAACCCTCGACGAGCGAAGTGCGCGTGTTTCCACTACCGCTCAGTCGCAGCGCCAATCTGAATACCGCTGCGTTCGATCGCAACGGCATCCTGTGGTTCACCGGCCAGAGCGGGTTCTATGGCCGTGTTGACCCGATGACGGGTGACGTGCAGGTCTACAACGCACCGCGCGGCTCGGGACCGTACGGCATTACGGGCACTCCCGACGGCCGAGTTTTCTACGCGTCGCTGGCGGGCAGCCACATTGCTGAGATCAATCTGGAGACGGGCGAGGCCGTGCCGATCGATTCGCCAACGGCGCGCCAGGGTGCGCGGCGGGTGTGGACCGACTCGCACGGGCAGATCTGGGTCAGCGAGTGGAACGTCGGTCAGGTTGGCCGCTACGACCCACGCACGGGCGAGTGGCGCGAGTGGCAGCTGCCTGGCTCTCGTCCGCAGACCTACGCTGTGTATGTCGACGAGCTCGACAAAGTGTGGCTCACCGACTTCGGCGCCAACGCGATCGTGCGCTTCGATCCTGACATCGAGACCTTCGAGTCGTTCCCGTTGGCGCAAGCCAACGCCTCGGTCCGCCAGCTGCTGGGCAGGCCAGGCGAAACCTGGGGCGCCGAATCAAGCGCTGACCGCTTGGTGGTCATTCGCCGCTGAGGCCCCTCTGGGGTTGCTACAAGACATCTACTTCGGCGTAGTCGCGGCCGCTGAGGCGACGGTAGCCGGGGCCACGGTCGAAGAACGGGATGAAGCCGCGAGTCCGACGCAACTCGGCGCGCAGCGCGGTGGTGGCCGCTGCGTCGCCGATGACGACGCCGTAGTCGTTTCGGGCGGAATCGACCGACACTTTGCCTTGCATCACGTCTAGCTCGACGAGGTCGGACTCGCGCTCCAGCGGGTCGCCCCAGCCACCGCCACCGGTCGTGTCGATGCGCACCAGCGTGCCAGCGGCAACAGGCTCGTCGTCGACCAGACCTTCCAGCACACGTTCGCCAGCGCCGCCAGGATCGACGGTCACCCTGAACGGAAGACCCGCGCGGCCGCCATTGAGGCCCCAACAGCTGAGGATGGAGCGGTCGGCGACTGACAGGAAGGCACAATCCACAAGCGGTCGCACCTCCTTGCGATAGCCCAGGCCGCCACGGCGCAAACCAGGACCGCCCGAGTCGGGTGCCAATCCAAGCGATTCGACGAGCAACGGGAATCGGGTCTCGGTGAACTCAACGGGCAGGTTCTTCGAGTCAGGGACAACGTGGATCGTGTCGGAGCCATCGGCCCAGGGCCTGCCGCCCGAGCCGCCGCCCAGCACTTCGCGCATCAAATATGGCTGACTTTCCAGATCGACGCCGTAGAAGCCCGTGTAGCGGATCGTCTCCTGATCAGCGGGCAATGCGCCACCCGTCGCCTTGGCCAACACGCCAGCCAGGATGCCCAGCAGGCGCAAGATGACGAATGTGCGGGCGTTGACAGGCGCGGGAAACACCGGCGTTAGCAACGTACCTGGCGGAGGAAAGCGTAATTCGATCAAGGGCACGACGCCTTCGTTGACGTCCAGCTCGGCCATCCGCGCGGGCGTGTCAGCCAGATTGCGCAAGATCGGCGCGAGCCACTTCTTCAGGAACACGCCGTCGGCATAGTTGCCGGCGTGATTGATCGGTCCCTTGGCCTGCGGACTCGTGCCCGCGAAGTCAATCACCAGGCGGCCGTCGCCAGTCTTCGTGACGGTCATGCGCTGGGTATGCAAGCGTGGGGGATCCACCCCGTCGTGCTCGGCGTAGTCCTCCCACACGTATGTTCCATTGGGGATCTTGCTCAGTAGCTCGCGTCGGAACGTCTCGGTCGTGCGCGCCAGGATCGCCTCGAAGCAGGCCTCGACCTGCTCAGCGCCATAGCGCGCGAACAACTCGGCCAGGCGCTCGGCACCCATGCGGCAGGCGGCGACTTCGGCGTCCAGATCGCCCCGCAGGCTATCCGGCAAGCGCGAGTTGCGCACCATCACGCGGATCAGGTCGCCGTTCGGCTGGCCGCCCTGATAGAGCCGCACTGGCGGCACGATCAGGCCTTCCTGGTAATACGAGGTGCCGTGGCTAGGCATCGAGCCAGGCACACAACCGCCGATATCGTCGTGGTGTCCGAATGCCTGGACGAACGCCACCACGTAGCCCGCATGAAACACAGGCACCGTCACGCACAGATCAGGCAGGTGGCCGATCCCGCCTTCGGACTGATACACGTCGTTGTGGAAGAACACGTCACCGGGCTGCATCGACTCGATCGGGAAGTCGCGCACGATCGGCTGGACCAGCGCCGAGTAGGACCGCCCGGTCAGCTTGCGGCAGTGGCGGTCATGGATGCCGCCACGGAAGTCGCGCGCTTCGCGAATCATCGGCGAGCGCGACGTTCGTTCAATGGCTGCCTCGACCTCGGCCTCGACCGAGGCGAGTGTGCCTTCGACGATCTCGAGCACAATCGGATCGATCACGTCATTCGTCTCAACATCAGGTTGCCGAAATCGTCCACCGAAGCCTGCTGGGCAGGAAAGACCACCGTTGTAGACCCAAACTCTTCCACGATGGCTGGCCCCGCAAGGCAGTCGCCAGGCTGTAGCCGGGCTCGGGCGTAGATCGGCGTGTCAACGCGGGTCGTAGCGAAGTACACGTGGCGACGGCCGGTGAACGCACTGCCCGCGGCCCGCGCGGCGAGCGGCCGCACGGGCGGGCGCTCGATCGGACCGATGCCGGTCACTCGTAGATTGACCCACTCGATGGCCTGCGGTGGCTGACTCGCGCGGTAACTGTAGCCGTACGTCTTGTCGTGCGCGGCGTGAAAGCGCTCGACGGCGGCGTCCGCGAATGCGCGATCGAGCAGGCCAGAACCAACATCGACTCGTACCTCGGAGGCCTGGCCGAAGTAACGCAGGTCGGCGCTGCGCGCAAGCTGCATCTGTTCAGGCGCGAAGCCCTCGCGGGTCAGGGCATCGCGCGCCTGTGTTTCGAGGGCGCCATACAGCGCATTGAGTTGCGCAAAATCCAGGCGGTCGTTGCGCTGGACGGCGGTTGCCACGTAGTCGTTCTTGAGATCGACAGTCAGCAGGCCGAAGGCCGAGACGTTGCCCGGGTTGGGCGGGATCAGCGCCGCTTGCAAGCCGAGAATGTCGACGAGGCGCCCGGCCTGAAGTGGCCCCGAGCCGCCAAATGCCACCAGGACGTAGTCGCGTACGTCGAGGCCGCGTTTGACGGTGATCTGGCGTACCGCATTGGCCTGGCTCCACGCAGCGATCTCGAGCACGCCTGCTGCCGCGGCGTCCCGGCTCAGGCCCAACCCTGAAGCAAGTGATTCGATGCCGTGCTCGGCTAATTGCAGGTCGAGCGGCACTTCACCGCCCAGCAGATGCGGTGGGATGCGGTCCAGCAGCAGCGTCGCGTCGGTCACCGTGGGCTGGTCGCCGCCGCGGCCATAACACATCGGGCCTGGCTCGGCGCCCGCACTGCGCGGACCAACTTTGAGTCGGCCATCTTGCGCCAGCCAGGCGATCGAGCCGCCTCCCGCACCCACGGTCGCGATGTCGATCATCGGCACCTTGACCGGGAATCGGCCGACGCGACCTTCGGTAGTCAGGTGCGGCAGGCCACCCTCGACGACGGCGACGTCGGTGCTGGTGCCACCGCCGTCCAGAGTCAGGATGCTCGAGTACCCAGCCACCTGGGCAAGCAGCGCGGCGCCGAGTGCACCTGCCGCGGGACCGCTCAGCATGGTCGTAATCGGCTGGCCGGCCACTTCGCGGGCGGAGATCACACCGCCATTCGACTTCATGATGTAGAACGGCGTCGCCGGCCCGATCTCGCGCTCCACGCGCGCCTGAATCTCGCCGACGTAACGCGCGACGCGGGGTTTGACGAAGGCATCCACCAGCGTGGTCACCGCGCGTTCGTACTCACGGTACTCGGGCAGCACCTCCGACGAGATCGACACCGCCGCGCGCGGATGGCTGCGTGCCAACACCTCGCGCATCCGCCGCTCGTGGTCGCCGTTCGCGTAGGCGTGCAGGAAGCACACGCCGACCGCGTCGACGTCATGGTCGCGCAACCATGCGGCGGCCCCTTCGGCCTCCGCCTCGTCGAAGTCGGTCAACACCACGCCCCGAAAGTTGACCCGCCCGGCGACCTCCTGGACGTTGTGTACCGCGACGATGCGCTCGGGCTTGACCCAGAAATACGAGTTGCCGTAGCCCTGCGGCACGCTCTGGCGCGCGATCTCGAGCAAATACTTGAACCCGCGCGTGACGATCAGGCCCAGGCCGGGAAACGAGCCCTCCTCGGACAGCAGGGCGTTGGTGGCGACGGTTGTCCCGTGCGAGACCGCCCCGACTTCGTCCAGGCCGAAGTGCGCCTGGCGCGCAATCTTGTGGATGCCAGCCATGAAACCGACCGACGGATCGGCCGGTGTGCTCGGCGTCTTGGTGGTGTGGACCGCGCCTGTCTGCTCGTCGAACGCTACGACATCGGTGAACGTGCCGCCGGTGTCGAGCGCCAGCCTGAACACAACGAGACGCTACTCTACTCCGACCCGCCCGCGGCAGGCGCCATGGGCGCATGCCCATTCGGCGCACCGTCCGTGACTTGACGACCGCATGTCGCAGGTCCTGAACGCCGAACGCTCGGCGATCGTCGCGCCCGATCTCTCGAGTCCCGGCTTCAAGGCTAACCCGTACCCGTTCTACGCTCGCCTGCGCGGCCTGCGGGCACTCCCGGTTACCGTTGGGTGATGGACGAGCTGCTGCCGCTGGCGAGCCGGATCGGCGAACTGCTGAAGCAACGGCGCGAGACGATCGCCGTGGCGGAGAGCTCCGCGGGCGGACTGCCGCGGCCTGCGGGCACTCCCGGTTACCGTTGGGTGATGGACGAGCTGCTGCCGCTGGCGAGCCGGATCGGCGAGCTGCTGAAGCAACGGCGCGAGACGATCGCCGTGGCGGAGAGCTCCGCGGGCGGACTGCTGGCCGCGTCGCTCCTGGCGGTGCCGGGTGCATCGGCGTACTTCGTGGCCGGCGCGGTGGTCTACACGCGCCAGGCGCGCGAGGCGCTACTAGACATAAGTGAGTCCGCGATGACCGGCCTGCGCTCCGCGAGCGAACCCTACGCCATGCTCCTGGCGCGCACCGTGCGCGAGCGCCACGGCACCACCTGGGGCCTCGCTGAAACGGGCGCCAGTGGCCCGACGGGCAATCGTTATGGCGATGCCGCCGGGCACACGTGCCTGGCCATCGCCGGTCCGCTCGAAGCAGCACGAACCCTGGAAACGGCGAGTGCCGACCGCGTCGGCAATATGTATGCGTTTACCGCAGCAGCTCTGAGCCTGCTGCTAGAGAGCCTGCGCTAGTCGCCCCATAACGTGTGCGACGCCCGTCGCGCTCCCTCCACCAGAGTCTGCAGCTTGGCCCACACGACCTCTTCGTGGCCAACGCGCGAACCGATCCCACAATCGGTCCCCGCTTGCAGGTTTTCCTTGCCCACGACGCTGGCGAAATTCAGCAATCGCTCGGACACATAGTCGGGGTGTTCGACCAGGTCAGTCGCATGGCTGACCGCCCCCGGCATCAGGATCTTCCCGTCGGGCAATTTGACGTCTTGCCAGACCCGCCACTCGTGCGCGTGGCGCACATTAGCGGCTTCGATCGAGTAGGCCTGCGCGTTGATGCCCATGGCGAGGTCGGCGATGTGCTTCAGCTCGATGTCGTTGACGTGCGGGCGATGGCCGCTGCCCCAGCAGAAGTGGAAGCGCACCTGGTCCTGCGGGACGCCGTCGAGGGCGTGATTGATGATGCCGACGCAGAACTCGAGATACTTGCGGTACTCGGCCACGCTCCAGTCCGGGTAAAACATCCACGAGGTCGCGAACTCAGGCTCGTCGACCTGCACGATCAGGCCCGCGGCGGCGATGGCGCGGTATTCCTCACGCACCGCTTCGGCGACCGCCGTCATATATGCCTCTTCGCTCGGGTAGTAGTCGTTGTGGACGCCCGCTCCCAGGCTGAGCGGACCGAGCGCGGCGACGAACCCCTCGAGGTCCTTGCCCGCCAGGGCAGCTTTGAAGTTGGCCAGGTCAGACTTGATCTGCTCGTGAGCCGTGTACGAGATAGGGCCGGTGCAGACGCGCGCGGTGGTAGGCGGCTTGGGGGCGGCGCCGGGTGTCGCAAAGCCCGGCCGAATCGGCCCGCCGGAGCCCGAGAGCCATAGGCCCGAGGCATAGAAGCCCGGAAAGTCGCGCCGGTCGCGCTCTGCTACACCGCCACGTTTTGGCGCTCGCGCGGGCTCGACGGGCAGCATCTCCCAGCCGGCGACCCGTTCTTGCATATAGCCCGTATAACTGCCTGCCTTGACGTACTCACCGTCGTTCGGGATATCGATGCCAAGCCCGATCTGGCGGTCGACGATCTCCGACACTGCACTCGGCAAGCGCTGGTGGAAGGCCGTCCGGCCAGCCGGGCCCTGCGCCAGTAGCTGGTTGACGTCGTCTGGTCGGGGCAGGTTGCCGGCGTGTGAGACGCGGATGCGCTCGGTGTTGTGCCTCATAGTGGCTCGGTGCTCCCGGAAGTTGATGCGGCGGTCACGACACGTGTGCCGGGGCCTTGAGGTCCAAGTCGGTCAATGCCTGGATCTCCTCAGCAGTGAAGCCCTCGGCGACTTGCTCCAGTAACCACTGACCATCTACTCGACGCAAGACAGCCAGGTCGGTAACGACGAGGTCGACGCACGCTGGCGCTGTAATCGGGTAGGCGACCTCACGTACGAGCTTAGCCCGGCCCTGGCTATCACGATGCTCCATCATCACTATCAGCGTCTGCTTGCCCGCGATCAGGTCCATGGCGCCACCGATGCCGCCCAGGCGCGCATCGCCAAGACTGAAGTTGGCCAGGTTGCCTCCCTGATCGACCTGGTAGGCACCCAGCACGACGGCGTCCAGTCGACCGGCGCGGGCGATCTCGAATGACGTGACGCTGTCGAAGAATGATGCCCCGGGCAGGAGTGAGACGAACTGGCCGGAGGCGTTGAAAATGTCCATGTCGATCTGTTCGCCGGCGACCATCTGGCCGTAGCCCAGGATGCCATTCTCGCCGTGCAAGGTGATGTCGCGCTCGGCGATGTAGTTCGAGACGAGCGTGGGGATTCCGGTCCCAAGATTGACATAACCGCCGTCTGTGAGCAGGGCCGCCGTGCGCCGCGCCATCTCGCTGCGCGTCCAGCCTGGCTTGCCGTTGTACTCGCGCGGCTTGTCCGCGTCCCGACGGACGGCTAGGCCGCCAGTGTCTGGCTCGACAGTTTTCTGCACCACACGGCTGACCAGAACGCCCGGCAGACCCACGTGCTCGGCCGGGATCTCGCCGACCTCGACGATCTCGTCCACCTCGACAATCGCGTGGCGGGCAGCTTTGGCGAAACTGGGCACGAAGTTGCGACTGCTCCCGCGCATCTCGATGTTGCCCAGCCGGTCGGCCCGATACGCCCGCAGAAACGCGAAGTCGACGGTGAGCGCGTGCTCGAGGATGTGCGGGCG
>Ga0137375_10002244_pt1 | contig 22720 bp, 20 predicted proteins | sample SagtaG_24_FD_104936 | JGI IMG/M metagenome (GOLD analysis project Ga0137375, IMG submission 104936) | Vadose zone soil microbial communities from Sagehorn Ranch, Mendocino, California, USA - Sage1_R_113_16 metaG | ecosystem: Environmental > Terrestrial > Soil > Vadose zone | place: USA... | reverse complement strand
CGCCTTCGGCGATAATCTTTCCGGTCTCCAGGGTCACGAGTTGGCCGAGCTGGTGTTTAGATTCGCGCAGCGCGTTGCCGAGGCGGCGAACGGTTTCGCCGCGAACCGGACCGGGAGTCGTGCGCCATTTTAAAAATGCTTCCTGCGCACGCCCTATGGCCTTTTCGTAATCGTCGCCGGAAGCCGTGCGCACGCTGGCAAGCCGTTGCCCATCGATCGGTGAAATCTTGTCGATCTTCGCCCCGCCGCCGCGCCACTCGCCGTCGAAGACGCCGGGATTGTCATCCGCCAAGCCAAGTTTATCGAGAACGGTTTGCATAGTTTAGGAATGGTGGGGACGGACCGCCGGGCCGTCCGTCGAAAATGTTCGGCGCGCCCGGCGGTCGCGCCCTACCAACATCATGATCATTTTCGCTGCCGACAAAATTTGCGCATCACGTCCATGGCTTCATCGACGACGTCCGCCGTGAGGTCGAGCGCGGGACGAAAACGAATCGAATTCTCGCCAGAGCGAAGGGTGAGAACGCCGAGATCGAAGAACCCCTTCCAGAATTCTTCGCGCGTTTTGGGATCGGGAAGATCAAAGGCAAGGAAAAGTCCCCGACCGCGCGCGGCGGAAATCAGCGGCTCTTCGTGTTGCAAGTCGCGGAGCTGGCCCAAAAAATATGCGCCTACTTTCGCGGCGTTCTCCACCAGATGTTCTTCCTCGATGACGTGCAGGTAATGAGTCGAGCGCACCATGTCGGTGTAGTTTCCGCCCCAGGTCGAATTCAGCCGGCTGGATAAACGAAATGCGTTGTCTTTGACTTCATCGAGACGCGGACCGGCCATCACCCCGCAGACCTGCGCCTTTTTCCCAAACGCGAGCAAATCTGGCACGATACCAAAATGTTCGCAGCACCAGTTGCGACCGGTTGCGCCCATGCCGCATTGCACCTCGTCGAAGATCAGAAGGATATCGGTTTCGTCGCAAATCTTTCGCAATTTTTGCAGCCATTCGCCGCGGAAATGATTATCGCCGCCTTCGCCCTGGATCGGCTCGATGATGATGGCGCAGATGTCGATCTCGCGCTGCTCGATGAATTCTCGAATCTCGCGCTCAACTTGCTCTTCGCGCTCGATTACATCGGCTTCGCGCTTCAATTCCGGCAACGAAAAATCGATGCAAGGACACGACACCCGCGGCCAATCGAACTTTGCAAACAAATCCGTCTTGCGCGGATCAGTATTCGTGAGGCTCATCGTGTAGCCGCTTCGCCCATGAAACGCGCGACGGAAGTGCAAAATCTGTGTGCCGCGCTCGCCATGGCCAGCCGCCATGTTTTTGCGCACCTTCCAATCCATCGCCGCTTTCAAACAATTTTCGACTGCAAGCGCGCCGCCTTCGATGAAAAGATAACGCTCCAACGGCGGTAAACCGACTACGCGCTCAAACGTCTCCACAAATTCCGCGTAGCCTTCCGAATAAACATCCGAGTTCGCGATTTTCACCTTCGCCGCTCGCAAGAGATCGCGCTGAACATCGGGATCATCGAAGTGCGGATGATTGAACCCGATCGGCATCGAGCCGAAAAATCCGTAAAGGTCGATCAATCGACGATTGCCGACCGCGTCGTACAAATAGGAGCCGCGGCTTTTTTCGAGATCGACGACGACTTTGAAGCCGTCGAGCAGAACGTGTTGCTCGATCGTTTCGAGCACGTTCGATGGCGGCATTTCTCTTTTTCTGTCGCTCTTTGTGGCACGGCTTCGAGGTGAAGCCGTTTCCGTGAGCACGGGCGGCATACTCATCCGTTGAGATTAGCTGTGGCGAAAGGCTTGGTCAACAATCGCGGGCGGAGGATAGGCTGCCAGCTGTCTTGGCCAGCGGGCATCTTGCCTGCTGAAATCGCTATTCGCCAGGCTGGAAGCCTGGCTGCCGAGTCAGGCAAAAGCTGCCTGACCTCCTACACGATCCCGTCGCGCAACATTGCGTGTTTTCTTGCGAGCAAATCTTGCACGAGCTTGTAACCGCGTTTGTCCGCGTTGCCCGACGTGCCAGCGAAGTGATTGTCGATCCGCATCCGCGCAGAGCGGCAAAAATAATCTGCGACAGAAAGGATTTCGTCGGCCGGTTTGCCCTGGCCTAGCAGCCATTGCGCATAAGAGCAAGTCGCGCTGATGGCAAATAATTCCGTCGCGATCCCGACGAATCTGGAAAGGAGCAGTTGCTCCCGATCGAGTTTCGGCCCGAACCGGGCCATGGCATGAAACAGACCGCGCGCGAGTCGTTTGCTGGTGCGCGCCGCGTAATCCACATGGCTGCGCAATGTCTCATGCAGATTGTCGATCTCGCCCGCGGCGTTTGGCATCCACTGGCGCGGATACCAGCCGGCATAGAATTTGCCGGAACTAAAAACAGCCTTCGCGCGCTCGGACATCGGCAATTGCGTATTGAAAATTGCGCCGCCGACTCTCAAATGCGGATCGAGCGCCTCCCGGGCAATAAAAAGCCGCATGATTTCACTTGAGCCTTCAAAGATGAGATTGATGCGGCAATCGCGCAGGAAACGTTCGACCGGGATCGGTTCCTCGCCACGCCCGGCGAGTGATTGCGCAGTTTCATAACCGCGGCCGCCGCGCACCTGCATTGCATCATCGGCAATTTTCCAGGTCGTTTCTGTCGCCCACATCTTGCACATCGCGGTTTCGATGCGGAGATCGCCCGCCTTGCGATCCACCAGCGACGAAGTGAGAAATGTCATCGCTTCCATCGCGAACACGTTGCCTGCCATCTCCGCAATTTTCCCTGCGATGGCAGCGTGCTGGCCAATCGGGACGCCCCATTGAATCCGCTCGCTCGCCCATTTACGGCAGATATCGAGCAGCCGTTTGGATAGACCGACGCACGCCGCTGGAATCGTAAGACGACCAGTGTTCAGCGTCGTGAGCGCGACTTTCAATCCCTGGCCTTCCTTGGCGATCATGTTCTCGCGCGGCACGCGCACGTCGGTGAATTTCACGATGCCGTTGTAGAGCGCGCGCAATCCCATGAAGTGGCAGCGATACGTGATTTCGAGTCCGGGCGAATCGACATCGACAATGAACGCAGTGATTTGTTTGCGCTCCCTGCCATTGACCATTTTCGGAGGCGTCCGAGCCATGACCACGAGCACACCGGCCTTAATCAAGTTTGTGCACCAAAGCTTCTCGCCGTTGAGGATGAATGCCGAACCGTCTTCGGTCGGATCGGCGCGCAAACTCATGTTCGCGGGATCCGACCCGGCGTTCCATTCCGTGAGCGCGAATGCGGAAATCTCGCTGCGTGCGACCCGGGGCAGATATTTTTGCTTTTGTTCTTCCGTGCCGAAGAGCAGCAACGGTTGCGGAACGCCGATCGACTGATGCGCGGAAACGAGCGCAGTGAGATTTGCGTCCCAACTCCCGAGCAACATGGCCGCACGTCCATAATTTACCTGCGACAAACCGAGCCCGCCGTATTGCTTCGGAATTTTCACGCCAAAGGCGCCCATTGCGAAAAGATCGTCGATGTTCTTCTGCGGGATTTCGCCGGTCCGATCGATTTCGTCTGCGTCGATATTTTTACGCAGATATTTTTTCAGGCTGCCGAGGAATTCCTCCCCAGCGGCGCGGTCTTCAGCGCTTTGCTCAGGGTAAGGATGGATGCGCCCGAAATCGTAGCGGCCGATGAAAAGATTGCTGGCGAAACTGCCCCGATCGTCGAGTGGATCGCGCGAGGCTTCCGCCAGCTCGAGCGCTTCGCGTTTGCCTTTCGACATTTTAGAAGTGTCGATGACGGCCGCCTGTGGCGTTTCCGGCTTCGCGCTGGTTTCCGCAGCGATCTGTTTTTCCGGTGCTTCTAGCGGAGATTTCATAGGATGATAATCTGCCAGGTTGTCTCGGCTGGCAGGCTGCCAGCCTGCCGAGACAGGCAAGGCTGCCTAGCTTCCGCTCTCATAAAATTTCGTTCCGTCGCGAGCGTGTTTTTTCAATATTTCACACGGCAAAAACTTCTCTTCGCTTCGCGCCAGGCGTTCCAGTTCATCGACGACTTTGTTCAGCCCGAAATGTTCGGCAAAGCGCAGTGGCCCGCCGCGGAATGGCGCGAAACCTGTTCCCAAAATCATTCCGTAGTCCGCGTCCTCTGGCGAATCGACCACTTTCTCTTCCAGGCAACGCGCCGCTTCATTAACCATGAGAAAGACGAGGCGGTGCCCCAGCTCGGTCTCATTCAGCCGCAACCGTGGGTCTCGATGCCGGTCCGGCGGAATGACTGGGCCTTCAGCGCCTTCCGGATCGCCATGTAACCCGCGCCGCCATTGCGCGAGCGACTCGTTCGGCGTTTGCGTTTTACCTTCGTATTTGTAAAAGCCAGCGTCGGTTTTACGGCCGAGCATCTCGCGGTCGCGCAACCAGAGCAGGACAGTCGGAACATGATCGCGTCGCCCGTAGGCTTTCTCGAGCGTATTGCCAATATCGACCGTGATATCGACGCCAATTTCATCGATCAAACGCAGCGGCCCCATCGGCATGCCCCATTGCATTAGCGCATTGTCGATCTTGTGCGCATCCAGGCCGCTTTCAAAAAGTTCGGCGGCATCCAGCAAATAAGGAAACAAAACGCGATTGACCAGAAAACCCGGGCTGTCGCGCACTAGAACAGGCAGTTTTCCGATTTGCCGCGCAAAGGCCAGTGTCCGCTCGCGCGTGTCATCCGAAGTTTGTCTGGCAACCACAACTTCCACCAGCTTCATCCGGCTCACAGGGTTGAAAAAATGGAGACCGATGACGTGCTCGGGCGAAACCGTCGCATCAGCCAACTGGCTGATCGGAAGCGCGGATGTGTTGGTGGCGATAATCGTTTTCGGACCCGCCTGCATTGCTAGCTCGCGAAAGATTTCTTTTTTGATGTCCATCTTTTCGGAAGCCGCCTCGATGACAATCTGCACATCGCGCAATTCCATCGGCGCAGTTGAGGCCACAATGCGGGCGCGCCCTTCTTTCGCTTTCTCTTCCGTCATCAAACCGCGCTTCACAGCGTCCGCGTAAGTTTTTTCGATGTTAGCCAGGCCGCGATCGATTTGCTCGCGCGCGATATCGCGCAGAATCACACTAACGCCATGAGAGCTGAGCCATTGCGCAATACCTGAACCCATCACGCCAGCGCCAATCACAGCAGCGTGCACGACCCTTTCCGCCGGCGACTTCGATGTTCCCTTTTTGTATTTTTCCGCGAGAAAAAAATTACGGATCAAGTTTTGCGTGGATTCGGTCCTGCCAAGATCAACAATCGCATCCAGCTCAAATGCGAGCGATTGCTGCGTGGAGGCGGAAAGGCCTTTCCTGATCACTTCGGCGGCGCGCGTCGGCGCCGGATTGTGATCGCGCGGTGCAGGAATTTCCTGATCAATCTTTGGCGTCGTCGATGGTTTGCGTTTTCCGCCGCGCAACTTTTGCCGCGCTAGATCGACAAGTCGATCGCGCGGGGCGATTTCATCGACCAGGCCGAGCTTCAAGGCTTCCTGCGCAGAATAAAGTTTCCCCTTCAAAATCACTTCGGCGGCTTTCCCCGCGGCAATCAAACGCGGCAGACGCGTGCAACCGCCCCACGCGGGAATTAGCCCGAGCGTCGTTTCGGGAAGGCCGATTCGGGTCGCCGGATTATCAGTCGCGATACGGTAATCGCATGCCAGGGTAACTTCGTACCCACCTCCCGCGCACGCGCCATGGATGGCGGCAACAGTCGGTATTTTTAACTCGGCAAGGCGATTGATGATCCGCTGTCCCTCCGCGATGAACGCGCGCAGATCCCCGGTTTGCGCCTGTTGCAAGAGCGTCTTCAAATCCGCGCCGGCGATAAAAATCGATTTTTTTGCCGAAGCGATGATCACCCCGCGCAACGAGGCATCGTTCTCTACAAAATCGAGATGTTCATTCAGTTCATCGAGAGTGGCGGCGTCAAAAATGTTCGCGCCCGATTCGGGACGATCGAACGTAAGCAGGCAAATGTGATCGTCGCCGATCTCACGCCGAATCATTGAGCCTGTCGAAACTGCCGGCATTAACCTCATATTGGCTAGTTTCGGGTAAATTCCAAGTGCGGAGAAGCCGAAGTTAAAACGGTTACAAGAGTTAAAAGAGTTACAATGTTAAGCCGGCACCCCCTTTGTAACATTGTAACCTTTGTAACTCTTTTAACCGTTTGGCCAACGTTGCTTTGGGCAAGCGCGAGTGTTACAAACGCGGCGTGGTCGGCAAGATTTTAGAACCCGAAATCAAGAGCATGATCGACGCCCGTAATTTCGGGGCGCTGCGCGAAGTGTTTAGGGAGTGGCCGCCGGCCGATGTCGCGGAGGTGATCCTCGATGTGCCGGAAGATGAGCAGGTCATCATCTTTCGCGTTCTGCCGCACTCGCTGGCAGCGGACGTTTTTGAATATCTCGATTTCGATGCGCAGCAGAAATTGCTGCGTGCCATGGCGCACGAACAGGTGGTGGCGATTCTGAACGAAATGTCGCCGGACGATCGCACGGCGCTTCTGGAAGAATTGCCGAGCGCAGCGGCGCGGCAGTTGATAAGATTGCTGACACCGCAGGAACGGCAAATCGCGCAGGCGTTGCTCGGTTATCCGGAAGGCAGCGTTGGCCGTTTGATGACGCCCGATTTCGTCGCCGTGCACGAGGACTGGACGGTGCAGCAAGTGCTCGATTACGTCCGCGAACACGGCCAGGACAGCGAGACGCTCAACGTGATTTTTGTAGTCGATGACCGCGGCAAACTGATCGACGACATCCGTATGCGCGAGTTTCTGCTCAGGCCGCTCACAGCAAAAGTAAGCGACTTCCGGGACCAAACATTTGTCGCATTAAGGGGGAACGACTCGCAGCAGGACGCGCTGAACATCTTCCGGAAATACGACCGCACCGCATTGCCGGTGGTTGATTCGAACGGCATTCTCGTGGGCATCGTCACCATCGACGACATGCTCGACGTGGCTGAAAAGGAAGCAACAGAGGATATCCAAAAGTTCGGCGGCGTGGCGGCTCTGGAAGAGCCGTATATGCGCATTCCGCTCTGGCGAATGGTGCGCAAACGTGCCGGCTGGCTCGTGATTTTGTTCCTGGGAGAAATGTTGACCGCGACGGCGATGGCCAACTATCAGGAAGAACTGGCCAAGGCGCTTGTGCTCGCGCTGTTCCTGCCGCTTATCATTTCGAGTGGCGGCAATTCCGGCTCGCAAGCATCGACACTTATGATTCGCGCCATGGCGCTGGGCGAAGTGACTCTTCGCGATTGGTGGCGGGTGATGAGTCGCGAAATCCAGGCGGGGCTTTCATTGGGTCTCATCCTGGGAACAATCGGCATCGTGCGCGTCGGCGGATGGGCAATTGTCGGCGAGCGATACCTTCATCGACAGCCGTATGGCCCGCACTGGCCTCTCGTCGCGATCACCGTTGGTATCGCGCTCGTTGGCGTCGTGCTTTGGGGAACGCTTTCCGGCTCCATGCTTCCCTTTATTTTGCGTAGAGCTGGCGCCGACCCTGCCGCGTCTTCTGCCCCATTTGTCGCTACCCTTGTCGATGTAACAGGACTTATTATTTATTTTAGTATTGCGTTGGTGATCATGCGCGGCGCAATGCTCTGAAAACAGTTCGCTTATGTTTTCGATCCAAAAAATTCTGGGGGGCGACCGAAAGTTTTACGATCTACTGGAGGCGAGCGCGCAACAGGCCGACAGCAGCGTCCATCATTTGGTCGCGCTGCTGGAAAAACTGCAACAAGATGAGACGCCGGAGAATCTGGAGGAGTTTGCACATAGCCGTCGCGAAGATAAACGCATCACGCAGGAATTGACCGAACAGCTCTCCAAAACTTTCATCACGCCGCTGGAGCGCGAGGACATTCAGGAATTGGCGGCTGCTCTTTATAAGATACCGAAAACGGTGGAGAAAATCGGCGAACGGATTTTGATCTGCCCGCAGGATTTGCGTGGACACAGTTTTCAGAAGCAGGTCGAGCTGCTGGATCAGGCGGCCGAGACAGTGCTGGCGATGGTAAAGCAATTACGAAAAGGGATCGACGCCCAGACGGCACGCGAGATGAATGCGAAACTCCAGGCGATCGAAGGCGACGCCGACCAGCTCGAGCTGGATCGGCTGCGCGACCTTTTCCAAGGCAGGTACGAGCCGAAACAGATCATATTTCTGCACGATCTTTACGGCCTTCTGGAAAAAGTGATCGATCGCTGCCGGGACACCGGGAACATCATCCTGCAAGTCGCCTTGAAATACTCGTAGCCGCCTGCGGCATGCTCACGTTTTTTTCTGTCGTCCTCGCGGCGATCATTTTCGAATACAGCAACGGCTTCCACGATGCCGCCAATGCAATCGCCACGGTGGTTTCGACGCGAGTTCTGACGCCGCGGCAGGCGATTGCGATGGCGGCGTTTTTCAATCTCACCGGCGCTCTCCTCGGCGGCGCGGTTGCTTCGACGATTGGCAAGGGGCTGGTGGACACCGACATCGTCACAATGTCGACGGTGCTCTGCGCGGTCATCGCTGCGTTTGCCTGGAACATCGCCACATGGTGGTTCGGATTGCCCTCCAGTTCGAGTCATTCCCTTATCGGCGGACTTTGCGGAGCGGCGCTGGCCGCGGCGCATGGCAATTGGTCGGTCATAAAATGGAACGCCGGCGTATGGCCAAAAGTCGTTGTGCCAATGATCACGTCGCCACTGGCCGGTTTTATTTTCGGCGGGCTACTGATGTTTTTGCTTTTTATCACGCTCCGTCAGTTCACGCCGCACTTTGTCCAGTCGCTTTTTGGCAAGCTGCAAATCTTCAGCGCCGCCTGGATGGCGCATAGCCACGGCAGCAACGATGCCCAGAAAACAATGGGCATTATGACGCTCGCGCTTTTTGCCGGCACCAAAGCCGGCAGCTTCGATCACCTGCCCGCTTGGCTTAATTTCCTGAAAACGCCAGTTTTCGTTCTGCCCATGTGGGTGATCGGTCTCTGCGCCGTGACGATGGCTGTGGGAACGGCCGCAGGCGGCTGGCGCATCATTCGCACGCTTGGCCACAGGATGGTGAAATTGCAGCCTGTGCACGGATTCGCCGCGGAAACCACCGCGGCATTGATCATTCAAGTCGCGAGCTATTATGGGATTCCGCTTTCAACCACGCATGTGATCTCCACTTCCATCATGGGCGTTGGCGCAGTGAAACGATTCAGCGGCATGAAATGGACAATCGTCGAGCGAATCATCTGGACCTGGCTTTTCACCCTGCCCGCAAGCGGTCTCATCGGTTACGCGCTGGCGCGAGCAGCCCTTGCGCTTTGATTTTGTCTGTAGCGACAGGATTTGACCGTCGCACCACTAATCGCAATCTCGGATTTAACAAGATTTATGCCGAATTATTCGGCCTATCTGGATTATGGACGGATAACCGCACGCAGCATACCGACTACTTTTTTATCTCCACCCACTCATTTCGCGCCCGCGAATCGGCCACGGCCTGGACAACGCGCATGTAGCGCACGCCTTCTTCGAAATTTGGACGCGGCCGGATGCGGCCCTTGGATTTGACGGCCGCGATGAAATCATCTTCCACGTGCCAGCCGCCTTCCAGATCTGGCGGCAGATCGACAACGTGCAAGGCGCGATCGCCCGCGCGCCCGGCCTGCACAATATCGGTGCTGAAATCGTAATTGAGCGCGCCCAGCGCGCCGTAAATTTCCAGCCGATCGGGGCCGGCTAATGCGTTGATGCCGCTGAATTCCAGCACGCCTTCCGCTCCGTTTGCGAATGTGAAAAGCACAGTGAGCAGATCGGGGATGATCACCTCGTAGCCCCGCCGATCCGGATACAAAATTTGGCCGCGCGCGAACACGGCCGTGATCTCACCGAGCCAGCGTTGCAACACTTCGACGTAAATTCCGAGTGTCAGCACATTGAGTCCGCTGAGTTCGATCCGCTGCCGCCAATGCGCCGGTGCGCCGGGGTCCAGATAATTACCGGTGAAACTTTGCAGCAGCACATGATGCGGGCGGCCGATGTAATTTTCTGCCAGGAGTTTTTTGACTAGCAAATCCGCGCGCAATCCGAAGGGCGGCGGACAAAGCATCGTCACCAGCTCAGGATAACGCTTCGACGCGGCGAGCATTTCTTCTGCTTCGGCCAAATCCATCGCCATCCGAGCCTGACAAAAAACATGTTTGCCGGCCTCAAGCGCCGAGATCGTTACCGCCGAATGCATGTAGGGCGGCGTGCCGATCCAGACAATGTCGATGCCCGGCAGCGCCACCAGCTCAGGCCAATTTTTTATCGGCGTCGCTTCCGGCGCATTTTCCCGGCAAAATTTCTCGGAGCTTTCGTAGGTGGAGTTGGAAACCGCCACGATCTCCACGTCTGGATTTTTTTTCAATGCCGGCAGATGCCGGGTGCGAACAATATCGCCCGCTCCCACAATTCCGATCCGCAGTTTGTGATTATTTTTTTGCGTCATGTTTCAAATCCGATGCGTGTCAATCTTGCGAAACGGGGTGCCTCTTACGCGAACTAAATTTGACCGCCGCATGCATTCGCCGTTCAACATTCACTTGACCGGCGCTTCTGTGCGCGCCAGCTTACGCGCCTGTTTTTAAGGTTACGCCATGTCAAGAATTTGCGGTATCACAGGATCGAGGGTGACACGCGGCAGCGTCATTCACCGGCGCGGTATGGCCAAGAAAAAGGGCGGAGTCGGCCGGCACGTGACGAAAAACGTGCCGCGGATTTTTGCTCCGAACTTGCATGAACACCGCATCTGGGTGCCGGAGTTGAAGAAGTTCGTGCGCGTTCGCGTCACTGCACGCGGTCTTAAAACGATCAATAAAAACGGCGCGTACCGGGCTTTGAGAAAAGCCGGTCTTATCTAGCTCCGAACGACAGCTGCCTGATAGTCGATCACGCTTGTTGATGGAACTCACGCTTCTCAAATCCAAAATCCATCGCGCTGCCGTGACCGGCGCGAGCGTGGATTACGAAGGCAGTCTGACGATTTCATCTGACCTGGCTCAATTGGTCGGGCTGCTCGAGTATGAAAAAATCCTCGTCGGCAATCTGACCAACGGCGAACGTTTCGAGACTTACGCGATTTATGGGGAGCCCGAGCGCGGAATTATCGAACTGAACGGCGCGACCGCTCATCTCGGCAAAATTGGCGACCGCATTACAATCATGAATTTCGCGCGTTACACGCCTGAAGAAGCGGCGGTTCATCAGCCGCGCATTGTTGTATTGGACGAAAAGAACGAGATCGTCCGCTACGCGGAAGGCGATTCGACGCCAACGTTTAAGATCGTCGGCGAGTGATATCAAGCCCGGCGCAGCAGATCTTAGCTGCCACCGATTTGAAGCTCGCTCGGCATTATAGAGACACTCGCATCGGCGAGCGCCTGTTCTATTGGTTCGGCGGTTGACCCATTCAACAGGGTTGGGGCAGCCTCGGTCGCAGCTGCACTTTCCTGCGGCTTTGCTTTCCCTCGCGGCAGATCCAGCGAGCCATCGTTGAATTCGATCACGTAACCTTCGTTGATCAACCAGCGCAGATCGGAAGCAAGGGCGAGCTTCCGCGATTCCACCTCTTCGCTTGCGACGTCAGTAATCAATTTTTCAAAAATTTCCTTGCGATTAGTCCGCGGCGCCGCGGCCAGGATTTCAAGAATCGCATTCACCGATGGAGATACTTCGGCTTGGGCGTGAACAAAGGATCGCGCCCGGATGGGCGAGACAAACAGCATGCCACGGCGATGCCGGAAGACATTAAGGCCCGCTTGTCGAAATCGAGTGACCAGCTCCTGCATCATATTCGATGGCGAGCGCGTCTCGCGCGTCCAGGCATCTTCCAGTGTACGGTTCAACGTCCGATCGGGCAGACGCCGGCTTAGCACGCCGCTGATGGTCACCTCGTCCACGCTGTGTAACAGCCCGGGCAGATAGTTCGAGCGGAAATGCCGTTCTGCTTCCGCGGCGGAAGAGAAGGTTGGGGAAGGCTCGTCGTTCCGTGTTTTATATGTCGTCACCGTCCGCGCTTGTTCCTTCCACTGCTCGATCAATGCTGGATCGCTGACGATCTCGATTTGCCGCTGATAATCAGCAAAGCTCATCCGGCGGCTGAAGCGTTGTTCATAAAGGGTGCGAAGTTGTGGTTGATAATTATGATGATTGGTCGGACCAAGAAGCGCCCCGCTCAGTCGACATCGCGCCACATTTGAGAAATTTCCTTTGATCGGATCGGACTGCGTGATCTCGATCTTGTAGAAATCTTCGTGAGCGAGCCGAAAGGCGTTCCGCTCGAGGAATTCTCGATTCAGAGATAACGCGCCATTCTCCCCCAATTGGTAAAGGGGCGTTCCGGCCTTCGCCGTCAAATGAACCTCGTAGCGTTCCGGCTTTTCAAGGAACAAACGCGCCAGGGCGAAAATGGAATATGCAACCGAGCCCGACTTGATCTGCGCTGCCACGTTTTCGAATACGCGCGAGCACGGCAGAAAACGGGTCGTGATTTCCAGCGGCACTCGCGCGACCGGAGGACGCCGATATCGCGAATGGCGATCTTCTCCATGATCCATTCGGCGGCGTGACCGGCCCGCCTCCGCACTGGACGGGCTCCGCCGAGGCGAGCCGCCCCGCTCGCTAACACTTCCTGAGTCGCGCCCTGTCTTTTTCGGCTCGTGCGCATTGGCTTTCCTGGCTTCAAATGGACGTTGAGCTTTGAACGCTGAGCGTTTGAAATTGTGATCTCGTTTACCGCGCGGAGAACGCCGTCTGTCGCGTGGCCCTTCTCTCTCTTCACCTGTGTAATGCTCGTAGCTCCTCGGCTCAGCGGTCTCTTTCACCCATGCAGGAAGCAATTTGAGATCGATCAGATCAGCCGGCTCAACGGGAGAAGAGGACATCGTCTTCATCTACTTGAACGACAAGGGAAGTAAACCCGAAGGTACTGAGGTTGTAGCGGCGTTTGTGTCAACTCGCGCAAAGCTTTCCGAGTTGACAACCTCTCTAATTCATTTACTTGCCATCCTGTGCTCGGATACCTTTAAGGTTTCCATGCGCAACCAACACCAACGGAACAAATTTTATGGCGGAAAAATCAATCGAAGAAAAGGTTAAAGACATCATCGTCGAGCAACTCGGCGTCAATCCGGAACAGGTCACGCCGCAGGCGTCTTTCATTGAGGATTTGGGGGCGGATTCGCTGGACATCGTGGAATTGGTGATGGCATTTGAAGAAGAATTTTCCGTCGAAGTGCCGGACGAAGATGCCGAAAAGCTGCAGACAGTCGGCGATGTCGTCAAATATATCGAGGAACGCGCCAAGCAGCAGTAGTTGTCCATTCAAGCGGACAGTCGATCGGCCGCTGGCTTCCTTTCAGCGGAACACGCGAGCGCTACAATCCGTTGGGAATTAGCTGGATTCTCGCTTCGCGGTTGCCAAGCTCCGGAACGCACCCACACTAAAAGACGTGGATCTGACGCTTCTTGGGCGGCCGCTGTTCTACATCGGACGCCACTACGTCACATTTCTCGGACTGATCGCATTCGCAGGCCTTTTCGCGGCCGGCCTCATTATCGCCCGAATCTTGCAAAGCCAGTTCGTGCGCCGTTTCTTCAGCCGTTTCAAGATCGACACAAACTTCATCGCGATCGTCACGACAATTTTAAGTCTGGCCGCGCTCGTCTTTTTCACAGTCAGCGCGATCAACGCGGCCGGAATCCCACTGGCCTGGACTGCGCCTTTGCCAGCCGTTTCGCTAAGCCTTCTCCAGATTTTTCTGCTTGTTGCCCTCCTGGTTGCGGTTTTTTGGATCTCATCCAGAACGAAACGGTTTCTTTTCAACCGGTTTCTGGTCAATAGCGGGCTGGATCGCGCGCTTCAGTACGCCATTGCCCAAATCATCAGCAACGTCGTGCTGGTAGTTGGCGTTTTGATTGTCCTGGAAAACACCGGTATTCATCTCGGCGCCCTGGCGGTTTTCGCAGGCGCGGTCGGCGTGGGCGTCGGCTTCGGTCTGCAAAACATCGCGAGCAATTTCATCAGCGGCCTGGTAATTTTGGCCGAGAGACCAATCACAATCGGCGATCGCGTCGAAGTCGCGGGGATCACCGGTCAGGTGAAGCAAATTCGCGCCCGCAGCACCGTGATTCTCACCAATGACAACATCGCCATGATCGTGCCGAATACGAAATTCATCGATTCGCCTGTCACGAATTGGACCTACACCGATCCGCGTGTGCGGTTTCGCATTCCGGTCGGTGTCGCCTACGGCAGCGATATCGCCAATGTGCGCGAGGCTTTGCTCGCCGCCGGACGCGAAAATCCCAATACATTAAAGGAACCTGCGCCGAGCGTTTTCCTGCAGAAATTCGGCGACAACTCGATCGATTTCGAGCTGGTGGTCTGGAGCAGTGAGATGAGCGCCCGGCCCAGCCGCTATCGCAGCGATCTCAACTTCGCCATCGAACAAAAGTTCCGCGAAGCCGGGATCGAGATCGCCTTTCCCCAGCGCGATCTCCACATCCGCAGCGGCGTGCTCAAAGTGAAAAATATCGGAGAGCAAGAATCAACGAAGCCGCCCGAAACTTGAGCCACGGACATTGTAGAAGCAAACCTGTCTGGAAGTGACAGAATGGGTTGCCGATGAGGGCGTGGCGAAAGTCGTTACGCGCGCCGAGCTACAGAATTGCGACGCATGGAAGCGCGCGTACCGGAATAAGTGCAAAGATCATCGCTACTACGAGATCGTCGAAGAGACGCTGGAGGGCGGCTTCGCCAAGGCACGCCTTACTACTTCAAGCAATTCGGCGGCGGAAACCGGCTTCTCCAGAAAGGCAAAGGCACCGAGGCCGAGCGTCTGAGCTTCGACATCAGCCCCGCCAAATGCGGTGATGATGATAACCGGCAATTTCGGCAGGGCACTCGTCAGCGCCAAAACCCCGCGTCCACTGAACATCGGCATCCGCAGGTCAGTGATGACCAGGTCGAACCGTTTTTCAGAATCCGCAAGTCTCTTCGCAACCGCGACTGGATCGGAGACGCCAGTGACTTGCATGCCTTCACTGGCAAGCACTTTAGTCATTGCCCGAAGCATTCCCGGGTCGTCATCTACCACCAAAACAGATTTGTCCTGTAACTCGTCCATAATGTTTCATGCGCTGACAGCCAGCGGAAGTTGAATGCTGAAAGTGCTGCCTTTTCCCCGTGCCGTAGAGCAATCAATCCTTCCGCCATGTTCACTGATGACCTGCTGGGCATATGCGAGACCGAGGCCCGTGCCATCGCCCTTTGTGGTGAAGAACGGGACGAAAAGATTTCGAGCTTCTTCCTCGGTCATGCCTCGACCATTATCGCTGATCGATACCAGGGCTTCCGCACCATTCCTTTTCGCGCTCACTGTGAGATTTCCTCCAGCGGGCATCGCATCCACCGCGTTGCGAATCAGATTTAACAACGCTTCCCAGAGCTGGTCGCCGTCAGCCTGAACGGGTGGCAGATCCGGATCCAGTTTCCTCCTCAAATCCACGTGGTTCTGATCGAGCAGCGGTTGCACAAAATTAAGCTTTTCCTCAAGCCAGTCGTTCAGCGAAAGAACAGCGCGCTCAGACTTCGGCATCCGGCCGAACCGGAGATACTCCTGGAGAACCTGATGGATTCGCAACACCTGCAAACGCATTTCGCGCAGAAGCATATGGCATTCATCTGAAGGATGAGCATAAGGGTTTCCATTGCCGTTAACTTCCGCTCCGATCAGGTCAAGATTGAGCGATATCGCCCCGAGCGGGTTACGAATTTCATGGGCGACCTGTGCTGCCATCGATCCGACTACAGCGAGACGCTCCGCCTGGAGCTTGGCCTGTTCCAGCCGTTTTCGTTCTTCCATCTCCGCCTTCAGCGCGGCCGTTCGGCGCTCCACTGTTTGCTCCAGATAGTAGTAAGAGCTGCGAAACGCCGTCAGCAGCCACACGACGATGAAAAAGAATATGAAAAGCATGAGGGCGTTCCAAACAGGAATCAGCGGAAGCTGATACGCCGCGCCGTTCAACAGGTCGCTGAGGAACCACAAGCCCGCACAGAGCGCTCCTACTGCGAATCCCACCGACCGTCCAGCCATCCATCCCGCGATGCACGTGGGCAGCAAATAGAAAGCCGAGATTGCCCACTCACGGCCTGTAAGATAGTCTACAACGCCCAGAACAATTGCCAGCGCAACAGCTGCGAGCGTCGCGAGGACTTTCGACGGTACGGAACGTTCTCCAATAACATTCACGTGGAACCCAGTGACCAATACGCTTTGACAAACCGATTCGCACATTCGTTCACACCGTTGTCACTCACCGATCTCCAGAATTGTGACACATGGCCGCTCGCTTTTCGGAATAAGTGCAAAGATCATCGTTACTACGAGATCGTCGATGAGACGTTGGACGGCGATTTCGAGCATCATTATCTGGTGCTCGAGGATGATTCGGGCAATGTGCGCGCGATCCAGCCTGTGTTTTTTGTCAGGCAAAATCTCGTCGAAGGCGTGCTGGGTAAAATCCGTTCCGTTGTCGATCTTATCCGAAAAATATATCCGCGTTTTCTGACCATGCGTGTCCTGATGGTCGGGTGCGCGGCCGGCACAGGCGACCTGGGTTCATGCGACGAAGAGGATAAAGCGTGGGTCGCAAATGCGTTGCGAGCGAGCCTTCGGACTTACGCCCGGCAAAAGAAAGCTTCGCTCGTTGTTCTCAAGGATTTTCCAGCAAAATACCGCGCGACGCTTGGGACATTCGCCTCAAATAATTACGCGCGCATCCCAAGCATGCCGATGACGCGGCTCCCGCTCCAACCTTACTACGATTGGGACGAATACTTTGGCACGCTAAGCAAGGCGACCCGGAAAGACTTGCGTAGAAAATTCCGGAAAGCGGAACGCGTGGCAAAAATCGATATGGAAATCGTCGGCGACATCACTCCTCACATCGATGAGATCCATCCGTTATATCTCCAAGTACACGAGCGTTCGCCCTTGAAGTTCGAGACACTGACCAAAGATTATTTCCGCGCCATTGCGCAGCGGATGCCGGAGCGGACGCGTTTTTTCCTCTGGCGGCAAGACGGCAAGATTATCGCATTCAGTTTTTGCCTGATCTGTGACGACGCGATTTACGACGAATGCATGGGACTCGATTACAGCGTCGCCCTCGATCTGCACCTCTATTTCTACACGCTGCGCGACGTCATCACCTGGTCGTTGCAACAACGACTAAAATATTACTACAGCAATCCGCTAAATTATGAGCCGAAGCTGCATCTCGATTGCGAACTGGTCCCGCTCGACCTCTACGTGATGCACACAAATGCGTTTCTCAATCCGATATTCGGCCGCGCGATTAAGTATCTTGGACCGACGCGTCAGGACCCGGTCTTGCGGCGGTTTCCAAACGCCGATCAGCTTTGACGACGTACATTCGACATCGGAACGAAATTGGTTGCGACGAGATGATGGCAGGCTAGAAAAGCGAATGCAGGATCGATCTTCCGGTTTCGGCAATCCGTGGCTGCAACTGACGGTGAGCGTGGCCTGTGTATTTGTTTCCGAGCTTCTCTTGAAACGCGGCGCCACAGAGATTGCCGAGCCCGACAGCGCATTGTCCTGGACGGGCATCAATGGTTTGGCTTCGCCGCTGGTTTGGTGGGCAATTCTTCTCATTGTCGCCAGCTTCATTAGCTGGCTCTACGTGCTGCGATATGTTCCTCTCACCATCGCTTATCCGCTCTCCCGCGTGGTCGACGTCCTAGTGCCGCTTGGCTGCTGGATTTTTCTGGGCGAATTCATCTCGACTTTGCGATGGTGCGGAATTGCGCTGGTTGTGGTCGGACTGGCGCTTGTTGCCAAACCCGTGGCGCAAATCGAGGAACGCCTATGAGTTTCCTCGCCTTTTTTCTGATTGTTGTTTCTCTGCTGAGCTTTGTCGTCGCTCAGCTTATCCTCAAAAGAGCTATGGAATTCTCTGCCAAGGCCGGCCTGCGCCATTCGCGCTTTATTTTGCTCGTCACGCTGGGTGTCTTGCTCATGACGGTTTCGTTTTTCATCACGCTTGGATTGCTGCAACGATTCGATCTGAGTTATCTTTATCCGTTTCAAGGTTTGAGCGTGATTTTCATCACGATAACGGCCGCGGCGGTGCTGAAGGAAAGATTAAATGTGCAACTCCTGGCGGGTACACTGCTCATCAGCGCCGGGATCGTGTTAGTTTCACTCAGCTAACAAACAATTGTCGGGCAACCGGCTCGGTCGCCGCCAAAAGTTTTGCCAGCCGAGCGCTTGCCTACGAGAGCAGCGGCCAGAGCTTTTCGAGCGCGGTACAATTGATCGTCCGAATCTGGTCGAGGGGCGGAAGCTGAATTTTGGGGTGGTCGAATTCCGCAGCGAAGCGTTGTTTGAAACGTTTGTAATGTGGCTGCGAATACGCGCCGCAAATGTCGCCACTAATAATCCGGCAACTCTCGCGCAAATTTCCCAGCGCCCACTGAAGATCGGCAATCGTGAAGCGGCCACTCTCCCAGTTTGTCACGGCCTCTTCCGGGCTAAGACAATCCAAATCGATGGTCACATAGAGATTCGCTTGGCGAAGGCTTTTCAGAAATTCTTCATAGTGCTCCCGCCAGTCGTCGCGTAAAATAGCGCCTCGACGCCGTCGATCTTTCGCTGGGCGATCGTCGGCCCACGGATGAACTTCGAGAGTGCCCAAGCGTTCGGCGCGACGATTGCCGAAAATCTGATGAGGCCACCAGCATTCAAAATTGCCGCAACCCCAAACGGCGGCGTGGCGCACCTGAGAAAGTTCCAGCGCTCGATTCACCCAACCGCCGCAGCCCCATTTTGGCGGGCGAACATCCCAATCCGGATGATTGTCGAATGACACGACAACAACCGGTCTGGCAACGCGACGCAGCCGGAGGGCGGTTAAATAATGAAAGTCGCCCGAGCCGTAAAGCATGAACGGCGCCGCGAGATGTGTCTCATGCTCGCGATAAAAGTCGGCGACCAGGCGCGGCGGCGCAGAGAAGCGCAAATGCGGTCCCCAACTGCGCAGGTCAACCACGGGCAGGCCCAGCGGCTCATTTGGCCACGCGTCATCCAGATTAAAATGTAGAGCGGCAGGGGAATGGTTCATTACAAAGGCTTACACCGCTTCAGGCGGTTTCCGAATCGGGCTTCCTAGCCTGTCCGGTTCGCAAAAAATTCGTCCCGCTCGGGCATAACTGGAAAACTTCGCATTGACTGCAATCTGGCTTGCGCGCGTAACAACGCCGGCGGCCGTGCCAGATGAGCCAGTGACTCCAGTCCGTCCAATGCTCGCGCGGCACGAGCTTCATTAGATCGCGCTCAATCTTTTCCGCATCTTTGTGCCTGGTCAGGCCAAGCCGCTGCGACAGTCGCGCGACATGCGTGTCCACCACGATGCCTTCATCCTTTCCGAACGCATTCCCGAGAACAACATTGGCAGTTTTGCGGCCAACACCTGCCAAGGCGCGTAATTTCTCCATCGTGTCGGGAACCTTTCCCCCATGTTCTTCCGCGATCGCGCGCATAGCCGCACGAATGCTTTTCGCCTTGTTGCGATAGAACCCTGTCGATTTGATGGCGTTTTCGAACTCGGCCTGCGGCGCGTCCGCATAGTCTTTTGCCGTCCGATATTTCTTGAACAGCGCGGGCGTGACCATGTTTACCCGCTTGTCCGTGCATTGCGCGGAGAGGATCGTAGCTACGAGTAGTTGGAGCGGATTCCGGAAATCCAGCTCGCAATGCGCATCCGGATAAACCTGCGGCCAGGCTTTGATCAATTGTTTTACCCGCTCGCGTGCAGTCATAGGCTTGGCGTTACCAGCATTCTTTGCGTTGTCATCCTAATCCCGCAGGCGCGGGAGAAGGATCTCGTAACTGATAATTGATTACGCAATGAAATTTGTGTATTCAAAATTTCGATTGTGAGATCCCTCGCTCTGCTCGGAATGACGGGCTGTCGGCCCGGCGATTAATCGTGCGCGACGCGTTCCCGAGCTTTCATCTGGGTATCATTCTCAGGGTGTGCTATGGATTTAGAGCAACGAATTATGCAGGAACCTGCTACGGGGGAATCGATCGTCGACTAATCGCCACACGTGATCGAAAATTGGCCCAGGCGGCGACGCTTTGGCTGGCTTCGCGAAATATTTCGCCGAATGCAATCTCGATCGCCGGCATGTGCGCTTGTATCGTTGCGGGGATTGCCCTCGCCGCGACTTCGATCGCTTATTATCGAATCTTGTGGATCATCGCCGCACTGGGCGCGCACCGCTCAATAAGCCTGCATTCTGGGGAGCACAGGCCGCTGGCCTGTAGCAGCATTCGGCCACTTGGCCGAATACCATGCAACGCAAACACGCGATATGGCGCAAGCTGTTCGCGGCAAGCTGCCGCGAACTACAGGCCAGCGGCCTGTGCTCCCCAGAGAAAGGAAATCGCTGACCTTCGGAAAGCGACGGCTTGCTTTCCATATCTCGCAAATGGCATCCCTACTGTTCCGCGAATCGTTCGAGCTTTTGCGCAAGTTCGGGCGGAACGTGCGCGACGATCAAGGCGTCATTGCCTTCGTATTTCAATTCAAGCACGTGACCGACCCGATGAATCTCGGCGATCAAGGCCGACTCATTCGATGGAATGCGGAACCGAGAGCGCAACCGCCATGAACTGAGCGCGTTTTCTAGCGCCTGGACGAGTTTGTCTAGATCTTCGCCGGTGCGCGCGGAAATCGCGACGCTCCCGGGGAAGCGCGTCACGTAGGATCCGGCCAGCTCCCGATTCGGCAAAAGATCGATCTTGTTGAAAACAATCAGCGTTTGTTTTCCGAAAGCGTCGAGTTCCTTGGTAACAGCCTCGACCGCTTCCATCTGCTCATCCACACGGGGATGGTTGAGATCGGCAATATGAATGAGCAGATCGGCCTCGCTGACTTCCTCGAGAGTCGCCTTGAAGGATTCGATCAACGTGTGCGGAAGCTTTCGTAGAAAACCAACTGTGTCGGTAAGCAGGACCCGTTGCTTGTTAGGCAAAACGAAACTGCGCGTCGTGGGATCCAAGGTCGCAAAAAGCTTGTCTTCGGCTACGAGGTCGGCGCCAGTGAGCAGATTCAGCAATGTCGATTTGCCCGCGTTGGTGTAGCCGACAACTGCGGCGACAGGCCACTGGTGGCGTTTCCGCCCTTGTCGCTGCACCGCTCGCGTTTTACGCACCGCTTCCAGCTCGCGTTCGAGCCGGGCAATCCGCTCTTGCACGCGGCGCCGATCGACTTCCAACTGTGTCTCACCAGGGCCCCGCGTGCCGATACCCCCAGTCTGACGTGACAAATGGTGCCACATCCGGGTAAGACGCGGCAAAAGATATTGCAACTGGGCCAACTCGATCTGCAAGCGGCCTTCCCGGCTGCGAGCACGCTGCGCGAAAATATCGAGGATCAGCTGCGTCCGATCGAGAACCTTACGCGCCAACAAATTTTCCAGGTTCCGGCCCTGCGCGGGTGAAAGTTCGTCGTCGAAAATGACCGAGGTCACTTGTCGATCCTGGCAAGAGTCTTTGATCGCCTCCGCTTTGCCGCGGCCGATATAGTACGGAGCGGTCGGCTTTTGCAATTTTTGGGTAACCGTATCGACCACCTCCGCACCGGCGGAATTCGCCAGCTCTCGCAATTCGTCGAGCGAATCCTGCAAATCCCATTTCGAGACGCCCTCCTTTTCCAAGCCGATCAGGATCGCGCGCTCGTGTGTTTTGTGCGGGCGCGTCTCAATCATCCCTGTGCCCAGAAGGCTCTCGGGGCTCCGAATGCAGCATAACCCATTGCACAGCTTCGTTGTGACTGAGAAGCGATAAGTTCAGCGGTTCAAAATTAGTTTGTCGCCGAAACCAGGTCAATTGCCTTTTGGCATAACGCCGCGTCGCTTGCTGAATCGCGGCGACACATTGCGAAATCGAGATTTTGCCCGCGAGGAGTTCGCGGATCTCACCCAAACCGATCATCTGCGAGACAGTCGAAGTCACCGCTCCAGCGGCCCGCACTTCTTCGATCACCCCATTTGCGAACATAGCTTCGACTCTACGATTGATTCGTTCGTAAAGCTCGTCCCGGTCGCGAAAGACGAAGACGCCTGTAGCCGCTTCGCTCTGCGAAGCGCGACGCGGAGCTGCCATAACACGCGCCGGCCGCGCCTCGCAGAGCGAGGCGGCTACAGCCCATTGCGTTCGCTGCTCAGAGGCGCGTTTACCGGTTGTGAGACAAATCTCCAAAGCGCGAACGAGGCGACGACGATTTTTTGGGTCAATCTTGCACGCAGTTTCCGAGTCGAGATCGGCAAGTTGCGAGCGCAACGCATCTGTGCTCAACGCATTCAATTTCGCCCGCAGCTTTGGATCGACTTTTGGCAGAAGTGCCAATCCATGTGTGAGTGCCTTGACATACAGGCCGCTGCCGCCAACGACGATCGCCACCTTTTTGCGCAAATGAATTTCATCGATGGCGTGCCAGGCGGCGAGGCGAAATTTTTCCGCGTTCATCTCTTGGTGAAGCGGCGTTGTGCCAATCAAATGATGGGGAGCTTTCGCGAGCGTTGCGGCGTCGGGCTTCGCGGTCAGAAGATTGATGCCGCGATAAATT
>Ga0137375_10002230_pt1 | contig 22800 bp, 13 predicted proteins | sample SagtaG_24_FD_104936 | JGI IMG/M metagenome (GOLD analysis project Ga0137375, IMG submission 104936) | Vadose zone soil microbial communities from Sagehorn Ranch, Mendocino, California, USA - Sage1_R_113_16 metaG | ecosystem: Environmental > Terrestrial > Soil > Vadose zone | place: USA... | reverse complement strand
CCCACCAGTCGCCCGAAGCGTGGGCCGCGAGTCGAACGGACTCCGAGGCCGCGACGCGCGGATTCGCGTCGGCCGCCCAAATCACAGCGTCGAAGCCAGCTCTACGGCGGTCCCCACGGGTGCGTAGTTGCAAACCGCCGGGGTCGGAAAAGAAGCGGCGATCGGGCAGGATCGCCGACCGGGCCGCGATCAGTTGCTTCTCGGCGGCCAGGCCATCGGCGTATCGTTCGCTCACTTCGACGGCCTCTCGGCTGCTCTCGTCCTTCAGCAGATGCCAAATGCGCCGGCAACAAGCCGTCATGAAGAGCCGCAGTTTCCGATCGCTGGCCGCGCTGCCGAGGTGCTCCAACATTGGCAGCGGGTAAGAACACTCCAGCCACCCCCTCTCGGTCATACGCCGCCTCACTTCCTACTACGCCAAAATCTCCTGGATCACCATGCCATGCACGTTCGTCAGCCGCCGCTGGATGCCGTTGTGGTAGTACGTCAAGCGCTCATGATCGATGCCGAGCAGGTGCAGCACCGTCGCATGGAAATCGTACCAGGTCAAGGGGTTCTCCACCGCCTGCCAGCCGACGTCGTCCGTCGCCCCGTACGCGATGCCGTGTCGCAGCCCCGCCCCCGCCAGCCACACGGAAAAGCCGTACTGGTTGTGATCGCGTCCCAGGCCGACCACGTTCGCCGCCGACTGCGTGAACGGCGTGCGGCCGAACTCCGTCGTGAACAGCACGAGCGTGTCGTCGAGCAGTCCACGGCGCCGCAGGTCGCGCACTAGCCCCGCGACGGGCAGGTCGATCCGCGCCGCCTCCTGGCTGTGGTTCGTGCGGACGTTTTCGTGAGCGTCCCAGTTGATCCGCGGATTGCCGCCGAACGGACCGCCCGAGAACAGCTGTACGAACCGCACCCCACGTTCGAGCAACCGCCGCGCCAGCAGACAGCTGCGGCCGAAGTCCGCCGTCTCCGCTCGATCCAGACCGTACAGCGCGTGCGTCGCGCGTGGCTCGCGGTCGAGGTCGGCCACCTCCGGAACCGCCAGTTGCATCCGCGCCGCCAGTTCGTAACTGCGCACCCGCGCCGCTAGTAAGTCGCTTTCGCCGCGTGCCTCCTGATGACGGCGGTTCATCGCGCCGAGCAGGTCGCGGCTGGCGCGTTCGGTGTCGGCGTCCAGCGGCCTCGCCGGAAACAAGTGCTCAATCGGCGTGCCGCGACTGCGCATCACCACCCCCTGATGCCGCGCCGGCAGGAAGCCATTGCTCCAGTTGATCGACCCGCCCGCCGGCAAGGCGCGCGTGTCGGGAATTACCACGAACGCCGGCAAGTCGTCGGTCGCGCAGCCCAGGCCGTACGACAGCCACGAGCCCAGCACGGGGAAGCCGTTCAGACGGAAGCCGCTGTTCTGCTGGAACGTCGCCGGCGTGTGGTTCGACGTCTCGGCGTACATCGAGCGGAGGATCGTCAGCTCGTCGGCGACCGTGGCGATGTGCGGGAACAGGTCGGAGATCCACAGCCCGCTGCGACCGCGCTGTCGAAACTCCCAGTCGGGCCGGCGCAGCAGGCCGACCTGACCAAAGAACACGTCAGGCCGCTCGCTGCCGCCGAGTGCCTGGCCATGTCGCCTTATCAGCTCGGGTTTGTAGTCGAAAGAGTCCACCTGGCTGAGAGCGCCGCACAGGCAAATGTGGACCGCACGCCGCGCCTTCGGCGGATGATGTGGCAGCCCAGCGACTTCGCCGGGGACCGGCGCCGATCGCACGATGCCGTCGCGCGCCAGCAGCGACAGAAGCGCCGCCGCGCCCAGGCCGTTACTCGACCAGGAGAGGAAATCGCGTCGTGTCATCACGTTGCCGTCCTCAATCGACATACAAAAACTCGTTACTGTTGAAGATCACCCGGCAAAACGCAGCCAGGCCGTGGCGCTGCACGAAGCGCGTCGCGACCTCGATCTCGTCGCGCTCCGCCGTCCGACCGTAGGCGAGTCGGTAAGCGTGCCGGACCTGTGCGGCGGTGTCCTTACCCGCCTCACGCTGCAGCCGCGCCGCCAGCGCGTCCGCCATGCGCAGCACGAACCCGCTGTTGAGCAGCGCGAGGGCCTGTGCCGGCGTCGTCGTGATCGCGCGGCGTGGTATGTTCGTCGATGGGTCGGGGCAGTCGAAGGCGTCGAGGAGGTTGTTGCGGCCCGAACGCACCCACGTGCGATACAGGCTGCGCCGCTGGAAACTCGGACCGATTTTGTCCACCGTCTCGAACAGCTGCGTCACGCCGACGACCTTCACGACGAAGTCCTCATAGCCCGGACCGCCGCCCGTCGGGTTGAGTTCGCCGGCGACCGCCAGGATCGCGTCGCGCACTGCCTCGGCTTCAAGCCGGAACGGGCTTTTCCGCCACAGCAGCCGGTTGTCGGCGTCCACCTTCGCCGCCGCGCCGTTGAACCGCGACGCCTGGCGATAGGCCGCCGACATGACGATCAGCCGATGGATCGCCTTGAGGCTCCACCCCCTCACCCTACCCTCTCCCCCTCCAGGGGGAGAGGGTAGGGTGAGGGGGTGGATCAGTTCGCTCGCCAGATGATCGAGGAGTTCGGGGTGACTCGGACGGCCGCCGTTGAAGCCGAAGTCGCTCGGCGTATCCACGAGGCCGACGCCGAAATGATGGTGCCACAGTCGATTGACGATCACGCGTGCGAACAGGGGATTGCGTTCGTCGGTGATCCACGCCGCCAGCGCCTCGCGCCGCTTCCCTTCCGATGCCCCCGGCGGCACCCCGAAGACTGAAGGGAGGGTCTGGATCGCAGCGACACCGCCCGGCGCCACTTCCCGCCCCTTGCGCGCAGTCGAGCCGCGCACCAGCAGATAGGTTTTCTCCGGTACCTGCGAGTTCACCGCGTAAACGCGGCCGCTGGGCGGCGCTGGCGGGCCGAGTTTGACGGGTTTCTGTCCCTGCGGTGAAGCGAGGGGGCGCTCACCGTGACGGACACCCGCAAGGGCCGCGGTCAGCTGGTAGTATTCGGCGGTGCGGATCGGATCTACCTTGTGATCGTGACAGCGCGCACAGTGAATCGTCAGGCCGAGGAATGTCTGGCCGATTACGCTAACCATATCCTCCAACTCGTCCTGACGCACGACCGCCTTCATCGCCGCGCTCTGCTGTTTCTGGCCGACCTCGTCCCACGCGCCGGCGACGAGGAAGCCGGTCGCGGTGAGGGCAGACGGATCGCCGGGGTGCAGCACGTCGCCGGCGAGTTGCAGGCGGACGAAACGGTCATAGGGCATGTCGGCGTTGAGGGCCCGCACGACCCAGTCGCGATAATGCCAGGCGTTGGGGCGGCGCTTGTCGTACTCGAAGCCGTCGCTCTCGCCGAAGCGGACGACGTCGAGCCAGTGCCGCGCCCAACGTTCGCCGTAGTGCGGCGACGCCAGCAAGCGATCGACCACCTTCTCGTAAGCATCCGGGGCATCGTCCTTGAGGAAGGCGTCGATCTGCTCGGGGTTCGGAGGCAGGCCGAGCAGGTCGAACGACAACCGGCGGATCAGCGTGCGCGGATCGGCGGGTGGCGATGGGCGCAGGCCCTTCGTTTCGAGCCGCTGCAGGATGAAGGCGTCGATGGGGTTCTTGATCCAGGCGGCCTCCTTGACGAGCGGCGGTTTCGGCTGGCGGAGCGGTTGCAAGGCCCACCAATCGTAGCCCGCGCGACTGTCGGTCGTGATGTGGAACGGGTCGAGCGCGGCCTTGCCCCCGGGCGCGGGTCGGACGGCCGCGCCAGCCTGGAGCATCGCGGCGAGAGGAAGGGCGAGCAACATCAGGCCCACAAGGGCTTTCGTCGGCGTGTTAGCCATCGGAGTTTTCTCATCCGCAATGCGGGATAAGTCGGCGCCGTCCCGGCGCTCGCCGTTCCACCCGGCAAGGCCCTATTATGAGCTTGAGGAACCGTCGCTGTCCACCACTCTCGCGATGAGGATCGAGTCAAGGCGGGTCTGGTTCGTAGTTCCGCCTTTAGGCGGTACGGGCGAAAACCGCCTGAAGGCGGAACTACGAACCGAGTCCTTGCAACCCCCCGAAGCTCGGATAGACTTCCCAAAGATGCATGCCTTGAGGTCGATTGCGATGTACGATTACCGCACTCTCACGCCGGCAGAGCAACAAACCATTGTTGCTGAGCGACAGCGGCGTGGGTTCCCCTGGCACAGTCCGCCACATCCAGAAGCGCCAGGCAGCTATCGACTTCTCAGTGCCGCTTGCTTTGAGCACCAACCCATCTTGCGCTCGTCCGCACGGTTGGAGTGGTTTGAACAGGAACTGCTCAACACCCTCCAACAACTCGGCACCCCCTGCGCCGCTTGGTGTGTGCTGTCGAATCACTATCAGGTGTTGGTTCAGATCACCAACATGCGGCAGTTCTGCCGGGGTCTGGGACGTTTGCATGGTCGGACCTCCTTCCAGATGAACACGGAAGACGGCACGCGCGGACGTCGGGTGTGGTATCGCTCTCAGGATCGCTGCATACGCTCAGAAGCGCACTTCTACGCGACCCTGAACTATCTCCACAACAATCCAGTCAAGCACGGCTACGTTTTGAGGTGGCCATCCTGGCCGTTTTCAAGCTTCCACTGGTACTTGCAAACACACGGCCGCGATTGGCTTCTCGATCTGTGGACACGCTATCCAGTCCTCAACTATGGTGCGGCATGGGATGACTTCGTCCTGGAACAACCGGTCGTCGCGGGTTTGTAGTTCCGCCTTCAGGCGGTTTTCGGCGGCGCCGCCTAAAGGCGGAACTACGAACAGGCTCGCGGGTTTGTAGTTCCGCCTTCAGGCGGTTTTCGGCGGCGCCGCCTAAAGGCGGAACTACGAACAGAACGCGACACGGTGCGGAGTTGGACCGCCGGCGAAGGACGAGCGGAACGTGAAGCAAGAGCAATTCCTCCGGGTCGTCGACCGCGACGAGGCCGAACGCCGCTTTCGTGACGCCCTCGACCTCCGGCCACTTGCGACCGAAGAAATCCCGCTCGCCGAGGCACTGCAGCGCGTCCTTGCCGAGGATGTCGTCGCCCCTGTGGACGTGCCCGCCTTCGACCGCGCCAACGTCGATGGCTTCGCGGTTCGCGCCGAGGACACCTACGGCGCTGCCGAGGAGACGCCGCGCACGCTGCGCCTCACCGGCGAAGTCCTCGCCCCCGCCGTCGTGCCGCAGCTAACCGTTCAGGCCGGGCACGCCACCCCCATCGCCACCGGCGCCGTCCTGCCGCGCGGCGCCGATGCCGTCGTCATGATCGAGCAGACCGACGTCGACACCGACGCCTTGCTCGTGCGCCGGCCATTGACCCCTGGTGCCAACCTGACCTTCGCCGGCACCGACATCGGCCGCGGCGAAACAGTGCTGCGTCGCGGCGACCTGCTCACCTCGCGCGAAACGGGAGTCCTCGCTGCCCTCGGCGTGGCGCGCGTGCGCGTGGTGCGGCGGCCGCGCGTCGCCATCCTCTCGACGGGCAATGAACTCGTCGAGCCCGGCCAACCGCTGCGAGCCGGCCTGATCTACGACAGCAACGCCACCATCCTCGCCGACGCGGTGCGCGAATTGGGTGGCGTGCCGACCTGTCTCGGCATCGTGCCGGACGATCAGGCCGCTCTGATGGCGGCCCTTCGTGGTGCTCTCGATTACGACGTGATACTCCTTTCAGGTGGCACCTCCAAGGGCGAGGGCGATCTCTCGTATCGGGTAGTGGGCGAACTGGGGTTGCCGGGAATCGTTGCTCACGGGGTGGCTCTCAAGCCGGGCAAGCCGCTGTGCCTGGCGGCGGTGCGCCGGGGAGACAGTATCGTGCCGGTGGTCATCCTGCCTGGATTTCCCACTTCGGCGATCTTCACATTCCACGAATTCGTCGCTCCGGTGATTCGCCGTTTCGCGGGCCGTCGCGATGACCCGGCCGCCATTGTGCAAGCCCACCTGCCGATGCGCGTCAACTCCGAGCGCGGCCGCACCGAGTATCTACTGGTTGGGCTGGTGGGAGAAGCCCACGGGTCGCAACCCGTGGGCTTGACCGCCTACCCGATGGGCAAAGGCTCCGGCTCCGTCACCGCGTTCAGCCGTGCCGATGGGTTCGTCGTCATCCCGCGGCAGCAGGAGTACGTCGAGGCGGGCACGATCGTGGATGTTCATCTGCTCAGCCACGGTCTGCAGCCCGCGGACCTGGTCGTCATCGGCAGCCATTGCGTCGGCCTGGACTACCTCCTCGGCCGTGTGCAGGATCTCGGCTTCCGCTGCAAGTTCCTGGCCGTCGGCAGCACCGGCGGCCTGGAGGCGGCCCGCCGCGGCGAGTGCGACCTCGCCGGCATTCATCTGCTCGACCCCGCCACCGACATCTACAACCTCCCCTATCTGAGCGCCGGTCAGCAGCTGTTGCCGGGCTACGAACGCCTTCAGGGGATCGTCTTCCGACCGGGCGATCCGCGTTTCACCGGCCGCGAACTTCAGGACGCGGTGAAGGCAGCCCTGGCGGATCCCGACTGTGTCCTCGTGAACCGCAACCGCGGCAGCGGCACCCGTGTCCTCATCGACCGCTTGCTGCAAGGCGCGCGCCCGCCGGGCTGCTCGGTCGAGGCCCGCTCGCACAATGCCGTCGCGGCTGCCGTGGCGCAGGGCCGTGCCGATTGGGGGGTCGCGATATCCACTGTCGCCCGTGATGCCGGCCTGGGGTTTCTCGCGTTGCGGGAGGAGCGTTACGATTTTGTCCTCGCCGCTGGACGGGCCGACCGTCCGGCGGTGTGCGCCTTCCGCGAAGTCCTCGCACATCACGACACGCGCAACGTCCTCACCGCAATGGGGTTCCGCTAAGGTGACAAGGTGACAAGGTGACAAGGTGACAAGGTGAACGGGACCATCTCCCCTTCACCTTGTCACCTTGTCACCTTGTCACCTTGTCACCTTCACGTTGGACAACTCCGCCGACGCGACCTATGGTTGCGTAGGAACCTTCAGGAAACAGATAGAGCCATGGTAGTTTGGGGACTCTCTGTCCGCTTCCTGGGGTCAGCTCCCCCCCGCGTCCGGGCGGCATTCGCGCGGCGCAGGCCGCCCATGAGACGAGCGAACACAGGACCGATCCATGAGTTGGGTGCGCGAACCGAACGCTGAGCCGATCCCGGGATACCGCCTCATCGAGCCGCTGGGCAGTGGCGGCTTCGGCGAAGTGTGGAAGTGCGAAGCGCCCGGCGGACTGTTCAAAGCGATCAAGATCGTCTACGGCAATCTCAATTCTCTCGATGTCGATGGCGTTCGCGCCGAACAAGAACTCCACGCCCTGCAGCGCATCCGTGAGGTGCGCCACCCCTTTGTCTGCTCGCTTGACCGTATCGAGGTTGTTGACGGCGAACTCGTCATCGTCATGGAACTGGCCGACAAGAGTCTGTACGATCTGTACCTGGAACGCCAGGCGGAGGGCCTGATCGGCATCCCGCGCGACGACCTGCTGCGCTATTTGCGCGACACGGCCGAGGCGCTGGACCACATGAACGAAAAGCACGGCTTGCAACACCTCGACGTCAAGCCGCGCAACCTCTTCCTCATCAGCGACCGCGTCAAAGTCGCCGACTTCGGCCTCGTCAAGCACCTGGAACGGCAGAGCGCGTCCGGCATTCTCGGCGGCGTCACGCCTTTGTACGCCGCTCCCGAAACGTTCAAGGGCAAGATTTCCAAGCACAGCGACCAGTACAGCCTCGCCATTGTCTATCAGGAATTGCTCACCGGACATCGGCCGTTTGCCGGCAAGAACGTGCGGACGCTGGCCCAGGAGCACCTTGAGGGCAAGCCGGAGTTGCGTCCCCTGCCCGAGGCGGAACGTCCCATCCTGCAGCGCGCTCTGGCCAAGGATCCGGACGACCGCTTCCCGAACTGCATGGCGTTCATCCGTGCCCTGTACAACGTCCACAACCCCATCCCGCGCGAGAGGGCCTCGCGGCCCGAACTCATCCTGACGGGACCGGGCGCGCGGCCCAAGAGCCTGTCCGAGACGATGGAGGATCTCAACCTCGGTCCGGCTCCCCACGAACCCGGCAACATCGCCGACGCGGTTGACCTGGGCGCATCGCCCATGCCGGAGCGGGATGCAGATGACGCCGTCAGCGAGATGGGCATGACCATCGCCCAACCGCAGACCGGCGCGCTGCGGCCCACGCTGATCATCGGCATCGGCGGCTTCGGCCGCAAGGCGCTGCTGGAACTGCGCTGTCGGTTCCTCGATCGCTTCGGCGACCTCGCCAAGGTGCCGCTGTTGCGCTTCCTCTGCCTGGATACTGACCCGGAAGCCGTCAACACCGCCGTTCGCGGCGCCCCGGAAGTCGCCCTCTCGCGCACCGAGGTGCATCATCTCCCGCTGCAGCCGGTCGGCAATTATCGTCGCCGCATGATCGAGCAGCTCAGCGAGTGGCTGCCGCGCGAGAAACTCTACGCCCTGCCGCGCTCGCTGCAGACGCAGGGCGCCCGCGCCCTTGGCCGGCTCGCCTTCGTCGATAACCAGCAGCGCCTCGTCGCCCGGTTGAAAAAAGAGATCCAGGAAATCACCCATCCGGATGTGCTTTATCAATCAGTGACTCAGACCGGCCTGGCCCTGCGCGACACGACGCCGCGCGTCTACGTCATCGGCGCGGCCGGAGGCGGCAACAGCGGGATGCTGCCCGACCTGGGCTATGCCCTGCGCCGCCTGCTCCAGCAGATGCGTCACCCCGAGGCCGCGGTCAACGCGCTGCTGATGTGCGGCGCCCCGACCGATCCGGCGACGCCCAAGCCGGAACAGGCGAACGTCTACGCCACCTTGACTGAGTTGAACCACTTCGCCGACCCGTCGGTGCCCTTCGCCGCGCAGTACGGCGTGGACGGCCAGCGCATCGTCGATCAGGGGCCGCCGTTCAGCTCCCTTTACCTGCTGCCGCTGGCCCACCGCAGCCCCGACGGGCTGGACGAAACGCTGTCGCACCTGGGCAGTTACCTGTTCCACGAGTTGACCACGCCGCTCGGCCTGCGCCTGGATCATCTGCGCGAATGCGGCGACGATGCGGCCGACGGGGCGGGCGCGGGCCTCGCCAGTCCGTTCCGCAGTTTCGGCACGTACGGCGTGTGGTTCCCGCGCGGCCTGCTCTTGCGGCAGGCGGCGCGGCGGGCGTGCAAGCGGCTGATCGAGGGCTGGCTCGCCGCAGATGAGGCGGCGATGAGCGCCGCGGCCGCTACCCAGGTGGCCGTGGTGTGTGATGCCATCGCCGCCAGACCCGACCTGCGGCCCGAGGCGCTGCTGCCGCGGATCGAAAAGGGCGTCGGCGCCCAGCTCAGTGACCTGGGAGCCACGCCCGGGGAGGCGCTGACGGCGCTGCTGGCCTCAACTGGCGAGCAATCCCTGCAGCCGCTGGCCCAGGAAGACCCGGAGAACTGGGCGCGCCAGGCAGTGACGCGCGTCCGCGATTGGGTCGGTGTCGGGGGGGATAACGCCCCGGACAGCCACGACTGGCGCAAGACCAAGTTGATGAAGGCCCTCACCCACGCGGCCCAGAAGGTCGCGGAGGAGTGGGAGAAGGAGTTGACTCGCCAGGTGCTGGCCCTGATGGAGCATCCGGGCGCCCGCGTGGCCGCTGCGGAGGCCGCCCTGAATCGCTTGCAGGATTTCTGTCAGGCGGCGGTCCAGGAACAACGGCAGCAGTTGGATCAGCACGCGGCGCGGACGGCGCAACTGTGGCAGCAACTGGAGAGCAGCGCGCAGGACTGCGCCAACGGCGGGGGCGGCTTCCGCCTGTTCGGCGGCCGTTCCACGCGGCGGCTGGTGCGGACCTTCCTCGACTGTCTGGCGCAGTACGCCCGTCAGCGCCTGCAAGAGGAAATGACCAGCGCCTGCCGCCAGTTCTTCGCCGCGCTGCACGGCCGTCTGGGCGAACGGCTGCGCGACATGGGCTTCTGCCGGCAACGGTTGCGGCACCTGCAGGAGATTCTCGAACACGCCGCCTCGCACGACGACGAAGATCTGACGGCGACGCGGCCGGGCGCGGACTTGACGCTGAGTCACTCGCCGACGCCCTCGACGGAAGCCTACTGGGAAGCGATCCGGCAGTCGGCGACGGCGCGCGTGGTGCTGCCGCACGGTGAGGAGGAACTGGACCGCGCCGCCTGCCGTTTCCTGCAGGCGCTGACGGCGGACCACTGGATTGACCTGGACCGGGAACTGCACGAGCGTGCCTTGATGCCGCGCGGCGGGCTGCACAGCGCCTGCATCAACAGCGGCGACATGACGCGCACGCTGACGGCGCCGCTGCTCGATGAGGCAATCACCCTGCTCGGCCAGCATCTGCCGATCATGGACGTGGCGCAAATCCTGGGCGCCGAACTCGGCGTGCTGCCGGAGGCAAAGCCGACGGCGGACGAGACCGAGTTGCCACAGCGGACCAAGTTTTACCTGGAGAGTGCGTTGCCGCTGTGCAGTCGCCAGCACGAGGCGGGGCAGCATGCGTTCCTCTTGGTGCCGGGGAGTGAGGCAGGCAAGGCGCTGGGCGAGGCGTTCCAGAAGAGTTTTCCGACTTTGAAGACCGTTCGTGTGCCTGGCCAGGCGGACCTGATGGTCTGCCGCGAGCAGGGCCCGCTGATGTCGCTGGATTTGCAGCGGCTGCTGCGGATCTGCCGCACCACCTACGAGGCGACGGCGCTGGCTCCGACGACTTCACCGCACGCCCGCTTCGACATCACCGACTGGGTGCCGCTCGACCCATGACAAGGTGACCAGGTGACCAGGTGACCAGGTGACCAGGTGACAAGGTGAAGGGAAACCACCGCCCTTCACCTGGTCACCTGGTCACCTGGTCACCTGGTCACCTGGTCACTTTGCGGAGCCAGGAGCAAAGATGCCGGTCTCGGCGTCCGGTTTGCCGTCCAGATTGACGCCCTTGCGCGGGCCGAGCGTTTCCTCCAGTTCCTCCTTGTAAATCTCCTCGCGCTGGAGCAGGATCTCGACCACGCGGTCCAACTCGCCGTGGTGGCTTTCGAGCAGTTCGTAGGCTCGCTGATCGGCCTCGCGCAGGATGCGCTGCACTTCCTCGTCAATGACGGCGGCGGTCGTTTCGCTGAAGTCGCGCGGCTCCTGAATCTCCTTCCCCAGAAAGACGTGCTCCTCGCCAACGCGGAACGACATCGGCCCCAGACGATCGCTCATGCCCCAGTGCGTCACCATGTAACGTGCCAACCGCGTCGCCTGCTTCAGGTCGCTCTCGTGGCCGGCGAAGGCCTGGTTGAACATGAGGCGGTCGGCCGCACGTCCCCCCATCATCACCACCAACCGCGCCTTCAGGTAGTCCATGCCGTGGTGATAACGCTCCTCCTCGGCTGGCGTCTGCATCATCACGCCCAGCGTCTGGCCACGCGGAATGATCGAGACCTTCGACGGCGGATCGCAGTGCGGCTCGTACCAGGCGACCAGAGCGTGTCCGGCCTCGTGGTAGGCGGTACGGCGTTTGTCGTCGGCGCTCAGGATCTCCTCACGCTTGGGGCCGATCAGCACCCGATCAGCGGCGCGCTCGAAGTCGCTGCGGTCAACACGCGGCTTGTTCTCGCGCGTCGCCAGCAGAGCGGCCTCATTGGCCAGGTTGCGCAGGTCCGCCCCTGTCATGCCGATCATCTTGCGGGCAATGGCCTCCAGGTTGACGTCGTCGGCCAGCGGCTTGTTCCGCGTGTGGACTTTGAGGATCGCCAATCTCCCTTGCCAGGTCGGCCGGTCGATGGTGACGTGTCGATCAAAACGGCCCGGACGCAAGAGCGCCGAGTCCAGCACGTCAGGGCGGTTGGTCGCCGCGATCACGATGACCGATTCGGTCGGCTGGAAGCCATCCATTTCGCTGAGGATCTGGTTGAGGGTCTGCTCCCGTTCGTCGGAGCCGCCGCCAACGCCAGCTCCGCGCATACGGCCGACCGCGTCCACTTCATCTATAAAAAGGAGGCAATTATGGACAATTAGGTTGTTAGCCACGAAACAGTTATGTCGGTCAAGGCAGAGATCGTAGACCCACTCCACCGGAGCGACGCGCTGGATGCGATCAATCCGCGACCAGATCACCTCCGAATGGGCCAAGCGTTCGAGTTGCTGCATTTCCGGGGTCGGCGCGACACCCCTGGCTGTGCGCCAGGTTTCCATCTCGGCGACAACCACCTGGAGGCTCTGCCGTGAAGGCACCACGCGCGACCGCTCGTAGGTACTGACACAATGCCCGTGGCGGAAGGCGCGCTGCCCCATGCCAAGGGACTGCCGTGCTTTGTGGAGAATCTCGCCCGCGGGAATACTGTCCAGACGTGAAGCAGAAGTGGTACGCTTGGCGAGGAACTCTGCCAGTTGCCCGAGTTTTGCCTGCTTCGCCGGGTGGCCCGAACCGATGTCGGCCAGGAACCGGCGGAGGTTGTCCAGACCTGTGACGACAATGTTCCCGTCCTCGCCCAGCTGCGCGAGCGGCGAGCGACTGGTTACGATTCCGACACGGAGCAGGGCATCACGGATCAGCTGGTTCGCTTCTGGCTTCCAGGCGGAGATGATGACTTGCGGGGACTGCCGACTCACACGCACGCAGCCATCCCCATCGAAGACCCCGCGTAGCCAGGCCGCGACGAGACGGGCGGGCAGTTCGACCACACGGGCGACAACAGCACGCAGAGCGTCACAGAGAAGGCGGTTATGGATGTGTGTCGTGTAAGAATCCTGCAACTCCTGCGGCAAGGTGCCCTGCGGCAGCGGGTTCTGATAGTATTTGTCGTTCAATCGGGTCGGTGCGGACAGGCCGAACTGCTCCCGCAGGATGAAGCACATTTTTTCGTGCAGAGTCAGCTGGGTATTGACGAAGGTGGCGGATCGCGCCTGGTGCCCGAGACAACCGTCCGAGGCGAGCAGGCCACACAGGTAGGCCAGATCCTCGGTGAGGCGTTCAGGGAACCGATCCAGATACGACGAAGCGAAACCGCCCCGCCCGATGGACAGCCGTAAGATCTCGCGTTGTCGTGCCGGCAAAGAGGTCCGGAAATCACTGAGTCGCGTGCGGAGCCGGCCAGGCGCATCGGTCGGCAAGTAGAGAAGCGTGGCGTCCGGCAGGAAATCGAGGAATAGCGGTGGCTCTATGGGTGTTGCGATCCGACGTGGGGCGGCCACGTAATCACCCTCGGTCAGCCTCTCCGCTGGAATCCACTCCATCCCATGCGACCGCAGAACCGGAAACAGATGGTTGCCGGTGGCCCGGACGGCGCCAGTACTGGTTGTGATCGATAACAAGTCGGTACAGGGCTTGCGCGTGATACCCAGAACCGTCGCGTCCTCCAGGCGGAAATCAGCCGTCATGGCTGGCACACGCGCCCCGACCATGTCCCGCTCGAACATTTCCTGGATGGTGATCTGTCGGCCGCCACTCAGCGTGATGACGGTGTCGCCCGTCAAGCAAGGGGCATTCTCTTTTGCGGTCTTAAACATATCACGAACGCGGCTGGCCCCGACACCTACAAACATCTGAATGAATTCCGAGCCGCTGATACTGAAAAACGGCACGCCAGCCTCACCGGCGACCGCGCGGGCCAGTAGGGTCTTGCCGGTGCCGGGCGGACCGATCAGCAGCACCCCCTTGGGCACCTGAGCACCGAGGCGCTGGAATTTCTGCGGATCCTTGAGGAAATCGACGATCTCCTGCAATTCGGACTTGGCCGATTGCATGTCGGCGACGTCCTCGAAGGTGACGCGCATCTTGTTCTTCTCGTAGCGCTTGGCAGGGCTTTTGATGTAGTTGCTCAAGAAGCCGCCGCCGAGCGGATCGCGGAAGCGCGGCAAGAAAAAGAAGAAAAAGATCGCCAATAGGATAAGCGCCGGCAGCAGGAGCATGAGCAGTTGCGGAATCCAGGCGCCCTGCTCCTCCTTGGCATTGACCTTTACCCTCGCCGCCAGCAGCTTTTGCGTAACCGACTCGGCCCCGGTGCCCAGCTCGGGACCGGGAACCAGAACACTGAAGTGCTTGCTGCCGCGGAGCCGATCGCGGATGGCCGACGGGAGGTTCTCGGTTTCCAGGAACTCCCCCTCCAGCCGTGGCGAACCGGTGGTGAACCACACTTCCTTGATGCGCGAGTTCTTGGCGTCGGGCCCCGCACCCTTGGGGGGCGCGCCTTCCTTGGCGATATCGAGAAGGTCGGAGTAGCCGATCGACGTGCCGCCGCCGACGCCCATCGTCACGAAGAGAACCAAGACGAGCATCAACAGGACGACCAGCCAGAGCCAACTCCCAGGCATGGGGGCTTCCGGACGACGGCGGGTTCTGCCGGGGGGTGTCTCGCGCGGGGGTGGCATGGATCATCCTCAAACTGCGGTGCTCTGCTCCGGAATCCTCCGACCACGGCGTCCGAGCACGGCGGATTTCTTTAAGATAGCAAACCGACGGAAGCCTGACTACCGCGATAACTCCGCTCGCAAGCTTCCCCTTCATTATAAGGGAGGGAGAAGGGACTCCGCTTCGGTAAGGTGGGCAACCCAGAGGGCCTGAGGCGACATGGTGCTGGCGTGGCTGCGAAAGTGGTGGTACGGGCGCCCGGTGCGGCGACTGGAGCGCGTTCGCGTCGTGATGTACACGCGGCAGGGGTGTCACCTGTGCGCCGACGCCTGGCGCTTGCTCGAACGTCAGCAGCAACAGTACGGCTTCGCGCTGGAAGCCGTCGATGTGGATGCCGACGCAGACCTGACGGCGCGCTACGGATTAGAAGTGCCGGTAGTGGCGGTGGACGGCAAAGTACGCTTCCGCGGCATCGTCAACGCGCACTTGCTGGAGCGACTGTTGCGGCACCTGGCGAGCAGCAGGCCCCCGCTTGCGGGTTAGCGGTCGTCAGAGTGCGAACCCGCAAGCGGGAAGAATGTCAGCGTAGATAGCGATTGACGATATTTTCCAGCATTTCCTGCCGTCCCGAGACGTTCAGCGTGACGTCGCCCTTTTCGAGCATGTACTTTTCCAGTTCCTCGAAGCCGACGCTGCCCGCCTCGATGCGCTGCCCGATGCCCCCGTCCCAGGAGCCGTAACGGTTCTTGACGAAGTCGCGCAGGACACCGTCGGCGCGGATCTTCGCCGCGATCTTGAGGCCGTGGGCAAAGGCGTCCATGCCGCCGATGTGAGCGTGGAACAGATCGATCGGCTCGAAACTCTCGCGCCGCACCTTGGCGTCGAAGTTGACGCCGCCGGGCGCCAGCCCGCCCTGACCCAAAATCACGAGCATGCACTGAGCCGTCAGGTAAAGATCGGTTGGGAACTGATCGGTGTCCCAGCCCAGCAGCAGGTCGCCGCGGTTGGCGTCGATCGAGCCGAGCAGCCCCTGCGCCGACGCATAGGCCAGCTCGTGCATCATCTCGTGGCCCGCCAGCGTCGCGTGGTTCGTCTCGACGTTCAACTTGAACGAGTCGGCCAGCCCGTAAGTGCGCAGGAACGCCACCACCGCGGCGCAGTCGAAGTCGTACTGATGCTTCGTCGGCTCCTTCGGCTTCGGCTCGATCAGGAATTGACCGCCAAAACCGATCTTCTTCTTGTAATCGACGGCCAGGTGAAAGAACTTCGCGAGGTGATCGAGTTCCCTTTTCAGGTCGGTATTGTAGGAGGTCATGTAGCCTTCGCGGCCGCCCCAGAAGACGTAGTTGACGCCGCCGAGTTCCTTCGTCACCTCGATGGCCTTCTTGACCTGGGCCGCGGCGTAGGCGAAGACGTCGGCGTTGCAGCTCGTCGCGGCTCCGTGGACGAACCGCGGATGGCTGAACAGGTTCGCCGTGCCCCACAGCAGCTTGATCCCCGTCCGCTGCTGCTCCTCTTTCAGAACGGCGACGACCTTGTCGAGGTTGGCGTTCGTCTCGCGGAGGTTCTTGCCCTCGGGGGCAACGTCGCGGTCGTGGAAGCAGTAGAAGGGGGCGCCGAGTTTGTCCATCAACTCGAAGGCGACGCGGACGCGCTTGATCGCCATGTCAACGGAGTCGGTGCCGTCCTCCCACGGGCGGCGGGCGCAACCGGGGCCGAATGGGTCGCTGCCGGTGCCGCGCATCGTGTGCCAGTAGGCGACCGAGAAACGGAGGTGCTCCCGCATCGTCTTGCCCTCGACCTTCTCGTCGGGGTTGTAATGGCGGAAGCTGAGGGGGTTGGTCGAGTCGGGGCCTTCGTAGGGAATCTTCGGAACGTCAGGAAAGAATGCCATGAGTTCACCTGTTGCAGCAGCGCGGTTGTGCGAGTCACAGCGTCACGATAGTGACGCCGCAGGGCATCGCCAACCGCGCCCGCAGCAAGGAGCTCCCGCCCTCTCGCGGGGAAACTCCTCCGACAGATCATGGCAAGCGAATGTCGTAAGTGTTGTCCCCAGACTTGACGATGGTCCTCAAGGGGGAGGCGGTTCTGTCCTTGTACGCCTTCGGAATGCCCTTCCCCTCGAGCGTGATGAGCACCGCACCGGGAGTGGCATCTCTCCAGGTGTATCTGCCTTCGTCGTCGGTGTGCGTGCTACGGGCCTTGCCCTCGGCCGGATAGAACGACACGATGACGTTTTTCCAGGGTTTCCCCGCTATGGTGACCCTGCCGCTCAGGGTCGCCCCGCGCCCACCGTCGAACTTCTTCTCCTCGGGCTTCCCCTTGTCCTCGAACCTCGGCTTCTCCTTTTCCTCGAACTTCGGTTTGGGTCGCTCGTCGGGCTTCTTGTCGAACCCGCCGAACGGAGGCATGGCGCGCTCGCGCTGCTCTTTCAACCACTTCCTGAAGTTCTCGATGTCGTCGAACTTGGTGATCGGCGCCCAGGCGAACTCGCCGACGCTGCCGAACGGCCCGCCACCCATCGTTGAGGGCGACAGGGCATAGGTCTTGCCGGTTTCTGTGTCGATCATGACGACGGTCATCAGGCTGGAGACGAACTGGTAGCGGCCGGCCTTGACGGCGCCGCCGGGGAGCGGCTGGGCGCCGGGCTGAACAGCAGCCCCTGGTAGCGATGGTTGGGCGTTGGCCTGACCGGCGCCGCCGTGGCGGCCTGCCGGGCCAAAAGCCCCTCCCAGGATGGCCCCGAGCGCCAGCCCGGCGGCGAGGAGAACGCCGATGTGTCTGCTGTGCATGTGAACCTCCCGAATGGTGATACAAACGATCGAGGCTTGGATCAGAACTTATCGCTTGAATTACTTCAACTCAATGTTGAAGATGTTCGCCCCTTTCATGAGGGTGACGCGCAAACTGGTGGTGTCGCGGTCGCGGTACAGCGCCGGCACCTTCGAGGAATTCACCACGACCCGGTACGCTCCCGCCGTCAACCCCTTGACGGTGTAGTTGCCCGCCGCGTCCGTCTCCCCGCCGCGAAGTTGGCCTTCGGCGGGATAAAAATCGATGTACGAGTCCGGGACCGGCTTGCCCTTGTACGTGACCGTGCCGCTGACAATCGCCTCCAGGGCCGGATCGACAACGATCTTCTTCGCGGTGAACGTGAAATTGAGGTCGATCTTCTTGGGATTGAGCGTGAACTCGTTGTACGTCTCGCTGAAGCGTTCGCCGCCTTTGCCTAGCACGATGAGGCGCTTCAGCGGCAGGAGCGTCTTGGCGTCCACCCAGAGGGTGACGCGGGCCGGAGTTTTCCCTTCGGGGCTGGCGTTGTAGCTCACCACCTTGGCATCCTTGCCGTTGACTTTCTCCGCGGGCTCCAGTTTGAACTCCGTGATGGGGAGCAGTTTCTCGACGTCGGTCTCCATTCCGTCGCCGCCCTTGTTGGCGAAGAAAAAGCCGCTGACCAGGCCGATGCGGCTTACCATCGCGCTGACGGTGTTGTGAAAGTTCTTCGGCAGTGGCTGCTCCTTCGTCTCGGGGGGGAACGTCATCGACGCCCGCAGTTGCTTGCCATCGGAGGCGATTTCCATGTTGACTTCCTTGCCCCCCGCAGAGCCGCTCAACTTCAGGCGAGCCTTGTTGTCCTTGGTCAGCACCAGGGACGCGGTGAACGTCTCCATCATGCCGCCGGGGCCGCCCTCCATCCGCAACTCCGAGGCGACCTGGATGGCGGTGGCGCTCTTGATCTTCTTTTCGATCTCGCGGTAGAGTTTCTCGCCGTCGTTGTCCTGAGCCAAGGCCGGCAGCAGGCACACGGCGGGCAACAGCAGTGCGGCCAGAACGTAACGCATGGCTTCTTCCTTTCTTCAAGTGGTGAGTGGTTCGGAGTGGTGAGTGGTTCGGAGTGGTGAGTGGTGAGTGGTGAGTGGTGAGTGGTGAGTGGTGAGTGGTTTGCAGGGGATGTGCGTGCAATGCAATGCAATCCAACCACACCACTCACCACTCACCCCTCACCCCTCACCACTCACCACTCACCACTCACCACTCACCAGTGTGGGATGATGGTCACCAGATCGACGTCGCCGGGCCACCACGGATGATCTTCCACAGGCGCTTCCCAGTGCTTCCGGCCGCCGTGATCGACGCGGTCGGGGCCGGTGCTCCAGAGGATCCCCTGACCCGCCTGCACCTTCACCTTCTCCTGCCATCCCGGACGCATGACCTCGATTTCCTCTCCCTGCGAGATGCGGTAACGAAAGGCCTGGCCAGTATAGGGATCGACCGGGAGTTTTGGCAGATATTTCGGAACCAGCTCCTCCAACTTCTGAGCAGTCTTCTCGTGTTGCAGTTGATAAAGCCCGAGGGCCGCCGCCAAGCGTGCGGAGTCCACGCGCCACTGCGAGTGGATCCCCGCGTTCCGCAACGGCAGGACCTGGGCGAAGAGGCGTTCATCGGCCAGCCACGAGTCATCCAGCAGCCGGGCCAGCCGCGCCGTCGTCAAGGACGCGCCCGCGCCTTCCGTCGCCGGCAACCAGCCGCGGAGGATCCGGCGCGTGGCTTCCTTGCGGGCCTCGGGTACGTCGCCTGTTTCCAGCGGCTGCCAGGACGGAGCGCGAATGGTGCGGAACAATCCCTCCCAGACAGACCTCCAAAGGCGGTTTTTTCGTTCGTTCTCCCACGGCATGTCGAGCGACAGGGCAATGGCGTCGGCCAGCCAGGTTTCCGGGACGCGGTCGCCACCACCACCCACACGGAACGACCAGGCGGCGGGATTGTCCAGGAGCCCGCCGGCGCGGAAACACTCGGTCTGCAGGCAGTCGAGCGGCGTCGGCGTTCCGGTTGCATGGCGTTCCAACAAGTCCCGGACGCGCTCCAGATGGTTCGGCGCCGGCTTCCCGTGAGCCAACCACTGTTCCAGCCCTTGCAAAGCGCTCGCCTCAGCCTCCACCCCGGCCAGGTACGAAACGAGGGACGCCTTGTTTCGCAGATGGCGCGATAGCAACAGGATCTGGCCCAGGCGATCCACAGATGTTCCAGGCTCTTTCTCCTGCGCCGTCCGTGCGAGCGCGAGCAGACTCTCCGTCATGATTCGACATGCCGGTAGATGGCGCAGAATGGGTGCCTGGCCCTCGCGCGGGGCTTCGAGCACGCCGAGCGGCAACTGCGCTGCTTCGGTCAGGCGGTCCAGCCAGGGGGCCACCTCGCCCTTGGCATCGGCCACTTCTCCGAGCGCCTCCTGGATTTTTTGCCCAGCGACGTTCTTCTCACCTGTCGGGATCGAGTCGCGGAAAGCCGCCCGGTCGAGCGGTTCGCCCACGTCGGGGATGTCCCAGGCGCGCAGAGTGAAGACCAGGCCCGCCCAGACCAGGGCCACCATGCCGAAGCCAATCAGGGCGGTCAGCGGTCGGCGCTCCTTGACGCGGCCGCCGGCCCAGGCTCGCAGCAATAGGCGGCTCGCCGCCAGGGCGAGGAGCGGAGCCAGCCAAAGCTGCCAGCCGCTCATTCCCAGGCAAAACAGCGAGGGGAGCCACAAGCTAAGCGCGCCAACGGCGACCAGCGTGGAGAGGACCACCGCCAGGATCGCCTTGCGGCAGAGCAACACGAACAGTTGCCCGGCGCAAAAACCGTACACAAGCCAGACGGTGAAAAAGAGGACCGGCCCCAGGGAGTCGCGCAAGGCGCCGAACACGAAGCCGACTTGCGGAACGGCGGCCGGGTCGCCGAAGCCGGGTCGCCGGACCGGCGCGGACATGGCGTTCACCAGCACCGTCAACAGCCCGCCGACGAGCAGAACCCCGCACGCCAGAACCGCGGCGATCGCCCAGAACATCATCTTGACATTCCAGATCGTCTTTAGTGGAATATGCTGAGCGGCCAGGAATTGATATGACAGGTCGCTCTGCTCCTGGACGAACACCGCCATGCCGCACGCGACCCCGAGCAACAGTGTGGCCAGCGGCCAGAGCACCTGCCCGTACGCCGGCACGAGGAACCCGGCCACCAGGGCCGCCCCCGCCAGAACCGGCGCGAGTACCCGCGCCTGCCCAAAGGCGAGCCACAGGATCACCTGCACGGGAGAGGTCGCCTCGGCAGGACGGCGCTGAGCCCGAAACGCCCGGATGTCCTCCTTCCGGGGTTCGACGACAGGGATGGGAACGTCCTCAAGCCCACGGGCTGCAGCCCGTGGGCTTGGCTGCGGCGCCCGCCGTTCCAGTTCGTGCCGGTGCCGCTCGTACAGCCGTTGCATGCGGTGCGGGGCGTCCTCGGTTTTCGGGGTCGGCCCCAGCGTGGCATCGCGCGATTGCGTCAGGAACACGAGCAGGGAGGCCACCAGGGCAATCCCCGCGACGAAGAGCCGGATGCCGAGGAAGACAGGCGCCGGAGCGAAGATCGCCACCAGCCACACCGGGGCCGCCATGAGCACCGCCAGCCCGGCCCCGGGCAGCACGCGCCGCGTCAGGGAAGAACCGAGCAACCCCCAGGCGTACGCTTCGAGTGTCACCAGCGGCAGGATCAGGAACCAGAACTGGGTCGTGATCCGGCCCCGGGGCATGACGCCTCCCCGGCCCGCCCCGCTGCCCTGGCCAAGAAGGCCCCGCAGCCATTCGGGAGGATCCTGCTTGAGGAAATGCAGCACCAGGGCCACGACCAGCGCTTCCGCCAGCACGAGCAGCACGCCGATCAGGCATTTCCACATCCACAGCACGCCACGCCGCCCCAGGAAAATATCGAGAAAGACGAGCGTGCCCGCCTCGCGTTCGCCGGCCAGCATCATGCCGCCGCAGACGACTCCGTACGCGCCGGCGAGCGCCAGGACGGCCAGGGCCATGCGCGAGATGGCTTCCAGATTCCCCGGCGCGGAGAGCTGAGCCGCGCCGAACGCCAGCAGCCCCGTGAGGAGCACCATCGTGAACCAAACGGAGCGGTGTTCGCGGTATTCTTTCCAGGTCAGCGTGAGGATCACAGCGTGCCCTCCTTCCTCCCCAGCAGAGCGCAGTACACCTCTTCCAGACTGAGGGGCGTCTCCTCATAACCGGCGATGCCTGGCGCCGCGCGCAGGCGGTCGAGGGCGTCCCGATCCGGCTCGCGCAGCACCACCTGCCAGCTGCCGCCCATGCGCTGCTCCTGGAGAACGTTCCCCAACGAGGACGCCACCGGCACCGTGCCGTCGCACCGGGCACGGACGCGGACGACGAGGTGGCGCAGATCATCGATCGGCGCCGTCAGCAGGGCCTTCCCTTTCGACAGAAAGGCGACGTGACTGGCGATGCGCTCGATCTCGGCGACCTGATGGCTGGAAATGAGAATGGTACGCCCCTGGCCGGCCAGGTTGACCATGCTGCCCAGAAATTCGCGGCGCACCAGCAGATCGAGTCCCGAGGTCGGCTCGTCGAGGATGAGCACTTCCGGGTCGATGGCCAGGGCGAGCGCCAGTCCGACCTTGGCGTACTGCCCCTTGGAGAGCGTGCCGAGGCGCGCGCGTGAATCGAGCAGGAACTGATCGGTCAGATCGAGGTAGCGGTTCAGATAGCCGCGCTTCTGAAAGCCGGAGGTGAACCAGCCGATTTCGCTGACGGTCATCCAGTCGTAGAACTTGGGCCGCTCCGGCACGTAGCCGATGCGCTGCCGCAGCATCCAGGCGTCTTCCCAGGCATCATGGCCCAGCACGCGCGCCCAGCCATGATCCGGGGGCGTCAGACCATTAAGGATGCGAATTGTGGTCGATTTGCCGGCGCCGTTATCGCCGAGCAGGGCGCAGATGGCTCCCTGCGGGACGCTGAGGCTAAGACGATCCACGGCCTTCCGGAGGGGATACTGCTTTGATATCCTGTGAATCTCGATGGCGGCTGACATGCGGGGTCTTCTTGATGGCGGTTTGGAGCTCAGCCGCGGCAAGGGGCTTGGCCGCGGGGACAGCCAGGGCTTGCTGCACGGCCTTGTGGATTTCGGCCTCGGGCAGGCCGTAGGCGAGGCCTTGCCGGATGGCCTCGCCGATGCTCTTGCGGGCCGCGTCCTGCAGCCGGACGCGACAGATCACGTCGGCGCCCGCGACGACCTCCATGCCGCCGGACGAATGCTTCTTGAGTACCCCTTCCCATTCGAGGTCCGCGTACGCGCGCTGGACCACCTGCGGATTGGTGAGGAGCTCCTGGGCGAACGCACGATACTCCGCCAGGGTAGCGCCCGCCTTGAGCGCGCCTGCGGCGACGGCAGCCATGATCTGGCTCGTGAGCTGTTCGTGGACCGGCATCTGGGAATCGGATTGCAGATGGAACATGATGGCGTTGATGCTACCCGCGGTCCGGGCGGAATTCAACCTTTTCCGCGATGAGCTTTCGCCAGGGACATGAACTCAGCAGGCGGACATGGTATCTTCTCCCCTCTCCCCTGGCGGGAGAGGGGTTGGGGGTGAGGGGTGGAGCGTGAGAATGCTACCTGGCTTTCCCCCTCACCCCCAACCCCTCTCCCGCCAGGGGAGAGGGGAGCAAAACGCTGACTCAT
>Ga0137375_10002217_pt1 | contig 22891 bp, 26 predicted proteins | sample SagtaG_24_FD_104936 | JGI IMG/M metagenome (GOLD analysis project Ga0137375, IMG submission 104936) | Vadose zone soil microbial communities from Sagehorn Ranch, Mendocino, California, USA - Sage1_R_113_16 metaG | ecosystem: Environmental > Terrestrial > Soil > Vadose zone | place: USA... | reverse complement strand
AGCACCGAGGCCGCCGACCTCTACATCGGCTACTTCGAGAACCGGTATGGCGAGCAGTCGATCTTCACGTTCAATCGCGCGACGCGCGAGGCGAGCCTCCGCGGCGGGGACGCTGGCTGGGCCAGCGCGTACCCTGTGCGTGACGGGCGGGTCGACGGGCTGACCCTTGCGCCCGAGGAGGCCGCGTGGGGCTTCAGGCGTGCTGGACTGCCACGCGATCGTAGCCGGATCCTGAACGGGCACGGCGCGTTCTCTGCCGGCCGGCCTCGGGCCGACCGCGCTGGGGGCGTGGTCGTGGTCGAGCAGGATCGCGTCACCCCGATTCGTGGTGCCGTCGCCCGCTGTCGCCTGCGTGATCATCGCCAGCAGCCGCTGGGCCGCGGCGAGCTGCCCGCCGCTCAGCGCCCTCCCGCGCACCGCCACCTCGGCCGCCAGTTCGTCGCGCTTCCGATCGAGCGGGCGCACGAAACGATCGTAGCGATCCTCGCGCTTCTTCCGCACCGCTTCGAGCGCAAGGACCGCCTTCACGTAGCCGTTCACCTTTCGACTTCTCGATTTCGAGATCAACGGCGTCATCGGTCATCCCCTCTTGCACACTGCCTGCCTACCGCCACGCCCAGCAGTGGCTCCGGAACTGGTAGTCCTTGCATTGCCACCCCGGGTTCGGATGGAACACGCCGGCCTCGATCGCGTGCAGCACCTCGGCTACCAGGCGGAAGAGCCGGAGGCTCGCGGCGCGGTCGCGCTGCGTCCAGTAACGGTAAAGCTCCGGCTGCTTCGTCTTGGTCAGCACGTCGAAGCGGAGCCGGACATCCTCCTGGTCGGCCAGGCCGTTCATGGCCGTGGCGTAGCTGTACACGGAGAGCTGGAGCGACGCTTCGACCTGCGGGTCGGTGTACTTCCGGGCCGACGTCTTGAGGTCGACGACCACGACCCGGCCCTCGGCGTCGCGTTCGATCGATCAGATCGAGCGTGCCGACCAGCGCGCGGTCGAGCACCTCGCCGGTGTCCAGGTCGATCAGCGGCACGTCAAACGGTTGTTCGACGCCCACGATCTCGGTCCCGGGCTCCTGGTTCCGGTAGAGCACCTCGAGCATCCGGCAGGCGAGGTCGAGCAGGCTGTCCTTCGTGTCCTTCTCGCCGAAGCGGATCGGTCGATTGCTGGTCTCGATCTGCCAGTAGCCCTCGAAGAAGGCTTGGACATCGGCGAGGCTCGGCACAGTGCCATCGGTCCTGCCCCGGAAGAGGAAGGCCGCGGCGCCGTGGATCCCGGAGCCGAAGGCGAGCGCGGCCGGCACGAACTCGGGCTCCAGGTGGTCCACGTAGGTGAACCGGTACTTGAGGGGGCAGCGAAGGTACTGGTCGATTTGCGTGAAGCTCATGTGCGGCTGCTGGCGCATCTCGGGTGGCACCATGGGTCGTTCTCCTCCGAAAGACACGACAGGCGAGAGAGCCGTGGCTCCCTCGCCTGTGTGCAGGGGGTGACGCCGGCGGCGATCAGGCCACGGGGCGCTTCAGGTTAGACAACTCCTTGATCAGGTTGGAGGCCTCGTCGCGCGTGAGCGCGTCGGGCTTCCGGTTGAACACGCGGAGACTCATATGCTCGACCGCGCCCGGGTCCAGCCCCTTCGCCCGCCCGACCTTCCAGATCGCGTCGAGCTGGCGCGGCGTGATGCTCCCCGGCGCGTGGCCGTTGCTCGGCCGGCCGTTGCCCGGCTGGCCGCTGTTCGGCCGCGTGCCGTTGACCGGCGTCCTGGCGGGCGGCCTCGGCGCCCGTGCCGGCCCGGGCGGCGCCGCGACGGCGCGCGCGGCCGGCACACGGCCGGCAATCGGTTTCTCGGCGTAGAGGTGCAACCCCACGCCGAGGAACGTCGCGCATTTTTTCATGGCGTCGGTGCTCGCGGCCTTCAGGTCGTCGCTGATCGAGATGAGCGCGCCCGACTCCCGCTCGCGCGTCACCTGGCTTCCGCCAAACGCCATCTTCGTGATGCCCTCGGCGGTGAGCCGGCCGATGACGAGCACCTCCTCCTCCCGGATCTCGTGATGGACGATCTCGAAGGACCACGCGCCCTCGAGCGCCTCGTTGAGGCGCTGGATCACGCTGTGGCCCTCCACGTAGTCGAGCAGGCCGTTGCGCCCCTTCCGCTGGCGGATCTGCGCCGGGGCGAACGGCTTCCCCTGCCAGGTGTCACGCTGGGGTTGGCAGGGACGCCCACAGCCTGGCCCTCCGCGTCCTCTACCCGAAGGGCCTTTGTGTTTCTTATGCGCACGTGCGCGCGTCGTAAGTCACGCTCCCGAAGCCGCCTCGGATCAGTATGGGCGGGCGAGTTCGCCTTGAGAGCCTGACGCACCGGTACGGTAACTGGGCGCGACCTCGAATGGACACGCGTGAAGAGCGTCGTGTTGCCGGCGGGCAGACCGGGGGCCGCCAAGATCCGTTCGCGTGTCGCTTCGTTGTGTTCCGGCGCGTATCGCATCGGTGCCTCGTGCAGCTCGTGTCTTTACTTCACCTTGATCACGACCTTACCTTTCGCTCGTCCAGTTTCAACGTAGGCCAGCGCTTCATTCGTCGACTGGAATGGAAAGACCTTGTCCACCACCGGGCGGACGTGTCCAGTATCGATCAGAGCAGCAATGTGTCGCAGCTGGTCGCCGTTTGCTTTCATGAAGAGAAACGAAAATGTGGTGTTGAGGCTCTTTGCCTTTCGTCTCGCACCAAAACTCAATAGCCGCGTGAAGAGCTTCACGAACCAAGGCGCTCCGATTTCTTTCGCGAAGTCTGGATCAGGCGGACCAGAGATCGAGATGAGACGCCCACCGGCTCGCAACACGCGCAAGGACTTATCGAGCGCCTTGCCATCTTGGCTATGCAACACCAGGTCGTAGTCGCTTAGCTTGGCTTCAAAATCATCTCTCTTGTAGTCCACGATGACGTCCGCACCAAGACTGCGAACTAAGTCAGTATTCGATGTACTGGTTGTGGTCGCGACAGTGGCGCCCAGATGCTTCGCCAGCTGAATCGCAAACGTGCCTACACCGCCCGAGCCTGCTTGAATGAATACCTTTTCGCCCCGCTTCAGCTGCCCTCTTTCGACGAGTGCTTGCCATGCCGTCAAACCCACCAAGGGAATCGATGCCGCTTCCTCCATCGTGAGTGTCTTCGGCTTCAACGCCACGTCCTTCTCCTGAACGGCAATGAGCTCCGCGAACGTACCGATGCGATGGTCCGCCGGGCGAGCATAAACCTCGTCACCAGGCTTGAAGTGCTTCACGCGCGCGCCGACACGAACCACGACACCGGCCACATCGTGACCCAAAACGAACGGTACGCGGTAAGGCAGGATTAGCTTGAACTCGCCACTCCGAATCTTTGAGTCGAAAAGGTTCACCCCGGCGGCGTGGACCTGGACGAGAACATCCTCCTCCCGCACTCCCGGGTCTGCCATCTCACCAGGCCGTAGAGCGACTTTGCTCCCGTAGCGATCCAGGATGAATGCCTTCATGAGGTGTCCCTTCCTAATAACGATAACGTTCAGTTCGCGAGGAAAGACTTGACCTCTGCCGTGAAGTCCTCGAGGTGCTGGAATAGGAATGCGTGGCCGGCGTCGCTGTACAGCACCAACTTGGCCGCAGGGATGTGTTCCACAGCGGAGTAGGACGCGAATGCATGGATCATGACGTCGTGCATACCATTCGCGTAGAGCACTGGTTGCGTGATGGTCCGGAGATTCGCGACGACCTGCTCCCACGGGGTCGACAAGCTCGCGGTGATTGCTCGAAGCTGGCCCATGGCGGCGGTTTCGCTCACGAGCGGGGCGCCGGCGGGCATCGCCGCGGAGACCTTGTCGAAGTGTTCGTGCCCGAGCTTTCGCGCTTCTTCTGTCTCGGGGTAGAAGAGGTACAACATGTCGTCGAGGTCGGCGGCCGGCTTGGTCATGATGCCAAGAACCTTCTCACTCATCGTCGGCATGTTCGGCGCGAGACCAGATCCACTTCCCGCAATGATCAACCTACGAACGAGGTCGGGTCGTATCAGGCTCACCGCCTGGGCAACGACACCGCCGAAGGACCAGCCGAGCAGGTCCACCTCGGTGAGGCCGAGAGCCTGGATGAACTCGATGGTGCCGGCGGCGAAGCCCTCGACCGTGGTCAGCGGCTCGCCGTCGGTGTAGCCGATACCGATGTTGTCGAACAGAATGACGTCACGCTCGGCGCCAAGGATGTCGAGAAACTCGGGATCCCACCAGTCGATGGTGGCACGGAAACGATGCACCAGAACGAGCGGAACTCCTCCGCGTGGGCCGATTCGGCGGTAGGCGAACCGAGCCGACGCTGCATCGACATATAGGTTCTCAGCAGTGTTGACGGGCGTGTAGGTACTCATATCGTCCTCCTCATGGTGTGGAGCGGGCGAGGAACTCCAGGGCATGTGCGACGAACTCGTCGTGAAACTGAAAGATGCCGCCGTGCCCAGCGTCGTGATAGATCTTGATCTCACTGTTAGGCAGGCGCTTCGCGAGGTCGACCGTGTTGCACGTCGGCACCATGCGGTCGTGATCCCCGTTCGCGACGAAGACCGGTTGCCGGATAGTCGATAGGTCGAACGGCTGCTGCGCGCCCCAGGCGTGGATGGCCCTGAGCTGGGCGCGGAAGGCTCCGACCGAGATCGGCTTGTCGCGATCCTCGGTCCGCTCCTTCAGCCGCTTGATGAACCTCCCAGCCTCCCGCCGGCCATTGGCCGTCGTGGTGAAGAAGAGGTAGTGCTTCGGGTCCTTGAAGGTCAGATATCCCTTGAGCATGTCCACGATCGTAATCCGGGTGACCTTGTCGATGCCGACACCGCCGGCAGGGCCCGTCCCGGCAAGGATCATCTTCCGCACGAGCTGCGGCTCCAGCTTCGCGATGACCTGAGCGACCATGCCGCCGAGCGAGAATCCGAGCAGGTCGACCTTCTCGAAACCCAGCGCCCCGATGAAGGCGACACCATCTCTCGCCATCGCCTCGATCGTGTCGGGGGTCGAGCCTCCAGAGCCTCCGATCCCGCGGTTGTCGAATGCGATCGCGCGGTGCTTCACTGCGATACCGTCCACGACGCGTGGATCCCAATCGTCCAGCACCGCCGCCAGGTGATTCAGAAAGATCACCGGCACGCCGTACGCAGGACCGAGCTCGCGGTAGGCGAATATCGTGCCGCCGACGTCGACCGTTCTGTTCGGGGCGTTCGCGTATCTCGTCTCAGTCACTGTTTCTCTCCACTTGACGCCATTGTCTGCGCGTCAAGCCTCAGGTCCTTTCGAATCCCGGCGTCCACCATGCCGGCGGGCATATACGTGCGCTGGTAGTCGAGATAAAGCTTCTTCTCGGTCGTATCCCAAGGGGGCCAGTCCTTCACGCACCCCGTGACGGCCGGGCACACCGTGTTCGCCTTCGTGATCGACGGCGAGGGGTGGTTCGACGCCGCACGGGATCCGTTCGCCCGCGAGGCCACGGGGGAGAGCTGGTGGGACACCAAGCAGCCGTGCGTCTGCGGGACTGAGACCTTGGTGCTCTACGGGCCGGGGAGCGCGGTCCAGGTCGCGACTGACCGGAAGCCGGTGCGCTTCCTGCTCGTCTCCGGGAAGCCGTTGAAGGAGCCGGTGGCCTGGTATGGGCCCATCGTGATGAACACCCGGGATGAGCTCAGGACGGCCTTCGAGGAGTTCGAGCGGGGGACCTTCGTAAAGCATACCGGGCGCTGACGCCGGCCACGAGGTCCGGTCCCGCTGAGGAGGAGGCCCGCGGCCGCGACATAGCCCTCAGGCGCCCAAGAGGAGTTCACGCCGGCGACTGCCGCGGGTGGGCCCTCGTCGCTCTTCCCGATGCGCGGCTGGGCTGCCCCTGCCTCCATCCCCGATTCTCGACGGCGACATCGCGCAGGTGAGCCAGCCGCCGCTTGGCGTCCGCCCAGGCCTTCGTCCCCAATTCGCGGAGGACCGTGTCTTGCGCCTTGGTCCAGAGCGGCCATGCCACTTCCAGGACTCGTCGCCCTTTGGCGGTGGGTCTCATGGCCTTGATGCGTCCGTCGGGGTGGGGAATACGTTCGATCACGCCATCCCGCTCGAGGAGGTTGAGGCTCCGCGTCAGGGTCGTCTGGTCGACGGCGAGTCTCTCCTCGAGTTGCCTCAGGTTCGCCTCGCCCAGGTGCGCGAGGGTCGCGAGGATGCTGAACTGGGTCACCCGTAGGCCGCTCGGCCGCAGGACGTCGTCGTACAGCTGGGTCACGGCCCGGGTGACCATGCGAAGGGTGCTGCAGACACAGGGGGACAGCCGCTCCGGATCCTGGTCGGTCCTCCGGACGGCCCCGCGTCGACTCATGGCGTCATCCTACCAGCTGCCGCCTTGACGGGCAAGCGGCTTGCATGTACATACATGATAAGTCAATGTATATACATCGACTCGCGAATCCCAATGGCCCCGGCCGGCATCTGAAGGGACAGGAAGGAGCGGATGATGAATCGAACCCGGGATCAGGCAGCGCCCGAGACGATCGACCTGACCGAGCAGAAACTCGATGAGGCGCTGAGCGCGAACCAGGGTCTCGTGATGGTGAACTTCTGGGCGGAGTGGTGCGGCCCGTGCCGGGCGATCGCGCCGCTCCTCGAGGAGCTGGCCGAGGCCTCGGAAGGCCGGGTGACGCTGATGAAGGTCAACATCGACGAGAATCCCGGGCTCGCGACCCGATACAACATCCGGTCGATCCCAACGATCCTGTTCGTCAAAAACGGCCAGGTCGTCGACCGGGTTGTCGGTGCGGCCCCCAAGGCCGTGCTCCAAGCTATCGTGACCGCGCGCGCCTGAACGGCGGATCGGCGTGTGGGGACCATGGGCGTGATCGCTCCAGGGAACCACGCGTCAAGAGGAGGACGAAGGACATGAGCAAGCTCAAGGACACCGTGGCGATTGTCACCGGCGCGTCCAAGGGGATCGGTGCCGCCATCGCCAAGCAGCTGGCGGCTGAGGGCGCCGCGGTTGTCGTGAACTATGCCTCCAGCAAGGAAGACGCCGACCGTGTGGTCGCCGAGATCCCAAGCAAGCGCGGGAAGGCCATTGCCGTCCAGGCGGACGTCTCGAGACCGGCGGAGATCCGCCGTCTCTTCGCTGAGACGAAGAAGGCCTTCGGCAGGCTGGACATTCTGGTCAACAACGCCGGCGTCTACGAGTTCGCCCCGCTCGAGGACGTCACCGAAGAGCACTTCCACAAGCAGTTCAACCTGAACGTCCTCGGCCTGATCCTCGCATCGAAGGAAGCCGTGAGGTATTTCGGTTCCGCAGGCGGCAGCATCATCAACATCAGCTCCATCGTCAGCACCCTCCCGGCTCCGAGCGCCTCGGTCTATAGCGCCACCAAAGCGGCGGTCGATGCCGTCACCAGATCGCTGGCCAAGGAGTTGGGTCCGCGCAACATCCGAGTGAACGCCATCAATCCTGGCATGGTAGAAACCGAAGGGGTACATGCGGCTGGCCTTGCGGAGAGCGATTTCCGCAAACAGGTCGAGGCGCAGACCCCGCTCGGCCGCATCGGCCAGACTCAGGACATTGCGCCCGCCGTGGCGTTCCTCGCCTCTCGAGATGCGGCGTGGATCACGGGCGAGACCCTGCTCATCGCAGGCGGCCTGCGCTGACGACGGACCACCGTTGTGGCATGAGTCGACGGAGGACGGTTCCATGACCGCCGCCGCGTCAACGCCCGACCGCCACGTCCACTACGCCTGGGTCATGGCCGGGGTGGTGTTCATCACCATGCTGGGCGCGGCGGGGATCCGGTCGGCACCGGGCGTGCTCATGGTGCCGCTGGAAAAAGACTTCGGGTGGACGCGCGCCACGGTCTCGCTCGCCGTCTCGGTCAACCTCGTGCTCTTCGGTCTGATGGGTCCGTTTGCCGTGGCCCTGGTCGACCGCTTTGGCGCCCGCCGGATCGTGCTGACGTCCCTCGCCCTGCTGGCGGTGGGCGTCTCGCTGACGACCCGGATGACCGAGCCGTGGCAGCTGGTGCTGCTGTGGGGCGTGTTGGTGGGCACCGGCACCGGTATGCTGGCGCTGGCCACCGCGGCGACGATCGTGAACCACTGGTTCACCGAGCGGCGGGGCCTGGTGATGGGCCTCCTCACCGCCAGCAATGCCACCGGGCAGCTCATCTTCCTCCCCGTCATGGCCTACCTGGCCGAGCATGCGGGATGGCGCGCCACGGTGGCACTCGTGGCCGTGGGGGCCGCCGTCATGATCCCCGTCGTGTTCCTCTGGATGCGGAACCGGCCGGTGGACATCGGCCTGCGACCCTATGGGGAATCGCCGGTCGCGCCCGGCGCGGTGTCCCCGGTGCGCACGAATCCGGTCGTCACGACGCTGCGCGTGCTGGCCACCGGGATGCGGTCGAGCGACTTCTGGCTGCTGTTTGCCACGTTCTTCATCTGCGGGCTCAGCACCAACGGCTTGATCGGGACACACCTGATCCCGGCCTGCATCGATGCCGGGATTGGAGAAGTGCGGGCCGCGAGCCTGCTCGCGGCGATGGGCATATTCGATCTGGCGGGGACCACGCTCTCCGGCTGGCTGTCCGACCGGTGGAACAACCGGCACCTCCTGTTCTGGTATTACGCGCTGCGTGGCCTCTCGTTGATGTACCTGCCGTTCGCCCTGGGCGAAGTCTTCTTCTTCGGGCTGTCCCTCTTCGCCGTCTTCTACGGCCTGGACTGGATCGCCACGGTGCCCCCGACCGTGCGGCTGACCACCGACGCCTTCGGGAAGGAAGACGGCGGCATCATGTTCGGCTGGATCGTGGCGGGGCATCAGATCGGGGCCGCTACCGCGGCACTCGGCGCGGGCACGTTGCGCACCGTGCTGGGCACCTACGAGCAGGCGTTCCTCATGGCCGGGGCCCTCTGCATCCTGGCCGCCCTGCTGGCGCTGCGCATTGGATTGGGCGCCCGTCGGCAACGCCAGATGGCGCCGGCGACAGCGTAACGCGGCCTTTTACCGTGTGCTGCTCATGCCGCATGGGATGCGCAGGTGCCTGAAGGAACAGGAGGAGCCGGCATGTTCACGCCGGTGAACCCCGGATAGTCAGGAGGGTCGTGATGGATACAGTGCGCTTCGAAGTCACGGGTCGGCTGGGCATCCTGGCGCTGGCGAATCCGCCGCTCAATCTCTTCAGTGAGGCGTTGATAGACGACCTGCGCGCTGCGGTGACCGAGGCCAGGCGGGCTCCGATCAGAGCGCTGTTAGTACGAGCCGAAGGCAAGATCTTCTCCGGCGGGGCCGATGTCAGCATTTTCAAGGGACGGACCCCCAGTGAAGCACGCGAGCGTTTTACAACCCATGTGCGGCTGATTGCCGACCTCGAGGAGTTGCCGTTCCCCACGTTGGCGGCCGTCCACGGGCTCTGTCTCGCGGCAGGGTTGGAGCTCGTGCTCGCCTGCGACTTGATATGGGCGGCTGCCTCGGCCCGCTTCGGGCAGGCCGAGGCATCGGTTGGAACCACGACGCTGCTGGGTGGCGTTCAACGCCTGGCTGAGCGTGCCGGGCCGAGTCGCGCGCGCGAGATCATCTACACGGCCGACCAGTACGACGCCTCGACGTTCGAGCGGTGGAACATCGTGAACCGAGTCCTGCCGGACCACGTATTTGAATCGCAGACTCGGGCCTTCGCTGACCGGCTTGCCCAGGGTCCTACCCTGGCCTATGCCGCCGGCAAGCGGATCGTGCGTGCGTATCTGGAGGGCGGTGTGCGTGCCGCCGACCGGGTTGTTGACGAGGTGGCGCCGCCCCTCTTTGAGAGCGAGGACATGCGGGCAGGAGTCGCGGGCCTTCTCGAGCACGGCCCGCGCAGCTTTCGTGACAAGGTCGTCTTTCAGGGACGCTAGTGATCATCGACTCGCGGCCGGCGCCTTGGTGCCTCGGAGAGACGGCTCAGTTGGAGCGTGGCGCCGTCGGTGCCGCTGCGGTCGCGCCCTCGGTGGGCACGTCCATCGCGCGCCCCGTCGCCGCCCGCACCCGGCTGCTCCTCGAGGGCCCGATCGCGCGGACCTTGCTGCGCCTGGCCGCGCCCAACGTCGTCGTCATGGCTGTCCAGGCGGCGGTGAATGCCGGCGAGGCCTACTTCCTGGGCTGGCTCGGCGCCGACGCGCTGGCCGGCGTGTCCCTCGCCTTTCCGCTGATTATGCTGATGCAGACCATGTCGGCGGGCGGAATGGGCGGCGGCGTGAGCTCGGCGGTGGCGCGAGCGCTGGGCGCCGGCCGCCGGCGTGATGCCAACGCGCTGGTACTCCACGCGCTGGTGATCGCGACCGTCATGGGGGCATGCTTCACCGCCGCCATCGTCCTCGGCGGTCCCGGGCTCTACCGAGCCATGGGCGGCACCGGCGACGCGCTGGCCGCGGCGCTCGCGTACTCCCACATCGTGTTCGGGGGCGCGATGGCCGTCTGGCTCTTCAACACCCTGGCCAGCGTCGTCCGCGGGACCGGCAACATGCTGCTGCCGGCGAGCGTCGTCGTCGGGGGCGCGGCCCTCACGCTGGCCCTCTCGCCGGCGCTGATCTTCGGGTGGGGACCGCTGCCTCCGCTCGGGATTGCCGGCGCCGCCGCCGGCCTCGTCGCCTACTACGCGGCCGGCAGCCTGGTCCTCTTCGCCTACCTGTTGTCCGGCCGGAGCCTCGTCCGGTTGTCTCTCTCGGATCTCCGTCTCCGTGGACGGTTGTTCGGGGACATCCTGCGGGTCGGAGCGCCGAGCCTCGTGAACAATGTCCAGACGAACCTGACGATCATCCTGCTCACGGGGCTCGTCGGACCGTTCGGCACGACGGCGCTCGCCGGGTACGGCATGGGCGCCCGGCTCGAGTATCTTCAGATCCCGCTGGTCTTCGGCTTCGGGTCGGCGCTCGTGACGATGGTCGGGACGAACATCGGCGCCGGGTACCGGAAGCGAGCGGAGAGGATCGCCTGGACCGGCGCCGCGCTGGCGGCGGCGCTCACGGGAGCGATCGGGGTCGGCGCCGCGCTGCTCCCTTACGCCTGGCTCGGCCTCTTCAGCACCGACCCCGACGTGTTGAAGGCCGGCGCGACGTACCTCCGGATCGTGGGTCCCGTCTATGGCTTCTTCGGCCTCGGTCTGGCCCTGTACTTCGCCTCGCAGGGGGCGGGACGGCTGCTCTGGCCCGTGCTGGCCGGGTTCAGCCGGCTCGTCATCGCGAGCGTGGGCGGGTGGCTGGCGATCTACTGGTTCGGCGGGGGACTGACCGCGCTCTTCGGGGTGATGGCCCTCGCCTTCGTGGTGTTCGGGCTCACCGTGACGCTGGCCGTGAAGTCCGGCGCGTGGCGACGCCGCGAGCCGGGGGCGTCTGAGACATAACCCGCCCAGGAGGATCGATCTATGCCGACGAAGCTCGCCGAGCTCCAGCAAATCCGGGACGGCACGCGGCCGCCGCCCCCCATCGCGGCCCTGATCGGGTTCACCCTGAGCGCGGTCGCGCCCGGGGAGGCGGTGATCGAGCTGGCGGCAGGCCGGCAACACGCCAATCCGATGGGGACCCTCCACGGGGGCGTCTTGTGCGACATCGCCGACGCGGCCATGGGGATCGCGTACGCCAGCACCCTCGCCGAGGGCGAGACCTTCGCGACCCTCGAGTTGAAGATCAATTTCCTGAAGCCGGTGTGGACCGGCAAGCTCCGGGCCGTCGGGCGGATCGTCAAGCGCGGGAAGACCCTGGGTCTCCTCGAGTGTGATATCACCGACGAGCAACAGAGTCTCGTGGCCCGGGCGTCGTCGACCTGCATGACGCTCCGCGGGGAGGACGCGCGTGGCCGGTGAGGTTCGAAGGGCCGACGCACGCTCGGGAACGGTCCGCGCTGACAGGCGGAATCAAGGAGGCCGTGTGATGGCTGACGCCGTCATCATCGACGCGGTGCGCACTCCCCTCGGCAAGGGGCGACCGGGCGGCGCCCTCGCCGGCGTCCATCCGGTCGACCTGCTCGCCCACCCGCTCGCCGCGCTGGTGGAGCGGACCGGCCTCGACCCCCGGGTGATCGACGACGTGATCGTCGGGTGTGTCGGCCAGATCGGCGAGCAGAGCACCAATATCGCCCGCCGCGCGGCCCTCGCCGCCGGCTACCCCGAACGGGTCCCGGCCACCACCGTCGACCGGCAGTGCGGCTCGGCGCAACAGGCCATCCATTTCGCGACCCAAGGGGTCCTCGCGGGGGCGTACGACGTCGTGGTCGCCGGTGGGGTCGAGTCGATGAGCCACGTGCCCATGGGGTCAGCAGTGGCTGGTGCCGATCTCGACGGGACCCGCCTGTCCGAGCGGTATCCGGACGGGTTCGTCCCTCAGGGCATCTCGGCTGAACTCATCGCGGCCCGCTGGGGCCTCGACCGCTCGGCGCTGGACGCGTTCGCGCTGACGTCGCAGCAACGGGCCGCGTCGGCGCGGGATGCGGGACGCTTCGACCACGAGATCGTCCCACTCAAGGTGGCCGGCCCCGATGGCGGACCGGTCGAAGTCGCCGTGGACGAGGGCATCCGGGCGTCGTCGCTCGACGGGCTGGCGAAGCTGTCGCCGGCCTTCCGCAGCGAGGCGATGGCCAAGCGCTTTCCCCAGATCCACTGGAGCATCACGGCCGGGAACTCGTCGCAGATCACCGACGGGGCCGCCGCCGTGTTGATCACCAGCGCCGAGCGGGCGGCGCAACTCGGCCTGCGACCTCGGGCGCGCATCCACGCCCTGGTCGTCGAAGGCGACGATCCGTTGTACATGCTCACCGCGATCATCCCGGCCACCCGCAAGCTGCTCGCTCGCTCGGCGCTCTGCCTTCGCGACATCGACCTGTTCGAGGTCAACGAGGCGTTCGCCTCGGTGGTGCTGGCCTGGGCCAGCGAGCTCGGGGCCGACCTCGACAAGGTCAACGTCAACGGCGGTGCCATCGCCCTCGGCCATCCGCTGGGCGCGTCCGGGGCTCGGTTGACCACGACGCTGCTCAATGCGCTGGAGCAGCGCGACGACCTGAAGCTCGGCGGGGCCGCGACGCAGGGCGCGAAGCGGCGCATGAGCCTCCGCGGCATGCGCCACGCCGTCTCGCTCTTCTTGCAGCACGCGCCGATCGGCGATCTGCCAATCGAGGAGCAGTACCAGGTCGTCGCCGACCTGTGGTTCGCGCTCGTGCGCACGTGGCCCGAGGCCTGGAACCAACCGCGGACGCATCTGCTCACCAAAGGCATCGGGGTACACGGCGTTTCGCTCCTCGCCGCCGACATCGTGAAGTTCGCTATGCGGGAGGGAGAGAATTAACGGCGGCGACATTCGAGCGTCATCTCGGGCCCTTTCGCGACTTCGACTGGTCCAACGTGGGTCCGTTCCGTGCGCTCGGGGGACGAAGCGGCGCCCGCGAAGTTCATCGGCAACTCGCGCGGCGGCTCTTCGCGCCGCGGCGCGTGGCCATCGGACGGTAGGCGATGCGGCTCTCCGGGGTCGATCCGTCGATCATCCGGGAGCTCTCTGGCATCTATAAGCCGTTCGTCAAGGCCTTCAAGGAGCTCATTTCGAACGCTTACGACGCGGATGCGACGACGATCAGCGTCACCGTCGCCCGCGACTTTTCTTCGATCGAAGTCCGCGACAACGGCATCGGCCTCACGCCGATCGAGTTCCATCGGGATTTCGCGCGACTCGGGGGAAGCACTGCGTGGCTCAACCAGGGCCGCAGTCCAGGCGGCCGCCTGCGCATCGGATACAAGGGGATCGGATTCCTTGCCGTTGCGCGCTACTGCAGCCGGATGGAGGTCGAGAGCGCCACCACACGGCTCCACCGCGATCGGGCCGTACTCCGCGTCGGGCACCGCCCCTTGATCGACCTCGCGGAATCGCTCGAGCACCTCATTTCCGTGACGATGGCGCGCCCACGGCTTCGAGTAAGCGGCGTGAGCATCGTCGGCCAGAAGCAAGTGCGTTTGGAGACAGGCGAGGACTACACCGTCCGGGACGGCGTGATTCACCTCAGGTGAAGACGCGCGCGCTCGGCATCCCGGCTCGAGGTCCGGTATGCCCTTTTGTGCGGCGATCTTCTCCTGAGGGCCGCAATCGACTTCGACTACCTCCTGAGCCTGGAGCGGAAGGCGGATTTGCAGCTCCTCGAGAACTTCTGCGAGGCGAAGGTTGCGGTCGCCGCGAAACCGGCCCTGGGGACGAGGATCCGGCTCATCGGCCTCAAGGACTTCGTTGTGCGCGATCTCGCTGCGGCTCGGCATCGCGGCAAGGGCTGGAACATCGGCTCTCAGAGCGGCAAGGAGCAGTTCTTCTGGCGTCTTGCGCGTGCGGCGCCCATCGTAGACGCCTTTTCCGACGGGGTACTCCCCGAGGCGATCGCGAAGCTGCGGAAGGCGGAGAAGCGAGCAAAGCTCCCGGAGGTTTTCATCCAGTGGCGCGACGAGGCAGCCGCCTCGATCACGAGGGCCGTGGCGCTTCCCAAGGGGGGGGCGCCGGAAGACTCGGTCGTGCCGGTCGCGATCTACGAGGGAGGCTTTCGCGCGATTGGCTACCTGCTCGCGCAGGACGAAGTGATCTATCCCCGCCGAGCTCCGCGGCATCACCGTGCGGGTGCGGAATGTCGCGATTGGCGACCCGTCGTTCTTCGGTCTCGAGCGCACGTTGGCCGGGGCGCGCAAGGCTGCCTTGAGCCAGATTAGCGGAGAGGTGCTCGTCCTGGAGGGCCTTTACGCGGCCGATGCGATCAACCCCGGGCGCGAGAGCTTCTATGAGGAAAGCGTTCACTACCGGACCCTGAAGCGCACCCTCATCGGGCACGAGGACGTCTTGGCAGGTACGGTGGGACAGGCGGTCCGTCTCATTAGCGACCGAGGCAACATCCGCGGCCAGGTCAGCGACAAGCTCGGCAGCGCACGGCAGAGGCGGAAGGTCCTGACCGATATCTCGAGTGCCATCAACACGGTGGCACAGGCTGATCCGCTGCTCGAGGAGCGGCTCCGCGAATTCCTCGACGCTTCGATCAGCGCAAACGGCCTGGCGAATGCGAAGGACGTCCTTCTCCTGTCGGTCGGCTCGCCGGCTTCGAGCTCGATGACGCGAAGGGCCTACGAGAAGAATTCGCGATCGACATTAGGCGGCGCCGGGTCGCGATCGACTTCGGGCGCGACATCTGGAACCAGTCCATTTATCTCCATGGCAAGTACTTCGAGGTGTGCTTCCGGCAGGGCGGGCACACCGACCCGATGTGCGAGTTCGACAGCACAGTCGGGCGGATCTACGTGAACTGGGCGCACCCTGTGAAGCTGTACATGGACGACCACGGGTTCCTCCGCTCGGCGATTGTCTGGCGCCTTGCCTATCACTTGGCGAAAGAGAGCGGTGAGCGGATGATCGATCTCGCCCTTCGGATGCTCGCGCATCGTGCCGAGTAGCGTGGCTGAGCTCATCAGTACCCCGGCCGACTATCTGAAGGGCCGCCTTCGCCCGAAGGCGAAGGTGCTCCTTGTCAACCCGCCGGTGCAAGAGAAGCGCTACCACTGGCTTCGATGGAATCAGCCGCTGGAGCTCCTGCGGCTCTCGACGTGGCTGAAGCAACAGATCCGATCGGCCGATATCCGTCTTTTCGACTTCATGTTCCCCGACGAGAAGGGCGATGTGCCGCGCCACAAGGTGAAGGAGACATGGGCAGGGCCGCAGGCAGACGCGCTCTGGCACTTCGGAAGGCCCTTTGAGGAGTTCGACCACTACCTGGACGACGTCGTAAAGCGCGGCTGCGTACCAAACGTGATCGTGCTGACGAGCCTGACGTCCTACTGGCACAGTGCGATCGAAAAGCTCCTCCTGCGCATCTGTAACGTTCTCGGTCCGATGCACAGGACGCAGACCACGATCGCGCTTTACGGTGCCTATCGGGCCATCGAACCTGAGCACGCCGAGGGACAGCGCTCGGCCGACATCGCATTCACGGTGTCGGTGGACATGCGCGGATGCGCGCCGGACTTCCGGCTCTACTTGGAGCAGTGGAACCGGGCACCGCTCTATTTCGGACTCGACATCGACTCTGAGGACGTCGCACGACAGCTGTACGATGTCCAGTTCTGGATGGAGCCGGAAAAGCGGACGACGTTCGTTTTCGTGTGTGACGAAGCCCATCTGTACTTGCCGGTCCGTGAAGACGCGGACGCAGTCGAGAAACAGGCCCTCTACTCCTTCGAGCGCATCGCTAAGGAAGGCCGAAAATACGGCGTCTCCCTGCTTGTAGTGAGCCAGCGCCCCTCGGACGTGAGCCGAACCATCCTCAGCCAGTGCAACAACTTCCTCATCCTGCGCTTGACCAACGATCAGGACCAGAATGTCGTCCGTCGCCTCATGCCTGATTCGCTGGCGGGTGTCCTCGATGACTTGCCGCTGCTCGACACCGGCGAAGCCTTGTTACTGGGCGACGCGATCCTCCTCCCTGCCCGAATCAAGCTGAAGTTCCCAACCATCGAGCCGCTGAGCCAGACTCGCAACTTCTGGCAGGAGTGGGGCGAAAAGGCCCCGGACTCCGCAGCAGTTGCGGCAGCAGTCGAAACGCTGCGCCGGCAATCTCGCACAGCGGGAACGCTCGGGTGACGCGCGCCGCTGAGCCCCCAGCCGGTAGGCGGTAAAGGCCGATGAAGATTACTCGGATACATAGAGGTCATGAAGACGCAGGAGCTCTCGCTTCGAAAGATCGTGTCCTACGTGAAGCCTCAGGAGTAAAGGACCTGTAGCCATGCTGCTTGTTACAGCCTGCTACCGTTGATAACCCCCAAGGCCGCTGGTTCAGATGCACCCTCGATGTGAACAGGCGAAGGTCCGAGAAGAGAAATGTTCCGGGGGAAGTTTACCGTGCATGTTTTAGTCGCATTGGGTTCCGACGTAGTCTACGGCCGAAAAACCCGCGATCCTGCTGGCGAAAAAACGTGGTCGTGACTGAAACACGGGTTCGAATCCTGTTGTCGCCACCAGCTTTTGAGTCCACCACGCCGTGCAGAACGCGACCGAGCGAGCACGGCGCGGTGAACTCACACCATCGCCCATCCCCCTTAGCACCGGCCGGTAGAGCACGCGATCCACGAGCAGCTCGCGCACGCTCGAGGGCGCCCACCCGCGCGGCCGCGCGTGACGGCGGGGCGGGGTCGCCGCCGCGCCGTCCGCATTGAGCTCGTTGGCGATCGTGCGAAGCCGGCGCCGCCCGCGCACCGGTCGAAGATCCGGCCCAAGAGCACAAGATTGTGAGGGCCTCTGATCATCGCGAGACAGCCGATCCCCGCGATCGCGATGATCGAGCCGAGGACCAAGACCCATCCGCGGCCGAGCTGATCGGAGAGCCAACCGCCGAGGAGGTTTCCGACCATCGTGCAACCGGCGCCGAAGGCGAAGAGCCACACCACCGTCGCTTGGTGGAACCCACGGTCCACCGCGTGAGCAACTTGATGCGTCGCCATGATCTGGTACCCGATGACCCCGAGTGCCGTCATCGTGAACGCCGCCCAGAGCTGGGTGCTATGAAGGGCACGCCGAAGCGTCCACACCTCGTCGGTGGAGCGTATGCTCCCGCCTTGTGCGGTGGCTGCGCCAGCCACCAGGTGCTCTCTATCGACCGGAGGATCCCGGTAGAGGAGAGCGAGCGAGACGGCTGCGGTCGCGACGATACAGCCGAAGGCGGCGAGCGCCGCTCGCCAACCCAGCGTCGCGATCAGCCACACGTTCACCGGGTAGAAGGCAACGGCACCGCCCGGGTTGGCGGCGCTGAGGCCCTCCCCATCGCCTTACCGCGTGACGTGGTGAACCAGCAGGTTACGGTCGTGGTCGAGGGGACGAGGATGCAGGCGGTGCCCGCTGCGCCGAGGGCGCCGAAGCACAGGTAGTACAGCGTCAAGGACGTCGCGTGACCGGTGAGTGCCAGGGCCAGACCGAGAAAGAGTCCGCCGATCGCCACGACTGTCCGGGCTCCCCATCGGTCGTGCAGCCAGCCCGCAACTGGCGCGAAGCCTACGAAGCAAAGCCAGCTCAACGTGTATCCGAGTGCAATTGGACCGCGCCCTCAAGGGAACTCTGCGATGATCGCGACAAAAAAGAGCGCAAACGTGGCTCGCGCCCCCATGCGAGCGCGTTGACGGTCGTCGACACACCGAGCACGATCTAGCGGCAGGATCCGGACTCGTCAGGAGGCGTCGTGTCGGGCGCTGGGTCTGCACCGCGGCGAGGTCCGGACGCGACGACCGCGCAGCCGTACACGGGCTTCGGCAACACGCGTCTCACGATGCGCGGACGGCGCACGCTTGTAAAGCATCAATGAATCGATTACCATCGAACTATGGATGCAGACGTAGACATTGCAACCATCGCAGCGCTCCTCGGCGACCCGACCCGCGCGCGGATGCTCGTGACCTTGATGGATGGACGGGCACGCACGGCGAAAGAGCTTGCGTACGGCGCTCGCATCACTCCCCAGACGGCAAGCAGCCATCTCGCGAAGCTCTTGCGTGCGCGCCTGCTGGCCGTCGAGCGACAGAGCCGCCACCGTTACTTTCGCCTGGCCGCAGCGAGTGTGGCGCAGGCAGTCGAGGCCCTGATGGTGGTTTCGCCTGCACTGCCTCGAGGGATGGCGTCCGAGCCGTCGCTCGACGGACTGCGTCTGGCTCGAACATGCTACGACCATCTCGCAGGTCGGCTCGGTGTGAGTGTGACGGATGCGATGGTGCGTCGTCGGTTGCTGAGGCCGATGGGTCGCGACTACCTCCTGACGGCTTCCGGCGCGCGCATTCTCGCACGACTGGGCGTCGATCTCGAGAAGACCCGCCGAGAGCGGCGGGTGTTCGCGCGGCAATGTCTGGACTGGAGCGAGCGACGGACGCATCTCGCAGGTGCGCTCGGCGCCGCCCTGGCGCGTCGCTGCGTGGACCTTCGCTGGGTGCATCGTGTCGATAAGGAGCGGACCCTCACGCTGACGCCGCAGGGTCGACGGGGGCTCCGAACGTGGTTCGGCATTCAATGGAAGAGATGACGTTGATGCCCGACGAGGAGCGTAACCTGCGGTTCATGACGACCGATATCCTGGAAGCTGGCTCTCCGCATACGTCGGCACGGTTTCGCCTTCGAGTTGATGGACTGTGCCAGGTGAATCGGTCCGGTGCACTTCGCCGCTCTTCCCGCTGCAGATCTCCACACTCGATCCGCCCGTCTAGGAGCCCGCGGCGAGCGAGCGCTGAGGTGACGCGCGCTTAACGGGTGGGGCAAAGGCACGAAGGTTTGGCATGAGCCTTGGATCTGGTGGCCGCATGATGACCCGCCACTGTGCGGCCTCAGGGATCCGAGGGCGGCGTACGGTTCTTTGCTCAGTAGAGTAAGCATGGACGAGCCACGCCGGGCGCCGATCCATCCGTCACTCACTCGGCCGCTCCTGCTGGGCGGCGCCGAGCGCGAGCTCGTGCTGGTGAACGGCACCCTCATCGCCGCGCTGATCTTCGGCGTGGGATTCCACTGGGCGAGTCTCACGATCGCCGGCCTGCTCGCCACGGCCGGGCACTGGGCGCTGACCCGAGCGGCCAGGTACGACCCGCGGCTGAGCCGGATCTACGTCCGTCACGTCCGGTACCAGCCGTACTACCCGGCGCGGCCCCTGACCAGGGCGCGGCCCGCCTGGGTCTATCCTTCCGTGGACGACTGATGGTCGCGGTCTTCACGCCGAAGCCAAAAGGCCTCGCCGACCTCGTGAGCTACGCGGCCCTCGTCGACGAGGGCGTGTGCCTCCTGAAGGACGGAGGCTTCCTCGCCGCCTGGACCTACACCGGCCCCGATCTCGACTCGGCCGGCCACGACGAGCTTGCCGTGCTCTCGAGCCAGGTGAACGCGGCCCTGGTGCGCCTCGGGAACGGCTGGATGCTCCACGTCGACGCGATCCGCCGGCCGAGCGTCGGCTACCCCGACGGCGGCGCCTTCCCCGATGCGACCACGCGCCTCATCGACGACGAGCGCCGCGAGCGCTACACCGCGGAGGGCACGCATTTCGAGAGCGCCTATTACCTCGCCCTGACCTACCGCCCACCCGCCGAGATCGAGCACCGCGTGTCGGCGTTCTTCCTCGAAGGGGACGGCGAGCGGCGCCGGGGCTGGAGCCAGATCCTCGACATCTTCAGGAAGACGGTGACGGATATCGACGATGCGCTCTCGGCTCGTCTGACGCTCGTGCGCCTCGACTCCGCCGCGCTCCTCACCTACCTGCACGCGTGCATCACCGGCCTGCGACACCCGGTGCGGGTGCCCGCGATTCCGATGTACCTCGATGCCGTGCTCGCGACCCAGGACCTGGTCGGCGGCTTCCGGCCGCGGATCGGCGACCGCCATGTGCGTGTCATCGCCATCATGGGATTCCCGATGGACTCCGTGCCGGAGATGCTCGGGTTCCTGAACCGCCTGCCGGTGGAGTACCGCTGGTCGACGCGGTTCATCTTCCTCGATCCGGCCAGCGCCGAGCGCGCGCTCCGCGTGTACCGGAGGAACTGGTTCCAGAAGCGCCACGGGCTGCTCGGCCTGCTCAAGGAGTCATTCAACTTCGGAACGGTGACCTTCGCGAACAAGGACGCGGTGGCCATGGCCCAGGACGCGGACGACGCCGTGGGCGAGGCCAGCGCCAACGCGGTGCGCTTCGGCTACGTCACGTGCAACGTGCTGCTGTTCGATCCCGACTGCGAGCGGCTGGACGGCACGACGCGTGAGGTGGTCAAGCAGCTCCAGCATCGCGGCTTCGGCGCGCGGGCGGAAGAGGTGAATGCCCTCGAGGCCTACCTGGGATCCCTTCCCGGGCACGGCTACCCGAACGTCCGGAAGCCGCTCCTCCACACCCTGAACCTGGCCGATCTGTTGCCGCTCACCAGCATCTGGCCGGGGCTCGAGCAGCACCCGTGCCCCTTCTATCCGCCCGGGAGCCCCTCGCTCTGCTACGCGGCCACCGCCGGGGCCACGCCGTTCCGCCTGAACCTCCACGTGAGCGACGTCGGCCACACCCTGATCCTCGGGCCCACCGGGTCCGGGAAGTCGACGCTGGTCGGCCTGCTGATCGCGCAGGTCTTCCGGTACCCCGGCGCCAAGGTCGTTCTCTTCGACAAGGACTACTCGGCGTACGTGCTCGCGCACGCCTGCGGCGCCGAGTGCTACGACATCGCGGGGGAGGGCGAGCGCTGGCTGGCCTTCACACCGCTCGCCGCGATCGAGATCATGTTAGCTTTATTCATGTTTTTCAAGTAGTTAATCACTATGATAAAAAGCAACATTGACAAAGGTAAGTTTTGGGAGCATATTACGTTACTAGTAAATGGGATCGATGTACTTTTCTCGATGCGGATCATCGCTAAGAAGGCGCTCCGGGAGTTCTGGAAGCGACATCCGGATGCAGAGGAGCCGCTTCTTGCGTGGTACCGAGAAGTCGAAAGGGAGGACTGGGACACTCCAGCCAGGGTCAAAGAAAAGTATCGTGGCGCGAGCATCGTCGGCGACAACCGGGTGGTGTTCAACGTGAAGGGCAACGACTACCGACTGGTAGTGAAGATCAACTACCCATACCGGGTGGTCTACATCCGATTTGTCGGCACGCACGCTGAGTACGATGCAATCGCCGCGGAGGAGGTGTGACATGGGCAAGATCAACGCGATTCGGACTGAAGCGGACTATGAGGCCGCACTCGCCCGCATCGACACGCTCATGGACGCCGAACCCGGCACTCCAGAAGGTGAGGAACTCGACGTCCTCACCGACCTAGTCGAGCACTACGAGGAAAAGCATGTGCCCATGGGGTTCCCGAGCGCGGTGGCGGCCATCGAGTTCCGGCTCGAGCAGGCAGGGTTGACCCACCGAGATTTGGCGCCGTTCATCGGAAGCCGCGCCAAGGTTTCGGAAGTTCTTTCCGGCAAGCGGCGGATAACCATGCCGATGGCCCGGGCGCTTCACGAGCACCTCGGCATACCAGCCGAGGTGCTTCTTCAAGAACCAGGGGTCACGCTCTCGGACCCGTTTGCCAACATCGAGTGGAACCGCTTTCCGGTGAAGGCGATGGCAGAGCTCGGTTGGATCCCGAACGTCCGGAACCTTCAGGCGCATGCCGAGGAACTTATGCGTGATCTGATTCGACGCGCGGGTGGAGTGGAAGTCGCGGGCGCGGCGCTCTATCGGAAGAACGACCACGCCCGGGCCAACGCAAAGACGGACCCATACGCACTCAAGGCCTGGTGCTGGAAGGTGCTGGCGGACGCCAACGAGGCCCGGCCCCCTGTCTCTTATGCGCCTGGAACGGTCACGCTTGAGTTTCTGCGCCGACTCGCGGGTCTAAGCTGGTCCGACGACGGTCCACGCCTTGCCAAGGAATTTCTGGCAAAGCATGGTGTTGCCCTCGTCGTCGTTCGTCACCTACCAAAGATATACCTGGACGGCGCGGCGCTCAAACTCGGGGATGGCACGCCGGTGATCGGCCTGACGCTGCGCTACGACCGCGTCGACAATTTCTGGTTCTGCCTTCTGCATGAGCTCGCCCACGTCGGCCGCCAAATGGACGAGCATGGAGACAGCGCGTTCGTCGACGATTTGACCCTTCGTGATATGGAAGGCGGACGGCGAGATCCGAAGGAGGCACAGGCGGACGAATGGGCTGAGGAAGCCCTCGTCCCGCAGACGATTTGGGAAACAAGTGAAGCCCGGCAGAACCCGACCCCGATGGCTGTAGTCAATCTCGCGAAAACACTGCAAGTTCATCCAGCCATCGTCGCGGGCAGGATCCGACACGAGCAGAAGAATTACCGTTTGTTGTCCCACTTTGTGGGGACCGGTGTGCGGCGTCAGTTCGGTGTGGCCGGATGAGGGT
>Ga0137375_10002216_pt1 | contig 22895 bp, 21 predicted proteins | sample SagtaG_24_FD_104936 | JGI IMG/M metagenome (GOLD analysis project Ga0137375, IMG submission 104936) | Vadose zone soil microbial communities from Sagehorn Ranch, Mendocino, California, USA - Sage1_R_113_16 metaG | ecosystem: Environmental > Terrestrial > Soil > Vadose zone | place: USA... | reverse complement strand
ATCCCGCGAGCCGCGGCGAGCCCATCCGCAGAGAACTGGACATAGCCGCCTCGGTCAAGGGTCGCGGCGATCGCCGTCTTGTACGGCGACTTATCTTTGCTGAAGCGAACGTCACGGTACGGGCGAAAGATCTTTCCCTCCCCGAACTCGGGTTCGAGCTCGGCGAGCAACTCGATCATGGGCTGGCGAACAAGATCGTCGTAGTCGGCCTTGTGCGCCAGCCAGTAGCTCTTCGAGTTGTCCGCCTCGAGTCCTTCGTAGAACTCGATCGCCTCCGCGGGCCAGCCACTAAACGCCACGGCGTAAGGTTATGCCCCGGCGATGGCAAGGTACCCACGAACGGCCATGGCCAGCCCGTACGGACCGGGCCAGCTCATTGGGAACCGAACCCACCGCGGGGCGTCGTTGCGGGGCGTCATAGGGGGGCGTCGTTGCGGGGGCGGGTCATCGCGGGCGGAGTCATCGCGGGCGGAGTCGGCGTCGTTCCGGCGCGGCGTCGTTGCGGCGCGGCGTCGTTGCGGCGCGGCGTCGTTGCGGCGCGAAGTCCTTCGGCACGTCTTGACCTGGACATTTACTCGTGGGAATGATGGTCACGGGGTCCGCGGCGTCAAAATGGGGGTGCGAGCATGCCGACCTATGTGTCTCTAATCCACTGGACCGAGCAAGGCGTCAAGAACTTCAAGGACACGACGCAGCGCGCGGAGGACTTCTCCAAGCTCGTCGAGGGCGCGGGTGGCCGGGTCCGCGAGCTGCTTTGGACGGTTGGGGAGTACGACATCGTCGTCGTTGTCGACTTCCCCGACGACGAAACCGGGGTGGCGACCATGCTCCAGGTCAGCTCCCTCGGCAGCATCCGCACGAACACGCTGCGGGCCTTCAACGCCGATGAGATGGCCGCAATCATCCGTCGGGCAGGGTAGGGGCGGTCAGGGTAGGGGCGGTCAGGTCTTCGTCCCCGGCGCGGGCGCGCGGAGCACAACCATTGAGCGGGGGCCGACGCTCAATTCGTCCCCCTCGCGCGCCTCGGGTGCCGCGCTGGGCGCGGCGGGCTCGTAGGTATCTATCTCTGGTTGCCATACCTGCCGAGGGCGCGTGACGGGGATCGTGAACACAAGCGGCTCCCACCAGGCGTTGACCAGCACAAGGAAGTCGTCGTCGATCATGGGCGAGCCGTCCCTGGCCCGGTCAGGGCAGTCGGAACCGTCCAGGTAGATGGCCAGGGCGCGGGCGTTGCCGTCAGTCCAGTCGCGGCCGGTCATCGTGCTGCCCTGGGGCGTGAACCAGCCGAGCTCCGAAGCCTCGACCCCGGCGAGGAAACGGCGGCGGCGGAACACCGGGTGTGCCTTGCGGAAGGCGATCAGCCGCCGGGTAAAGGTCAGCAACTCCCGGTCCGCGCAGGCCCAGTCAAGCCAGGAGATCTCATTGTCCTGGCAGTAGGCGTTGTTGTTGCCTTGCTGGGTCCGGCCTATCTCGTCACCGCCGAGCAGCATCGGGACGCCGAATGAGAGGAGCAAGGTCGCGAGCATCGCCCGGGACTGGCGCCCTCGCAGGGCGAGGATGGCGGGATCATTGGTCGGGCCTTCGGTCCCACAGTTCCACGACCGGTTGTCGTCGGTCCCGTCGCGGTTCGACTCGCCGTTGGCCTCGTTGTGCTTGCCGCCGTAGGAAACCAGGTCGCGGAGCGTGAAGCCGTCGTGGACGGTGATCAGGTTGACCGAGGCAGTGGGCCGGCGCCGGGCGCCGCTGTAAAGATCAGATGATCCGCAGAACCGGGTGGCGAACTCGGCCAGCGGCGCGTCCTGGCTGCGCCAGAAGTTGCGCATGATGTCCCGGTACTTGCCGTTCCACTCGCTCCACAGCGGTGGGAACCGGCCGAGGTCGTAACTGTCCATCCGGCCGACGTCCCAGGGCTCGGCGATCAGCTTCGCGCGCGAGACCACCGGATCCTGCGAGACCAGGTCGAAGAACGCCGACATCCGGTCGAAGCCGCCGTCCTGGCGGGCCAGCGTGGGAGCGAGGTCGAACCGGAAGCCGTCGACGTGCATGTCGGTGAGCCAGTACCGCAGCGAATCCATGATCAATTGCAGTGTCACGGGATCGCCGGCGTTCAGCGAGTTGCCCGTGCCGGTCGTGTCGGCGTACAAACGGGCGTCATCGGCCTGGAGCCGGTAATAGGCGGGGTTGTCCAGTCCGCGATAACACAGCGTCGGGCCGAGCTGGCTGCCCTCCGCGGTGTGGTTGAAGACCACGTCGAGCAGGACCTCGATGCCCGCCGTGTGCAAGGCGTCCACCATGGCCTTGAACTCGGGGACCTGGCCGCCAGGCTGGCCCGCACGCACGGCGGCGGAGTAGCCCTGATGGGGGGCGAAGTAGCCGATTGTGTTGTAACCCCAGTAGTTGGCCAACCCGCGCTCGAGCACGGACGCCTCAGGCACGATCTCATGCACCGGCAGCAGCTCGACAGCGGTGATGCCAAGGTCGAGCAGATAGCCGATGGCCGCCTCGTGCGACAGGCCGGCGTAGGTTCCCCGCAGCGGTGGCGGCACGCCGGGGTGCCGCATCGTGAAACCCTTGACGTGCACCTCGTAGATGATCGTGTCCGCGTAGCGGCGCCGCAGCGGAGCGCGGCCATGCCACGGGAAGGTGCCATCGACGACGAGGCTGCGGGGCACGTGGCCCGCGGAGTCGAGCGTGCTTGGCGCATTGAGGTCGTCGGCCGCGTGGCCGAGGACCTCGGGCCCGAATGTCACCGTGCCGGTGAATGCCCGAGCGTAGGGATCGAGCAGCAGCTTCGCCGGGTTACAGCGCAATCCGCGGCGTGGATCATAGGGCCCGGAAACGCGGTACCCATAGGCCTGCCCGGCGAGGACCTCGGGCACGAGGCAGTGCCAGACTCCCGCGTCGTAGTCCTGCATCGCTATCTGGGTTTCCGCGCCTGCGTCATCGAAGAGGCACAGTGTTACCGCATCGGCGACGCTCGACGCCACCGCGAAATTCGTTCCCCCCTCCTGCGGCGTCGCGCCGAGGGGGAAGGGGATCCCCGGCAGCGCGCACAAGCGCGCCCCGCCCTGGACAGCGGTCATGGCCGTGGCCGTGCGTCGATGCCGCTGATGACTTCGCCGAGCGAGGGAACCAAGCCATGCCGGCGGCGGATGACATCCGCGATCAGCCCCGTCCATCGGCCGGTCAGCCCGAAGGGTCGCTCTTTCAGGATGGGGTCGCGCCCGTTCCACAGCGCGAGCCCCAGGCAGAGGCGCTGGTTGACATCGCTGAAGCCAGCGAGGGCATCCTCACCCCACCGGTATGCACGCGAACGGGCGTGATCGTGGGGGAAGTAGTCCCATGCGGCGCCGTTTGCGCTCTAGTCCTCCCGCACGGTGCCGCACTGGCGCTCGCTCACGTAAGGACCCCATAGGTACCAATCACTGGCCTGGCGCAACCCGTCTTCGAGCCGCCCGAATCCCTCGATCCGCTCCCGCTCCGCACTCATAAGCGTTCCTTAGCTGCACGGCTCCCGGCTCTACGGGATCCCCGGACACAACAACACGTACCCACGGATCTGCAGCCGGATCATCACCCCCACCGGGTGGATACGGCGGCCCCGCCGCGCAGTGCTGCGGCAGGGGGACGGCGCGACCGCAGCAGGTACCGAACGGCTGCCGCGGTGCCAGCTCCGTGACGGGGGTCACGCAAGCGGCAGCCGTTCGGGATCCCTAATGGCGTCCACCGGCCCGCAAGATGAGCGCCACCGCGGCGACGATGATGACCCCCGCCACCGCCGTCTGTGCGGACGGGTGTTCGCCGAGCAGCGGCCACGCGATCAGCACCGCGATGACCGGGTTGACGTACGCATAGGTGGAGACCGTCGAGGTGGGCAGCGCCCGCAACGCATAGACGTACGCGGTCAACGCCACGATTGAACCGGGCAGGATAAGCCACGCCAGCGCCAGCAGGGCGGACCACGACCAGTGACCGACGTTCAGGTGCGCCCACTCGCCGGTCACCGTACCGGCGACGAGCAAGATCAGCCCACCCGCCAGCATCTGCATGCCGGTGGTGATGAACGGCCGGCGTGGCTGCGGTGCCTTCCGGCTGTAGAGCGAGCCTGCGGCCCATGCGGCGGAGGCGATCAGCACGAGGACGACGCCCGCCACGTCGAGCCGCTGCGACGCGGTGGGATGGACGAGCACTGCCACACCGGCGAATCCGAGCACCAGCCCCGCCGCGATGACCGGCCGGATCATCCGGCGGGCGAGGATGGCGTCAAGGACCACCAGCCAGAGCGGAACTGTCGCCACCAGCAGCGCCGCGATCCCGGCGGGAAGCGTCTGCTCGCTGACGGACACGAGGCCGTTGCCGCCGAACAGCATGAGACCCCCGGTAATGGCGGCGGTCCGCCAGTTGACAACGCGGTACGGCCGCTCATCCGGCCGGCGGCCGCGAGTCGCGATGGGGAGCAGTATCGCCCCGGCGATTAGATAACGCGTGCCTGCCATCAGCAGCGGCGGCATCTCCTGCACGCCGACCCGGATCGCATCGTAGGTCGAGCCCCACAGCAACCACACGGCTATCAGAGCCGCCCATCCTACGGTGGTGCTGCTGGCTTTGATGGGCGCCGCCGTCCGCCGATCGGTGTCAACGTGCCTGGTTTCGCTCATCGCCTCCAACTCCCTGGGCCGTCGCCGCTGACTGCTGGCAGGTAGTGGACACTTAATCCGACACTCAAGCCGTCCGATCTGTTCCGCTTCTGTTCGGCTTTGTTCATGGAACCGCTGTCACCAGGGGACGACGCGCGTCGGTCGCCCGCGTACTCTCTGCTCGTTCTTCATGAGCGCCGCGCAGCGGCGGATGCGGTTCGGCAGGCAGTCGTTGCGCCGGCCTCGTGGGGTTACCGTGGTGAACGTGGCCAGTGACGAGTGTGACGTGCTGGTGATCGGGGCGGGTGTGTCGGGCCTGACCACGGCGGTCTGCCTCGCCGAGGCAGGGCTTCGCGCCGTCATCCGGGCCGAACAGCCGCCGGAACGGACGACGTCGGTAGCAGCTGGGGCGCTGTGGAGCCCCCATCTGGTGGAGCAGGGCTATCGCGTCCAGGTGTGGGGCCGCCAGACCTTCGCCGAGTTCGAGCGGCTGGCGGAAGACGCCGCCACGGGTGTCCGCATGGCCAGCGGTGTGCAGGCAGCCAAGATCACGGCGGAATTGCCCGATTGGGCAGGAAGTGTTCCTGGTCTTCGAGCCTGCCGCGGCGGTGAACTCCCCGCGGATTATCTGGCCGGCTGGCGGCTGACGGTGCCCCTGGTGGAAATGCCTGTGTATCTCGGCTACCTGGCTCGGCGGTTTGCCACGGCCGGAGGGAAGGTCGAGCTGGCGGGGGTCGGCTCGCTGGCGGAAGCCGCGGCCGGTGCGCGGGCGGTCGCCAACTGTGCCGGTATTGGGGCGCGGCACCTCGTGCCTGATCCGCTGGTGACGCCGGTGCGCGGGCAGGCGGTGATCGTCCGCAATCCGGGGATCACTGAGTTCTTCGTCGATATCGGGGAGGACACCCGCGAAGGATCGTCCGACTTGCTGTACTTTTTCCCACATCCCGCCATCGTCGTGCTCGGCGGAACGCAGGAGCACGGTAGCTGGGAGCTGAGCCCTGATCCGCATACCGCCCAGCGCATTGTGGATCGCTGCGCCGCCGTGGCGCCCCGGCTGCGTAACGCGGAGGTCATCGCCCACCGGGTCGGGCTGCGCCCGGTTCGCCCGAGGATCAGGCTCGAGGCGGAGCGCCTGCCCAGCGGCACGCTCGTCGGCCACAACTACGGTCACGGCGGCGCTGGCATCACCATGTCCTGGGGCTGCGCTCGTGACCTCACCCGCATGATGGCCAACGAGCTTTCATGATCAATGTCCCGTTTGGGGGCCACCCAGCACCGGGCTGCCCGATCAGCCACCCAGCGTAGCGATCATGATCGCCTTTATCGAATGCATCCGGTTCTCCGCCTGGTCAAACACGATCGAGTACGCGGATTCGAAAACCTCGTCGGTCACCTCGAGGGCGGGCATTCCTGTCTTTGCGTAGATTTCCTCGCCGACCGCTGTCTCCCGGTTATGGAATGCGGGCAGGCAGTGCATGAACCGCACCCGGGGGTTCCTCGTGGCCTCGATGACTGCCATGTTCACCTGGTAGGGCCGCAACAGTGCGACGCGTTCGGCCCACTTTTCCTTCGGCTCGCCCATCGAGAGCCAAACGTCGGTGTAAAGGAAATCGCAGCCCTGGACTCCGTCCGCGACGCCCTCGGTTAGCGCGATCTTCGCGCCGGTCTCGCTGGCGATCTTGCGCGCTGGCTCAATGACGTCGCCATGCGGCCAGAGCGGCTTGGGCCCGATGATCCGAACGTCCATGCCGAGCAGCGCACCGGTGACGAGAAGCGAGTTGCCGACGTTGTTGCGCGCGTCGCCGAGGTAGGCAAAACACACCTGGTGCAGCGGCCGCTCGCAATGCTCCGACATGGTCAGCACGTCCGCGAGGCTCTGGGTGGGGTGCCACTCGTCGGTGAGCCCGTTCCACACGGGGACGCCGGCGTAGGCCGCAAGCTCCTCGACGACCGCCTGGCTCGCACCACGAAACTCGATCCCGTCGAACATTCGGCCAAGCACCCGCGCCGTGTCCTTCATCGACTCCTTGTGACCAATCTGCGAGCCGGCCGGGTCCAGATAGGTGACATGCGCGCCCTGATCATGAGCGGCCACCTCGAACGCACAGCGGGTGCGGGTCGAGGTTTTCTCGAAGATCAGCGCGATGTTCCTTCCGGCCAACCGAGGCCGCTCGGTGCCGGCGTAGCGGGCCGCCTTGACATCGGCCGAGAGCTTGAGCAGGAACCGCAGCTCGCCCGGCGTGAAATCCAGTTCTTTCACATAGCTTCGGCCTGCCATGTTGACTGCCATAACTCTCCCGTCGTCGGTGGCGATCCGTGCGTGAGACGAGAGGCTGCGTAGGCAGGGCGCGCCCCTGGGTCAGCCTCTGGGTCAGCCTCACACCTATCAGGTGTCGCGTTCAATCGGGCAAGTCATGCAGTGCGAACCGCCCCTGCCCCGGCCGAGTTCGCTGCCCTGGATCGTGATCACCTCGATGCCGTTGTGCCGCAGGAACGTGTTGGTGGTGACGTTGCGCTCGTAGGACACGACAACCGCAGGCTCGATGGCGAGCACGTTGCAGCCGTCATCCCACTGCTCGCGCTCGGCGGTGAACACGTCGTGGGTCGGGGTGAGCACCTTGATGTCATCGAGCCCGAGCGCCGCGGCGATCGCGCGGTGCATGTCCTGCGGCGGATGGTCGGTGACCTTGAGCTCCTTCTCGTCCACGCCCGGCTCGATCGTGTAGGACGGGAGCATGCCGAGCCCTGCGTATTTGCTGAAGACGCCGCGGTCAACCATGGTCATGACGGTGTCGAGGTGCATGACCGCTCGTGCCTTCGGCATGTTGATGGCGACAATGCGCTGGGCACCGCCGCAAGCGAACAGCCGGCGTGCGAGCATCTCGATCGTCTGCGGCTGAGTGCGCTCGCTCATTCCGACGAGCACAGCGCCGTTGCCCACCGGCATCACGTCGCCGCCTTCCATGGTGGCCGGAGCTGAGGCGCTGCCCTCGTTCCAGACAGCGAAGGTCTCGCCCGCGAACATCGGATGCCAGCGGTAGAGCGCCTCGTAGTGAATGGTCTCCCGCCGCCGTGCCCTTTTGCGCATCGAGTTGATCGACACGCCGCCGTAGATCCAGCAAGAGGTATCGCGGGTATACAGATGGTTCGGCAGCGGGCTGAGCACGAATTCGTCCAGCGCCAGCGAATGGAACCAGATGCTGCTCGGTTCCTCGATCCGGTCAAGCAGCTCCCGCTTGGAGATGCCGGCGATCAGCTGGTTCACCAGCGTGTCCACGTCCATCACGTCGTACGCGTTGCGGATCGCGTCGATGGCCATCGGCCCGCAGAATCGTTCGTCGAACGTCCGGTCCAGGACATACGTGCGTGCCTCCGGATTGCTGAGAGTCTCCCGCAGCAGGTCGCCGAACATATGCACGGTGACCCCACGCGCCCGCAGCACATCGGCAAAGGCGTCGTGCTCCTCGCGCGCCCGCTGCGCCCATAGCACGTCGTCGAAGAGCAGCCCAGCGGCGTTGGACGGGGTCAGCCGGCTCAGTTCGAGGCCGGGCCGGTGAACGATGACCTGCCGCAGGCGGCCGACCTCGGAGCTGACGCGAAAAGCCACAGTTGCCTCCATTCGGGTGCGGTGACTCTAGCTCAAAAATGCCCAAAACCCGCAGGTCCCGAACGGCTGCCGCGACGTGTCACTTCCGCTGACTGCGTCGCCCTACGGATCCGCAACGATCCTCGACCAGGCACTCAATGGTCGCCGGCACCCGCCTCAAACGGACTTCTGGTAGGCCCGGAAGGTCCGTACCGACAGCGCGGTCACGAGGGTTGCGAGGGCGATGAGCGCACCGCCGTAGGCGAGCACGTGAGCCCAGTCAGCGCTCACGCTCATCGCTCCGCGACCGACCTCGACGGCCCAGTTGACGGGATTGCCGGCCGCGAGGATGCGGATCCAGTGCGGCATGAGCGCCTTGGCCATGAAGGCCGACGACAGGAACGTCAGCGGCAGCAGCAGGAAGATGCTCAGTCCGATGATGGTTTCCCGCTGGCGCGCGAGCATCCCGATAATGTTCGACAGCGAGCTGAACACCACAGAGATCAGCACGGATGCTGCGATCAACACGAGTAGCCCGGCCGCGCCACCCGGGTAGTTCGCCCCTGCCGCCAGCCCGAGCAGCACGATGACCGCCGATTGCAGCGCCGTCGACAATGCTTGCATCACGACGAAGGCGTTGATGATGGCCGAGCGACGTAGCGGGAGGACGAGGAAGCGGTCCATGATTCCCCGGTCGATCTCTTCAAGTACACCCATCCCGCTCCACATGCTGCTGGACAGGGCATTCATGATCACTACGCCGGGCACGAGGTAGTCCAGGTAGGACTGGGTTCCGAAGCCGGGCAGCTGAACCACCTTTCGGAACAGGGAACCGAACAGGAACAGCCAGATCATGGGCTGGATGAGGCTGATGACAACGTAGGCGGGCTGGCGCAGGAACGCCTTGATCTGCCGCTGTGTCATCCAGGTGGTGTGAAGTGCGGCGGTCGTCATCGTGACTCCCTGGTCGGGATGGTGGGCTGGGACTGGTTTTGGGACAGCTCAGCGTCGGCGAAGCGGCGTCCCGCGTAGCGGAGGTACACATCGTCGAGCGAGGGCCTGGCCACCGTGACCGCGGCGACGGCGATTCCAGCGCCGTCGAGCACGGCCAGTACGGTCGGCACGGCGCTGGCACCGTCGTCGGCGCGAGTGCTGAGGTGCTGGCCATCGACACGGATCTCGCGGATGCCGGGCACTGGTTCGAGGGCGGTGCGAACCCGCTCGTCGTGGGTCGGTTGGGCAAGCTCGACGTGCACCGCGTCGCCGCGCAGCTCGCCCTTGAGCTCGTCCGGCGTGCCTGCCGCGACGACGCGCCCCCGGTCGACGATGGCTAGCCGGCTGGCCAGCCGGTCGGCCTCTTCCAGGTAGTGGGTTGTCAACAGGATGGTGAGCCCTTCCGCGCCGGACAGCCTGCGGATCTCGTCCCACATCGCCGAGCGCGACTCTGGGTCAAGACCCGCGGTCGGCTCGTCGAGGAAGAGAACCGCCGGACGGTTTATCAAGCCCATGGCCACATCCAGCCGCCGTCGCATACCGCCGGAGTAGGTCCGCACGAGGCGCCCGGCGGCGTCCGCAAGGCCGAAGCGGCCGAGCAGCTCATCGGCCCGGCGTGCTAGGTCCCGGCCACGCAGGCCCTGGATGCGCCCAGAAAGCAGGAGGTTCTCCCGGCCAGGCGCCATGGGATCCGCACCGGAGCGCTGAGCAACGACCCCGATGGCGTGGCGGACGGCAGCGGGATTAGCCCGCACGGAAAGACCTGCGACCGACGCCGTGCCGGAGTCGGCCTGAGCGAGGGTGGTGAGGATCTTGATGGTGGTGGACTTGCCAGCCCCGTTCGGGCCGAGCAGGCTGAAGACCGTGCCCGATGGGACGGCGAAGCTGAGCCCGTCAAGGGCCCGCACTTGCTTTGGGTAGGTCTTGACGAGGTCGCGCGCCTCGATCGCAAACGGGGGGCGTGGGGGTGCGGTTGCCAGGATGGCGGTCGCCGCCTGGACACTCATCTCGGTTACCTCCAGTGGTGGATCGGTGATGTTGGAACCGGCCCAGCGGGAGGTCACCGACTATCCTGGAGGTGCCACACCTCGATCGGATCTCGTTCCCGCGGGACCGTTCCGAGGAGCACGGCCCCCGGACTGGTGTTCCCGCACCGAGCCCGGGGGCCGGTTCTCGCTTTGTTAGTTCGGCGTAGTGCTCTCCTTATCGTCTGCGGCCATCGTCGGCGTCCTTGGCCTGGTCGGCCGCTCGGGCAGCGGCCTCGGCCACAGCCGCAGGCACCTCATTGGTCTCATGCCAGTGCCGCCAGGCGTCGACGTCGGGGAACGACCCGTCCTCGAGTTCCTTGACGATGCCACGAACCCAGCTCAGTTCCGCCTGTTGCATGGCGACGCTGTACTCGGCCTCGATCACGAACAGGCGGGGGAGCCACGGGAGTGCGTCGAGACTTGCGCGTTCCTCGCCGATGGCCTTCTCCAGCGCTGACGCACGATCGCGTAGGAGTTCGAGTACCCGCTCGGGGGGGAGGACGGCCAGCTCCGACAACGCGGCTTCGAACTGCGGATACTCCTTTACCGGCGTGGCGACGAGCTCGGACATCCAGTCCTCGAGCTCGGCGCGGCCAGGGTCCGTGAGCTGGTAGACCGTCCGCTCCGGTCGGCGCCCTTCTCGCCGGGCTCCGATAGCTTCGATGAGGCCGTGCTTGGCGAGGTTATCTACCACCGTGTACAGCGAGCCGTAGTTCAGCTTGATGCTGCGCTCCTTGCCGTACGAACGCATCGTGGTCGCCATCTCGTATGGATGCATCGGCCGCTCGCGCAGCGTGGCCAGAACGGCAAGCGCCAACGGGTTAGCGACCTTGCGCCGCCTTCCAATCATCGGCCCTCACCTCCCTTATCCGGTCCCGTCTCTTATCCGGTCCCATCTCTTATCCGGGCCCATATATTCTATGGCGAGTATACGCAGCCTTGTATCCGGTGACAAGTATGCAGTCCCTCCGGTTTAAAGCGGCGCTCGGCGGGGGGTGCGGGGCGGTTAGCGCGCTGCTGGCAGGATGATCGCCGACGGATGGTCTGGGTCGTGGAAGATCTCCTGGTCAGCCGCGACCATGCTCGACCCGCCCGCGGGCTGGCCAGTTCCCGAGTTGAGGTCAACCCGAGGGTAGGCGCCGCTGGCCACCTGGACGCGTATCCGGTGACTGGGCAGGAACAGGTGCCCGGCGGGCCAAAGGTCCACCCGCACCCGCCGCACGCCATGCGCGTCGGGCGACGGTCTCTCGGGTATCAGGCGGCGGACTCCCTCGCATACGTTGACCGACGCACCGGTCGGTGCCACATCGCAGAGCCGGACCACAAAGTCGGTGTGCACGCGGTTGGACCTGACATACAGGTCGGCGGCCACCGGGCCGATGATCTCCAGGCCGGACGGCAGCGCTGTGCTGGTGAACGTCAGCACGTCCTTGCGCGCCTCGATTCGGCGGTTGTCCTCGGGTTGGGAGTTGCCGATGAGCGTGGGGCCGTTCATGGCAGGCGTCGGATCTGCTGGGTCGAAACGGTAAGCGTCGGGCGCCGAGTGCGCTGGCCTCCCCGGCCCGAGGCCGTGGCGCTCGTGCAGGTGCCATCGTTGCTGCCGCATCCCTGGCACCGGCCAGTCCGGATAGTGGCGCCACCGTTCAGCGCCGGTGATGAACAGCCGCACCGGCTGCTCGCGCAGCCGCGACGGGTCGTCGAGGAGGTGGGCGCGGAACCAGGCGAGCGCATCCTCGGCCCCGGCGCGCAGCAGCCGGGGGTCGACGTGATACCAGGGCCCAATCGTCAGCCGCGGGTGCCGCCCGACGCGCCGTAGCTCCGCGTAGTCCTGCAGCTGCCAGGGCAGGAACACGTCGTACCAGCCGCCGAGCAGGCTTACCGGCGCCTCCACGCGGCCCACGCTCGAGCTGTGGTCCCGCAGCCTCCAGTAGGCGCCATCAGCGGTCGCGTTGCGCAGAATGTCCTGGAAGAACGGCACCGGCTCGCCAGCGGCCAACGTGTCGAGTTCGGACAGTGGCCGACCGGACATGGCGGCGCGCCTGGCCCGCCTGACGGACAGGACCGGCGCGGTCAGGCCACCAATCGGCCGCTCGATGCGGCTGGTGAGGTCGCTCCAGCTGAGTGTGGATTCAAGCGCGAAGGCGCCGCCGACGTAGGCCGCCTCATAGAACTGTGATGCGGCAATCTGCGTCGCCATGGCCCGCAGTTCCTGGCCCGCGTGAGCCGCGATCGCCCACTGCGAGTAGCCGAGATAGCTGGGACCGTGCATGGCGAAGACGCCACCGAACCATTTCTGCGTCTTGAGCCACGCTACGGTCGCAAGCCCATCGCCGCGCTCATTGGCGAGCGGATCGAACACGCCTCCGGACCCGAACGTGCCCCGTACGCTTTGCACGACGGACTGGAAGCCGTGCTGGGCGAAGAAGTACCCGTACGCCAGGCCCACGAAGCGGCTTCGTCCATATGGCGAGCGGACCAGGATCACCGGCGGCAGGCCGGCCCCGGTGGCGTGTTCGGCGCTGGCGGGGAAATACCGGTCGGCGAACAGCGTGACACCATCGGGCATCGGCACCGGAATATCTCGTTCCACAAGCACCGGGTGAGGCCCGGCCGGGAGCCGCAACGCCGCCATGGCCAGCCGGGAAGCGGCCGTTGTTGCCCTCGCCCAGGCCATGGCCGCGGGACGGTTCCTTGGCACCGTCGCGGGGCCAATGGCCGCCGCGGTCACCGCGCGCCGCTCGCTCGCGGCAATTGCAGTGTCAAGCGCATCGTCGGCAGCGAAGGCTTGGGTCACGACGGTGCCATCGCCACTGGCCGCGATGCCTGGGCGCGTCACACCCCCATCGCCGTTAGGGACCTTGCTCGATTGTCTGCCGCTTACGGCGCTCACCAGCCTGCCTCGCCCGACCGCCCGGCGCCCGCCGGGGACTCGCACCGTGTTATGGAGCGTCGCGTTGGTCCACGCCGCGGCGATCCTCCTCGCCAGTTGCTCGCCGGCGGTCCACACAGTGCCACCACCCTGAACCTACCCGTAGGTAACTATTGTGACCGATCGACGCGGACAAGGAAAGACGCTGCGACCTGGTGGCGGGATTGACGGTGGCCGCGCTCACGTCGGCGAGCCCGCGGCGGCTCCGGTCACGAGATCCCCCCAGCGAGCGAGTTCGGCATCCAGGTCGAGTGGGGCAATCATGTCGCCTCTGCGGCGCTCGTCCTCCCAGGCCTGCGCGGGGACACGCCACATCACCTCGAACTCGATGCCATCGGGGTCCTTGGCGTACAGCGACTTGGATACGCGGTGATCGCTTGCGCCGACCAACGCGCCGGCGTCGGTGAGCCTGCGGCGCGTGTCAGCCAGCTCGGTCAGGCTGCCTACCTCCCACGCGAGGTGATAGAGGCCCGGCCTCGGCGCCATGGCGGCTGTTGCGGTCTGTGGTGGCTGCGGGGCAGCTGCGATCTGGAAGAGTCCCAGGTCATGATCGTTGGCGCTGTTGGGCGCCCGGAGGAAAGCCGCATTTCCCACGATCTCGTAGGTGGTCTCGAACCCGAGTGTCTCGTGGTAGAAACGCACGGAACGTGACACGTCCCGAACGTAGAGTACGGCATGGTTCAGTCGGCGAACTGGCATCGGCAACATCTCCTCGCGACGTTCCTAGAACAGGGAATGCCACCCCTACCCTTGTCGATTCCCTCCGGACCTGTGGCGACCCGAGATCTCCTCCCACAGCTTCTGGTAGCAGCGGGTGGCCTCGCTGCGGGGCGAGAAGACCGGCAACGGGGCCCGCCGGACCGCCATTTGCTCGATCAAGGACATCGCGGGTATGGCGGCAGTGGCTATGTCGGTGCGCTCCGCGGGAAGGTGCTCCACGATGTCGCGGTGCAAGCGCTTGCGCCGGTCAACCATCGAGAAGAACGCCAGGATCGACGGCTGGTGAGCCTCCAAGGAGCCGACGAAGCCGGTGAGCTGGTCAAGGGTGCGCGTGCATAGCGTGGTCGGGATGATCGGCACGATCAAGGTGTCCGCTGCGTGGAGCACGTTCTCCGAGACCAGCGAGACACTCGGCGGACAGTCGAGAAAGACCACGTCATAATCCCGCGCCAGCGGTTCGAGCAGGCGTGCGAGCTGCCGGGTAGGCTTTCTCGCCGCGTCAAGAAGCAGGTCCATCCTGCGGTAGGTGAAGTCGGCGGGCAGGAGGTCAAGGTTGGCGAAGTCGGTGCCCTTGATGGCGGCGTCGAATGGCCTTGTCCCGTGGACCAGGGCCTTGCTGCCGCCCTTGACCCGCGGGCGGATACGGAACAGATAGGTGGCCGCGGCCTGGGGATCGAGGTCCCAAAGCAAGGTCTTCCAGCCCTCGCGGCTGGCGAGATAGGCGAGGTTAACGGCGGCCGACGTCTTGCCGACGCCGCCCTTGATGTTGTACGTGGCGTAGATTCTCACGCCGCCACCTTGGTGAGGAGCGCGATCCGCTGGGTGTTGCGTGCGCTGGTGAACTGCGCGAAACGCTTGGCGAAGCCTTCTCTCGCAACGCTTGCGGCCGCGTCGAGCTGGGCCGCCAGCTCACCCATGGCGAGCAGTGTCGCGGCGGGCGCGGCACGATCTTCCACCATCCGTGCGGCCAGTGCCCGTATCGCCTCACGTTGGACATGGCCATCCTGGATTTCGCCGAGGCAGTCCTGTAGTTGCTTCAGTTCCCTGACGGCGCCGCGGTGGATGGCGGGCTCGTGCAGTGTGGCGAAGAACTCAAGCAGGTAACGCAGTTCCTTGCCACGCTTGCGCACGGTGTGCAAGTCATCATCCGGCGACGCGGGGGTCACACGTGAGGCGGTCTTCACCAATCTCTGGTGGGCACGCCGGATGCGTGCCGCGGCAAGATTGGCAACGGGCTGGCGCGCATGCTCCGCCCATCGGCGCGTCGCCTTGTCCGGTGCGGTGACGACCCCGCTGAGGGCTCCGCGCCAGTCACGCGTCAGGCACGCGAAACGGGCCGAGCGCAAACCGCGGATCAGACTGCGGCGCTCGGTGACCCGATAGCGCACCAGGCTGGCGTGCAGCGGTTGCAGATCCTCCGGCGCCGCTGTGATGAGGCCCGCTGCGGTGCGTTGAAGGCCGAGCAGATGCACATCGAGGTCACGACTGGGCGTGGTCAGTTGGCCGAGCCATCTGAACTCGGGTGTGAACCGAACCGCCATGTCGCCGGGCAGGGCATCGCCGGCCAGTTTGAGCGCGGATCTGGTGCGCCGCACCGCGATGCGCAGGTCGTGCAGGAACTCGGTGTCTATGTCGCGAATGACGCCCTCAACATTGGCCTCGGCCATCTCGAGGAGGCGCAGCAGTACCCCCGCGAGCGCGGGGCCTGCTGGCGTGGCTGGCGCCAGTTGAACACCCACCTTGCTGGTGTAGCTGCCAGGTTTCCGCCCGACGGCGGCGAGCGCGGTATCAAGAGCGGACCGGCTGGCTGGCGAGATTCCCGGGAGTTCGCTTATAAGCCGCCCGATGCGGTCGGCCTGCCCGTCGTAGCCGCGCACCGCCGTGACTGTTAGCCGGGTCGGCAAGGCGGTCGCGGTCATTGTGGTGTCGGTGCGGGCGGTGGTGCCAATATCGGTGCCGGTGCCGGTGCCGGTGCCGGTGCCGGACTGAACGACACCGTCGTCAACGGTGAGCCGCGCGACCGTCTTTTTCTCGCTGTCGAGCACACACTGGGTCCACATGGTGCCCGCGCTCGACAGGATGGGCAGCAGCGCTCTGATTCCCACGACGGGAGCGACGCGTTCACGAAGCGGTCCGCGGGGCAGCGTGTCGGAAAGTCCCGGCCAGATCATCGCCCGCGTGGTGGAGACGATCCTGGTGCCCTCGCGGGTAACGAGGGAGAGTTCGGCGAACCCCCGGCGGGAGATGTATTCGAGCCCGAGCCCAGCCCGGTAGAGGCGCCAGTCGAATGTGTCGAGCCAGACGCGCCGTACGGCCAAGGGACGGTCAGCTGCCACCTGGAATCGTGGGTGCAGCGCGCCCGCGAGGTACGGCCAGGCCGCGCTGGCCCCTGGACCCTCGATAGCACGGGCACCCGTGGTGGCGAAGCTCCGGTCGAGCGTGAATTCGCGAACCCCCCGGGGCACGGCGTCCCTCCGTTGGATGGTTGTTCCTGAGTGCTGTCTTGCCGCATATGCCGCACATCGCCGGACACGACGCACTATAGCCATCTTTGGTTAACTGACTGTTTGCTCAGTCGTGCCCGAATCGTGAGGCGCGAGCTGGCCGCCAAGTCGTTTCCGGCCGGTGAGCGGCAGCACGACCGCGACGGCGATCGCCATGACGCCAAAGGCGGCGGCGGGCTCGGAGACCAAGGCCTGCACGATGAGCGCGACGATGAGCCCGCCGGCGTTACCGGCCAGCCAGAGCAGTGCTGCTGCGGTGGCGCCCGCGCTTCCAGCGCGGCGCTCGGCGATCTCGAGAACCACCGGCAGCGCACTGAGCAGGAAGGTTCCGACGACGAGCATGGTCAGCGCACCCACTACGACGCCCGGCCACCCGGCGAGCGCGACGCAGCCAGCGGCCGTTATGAGCAACACAATCCGCAGTAGCAGCGCCTCGGCGCTTCGGCGGGCGACGAGCGGCGGCAGAAGCACCGAACCCACCATGCCGGCCAGTACCAGCTCGACGAGCAGTGCACCGGCGGCGGACGAGGAGACACCTGCGGGCTTGAGCAGCGCTTGCAGCCAGGTGGACATCGCCACGAAGACTCCGAACCCGGCGAGCACGAGGCCGGCCAGAGTCCGCATCACAGGGTCCGACCAGACGATGCGCAGCCGCTGCGGGCCAGTGGCGAGCGACACGGCTCCCTTCACCCAACCTGGATGCCGCAGGGTGATGAGCAGGGCTACGGCTCCAGCGGACGCATAAGCCGCGCCGATGTCCAGCAGCAACCCGATCTGGCGCGAGTGGCTGAGTACGGAGCCGAGGACGAGCGCGAGCACGAACCCACCGAAGATACTTGCCGAACCGAGCGCGATGCCCGTCGCCCTGTCCCTGCGGCCGAGGTACACGCTGGCCAATTTCGTCAGGGAGTTCAGAACGAACGGCTGCGCAACCGCGATGGTCAGTTGACCCGCCAGCACACGGTCATAGCCACCGCCGAGCCGAAGCAGCGCTCCAGCCGCCGTGAGCAGGGCGCCGAAACCGAGCCAGCCGCGAAACGAGCGGTCGAGCAATATGCCTGCGGGCAAGGCAAGCAACACGTAGAGCAGCGGGAACACATTCGCCATCCAGCCCATCGCGCTCACCGACACGCCGTAGTGGCGCGCTGCGACGGTGGTAATCGGCGCGAACGTGAGCCACAGCATCTGATTCGCCGAGGACACCAGGCTGTAAGCCGCCAGCACGGCCCATCGGCTCCGCTGCATCGCGTCCGATTGTTCTGGCCCATCCATGGGGCTCATGGCCGTTTGCCGGGATCAGGCATTGGTACACGTTCCAGTCGGCGCTAACGTGCCCGTCTGGTGGCCCCGGGCGAAATCTGCGGTCTGGCCTCCAGCTTGGACAGGCCATTCCAGGCCAGATTGACCAGGTGGGCGGCGACCACCTCCAGATCCGGGGTGCGGGCGTCGAGCCACCACTGGCCGGCCATCGCAACCATCCCCACGAGCATCTGGGCATACATCGGCGCGAGTTTAGGGTCGTATCCCCGCGCTTCGAAGAAGTCACCGAGGATGTACTCGACCTGGCTCGCGATGTCGCTGATGAGGCTGCCGAACGTGCCCGACCCAGAGGCGGGATGAGAGTCGCGGACAAGGATGCGGAAGCCGTCCGCATTGTCCTCGATGTACTGAAGCAGCGCTACCGCCGCCGCCTCGAATTTCTGCCTCGTGTGGTCGCCGCCGAGAATGCTGGTGGCCGTGCTGAGAAGCCGCTCCACCTCCCGGTCCACAACGACCGCGTACAGGCCTTCCTTTCCACCGAAGTGCTCGTACACGACCGGCTTGGAGACGCCCCCTTGCGCGGCAATCTCCTCGATGGATGTGCCTTCGAAGCCCCGCTCCGCGAACAGCCTCTTGCCGATGTCGAGCAACTGCTCCCGCCGCTCGGTGCCGGTCATTCTCTTGCGGTTCGACCCAGCCGCGTAATTGGCCACCGATCCATCATGACGGTCCGGAGGTCTTCGGTCACCTGCCAGCCTCTCCTCATACGAACTGAGTAACACGTGTCACCCGTGCGAGGGAGTAACCCAATCGGGCCGTGTGCCTAAAGTGGCTAGTGCGCTGGAGCCTCATCGGTGACAGTGGAGGGACGATGCCGTGCGCCAGAGGGTGCGACGACGAGCAGGCTCGAAGACCAGGCGCAGCGGCTACGTGGCGTTCATGCTCGCCTTCGCGGCATTGCTCGCATCGTGCGCAGCGACTGGTGCGGCGTCGCGCGCGCAGGCAGCGGCTCGCGAGCCCGGCCAGACCGTCGTCAGCTTCACATTCGACGACGGCGAGGCCGATCAGTTGCGCGCCGCGCAGGTGCTCAGCACGTATGGAATGCGCGGTACGTTCTACATCATCGCTGGAGCGGTCGGCACACCCGGTTACCTGACCCGCGCCAACCTTCGCGAGATCGCGGCGGGCGGGAACGAGATCGGCGCACACACGGTGTCGCATCTCGACTTGACCAAGGTCGCCACGGCCGAGGCTCGCCGCCAGGCGTGCATCAGCAGGGACACTCTCACCCGCTGGGGCTTCAGCGTCAGGTCGTTCGCATACCCCTACGCGGCGCACAACCCTACGGTCGAGGCGATCGTGCAAGCCTGCGGATACGACAGTGCGCGCATTGGCAGCGGCCTTCGGTCGGGTCCGTGCCCTTCGTGTACGCCGGCGGAAAGCATCCCGCCGGTGAATCCCTACGCCATCCGGACTCCCGGTCAGGTCGATACGTCCTGGACGCTAGGCGATCTGGAAAATGTGATCACCACGGCTGAGCGTAACGGTGGTGGATGGGTGCCCCTGGTCTTTCATGACGTGTGCAGCGGCGGTTCCTGCGGCCGGCTGTCGATCGCCCCGGACACGTTCGCCGCCTTCGCGCACTGGCTCTCGCGGCGGCAGTCCCTTGGCACGATCGTGCGGACCGTGGCTAAGGTCGTCAACGGCCGGGACGCGCGCGAGGTCGGGGTGGCCACGGCCGGCGCGCATGGCGTGGTCAACGGATCTTTCGAGCTGACCGGCAACTCCGGTGCCGGGAATCCCGCGCTCGAATCCGCCGGTCCCGGTGACCTTGCCAAATGCTGGATGCGAGGTAGTTACGGCCGCAACGCCGCCCGGTGGCAAAGGACGCGTGACGCACATAGTGGCCGGTGGGCAGCACGCATTACCACCTCGAGCCACACCAGCGGGGATGCCAAGCTGCTGCAGCGGTTCGATCTCGGGGCCTGCTCGCTGCCGGTCGTGGCGAGCAAGTCCTACGTACTCGGCGCGTGGTACAAGTCCTCGGCCCGAACGCAGTACGCCGTCTATTACCGGACGTTTTCCGGCAGATGGGTGTATTGGACCTCGAGCCCTTACCTTTCCCCCGCCACGTCTTGGACTCTCGCGACGTGGCAGACTCCTGCCGTTCCGGTCGGCGTGAACGGGCTCAGCTTCGGACTAGCCTTGTTCTCGGTCGGCTCGCTGACCACCGACGATTACAGCATCGCGCCCGCCTCGCAGTTCGGCCGCGAAATGTTTCTCGGCGTGGTGGTGATTCTGATAGGCGGTGCAGCGGGCCTGGGCGGCCTCTACACCCATCGAGCGGCGGTGGCGAGGGCGGCCAAGGCGCTGAAGAGCCGGCGTAAACTCGAGCGCGTACGGCGTGCGCGCGCCCCATCGTCCTCGAGCAGCCCGTAACGCACGGCGAACGATGCCGCTTCCAGCCGCGAGTGGACGCCGAGCTTTGTCAAAATCGCCTGAACATGCGTGCGCACTGTTGTACGGGAAACATGGAGCTTCGTCGCCATGGCTGCGGTGTCGAGCCCTTCTACCAGCAGTCCGAGGCACTGCCGCTCCCGGCCAGTGAGGTAAGAGGCGAGCCGGTGTGCGTCGTCCCCCCGCGTCGACTGCCGGACGGTCGCGGTCTTCGGCACGTTGACCACCACCTCGCCGCGCAATACGCGGTCGATCGCCGCGGCGAGCGCCGATACGCCCCGGGTTTTGTGCAGATAGCCGGCCGCGCCTGCCCGCAACGCGCGCAGTACCCCGTCGTTGTCCGCGTCAGCGCTCAGTACGAGGACCTTCGTCCGGCTGCTGGCCGCGAGCATCTTCGCGATGGCATCGACGCCGTCGTCATCGGCGAAATGACGGTCGATGAGGCATACATCTGGCTGCTGCTCGCGAACCGACTCGATGGTTTCCGCGGCCGTGCGGGCCACTTTTACCCTGAACCCACGCTGCACCAGCACCGTGGATAGGGCGTCAAGGAACACGGTGTGGTCGTCACCGAGAACGAGATCAGCCGCGCTCATGGCCCGCCCCCCGGATATCGCTCCGTGCCCCGCTCTCCGCCCGCGCGCCCGTCACGTCGCAGGAAGCGGGAAGGACCAAGCGGACCTGCGTCCCGCCAGCGTCAGGGGTGGAGATCTCAAGGCCGCCACCGCAGGACCTGAGCAGTGATCTTGCGACGTCGAGGCCCAGCGATGCCTTCCCCGGTGGGCCTAGACCGAAGCCGGGACCATTGTCGATGACCTCGATGATGGCGCCGGAAATGATGGCGCCGGAGGAGTGCGCGCTGCGAGGTGCGCGGCCGATCACCAGCTCGACGCGCCCGGCAGGGCCGGCGGCGCGCGCCGCGTTGCCGACCACGTTGGACAGTGCCCGCCACAGCAGGACGGAACTCACCTGGACGCGCACGTCCGGCCCGGGGCGGATCGTCACGCAAGGCCCGTGCCTGGTCCCAGCGAGCTGCGCGACCTGACTCGCTAGAGCGCGGACATCGACGATATCGGCCGGTCGGCGCTCGTGATCACCGGAGAGCCCGCGGAAAACCATGTCGAGCAGCCGGGAGGCCTCGAGCGAAAGGAGTTCCATCCGGGCGCCGACCGCGGCGGGAAGTCCCGGCTCGGCACGCATCGACTCGACCAGGTAGGAAAGCGTTGTCACTTCGTGCCCGAGGTCGTGGAGCAAGCCCCGAACCGCAAGGGTGTCATGGTTGTCGGAGGACCTGCGGTCGCGCTTACCCCGCCTCTCGGGGTATGGGTCCATCGCTTCGCCTGAGTTCATGAATCCACGGTGTTTCGCGATGGTAGCCGCGCGGTTCTCCTGCCAGTTGCACCTTGGTTGCGCTTCGTGTCGGAGCGTCACCGAGTCCGCTACCCCGCCCCCGCGCGCTGTGGCCCTGAGCGTATGGACATGCCACCAAGCCTGGTCCAGTCGTGGGCGACCCACCAGAGCGAACTACTCAACCTGCGGGAGCGTGGATGCCCGGCGTCAGCCCTCCGTGGAAAAGTCGTTCGGTGCGGCACGGACAGCCGTGTCGGCCCGCCCGTGGCCCTCGTTATCGACGCCTCGGGGATGGTCATCGCTCTGCTCGGGAGATCCGCTGGGGCAGCTAGCTTGCGTCGGCGCCTTGGTGCCGAGGTGTGCCATGCCCCGCACCTGATTGACGCTGAGGTGGGAAACGTGCTGCGCCGGCGTGCGCTGCGCGGTGACCTCGCGGCAGCCGACGCTGAGGCGCTCCTGCACTTCAGTGGGCCGCTCGTCGACCACCGCCACCAGATGACCGGCGCCCTGGCCCGGGGGGCCTGGGCGTTGCCGGACAATGTGAGCTTCTACGACGGGCTCTACGTCGCCCTCGCGGTCGTGCTGGCGGTGCCCCTGGTGACCGCCGACGGGCGACTGGCGAGGGCACCTAGCCTGGGCTGTGTGGTGGACCAAGTCGGATCGCCAGGGCATGTGCGTTAGGCGTCCGGCAGACCGATACCCGGTCGGCCGGAGGCGGCTCCGGGTCATCTACCGCACGCTTGTGGCGGAGGGCAGCCGGGACGGCGCGGAACGGTCAACCGGCTCCGGCGAGGCATATGCGGCGGCGAGGGCATCGCGCAGCGCGGCCACGCTATAGCGCGCACCGATATGTGAGCGAGCTGCCGCCGCGAGTCGGGTCGCGGTCTCGGGCGAGTCGAGCAGGTGACGTATGGCATCGGCGAGCAGATCCGGGCGGTCCGGCGGCACAAGCAAGCCGGTCTCGCCGGGCATCACGACGTCGGCCACGGCACTGACCGCTGTGGCCACGACCGGTATGCCGCAGACCATCGCTTCTACGACCGCCGTCGGCAGTCCTTCATAACGGCTCGGCAGGGCGAAGACGTCGAAGGCGGGGAGCAGGTCGAGCACGTCGGACCGCTCGCCGGCCAGTACGACGCGGACTGCGGGCATGGCACTGGCCAGGCGACGGACCCGCCCGGAAAGCTCTCCGCTTCCGATCCAAACGCCCACCACGTTGCGCCGCCGCAGCGCCTGCAGCGCCGCGAGGAAGTGCTCGGGTGCCTTCTGGTATGTGAGGCGGCCCACCGCGCCAACCACCGTGGCGTCGGCCGGCAGGCCGAGCGCGCGGCGGGCACGTTGCCGCGCCTGCGGCGTCGGCGTGGAGGTGCTTGTGGCGAAGGCTCCCGCGCCATCCCGGCCATTCACGCCATCCAGGCCACTCACGCCACT
>Ga0137375_10002210_pt1 | contig 22917 bp, 21 predicted proteins | sample SagtaG_24_FD_104936 | JGI IMG/M metagenome (GOLD analysis project Ga0137375, IMG submission 104936) | Vadose zone soil microbial communities from Sagehorn Ranch, Mendocino, California, USA - Sage1_R_113_16 metaG | ecosystem: Environmental > Terrestrial > Soil > Vadose zone | place: USA... | reverse complement strand
GGCCGGATCACCGGCAGCGAGAGCTCCGCTGGCGGCGGAGGCGGTACCGCGGCCCGGCTGGGCGGGAGCGCCGCCCGGCTCGGCGAGGCCGCGACCCGGGCCGGCGGTCCCCCGTCCGGCGGCGGAGGCGGCGGGTCGCTGTTCGGCGGGGCGACCGGGATCACCCGGCTGTTCCAGTCGGACATGGGCAGCCAGATCAGCTGGCTGCTGCCCGCGGCGCTAATCGCCCTGATCGCCCTGCTCTGGCTGTCCTGGCGGTCTCCGCGGACCGACCGGACCCAGGCCGCCGCCCTGCTGTGGGGCGGGTGGCTGGTCGCCGACACCGCGCGCGCCACCTGGGGGCAGGCGGTGGCCGCGGCCGGCAGAACGTGAACCCTAAGCGTTCAGCCCGGGGGCCTGATCAGCGCCGCGGAACGGTAGACAACCCCGAGTGGATCTCTGCACTGTGAAGTCACGACACGCAACGAACCAGAAGGACGGAAGAGTCACGATGCGGCTGCCTGCCCTGACCGCCATGTCCCCCCGCCAGCAGGAAATCAGCGACCGGATCACCAGCCGCCGGGGCGGCACGCGGGGACCGTTCCTGGTCTGGCTGCACAGTCCCGAGCTGTGCGAGAAGGTCGAGGCGCTCGGCGCCTACTGCCGTTTCGAGTCCTCACTGGACCTGCGGCTGCGGGAGCTGAGCCTGCTCATCGCGGCCCGTCACTGGGACGCGCAGTACTCCTGGAACGCGCACGTCGGCAAGGCGGCCGACGCGGGCGTGTCCCGGGAGAGCCTGCAGGCGCTGGCGGAGCACCAGGAACCGGGCTTCGAGCGCCGTGACGAGCAGGCCGTCTACCAGTTCAGCACCGAGATCCTGGGTGAGCACTTCGTCTCGGACGAGACCTTCGCCACGGCCCTGGACGAACTCGGCGAACAGGGCGTCGTGGACCTCCTCGGCAGCCTGGGGAACTTCTCCATGCTCGCCATGCTGCTCAACGCCTGCCAGGTCGACCTGCAGCCCGTCGAACCGCCGTTCCCCGACGTGCGCGGGTACGCCCGCCGCCCCGCCGAGCAGGCCATCCCGGAGCCGTGAGGCCCCGGTCCGGGGCCCGCGAGATCACCCGCGCCCCGGTGGGCACCGCCACCGCGCTCCTCACCACCCACCGCCGGGACCTGACCCGGTCAGGGGCCGGGCGGCGCCGGCCGTGGCTCTCGTCCAGTCCGGCCGGAAACCGGCACGTCCCGGTAGTCCTGCAGGACGGAAAATTTTAAATATCGAATTTTGATATAAATAGGCCCGTGGCATCGTCACCCGCGGAGCGCGCTCTGGACATCGGCGAGCTGACCACCGCGATCGAGGACTTCAACACGTTCTTCATCCGGCTGCCGTCGGTGCGCAGGTTCAGCTTCTCGACCCTGTCGGTGCTGCACACCCTGGAACGGAAGGGGCCGCTGCGGCTGACCGACCTGACCGCGACCGAGCAGCTGAAGCAGCCCGCGCTGACCAGCCTGGTCGCGAAGCTCGAGCGGGACGGGCTGGTGGCACGCCGCCGCGACCCGCGCGATGGGCGCGCGGTCCTGATCTCCCTGACCCGGGAGGGCCACGACATCGTCCGGTCCCGGCACGCCGACCGGATCGCCAGGCTGGCGCGCCTGGCCGACCGGCTCAGCGATGAGGAGCGTGACGTGCTGGGCGGCTGCGCGCGGGTCCTGGCCCGGCTGACCGAGATCGCCGCGGCCGGCGACGCCGCCTAGGCTCGGCCTAGCCCTGGCGCAGCGCCCCTCAATCCTGCATCATGCTTCACCGGTTCGCCATCGAGGCAGCCGCGCACGGGGAGTGCTCGGTCACGCGGCATGTCCGGCGCGGGCCAGGAACCGCTGGCCCGCCCGCCGGTCCCGGGCCCGCGTGTGTCCCGAGCTGCCGAACGCCTCGTCAGCCACCCGGCGAGCCCAGCGCATCCGCGCGACCGCCACCTCCGGGTGATCACCAAACTCCTGCGCCACCCGTTCGGCGCAGCCCCGGCCGCCGAAGGCGCGGATGGCCCCGGCAACGGCCTGCCGGACCTGCCTGGTACTGGGTTCCTCGGAGCGCTGCAGCGCCGACACGAACAGGGCGTCGGCACGGACGGCGCTGATGCTGAGATCCTGCATCGCTGGCCACATGGTGAGCCTCCTCAACCACCCATAGCCTGACTACACCACACGGGTACGACACTTTCCGGGCGGCTCGCCGGGCCACCTCACGCCGATCTGTGGACGTATGTCAACTAGAAAGACCGTCCAGGCCGGGCGAACTCATCGCTCGTCGCGACGGTGCCGTGAACGGGACGCATCACCCGGCCGACGGGCGGAGGGTAACGGCGCTGGGGCGTGCCGCGGTCTACCAGCGGCCGCGGTGCACGACCTCGTCGAGCGGCCGCCGATCGGGATTCCCGATGGGCGCCAGCGGCCGGTCAGCGGGGTGGCCGGCCTGCCTCGAGGATCTGATCCAGATCCGCCGCCGGGATCGGGCGGCCGGCAAAAGAGCGCACGTTGCGCCGAGACGTGATCGCTTCCCAGGTCTGCATGACGCTCCCAACGCCGTGTTCATTCTCGGCAGCCCCGCCACCCTGATGCGCCAACGGGCCTCGGCCGGGAGGCCGGCCGCGGGATCCGCCATCCAACCATGACGGCTCCGCCGGTGCTGGCTTCAGTGCCTGGCCTTGCTGGCGCCCGGGAGGAACAGGACCGGGATCAGCATCGCGCCAGCGAAGGCCAGGACCCACCAGAATGTACCGCTGAAGGCCGCGGCCAGTCCGGCGGCAGTGTGCGCGTGCGAGCTGAGCTGGTGCTGGACGATGATGAACAGGGCGGCGCTGCCGAACGAGCCGCCGAGTTGCTGCATGATCCGGATGCTGGTGCTGGCCCGCGGCACGGAAACGGGCTCGAGCCCGCGGAAGGCGGCGGACATGATCGGCACCAGGACGGCGCCGGTTCCGAGGCCGCTGCACACCTGGGCGGCACCGAGCACCAGGTCGCTGGTCCCGGCCGACAGCTGCGTATAGACGAGAATGCCGAGGACGGTGAACGCCAGCCCGGCCAGCGCGATCGCGCGCGGTGCGATCGTGTCGGCCAGCCGGCCGGCGATGAACAGGGACAGACCCATGCCGGCGCCCAGAGGGATGAGCAGCAGGCCGGCGTGCTGAGCGCTGTCGCCGCGGGCGATCTGGTAGTACAGCGGCAGTGCCCCCATCGCGCCGAAGAGCACCAGGCCGGAGACGAACATGGTGGCCGACGCGGAGGCGAAGCCCCGCCGGGCGAACAGCCGGAGGTCGATGAGCGCATGCGGGATCCGCAGCGCGTTCAGGCAGAACCCGGCGAGCAGCGCGACGCCGGCGACCAGCGGGACGAGGACGTGGGCGTCGCCGAACCCGTGGTACTGGTTGCTCTGCGCCAGGCCAAAGACGATGACGGCACAGCCCGGTGACAGCAGGACCAGGCCGAGCCAGTCGAGCCGGGACCGGCCGGGTGCGGGCGCGGACGGCATGCCCCGGACCGACAGCGCCAGGGCGGCCAGGCAGACCGGGACGTTGATGTAGAAGATCCAGCGCCAGCTCAGGCCGGTGACCAGGACGCCGCCGAAGATTGGGCCGAGCACCGGGCCGACCATGGCGGGCACGCCCATGGCCGCCATCACCCGCCCGAACTTCTCCCGCGGGGCCGCCTGGACCAGCACCGCCTGGCCGACCGGCATGACCGTGCCCGCGCCGAGCCCCTGCAGCACCCGGAAGCCAATGAGGCTGCCCGGTGACCAGGCCAGCCCGCACAGCACCGAGCCGATGAGGAAGACGGCGATGGATGTCATCCACACCGGGCGGGCGCCAAACCGCTCCAGCGCCCATCCCGCCAGCGGGATGGTGGCCGCCATCGCGAGCAGGTACCCGGTGGTGACCCACTGGATGGTGGTCAGCGTGGAGTGGAAGTCATGCACCAGCGTCTTGGTCGCGATGGTGGTCATGGTCATGTCCAGCTGCATCATCAGCGCGCCGAGCATCACGACCGCGATGATCTTCACGAGGGAGGGCGGCAGCCCGGTGGCCGTGCCCCGCTCTGGCTGGGTGATCTGGGACATCACGACTCCTTGCAGTAAATATTTACTGCATAATTGAGGGCGGGTGATTGAGGGCGAACGGGGGATGGTTGGTGCGGACTGGCTAGCTCAGCCCGTCATGCCGTTGAGCAGCTGGCTTATGACCTGGTCACGGAGCCGGGCCGGATCGGTCTCCAGCCCGGTCGGAAATACCTCGGTGAATCGTGGCCCGAAGATCGTCATGGCGACCAGGCAGCTCACCGCCGTCGCATAGGCGATCTCGAACGGGACGTCCGCCGGGAAGACACCGTCGGCCTGGCCTCGCTCGTACAGCGAGCGGACCGGTTCCGGGAGGCCGGTGACCCCGGCGGGAACCGCGATCGGGGCGTCGCCCAGCCCTTCGTGCGCGAACAGCGCCGCCACCTGAGGCCGGGCGAGCAGCGCGTCGAAGAAGCTGCCCAGCGCCAGCTGCATCCCGGGATAAGGGTCCATCGTGACCGCTTTCTCCAGGGACGGCTGCCAGGATTCGCCCAGCCGCGTCCGCTGGTCCCGCATGACCGCCGCGTACAGCCCGTCCTTGCTGCCGAAATGATGGTAGATCATGCGCTCGTTGACCCCGGCCGCGTGCACGATGTCTTGCACCCGGGTGCCCCGGGGGCCGTACTTGGCGAACTGCTCCGCCGCCGCGGCCAGCAGGATCGCCTTGCTCTCGCTCATGCAGTAAATAATTACTGCAAACCGGGCGCAGCGCAAGACCCGGGCCCGCAGATCTTGAGTCCGGGCGGAACGCGGCTCGCGCGCGAGGATGGCGTACGCCCGCCAGCGCGCCGCCTGAGCCGTCGGGAACCCCAGGATGGGCTGCGCAGCGCCCTTCGGGTTTCCTAACGCCTAGCACGCTGCCCCGGCGGGCGCCTCGCCGAGCGGCTGAACGATCAGGAGCGTGACGTGCTGGCGGGCTGCGCACGCGTCCTGGCCCGGCTGACCGAGATCGCCGCGGCCGGCGACGCGCGTGCGGCCCCGGCCGACCCGGCTACCGGCGGAGGAGGCCGCCGATGACGGCGATGCCCTCGTGGATCTCCGCCGGGGTGCTCGCGGCGTAGCCGAGGACGAGCCCGGGCCGGCCCGGCCGCTGCCGGTGCCAGGACAGCGGCTGCGTCTTCACGCCGCGGGCCAGGGCCCCGGCGGCCAGGTCAGCGTCCGACAGGCCAGCGCCGGACACGCCAGTGTCCGACAAACCGGTGCCGGACCGGCCAGTGCCGCCGGGCAGCTCGTCGAAGGTGAGGGTCAGGTGCAGGCCGGCCGCGGCGCCGTGCACGCGGGCCCCGGGGAGATGGATGCGGACCGCGCCGATCATGGCGTCGCGGCGGCGGATATGCCGCCTGCGCAGGAAGCGCAGGTGGCGTTCCAGCTCGCCCGAGTTCATCAGCTCGGCGAGGACGAGTTGCGGCAGGATGGCGTTACCCAGGTCGGCATCCCGCTTGGCGGTCACCAGGGCGTCGTGATAGCGCGCCGGGGCCAGGATCCACCCGACGCGCAGCGCGGGCGCGAGCAGCTTGGAGATGCTGCCGGCGTAGCAGACCTGCCCGGGGAGCGCCGCGCGCAGCGCCGGGACGGGGGGCCGGTCGTAGCGGTGCTCGGCGTCGTAGTCGTCCTCGATGATCAGGCCGCCGTCGCGGGCCCACTGCCGGAGCTGGCGGCGCCGGGCACCGTCGAGGACCACGCCCATCGGGAACTGGTGCGCCGGGGTGAGCATGACCGCCTCGGCGCCACTGGCGCTCAGCTGATCGACCCGCAGCCCGCGGTCATCGACCGGGACCGGCAGCGTGTCCAGCTGCCAGCTCTGCAGTTGCTGCCGGGCCCCGAGCGACCCGGGGTCCTCGACCGCGACCGACGCCAGCCCGCCGGCATGCAGCGTCCGGGCCAGCAGCGCCAGGGCCTGGGCCACCCCCGCGACGACGACCACCTGGTCCGGGGTCACCCGGATGCCGCGGTTGCGGGCCAGCCAGTTCGCGACCGCGAGCCGGAAGGCCGGGGCGCCGCGCGGATCACCGTACCCGAAACTGGGCGGCGCCAGCCCGTCGAGCACGGCGCGCTCGGCTCGCAGCCACGCCGTTCGCGGGAACGCGGCCAGGTCCGGCAGGCCGGGCGACAGGTCGATCCGGCACCGGGCGGCCCGGAGCGCATCGAAGATCTCGATCCCCGGCGCAGCGCTGAACACGGCATCCTCCGCCGCAGGGCCGCCTGTGTCCCGGCCCTGGCCTCCGTACGGGCCCGCGTCTGGGCCTGCGGGCGGCACCACGAGCGGCGCGGCCACGACCCGCGTCCCGGCCCGGCCGCGCCCGGCGAGCTGCCCGTCCTCAGCCAGCCGCCGGTAGGCCTCGGTGACCACGCCGCGGGACACGCCGAGTTCGGCCGCCAGCACGCGGGTCGCCGGGAGCCTGCTGCCGACCGGAAGGCGGCCGTCGGAGATGGCCTGGCGCAGCTGGCGCGCCAGCCAGTCCGACAGGCCCCCGTCCGGAGCCTCCGCCCGGTCGAGCTGGAGGAAATCAGCCCCGCTTATGGACCAGTCAGCTGGGCTGTCAATGGACCTTCCCATTGGTCCATTGTCGCGGGAGGGTGGCTGCGTGACTACCTCTCCCCGGTCCGGCACTCCCCGGTCCGGCACTCCCCGGTCCGGCACTCCCCGGTCCGGCACTCCCCGGTCTGGCGGTTCCCGCCTCGGCACCTCGCGGTTCGGAACTTCGCGGTCCGGCTGGGCGGGGCTGGGCGCCGACGCGGCCGGCGCCGTGGCCATGGCGCTGGTCGGCAGCAGCGTCGGGATCTCCCGGGCCCTGGTCGTGGCGCCGCTGCTGACCGCCCAGGCGATCCGGTACGGCGTGGCCAGTGCCGTGCTGCTGATCCTGGCCAGGAGCCGCCGCGTCCGGATCGTGCGGCCGCGGGGCCGGGAGTGGCTCTGGCTGGCCGGCATCTCGGCGACGGGCCTGGTCCTGTTCAACATCGCGATCGTGCGGGGGGTGGCGCATACCGGGCCGGCCATGATCGCGGTCGCCGTGGCCTGCGTGCCGGTCCTGCTGAGCGTGCTCGGGCCGCTGCTGCAGGGGCAGGCGCCGCGGCGCCAGGCCGTGGTCGCGGCGGTGATCGTGACGGCAGGGGCGGTCCTCGTGGAGGGGGCCGGCCGGGCCAGCGGGGCCGGACTGGCCTGGGCCGCGGTGGCGCTGGCCTGCGAGGCGTCGTTCACGCTGCTGGCCGTCCCCGTGCTCGGGCGGCACGGCGCGTGGGGCGTCTCGGTGCACTCGGTCTGGATCGGCGCGGTCATGCTGACCGTGCTCGGCGGGGTGACGGAGGGTCCCGCGGCGGTGACCCGCGTGACGGCCGCCGACCTTGCGGCGGTGGCCTACCTGGCGGTCCTGGTCACCGTGGTCGCGTTCGTGCTCTGGTACTCGATGGTCGCGGCGCTCGGGCCGGCCCGGGCGGGCGTGCTCACCGGCATCGCCCCGGTCTCGGCCGCGCTGACCGGGATGGCCACCGGGAGCCGCGCGCCGAGCATGGCCATGTGGGCGGGCATCGTGGTCGTGACGGCCGGCCTGGCCGCCGGGCTCTGGTCCCGTCCCCGGCCCGGCCAGCCACGTCCTGCGTCCCGGCCGGCCGGTGCGGGCGGCTGCGCGCAGCCGGTGAGTGAGGGGAGGGCCGCCTGATGCAGTTCCGGCATGCCGCCGAGATCTGGGCCGACTTTCCCGAGCTCGCGGCGGGCGCCGCATTCGCCGTCGGCATCGACGCCCGCGCCCCCGTCGCTGAACGCGTCCGGCACTGGTACGCCGCGGCGGACGCCAGGCTGGCGGGCGCCTCCGCCGCCGAACTGCCCGAGATCAGCGCGTGGCGGCGCGCCTTCACCCGGATGGGGCTCAAGCCGACGCAGTACCGGTGCGCGTCCGAGTCGCTGCTGCGCCGCTATTCCAGGGAACACGCGCTGCCCGCGATCCATCCGCTGGTCGATCTGTGCAGCGCGATCTCGCTCGCCTACGCGATTCCGGTCGCCGTGCTCGACACCGGCCGTATCACCGGCCGGCTCCAGGTCGGGTACGCCGACGGCACTGAGCGATACCTCGCCTTCTCCGGCGGGACCGAGCATCCGTACCCGGGTGAAGTGATCTTCGCCGATGCGGCCGGGAACGCGCACGCACGACGCTGGACCAACCGGCAGAGCGCCCTGTCCGCCGTCCAGCCGGATACGGCGACCGTGCTGATCGTCGCCGAGGCCATGCACGAGGCCGGCGGCGAGGACATCCGGAGCCTCATCGCCACCGTCGAGGCGGAGCTGACCGCGACCTGGCCGGCCAGCACGAAGACCGCCGTCCTCAGCGCGGCGAACCCGCGGTTCGAGGCGGGCTGAGCACCCGTCACCGCGAACAGGCCCTGGCCGGGCCGGCACCCCCGGGTTCCAGATTTACATCGAACTTTGATATAAAACTGTCCGTGGCGTCGTCACGCTGACCGTGTGATCGAGGAGAGAGGACAGCCCATGCCGGCCCGACCGTTCCCCCTCGACCCGGCGCCGGTCCACGTGCCCGGCGAGGTGCTTGATGACCTGCGCCGCCGGCTGGCCGCGACAAGGTGGCCGCTGGACGCCGGGAACGCGGACGGCTACTACGGTGTGCGCCGCCCGTACCTGCAGGAGCTCGTCGCGTACTGGGCGGACGGCTTCGACTGGCGCGCGGCCGAGCGGTCGATCAACGCCTACGAGCACTACCGCGCCGACGTGGGCGGGGTGCCGGTCCACTTCATGCGCCAGCCCGGCACCGGGCCGGATCCGGTGCCGCTGATCCTCAGCCACGGCTGGCCGTGGACGTTCTGGCACTGGTCCAAGTTGACTTCTCCCCGCCTTGAAGGGCGAGGGTTCCGGGTCTCGCGGCCCGGGGTTTCCTGTTTCACTGATGGTCGCCTCCCTGCGCTACGCGCGGGGCGGTCTGACACCATCTCCGCAGGCTTGAACCGCCAGCCCGGCGGCACGTATAACTTTCGCGGCGTTGACGTCCCGGTCGCAGACCGCACCACATCCGGCGCACGTCCACTCCCTGACCGACAGCGGCAGGCTCGCGGTGATCACGCCGCACGCCGAGCACGTCTTGCTGGACGGGTAGAACCTGTCGATCGCGATCACGGTCCGCCCGTACCACCCGGCCTTGTACTCCAGCATCGCCCGCAGCTGCGCCCACGCCGCGTCGGAGATGGCGCGGGCCAGGGAGTGGCTGCGGACCATGTTCCGGACGGGCAGGTCCTCGATGATCACCGTTTGGTTCTCGCGGATGATCCTCGTGGATAGCTTGTGCAGGTGATCGCGCCGCCGGTCCGCGATCCTGGCATGGACTTTCGCGACCTTGAGCCTGGCCTTCGCCCGGTTGGCCGACCCCTTCGCCTTGCGGGACAGGCGCTGCTGCGCCAGTGCCAGCCGCGCCCGGTCCCGCCGCTCGTGGCGCGGGTTCGTGATCTTCTCGCCAGTGGAGAGCGTGACCAGGGATTTGATCCCCGCGTCGATGCCCACCGCCATGGCCTTCGCTTGTGGCATCGTTCCGGCCGCGCACTCCACGAGAAACGAGATGTGCCAGCGACTGGCCGCGTCCCGGCTGACAGTGACCGTGGATGGCTCCGCATGCCAGGGCAAGGGCCGCGACCAGCGGATATCCAGCGGAGCGTCCATCTTCGCCAGCCAGATCTGGCCGTCCCGGTAGCGGAACCCGGACGCGGTGAACGTGGCCGATGCCCTCGACTTGCGCTTGGACTTGAAGTGCGGGTACCTCGCCCGCCCGGCCCAGAAGTTGACGTACGCCTGCTGGAGATGCTGCAGGCCCTGTTGGAGGGCCACATTGGACACCTCGTACAGCCACGCGGTTCCCAGCTCGGCCTTCCACGCGGTGAGCATCCGGCAGGTCTCCGCGAATGTGACCCGCCGCTGTTCCTGGGTCCACGCCCGGGACCGCTCGGCCAGTGCGCGGTTGTAGACGTAGCGCACGGAGCCGAACGTCCGGTTGAGCAGCGCGGCCTGCTCAGGCGTCGGGTAGAAGCGGAACCGATACGCCCGTTTCACCATCCGCCCGCTCATGCTGAAATATTAGCGTGCTCATGTTTCACCGGCTACGCGGCGCGCCGGGCCGACTGCGTTCTGAAAGACGGAGCCTGCCCCCAGGGGATTTGGTCACCGCTCACCTCCGCTGGTGGGCCCGGCCGGCCCGGCATTCACCGAATGCCACCATGTCCCCGGACCGGCCGCAAGATGATCCCGGATTAGAGTGCCAACCATGACCGTCTCCGCAGATTACCGGCTGACCCAGTACGCGACCGGCGGCGGCTGCGCCTGCAAGATCCCGCCTGGTGAGCTGGAGCAGGTAGTCGCCCAGATGCTGGCCGCCCCGGTGGCCCCGGGCCAGCCCGCGGTGCAGCGGATCGACGCCGACCTGCTCATCGGGGTGGAGCACGGTGACGACGCGGCGGTAGTCCAGATCAGCGGCGGGCGGGCGGTGGTCGCCACCGCCGACTTCTTCGGCCCGGTGGTGGACGACGCCTACACGTTCGGCCAGATCGCCGGCACGAACGCGCTCTCGGACGTGTACGCGGTCGGGGGCACGCCGCTGGTCGCCCTGAACCTGCTGGGCTGGCCGCGGGCGACGCTGCCCTTGGAGCTGGCCGGCGAGGTGCTGCGCGGCGGGCTGGACGCTGCCCGGCACGCGGGCTGCCTGCTGGCGGGCGGGCACAGCATCGACGATCCGGAGCCCAGGTACGGCATGGCGGTGACCGGGCTGGCCGACCCGGGCGCGCTGCTGCGCATCGACGCCGGCCGGGCCGGGGTGCCGATCAGCCTGACCAAGCCGATCGGCAGCGGGATGCTCAACGCCCGGCACAAGGCCACCGGCGAGGTCTTCCCGCAGGCCATCGAGGTGATGACCACACTCAACGCCGGGGCCAGCCGGGGGGCGCTGGACGCCGGCGTCCGCTGCGCCACCGACGTGACCGGCTTCGGGTTGCTCGGTCACCTGTTCAAGCTGGCCCGGGCGAGCGGCGTGTCGGCCGTGGTGGACCACGCGGCGGTGCCGCTGATCGACGGGGCCCGGGCCGCCGCGGCGGCCGGGTACGTGCCGGGCGGGAGCCGGCGCAACCTGGACTGGGTCATCCCGCACACCGATCCCGGCGGGCTCAGCGAGGAGGACCTGCTGCTCCTCGCGGACGCGCAGACCTCCGGCGGGCTGCTGATCGCCGGGGAGATCCCCGGCGCCCCGGTCATCGGGGAACTGATCCCGCCCGCCGCGAGCACCCTCATCCTGCGTTAGCACGGGAGGCATCCATGACCGCGAGAACGGCCCGGCGCCGGGTCCTGCGGGTCTCCATCCCGGCCTGGCCGTCCGGCCCGGCCGGGCCGGGCGGCCAGGCCACCACGGACGCCCGCGCGGACCTGCTGGCCGTGGAGGAGCCGCTGGAGATCCGGGCCGGCGGGCAGCCGCTCGCGGTGACGATGCGCACCCCCGGTCACGACATCGACCTGGCGGCCGGGTTCCTGGCCACCGAGGGGGTGATCGGGTCCCCTGCCGACCTGTCCGAGATCAGGATGTGCGACGGGAACGTGGCCGACGTGACCCTCGCGCCCGGGGTCACCCTGCCGATGGAGCGGCTGCAGCGGAATTTCATCACCACCAGCGCCTGCGGGGTGTGCGGCAAGGACAGCATCGACGCGATCCGGGTCCGGGCCCGTTACGACGTGTCCGCGGACCAGGTGCGGGTGGCGCCGGCGGTGCTGGCGGCCCTGCCGGACCGGCTGCGTGAGGCCCAGCGGGTGTTCGCCAGCACCGGCGGCCTGCACGCCGCGGGGCTCTTCACGGCCGGGGGGACGCTGCTGGCGCTGCGTGAGGACGTCGGCCGGCATAACGCCGTGGACAAGGTGATCGGCTGGGCCCTGCGTGAGGGGCGGCTCCCGCTGACCGGGTGCGTGCTGCTGGTCAGCGGGCGTGCGTCCTTCGAACTCACCCAGAAGGCCCTGATGGCCGGGCTGCCCCTGCTGGCCGCGGTGTCCGCGCCCTCGTCCCTGGCCGCTGAGCTCGCCGGGGAGTCCGGCATGACCCTGGTCGGGTTCCTGCGCGGCGCGTCGATGAACGTCTACACCGGCGCGCAGCGGCTGTCGGCCGGGCCGGCCGCCACGGAAGGGCTCGCCGGGCCGGGGCCGGAGCATCCGGGCCTGGCCAGGGAGCACCTGACCGGGTGATCCCCGGCGGCCAGCCCGGCCGCCGGGAATCTCCTGGTGTCAGGCGCCGGACGAGGTGTCCGCGACGCCCCAGCGGCGCCGGATCCGCCCGTTGACCACGTTGAACAGCAGGTCCACCGCGATGCCGATGGCCAGGATCATGAGGATGATCGAGATGGCCCCGGCCATGTCCGCCTGGTCCTGGTCGTTGCTCAGCAGCACGCCGAGCGAGGGCTGGCCGAGGATGATGACCACGACCTCGCCCGCGATCAGCCCGTGCCAGCCGAACGCCCAGCCCTGCTTCAGCCCGCCCACGAAGGCGGGCAGGGTGGCGGGCATGATCACATGCCGGTAGAGGGAGACCCGGCGCAGCCCCATGGTCCTGCCTGCCCGCAGCAGCAGCGGCGGCAGGTAGTCGGCTCCCGCGATCAGGCCGTTAGCGATCGCGGGTGCCGCGGTCATCACGATGACGAACAGGATGGCCTGCGTGGTCGCGCCGAACAGGATGATCGCGAACGGGACCCACACGATCGAGGGCAGCGTCTGCAGCGCGGTGATCAGCGAGCCGACCGCGGCCCGCAGCGGCCGGATCCGGGAGACCAGGGCCCCCACCACCGTGCCGATGACCAGGGCCAGCGCGAACCCGATCACGGCACGGCGCAGCGTGGTGCCGAGCGCCTGCCAGAGCTGGGCGGTGTGCAGCTGGTGCCACAGGTCGGGCAGGGTCGCCGCCGGGCCGGGCAGGATCCCGCTCTTGAACCCGCTCAGGTACACCAGCTGCCAGATGGCCAGGGCGAGCACCAGGGCCAGCAGCTTGGGCCAGGCCGTGACCCAGATCCTGGCCAGGACGTGCCGCCTGGCCTGCTGCGGCGGGGCCAGCTCCAGCTGGTCCAGGCCGGCCAGGGCGGCGGCGGGCTCGCGCGGGGTCTCAACGGCCATGGCGGACGATCTCCTCACGCAGCCGGTCCTTGATCCTGATCGCGAGCCCCACGGTCTCCGCGGAGTCCATCCCGCGCGGGCGCTCGAAGTCCACCCCGAATTCGCCGATCACCCGGCCGGGGCGGCTGCTGAGCAGCACAACCCGGTCGCCCAGCCGGACCGCCTCGCGGACCTCGTGGGTGACGAACAGGATGGTGAGCTGGCGGCGCCGCCAGATGCCCTCGAGGACCTCGTGGAGCAGGTCCCGGGTCATCGCGTCGAGCGCGCCGAACGGCTCGTCCATCAGCAGCACGTCCGTGTCCTGGGCCAGGGCGCGGGCCAGCGCGACCCGCTGCCGCATCCCGCCGGACAGCTCGTGCGGGCGCTTGCCGGCGAACGCGCTCAGCTGGACCAGGTCGAGCAGCTCCGCGACCCGCTGCTGGCGTTCGCCCCTGGGCACCCCGCTGGCCCGCATCGGCATTTCCACGTTCTTCGCCGCGGTCAGCCAGGGGAACAGCGCCGACTCCTGGAACATGAGCGCCACCCGGCGGTCGCCGGTGGACAGCTCCCCCGAGGTGGGCGCGTCGAGCCCGGCGACCAGCGACAGCAGGGTGCTCTTACCGCACCCGGACGCGCCGATCAGGCAGACGAACTCACCCGGGGCCACGGACAGTGACACGCGGTCCAGGGCCACCAGCGCCGTGTCACCCCGGCCGAAGGTCTTGGATACCTCGTCGATCCGGATGGCCGTCCCGGCCCTGGTCTCATCCAGCCCGGGATCAGTGGTCATGGGGGCTCCGCTTGCTGCCTGGGGGTGGGCTGACGCCCCCGGGATCACTGCCGGGGGCGTAGCTCCGCGCGAATCAATGCTCATGGGCTCACCTGTGCTTCTCCGTTGGCTTTGAGAACGGTGTTGAGCGGGCCTAGGTCATAGATCCCGGTCAGGCTGACCGGCTGGAGCAGCCCGACCGCCTCGGCGTGCTTGGCGTCCGTGGCGAGCGAGGAAGCGATGGGGTCGTTGGTGAACGTGATCTCCTGGAACGACGCGGCCAGGGCCGAGGACTTCAGGCCCTTGCCCAGCAGCGCGGTCAGCTCGGCGTTCGCGGCCGTCTCGGCGGCCGGCGTGTTCTTGTTGATGTAGTCGTTCGCCGCGACCTGCCCCTTGAGCAGGTTGCTCACCACGCTGGCGTGCGCCTTCAGGAACGACTGGGTGACCACGAGGTTGGTCGTCACGAACTTGCCGGCCGGCCACAGGCTGGCCTCGTTCACCAGCACCTTGCCGCCGTCGGCGACCATCTCGGCGTCGTAGGGAGCCGGTTCCCAGCCGCCCGCGATCTGGCCCGACTTGAACTCCAGCACCGCGTTCGAGTTCGGCTTGATCGGCGTGACGGAGACGTCCCCCCCGCCGGTCTGCGTGGTGGTCAGGCCGTGCTGCTTGAGCCAGTACCGCAGCGCCACGTCCTGGGTGTTGCCCAGCGACGGCGTGGCCACCTTCTGGCCCTTGAGCTGGCTGGCGCTGGTGATACCGGGCTTGACCACGAGAGCCGCGCCGCCGGACGCCGCCCCGGAGATGATCTTGATGGCCTTCCCGCCGGACTTCTGCCAGGCGTTGATGGCCGGGTTGGGGCCGACGTAGGCCGCATCCAGCTGGCCGGCCAGCAGCGCGGTGGTCTCCTCCGTACCGGAGCTGAAGACCGAGGTCTTGAGCGTGACCCCGCTGCCCAGGTTCTTGGTGAAGAAGCCCTTGTTGAGCCCGACCAGGGCCGGCGCGTGGGTGATGTTGGCCAGGAAGCCCAGCCGGAGCGTGACGTGCTGGCTGCTGCCGCTGCTGCTCCCGGAGCCGGAGGAGGCCGCGGACGACCCGCAGGCGGCAGCTAGGGCGGTGATGGCTGCGGCTCCGGCTGCAGCAAGGACCACTCGTCTCATCTAGGACCCCTTGTCGGTCAGGATAGTTTGTCGATCAGGTTAGTATGTCGATCTGTTTGATAGGCAATGCTGATTAAACCATACCCGGCGGGCCCGGGCGCAAGCCCGGGCCCGCTGCTGCCTCTGGTGATGGCGGAGCGCTCAGGCTGGACGGGTTTCGGGACTGCCACTCACGCTTGAAGGGACGGCAAAGCCGGCTCGGTGAGCGAGCGCAGCGCCGCCGCCATCGGCCCGCCGGTCCTGGTCAAAGCGCCCGGACCTATTTCTCAAACTGTTCCCGGCCGGTGCGTGACGTCCGGCTCAGCTATCCCCGGCGGTTTGGATGTCGACCCCGAGCACCGACGGGTATTTTTGCAGGCATTGCTCAAGCCGGGCGAGCTGCGCGTTGCTGGCGTTGTCCACCCGGTAGATCACGTCGTAGAGGTTGTCCGAGGCCAGGTGACTGGTCGGCACCGCTTCCGGCCTGGCCTCGGGGATGTGGGAGCAGGCGGCCCGGACCTTCAGCCGGGCGTCGGTGGTGGTCCCGGTCTTGAACTGGACGACCGCCTCCTGCTTACCCAGCGCGGCGTCGAACTTGGCGCAGCCGCCGAGCCCGGCGGCTGCCAGCAGGGAGCCCGCGACCGTCAGGGCCGCTACGCGTATGTGCACGCTGCACAGCTTACGATCGGTCACGGCCAGCGCAGGCCGAGGGGATCCGGGTACCGTACGGGCAGGAGGAACCATGCGCGGGTGGGTCGCCACTCCCGCCGCTCGTCGCGCCGCCGGGAGTGCGGCTCCTACCTGGAGGTACCGATGCCAGGCATGATCGAGGATTATGCGCTGATCGGCGATATGCGATCGGCGGCCCTGATCAGCCGGGACGGCTCCGTGGACTGGCTGTGCGTGCCCCGCTTTGACTCCCCGGCCTGCTTCGCCGCCCTGCTCGGCAATGACCGGCACGGGCACTGGAGCATCGCGCCGGCTGCCGTGGCCGAGGCGGTCGACAACGTGGACGAGGTGCCCGGCCCGAAGGACCGTTCCGCACCCCACCCCAGCCGGCCGGGCGCACCGCAGGCCATCGGCGAGGGCATCGAGGTCACGCGGCGCTACCGTGGCGACACCCTGATCCTGGAGACGGACTGGCACACCCCCACGGGCGATATCCGGGTGACCGACTTCATGCCGCCCCGGGACAGCAAGCCTCCGGCCCTGGTGCGCATCGTGGAAGGCCTGTCCGGGTCGGTGGACGTGTCCTGCGTGTTCCGGGTCCGCTTCGGGTACGGCCAGGTGACGCCGTGGGTACGGCGCGAGGACAGCAGCGTGCTGGCCGTGGCCGGCCCCGACGCCCTCTGGCTGGACACGCCGATCACGCTGACCGGCCGCAGCTTCGCGCACGAGGCCACCTTCAGTGTCATGGCCGGCGAGCGGGTCCCGTTCGTGCTGACCTGGAAGCCCTCGCACGAAAGCGCGCCGGACCCCGTCGACGCGCTCCAGGCCGAGGCGGAGACCCGGAAATTCTGGGACGAGTGGGTCGCACGCTGTACCTACCAGGGCACCTACCGCGAGGCGGTAATCCGCTCCCTGGTCACGGTGAAGGCGCTCACCTTCCAGCCCACCGGCGGGATCGTGGCCGCGGCCACCACGTCGCTGCCTGAGGACCTGGGCGGGGTGCGGAACTGGGACTACCGCTACTGCTGGCTGCGGGACGCCACCATCACGCTGGAGGCCCTGCTGCGCACGGGGTACACCGACGAGGCCTTGGCCTGGCGGGCCTGGCTCGCCCGGGCCGTGGCCGGTGACCCGCGCGATGTGCAGATCATGTACGGGGTGGCGGGCGAGCGCAGGCTGGATGAGTGGGAGGCGGGCTGGCTGCCCGGGTACGAGAACTCCGCTCCGGTGCGGATCGGCAACGCGGCCGTGAACCAGCGCCAGCTCGACGTGTACGGCGAGGTCATCGACGCGCTCTCGCTCGGCCGGGAATCCGGCATCGCCGGGGACCGGCACGCCTGGTCCCTGCAGCGCGCCCTGCTCTCCTTCCTGGAGAAGCACTGGGACGAGCCGGACGAGGGTATCTGGGAGGTCCGCGGCCCGAGGCGGCACTTCGTGCACTCCAAGGTGATGGCGTGGGCGGCCTTCGACCGCGCGGTCCGGGCGGTCGAAGAGGGCATGAGCGGCCCGGCCGACCGGTGGGCGGCCATCCGGGACCAGATTCACCAGGAGGTCTGCGAGAAGGGCTACGACCCGCAGCATGGCGCGTTCATGCAGTACTACGGCTCGTCCCAGCTCGACGCGGCCGTCCTGCTGATCCCGGAGGTGGGCTTCCTGCCACCGGGTGACCCGCGGGTCGTGTCGACCGTGCGGGCCGTGCAGCGCGAGCTGATGAGCGACGGGCTGGTGCGCCGGTACCAGCTGGCCGAGGCGGGCCCGGGCCAGGTCAGCCCGGACGGGCTGCCCGGCAGCGAGGGCGCGTTCCTGGCCTGCAGCTTCTGGCTGGCCAACGCGCTGCACATGATCGGCCAGGATGAGGAGGCCACGGAGCTGTTCGGGCGGCTGCTGAACCTGCGCAACGACCTGGGGCTGCTCAGCGAGGAATACGACCCCCGCTACGGGCGCCAGGTGGGCAACACCCCGCAGGCCTTCAGTCACGTGCCCCTCATCCAGGCCGCGCTGAACCTGGACCGGCACGCCGGCGGGCACTGCCGGGCGCCGGGCGCGCACCCGGCGGACGTCCAGCGGCACGGCAAACGGTGACCGCGGCTCCCCGCCCCGCCGCCGATCCGGGCGACTACCCGGACCCGGGCGACGTGTCCCCCAGCCCGGCCCCGCCCGGGCCGCGCCCGCACATCCTGGTCGTGAACGGGCGGAAGGTCCGCCAGCCGGTGTTCGTCATCGGTGCCCCGTGTTCCGGCGTCGGCCTGCTGGCCCGGGCGCTGAAGCGGTCGGCCGGCTTCCACTTCACGCTGGGCCAGCGCTGGGTCATCCCGGTGGTGCAGGCCTTCGCCCGGCGGCCGTCGATATCCCGGGGCAAGCCGGAGGCCGCCGCGACCGTCCTGCGGGACGCCTTCGCCCAGGCCTGGCAGGTCACCGCGGACTGCTGCCTGGGCTGCACCCAGCAGTGCCGCGAGGCGGGCCGCCTCGACGGCGTCGGGCCGTGCGTCAGCCAGCAGGCGGTCGTCCGGTACGGGGATGCCAGCCCTGACCTGATGTACTGCGCCGAGGCCCTGCTCGACGCGTTCCCGGACGCGCGGATCCTGCAGATCATCCGGGACGGCCGGGACGCGGTGGCCGGGATGCTGGCTGATCCGGGGGTGCTGGCCTGGTTCCGGCCCGGGTTCGTGGACATCGACGCCGAGTTCCCGCACCCGCTGCTGGGCCTGGAGACGGAGGCCGACCGGGCCGCCTGGCCCGGCCTGTCCATGACGGCCAGGTGCGCGATGCGCTGGCGGGGCACGGTGCGCCAGATGGCGCGGCTGCGCGGCCAGCTGTCCGCCGGGCAGATGGTCACGTTCCGGTACGAGGACGTGATCCGCCAGCCCGCGGACGCGGCCGCCGCCATCTCGGACTTCCTGTCCACGCCGGTGCACACGCTGGAGCCGGCCGCGCCGGGGCACTCGGCCGCGGCCGAGCCGGGCTCGTGGCGCCGCCTGCTGATGCCGGCCCAGGCCGCCGAGATCGAGGCGATCGCGGGTGAGGAACTCCGCCGGGTGGGCTACGGCGCCTGACCGACCCGGAGGAGGCAGACGTGGATCTGGGCCTGCGGGATCGGGTCTGCCTGGTGACCGGCGGCAGCCGGGGCTCACCGGGGTGGCGTGGTCACCGGAGCGGCGCGGCGGCGGGCTCCTGCCCGGCGAACTGGGTGTGGTACAGCTCTGCGTACAGGCCGCCCGCCGCGAGCAGGTCCTCATGCGTCCCGCGCTCCCGGACCTGGCCCTGGTCGATGACCAGGATCTGGTCCGCTTCCCGGATCGTGGACAGCCGGTGCGCGATGACCAGCGACGTCCGGCCGGTCAGTGCGGTCTTCAGCGCCGCCTGCACCGCCGCCTCGGACTCGGAGTCCAGATGCGCGGTCGCCTCGTCCAGCACCACCACGGACGGGGCCTTGAGCAGCAGCCGCGCGATGGCCAGCCGCTGCTTCTCCCCGCCGGACAGCCGGTAGCCCCGGTCCCCCACCACCGTGTCCAGCCCGTCCGGCAGCGCGGCGATGAGGTCCCAGATCTGGGCCGCCTGGCACGCCGCGACGAGGTCCGCCTCGGTGGCCTCGGGCCGGGCGTAGCTGAGGTTGGCCCGGATCGTGTCGTGGAACATGTGCGCGTCCTGGGTGACCACGCCTACCCCGTCGTGCAGCGACTCCAGGGTCACGTCGCGCAGGTCCTGGTCCCCGATCAGCACCGCGCCCTGGTCCGGGTCGTAGAGCCGGGACACCAGGTGGGTGATCGTGGTCTTGCCCGCGCCGGACGGCCCGACCAGGGCGGTCAGCTGCCCGGGCGGGGCCCGGAACGTCACGCCCCGCAGCACCGGCTGGGCGGCGCCCGCGTGCTCGGGCACGGGGAGCGCGATCGACTCCAGCGACGCCAGCGAGACCTCGCTGGCCGATGGGTAATGGAACGACACGTCCCGGAAGTCGACCGCCGGCGCGGAGCCGGGCTGGCCGTCCCCGCCTGCGGTGCTGGTGCGCAGCGCGACCGCGCCGGGCTTCTCCTGGATCAGCGGCCTGAGGTCCAGCACCTCGAAGACCCGGTCGAAGCTGACCAGCGCGGTCATCACATCCACCTGCACATTGACAGCGAGGTGATCGGGCCGTAGAGCCGGGCCAGCAGCGCGGTCAGGGCGACCAGCGTGCCGAGCTCGAAGATGTGGTGGATGACCAGGGTCCCGCCCACCCCGTAGACCACCGCGGTGGCCATCGAGGCCAGCAGGGTCAGCGCGATGAACAGGGTCGAGCCGTACATGGCGGTGACCACGCCGATGTCGCGGACCCGGGCGGCGCGGCCCGCGAACACCTTGGTCTCCTGTTCCGGCTTCCCGAACAGCTTGACCAGCATCGCGCCGGCCACGTTGAACCGCTCGGTCATGGTCGAGCCCATGGCCGCGTCGAGCTGCATCGATTCCCGGGTCAGCCGCTGCAGCCGCCGGGCGACCAGCCGGGCCGGGATCACGAACGCCGGGATCATCACCAGCGTGATCACCGTCACCAGCCAGGACAGGCTGAACATCGCGATCAGGACCAGGATCAGGGTCAGCGCGTTGGACACGATCGACGAGAGGGTGGAGGTGATCGCCTGCTGGGCGCCGATGACGTCGCTGTTCAGGCGGCTGACCAGGGATCCCGTCTGGGCCCGGGTAAAGAAGGCGATCGGCTGCCGCTGCACGTGCCCGAATACCTCGGTGCGCAGGTCGTAGATCAGCCCCTCGCCGATTCTGGCGGAGTACCAGCGCTGGGCGAGGGACAGGACCGCGCTGGCCAGCGCGAGACCCGCCACGACGGCGGCGACCGCGATGACCACTCCGGTGTTCCGGGCCAGGATGCCCTGGTCGATGAGGGTCTTCAGGAGCAGCGGCACAGCGACCACAGCCACCGCGGCGAGCGCATTCATGCCCAGGAACAGCGCCAGTTCCCAGCGGTAGGGCCGGGCGTAGGTCATGATCCTGCGGACTGTTCCCGGCTTGACCCGCTGCCGGGTGACCTCAGAGTCCCGGTAGAACGAGCGCATGGCGTGCCAGCTGGACCCGTACATGAACGGGGCAACCTCCCTCCCGCCGTGGATCTTCCCGCCTCCGCTGAGGGCGAACGGCGGACCTCAGGAAAGGACCCCCAGGCGGGAGCGCTGCAGCGCGGCCTGCGCCCGGCGTTCCGCGGCGGACTGCTGCTCCAGGGTATGACCCGGCGCCTGCTGGAGCAGTTCCTTCGTGGCGCGGGCCACGGCCGGCTCCACCGCGAGCAGCGCCGCCATCAGGTCACCGACCGCGGCGTCCAGTTCCGGCCCGGGCACCACGAGCTCGGCCAGGCGCAGCGCGGCCGCCTCCGCGGCCCCCACGGTACGGCTGGTCAGGCACAGCCCGAGGGCCCGGGGCAGGCCGACGATGTCGATCAGCGGCTTGGTCCCGGTCGGGTCGGGCCCTCTGGTGTTACACTGAGTTCGTGAGACTGCTCGCAGCGATCCGGCTGTCACGCGAGACAGACGAGACGACATCACCGGACAGTCAACGGACACAGATCAACGGATACTCATCACTCCATGGCCATGACGTCGTAGCGGACGCAATTGACCTTGACGTCAAGGGCAGCGTGTCCCCATTCGAGCGTGAACACCTTGGGCCATATCTCACTGATCCCAAACTGCTTGACAGGTGGGACGGGATTATCGTTAGCAAGCTGGATCGGCTCGGCCGTAGCGTCGTGGATTTCGCTAGCTTGCTTGAGTGGTGCCGTGCGAATAACAAGACAGTCATATCCGTTGCGGAACATCTCGATTTTAATTTTAGCACCGCGGCCGGCGTCATGTTCGCTAACGTGCTAATCGCTTTCGCGCAATTCGAGCGTGAGCGGATGGCGGAACGTCGCAGGGATGCCGCTAAAACCCTACGCGAGGCTGGCCGATGGGGCGGGGGGCAAGTCCCGTTCGGATATCGTCCTGAGCGGGACGGTAACGGCTGGATTCTGGTTAAGGACCCTAAGCTAGCCGGAATCGCGGAAGCAATGGCAGACAGGATTATCGCCGGCGAGGCGCTTTCAGCCGTAAGCCGATGGCTTAATGAAACTGGCGTCCCAACTCCGCGCAAAGCACGGAAAGAAAGGGGAGCTAAGAAATCCAAGACTTATCAATGGTGGTCGGCCACCGTTCGGGATGTTCTGCGCTCACGATCCCTGCTTGGCGAGATGACACATAACGGCGCGATCGTTCTAGGAGCGGACGGCATGCCACTACGCTTTGAGCCGATTATCATGGATGACAAGTGGATTCGGCTACAGGCGACACTAGACGCTGCGAGTAATCCACTACGGGGCGAACGCCGTGGCGCGTCCTATCTACTGCGCATTACGTATTGCGCATGCGGGGAGCCTCTTTACCAAACAAACTCAGGCGCCGGACATCGCTATTATCGCTGCCGGTCCCGCACGACCGGGAAGCCGTGCGGGAATCGCATGATCCCTATGGCCGATCTAGAGGCAGCCGTAGACGACTGGATCACGGGGCATCCCACGTTTGAGATTACCGAGACTCGCGTAATCCACGGCAACGGCAACGCCAAGCAACTGGCCAACGTCGGCCAGCAACTTGCCGACCTGACGGAAGAGCACTATGTGCGGAGGATCGTGCGGGACGATTTCCACGAAATCATGGCCCGGCTGCAAACAGAATATGATCGGCTGGCCGGGACAGAACGTGAGACCGACCGTATTGAGGAAATTGGTACCGGACGCTTTCTGTCTGAAGAGTGGCCACAATGGGACGAACACACACGGCGTCGTTACCTACAGGAACATGGCTTCCGTTTCAGCGCCCGGCGCAACGCGGGGGGGACTATCGACCTAGAGGGGACGCCGGGGGAAGAGTACCTCGATCAGGTCGCCGATCGTCTGCGTAAGATTCCCCATCCGCGTAGCTAAGCAGGGGGAACGTCCAGCGCCGTCTCTGGATTGTCAGGGACGGCGCTTTCCGTCCACGATCGGCACAGAGGACAGCGGGACGCGCCGGGATCCTCGCGCAGCGGGATGATACCGGGGACGCGCCAGGAGGTGCTACAAGGCTGCCTAGTACGGCAGTATCCATTGGTACGGCAGTATCCATTGGTACGGCAGTATCCATTGGTACGGCAG
>Ga0137375_10002180_pt1 | contig 23035 bp, 18 predicted proteins | sample SagtaG_24_FD_104936 | JGI IMG/M metagenome (GOLD analysis project Ga0137375, IMG submission 104936) | Vadose zone soil microbial communities from Sagehorn Ranch, Mendocino, California, USA - Sage1_R_113_16 metaG | ecosystem: Environmental > Terrestrial > Soil > Vadose zone | place: USA... | reverse complement strand
TCCGGGATCGCGTTGGTGCTCGCGCCTGCGTCGAATGCGATGGTGCTGCTCCGCAATATTCGCAAGGTTTAGAAAATGAGCAAACGCCCTCGCCACTGGAAGCGCGGCATCGACCGACATCCGCGAGAGCTCGTCGGCCAGCATCGCAAAGTCCTCGTCGTTGCCGCCGCGCGCGCTCTTGGCCAGCGCGCGAACGCGCTCAACCGTGTGGAACAACTGGCCGCCGCCATCCTTCCGCAGGGTTTCTCCGAGCAACTCGCCGAGAAAACGCACGTCTTCGCGAAGCGGCTTATGCGGATCGGAGCTCATCGTTAGCACTCAGGCGGGCGAAGCGCTCGCGGGCTCGTGTCCGCCTTGCGACTCACGTGTCGGGAAAAATCCGCATTTGTCGTGTGCATGCGTTTTGCATGGAGCCGCAGCATGACGGTACCTCTTCCGATCCTTAAGCACGGTTCGTGCGAGCCGCTCAAAGCCGTCGTTCACGGTGCCTCGCTCGGACTCTGTGCGTTGATGGCCATTTATAACGGCGCGGCGTGGATCAATCGGCGCGAGCGGCACCTGGCGATCAATGCTCTCGTTTATGGACTGGGTGTCGCCTGGGAGCAGCGGCTAGTCACGCACCACCTGCTTGCTTGTCGGGATCTCGACCGAGCTCCGTTGCCGGTTTCAGATATGCCCGAGTGCTGCGAACAGCGTCGCGCAGCCTGAAGGCCCTGGAGGCACTACGTTTCAACGGCGCCGCGGCGCCGCAATTTGAACGCCGCGTACAGTCCGGGGACGACGAGAAGGGTGACGGGCGTCGAGAGAGCCAGCCCACCGATCACGGCCAGCGCGAGCGGCTTCTGCATCTCAGCACCCGCGCCAAGGCCCAGAGCCAACGGCAACAAACCAAACAACGTACAGAACGTCGTCATCAGGATCGGCCGCAGGCGAATGTGACCGGCCCGCGAGATGGCGCGTTCGAATGGCTCGCCGCCTTCATGCAGCTGCTCGGAGAATTCGAGCAGCATGATTCCGTTCTTGACGACCAGACCCACGAGCAGAATCAAGCCCATGGCCGATGAGACATTCAGATCGGTCCCGGTGATGACGAGAAGCAGCAGCGCGCCGCCGATCGACAACGGCGCCGCCAGCAGGATCAACACAGCGGGAAGAAACGCGCGAAACTGAACGACCAGAATCGTGAACACCAGCACGACCGCGATGCCGAACACCATCAGCAGTTCGCGAAACGCCTGACGCTGCGATTCGTACTGTCCACCAAGCTCGTAGGTGTAGCCCACCGGCAGCTTGACGTCTCGAAGGTGAGTTCGGATTTCGTCGACAGCGCTTCCGAGGTCGCGGTTCTCGAGCCGGCCGCTGACAAGCGCCATACTCCGGAGATTCTCCCGGAGCAGTTGCGCCTGACCGTTGGATCGATGGGGCTGCGCGACGGAGGCGAGCGGAACCAATTGGTTCTCGCCCGTGCGAATCAGCGTCTGCGGCAAGTGCGCCGGATCGAAGCGCATCGTATCTGTCAGCCGCACACGCACAGGAATCCGCCGATCGAGCAAGCGCAGATCTGTTGCAACCTCGCCGAGCCACGCCGCCGAGATCTGTGAGGCGACCTGTTCGGTCGTGAGCCCGTATCGCGCCGCCGCAACAGGATCGACGTTCCACGTCACCTCTGGATTGCCCCGCTGCATGCCGACGACGTCGACGACGCCTTCCACTTTTTCGAGCATCTGCTCGATCGGCTCGGAGAGTTCTTCGAGGACAGTGGGATCGTCACCGAAAATCTTCACTTCAATCGGCGTTGGATTGCCCTCGAGGTCGCCCAGCATGTCCTGCAGCAACTGAACGAATTCAATCTCCGTCAGCGGGGCGGCCTCGAGAAGCTTGGGGCGGAGGTCGGAGATGATCTCCTCGGATGACTTGTCGCGCTCCCTTCTCGGCTTCAGCCTCACGAGAATGTCGCCGGTGTTCTGGGGCGTCGCGAAGAGACCGAGCTCGGATCCCGTGCGCCGCGAGTACGACGCAATCTCCGGAGTCTCGGAGAGCACCTTTTCCATCGCGCGCACGCGACGGTCGGTCTCATCCAGCGAGCTGCCCGCCGGCGTCAGGTAATCAATCACGAAGCCGCCTTCATCCGCCGCCGGCAAGAAGCCAGTACCGACCGCGTAGTAGAAGACGACGGTCGCGACTACCAGTAGCACGGCGGTGGCTGCGGCGATGAGCGGCCGCCGCACCATGACATCGAGACCACGGCCATATATCCGGCCGAGCGTGCCTTCCGGCGGCTCGACGCTGCGATGCCGCTGGAACGCCCAACGCGCAAGAAACGGAATCACGCTGACGGACAACGCCAGCGACAGCAGTACCGCCACGGACAGGCTCAACGACAACGCACGAAAGAACTGACCGACAACGCCTGAAAGCAGTCCAAGGGGCGCGAACACAACGACGGTTGTGAGCGTGGAGCTCACGAGCGGACCCATCAGCTGCGATGCCGCGTCGGCCACGCTGTCGATGCCTTCGCCGGCGCGTCGATGGATGTTCTCGACCACCACCACCGCATCGTCGATGACGAGACCGATCGCAACGGCAAGGCCGCCCATGGACATCAAGTTGATCGAGCCGCCGAAAATCCGCATGAACAGAAACGTGGGGATGACGGCAAGCGGCAGCGTGATAGCGGCGACGAGGGTGAGCCGCACATCGCGCACAAAGATCATGAGCACGACAATGGCGAGGAAGCCGCCAATGAGGATGGCGTCGCGGACGTTGGTGATGGAATCGCTCACGAATTGGGCCAGGTCGTAGACCTTGGTGATGCGAAGGCCGGCAGGCAGCGCTTGCGTGAGCGTCTCGACCGCGCGATCGACGCCCTGTTTCAATTCGAGGATGTTGGCGCCGATCTGCTGCGATATGGAAATCGACACGGCGTCGCGGCCGTTTCCCGTCACAAGGAGCGTTCGATCCGGAGCGCCTGGAAAGACGCTGCCCAAATCTGCGACGCGGACTGTCGCGCCGTTCTTGACCAGCACCGGCGCCTGTGCGATTTCATTGGCCGAGCTCCAGAGTCCGGACGCGAGCGAGAGATGCTGCAGGCCCGACTCGCTGAAGCGGCCGATAGGGGCGAGCTGGTTCTGATTCCGGAGTCTTTCTGCGACGTCTGACACCGTGAGGCCGGTGGTCGCGAGCTTTTGCGGATCGAGTACGACCTCGATTTCGCGTGTGTCGCTCGCCAGAACTTCGATTTTTCCCGCGCCCGGCACGCGGGCGAGCTCCGGACGCATTACATACAACGCGTAGTCGTTGAGATCGGGAGTCGGCAGGTTGCCGGTGAGGCTGAGAATGAACACCGGGAAAATGGCGGGCGTCAGACGTTCGACGATGAGCTCGGCATCCGCCGGCAGCTCGCCGCGAATTTCCGCGACGCGGTTCTGCACTTGCTGCAGGGCGAGGATCATGTCGGTCGAGGCGTTGAATTGCGCGGAGATCTCGGCCGCGCCACGGATGCTGCTCGATCGCACGCGACGAATGCCGGGGACCTCCATCACGGCCTGTTCGATCGGACGCGTCACCGTGAGCATCATCGTTTGCGGCGGCAGCGTGCCGCTGTGCGCGATGACGATGATGCGAGGGAATTCGAGCGGGGGATAGATGCTGCTCGGGAGCGAGAGCGCAGCAAAGATGCCGGCGGCGACGAGCGCGAGCGCGACGAGCGCCACCGCGCGTGAGTGGCGGATGGCTTGCGCCGCGATGCTCATTTTTCGCCGCGCGTGACAGAGATGGCGGCGCCGTCGGGCAGTCCGGTCTGACCCGAGACGATGACTTCCTCGCCGGCTTTGATGCCCGATCGAATCTCGGCGTGCGCACTGTCGGAAAGGCCGATCTCCACGTCGCGGCGCTCGGCTTTTTCGCCGTTTGCGACGAAGACCGCCGCTTCTTCACCTTCGCGGACGACTGCCGAGAGTGGGACCAGCACCACGTTGGTACGCTCTTCGGCGTCGATCTCGACCTGTACCGGTGTGCCCGCGGCGTAGCCCGATGGCGACGCGAACGCGAGACGCACCGGTGCAGCCGCCGTTCCTGGTTCAACGAGAGCGGGACGCGAGATCACTTTCAGGGTCGCGACCGCCTGCCCCGTGCCGTCCACTATGCGGCCGGGCGCACCGACAACAATTCGCGGAACGTCCGCCAAAGGGATCGACGCGCTCACCTCGAGGCGCCTGGGATCGATCACGCGCAGTATGGGATCGCTCGCGGCAGGTTCGACCAGATCGCCGGGGTTGTGATAGCGCTTCGCGATGACACCGTTGAACGTCGCACGAATGACGGTGCGGCCGGCAACTGCCTCGGATGCCGTGCGAGAAGCTTGCGCGGCGGCGAGCTCGGCTTCGGCGTCGGCGAGCTCGCGATCGGCGTCCTCGACCTCTTTGCGTGCCGCAACGCCGCGATCGAACAACTCGTGCGCGCGGGTCCGCGCGGCTGTCGCGTTGGTGACGCGGGCGTTCGCGCGTGTGACGTCGGCGCGCTTGGTCGCGGTCTCGGCCGTGAGTGTCGGTATCTCGAATCGAACGAGCAGATCGCCGCGACGGATGGTGTCACCCTCGGCCTTGGTGATTTCGGCGATGCGCGCGGCTTCCGGTGCGATGACGACGAGATCTGCCGCGGGTGCGGGTGACACGAGTCCCGTCGCGTGGATCGTCGCGCGAATCGTGCCGACCGTCGCCGGCGCCACCGTCACGGGCACGACACTCTCGCTCTCGACCTCCTCGGGCGCCTGGTGACCGCACGCCGCGAGCGCCGCCAATGCGCCGGCAGCAAACGCAAAGCCAACGCTGCGTATCATGGGATGGGCGCTCCAGTGGCGCGTTCGAGATCGGCAAGCGCGTTCTGCAGATCGGCCGACGCCTGCAGCGCCTGAAGGCGCGCTTCGCGCGAGGCCTGAAGGGCTTGCAGCAACGCCGCAATGCCCGTCTGCCCGAGGCGATATGCGTCCTCGGCAATGCGCTCCACTTCGACTGCTTGCGGAAGGATCTCGTCGCGATACCGGATGTACAGCCGCCGCTGCGCGTCGGCGACTGCAAGCGCCGCGGCGACTTCACCGGAGATCCGGGCGGCGGCCGCGTCCCGCTCGCGTTGCAATTGAGCGAGCGTTGCCTCCTCGAGCTGGACGCCGGCTCGATGCGTCGTGAGAATTGGCAAGGTCACAGCCACGGCTGTTCGCCACCCGGTGCTGAACTCCGGCTCCGCACCGCGCGTGATCTGGACTTCGGGAGTGACATCGGGTTTTTGCAGTGCCCGGGCGAGCGCGATACGCGCGCGCTGCTCCGTCAAGCGACGATCGAGGACGAGGAGCTCCGCGTTCGACGCCTGTGCCCTCGCGAGCGCGTCGGGAAACGTGAGTGCAAGGCTGGCTTCGCTGGGCGGTGCCACGACCGTTGGCGCCTCGAGTGGGAAGCCGAGCAGCGCGTTCAACTCGGTGCGTGCGGCGGTCGCGGTGCCGCCCACCGCCGTCGCCTCGTTTTCCGCTTGCGACAACGCAAGCTGCGCCTGCAGCACCTCGAGCCGCGGCGAGCTGCCCGCCTGGAAGCGCTGGTCCGCCGCGTCTCGTGCGCGCGTCGCGATCGAGCGGAGCTCCTCGACGAGCGCCAGGCGCGCTTCGGCAATCACGCGCGAGATGTACGAACGGCGCACCTGGGCGCGAACGTCGATCTCGATCCGGGCGATCTCCGCTTCGCCCGCCGCAAGCGCCGCCTCGCTGACGGCAATCCGCCGGGCGCGTTTGCCACCGGTTTCCCAAGGCACGGATAGACCATACGCCTGCGTCGGCGTTTCGCGTTCGAACTCTACGCGCGCCTCGGGGTTGAGCCGCTCACGCGCGACCGCAACGCCCGCCAGATCGGTGGCGCGCCGAAGGCGAGCAGCAGCAATTGTGGGATTGAACGCGACCGCCCGCGCGAGCGCCGCCTCGAGTGTCAGCGGAGCGTTCGGGGGTGTCTGCGCGTTCAGATGGGAGAAGACGAGCAGTAGGCAAACTGCTGCGACAAAAGTCGGCGAGCGCATCCTTTCTAGCATCCGCCAGTTTTGCCGTGCGTCTCAATATGATTGGAACTGAAGAGCTCAGTCTGCGGGACCCACCGCGGGACTGAAATCCCGCGATACGCACCGTGGGCCCTGCGACGCAAATGCCCGCAGGAACTCGATCGCCGGACGCGTCGTAGTTTGTTCTCATGGATCGTCTTCTTCAGGATCTGAGGTTCGCCGCGCGCCTGTTGCTGAAGGACGGCGCGTTCACGGCCACCACCATCGGCACCCTTGCCCTGTGTCTCGCCGCGAATACCGCGATCTTCGCCGTTGTCAACTCGGTGCTCCTTCGGCCGCTGCCGTTTCCTGAACCGGAGCGCATCGTGACGATCTTCAACGCTTATCCCGGCGCGGGCGTCATTCGCGCATCAAATGGCGTGCCCGATTATTACGACCGGTTGGCAGACATGGCGGCGCTCGAAGAGATCGCAATGTACCGGACGTCCGGCGTCACGATCGGCGGGCAGGGTCACGGCGAGGCGGAGCGCCTCACCAGCATGATCGTGACACCCTCGTTCTTTCGCCTCCTCCGCGCGGCGCCCCATCGCGGTCAACTCTTCACCGAGCAGGAGGCGCAGATCGGCCACGAGCGGCGGGTGATCCTGAGCTACGGACTGTGGCAGCGCTTGTTTGCGGGACGAGAGGATGCGGTAGGCGCGGAGCTTCGCATCAACGGCAATCCCTATAACGTGATGGGTGTCATGCCACAGGGCTGGCGCTTCCTCGATCCGGACGTCCAGCTCTGGACACCTGCGGCTTTCACGGCACAGCAAAAATCGGACGAGCAGCGTCACAGCAACAACTGGCAACAGATCGGCCGTTTGAAGCCGGGAGCCACCATCCAACAAGCGCAGGCGCAGATTGACGCCATCAACGCCCGCAATCTCGATCGGATGCCCGAACTCAAGGAGATCCTCGTCAACGCCGGTTTCAATTCCCACGTGAAGGGCTTTCAGGCCGATCTCGTCGAGGCCAGCCAACGCACGTTGTATCTGCTCTGGGGCGGCGTGCTGTTCGTGCTGGTGATCGGCTGCGTGAACGTGGCGAATCTCGTCTCGGTGCGTTCGAGCGCACGGCTTCGGGAAATGGCCACGCGGCATGCGCTTGGCGCGAGCATGCAGCGTCTCTCTGGTCAGATGCTCACAGAAACCGTGCTGCTCTCAGTCGTGGGCGGCATGACGGGCATCGCACTCGGCCGGTGGGCTCTGAGTGCGGTGACGATGCTCGGCTTCGATCAGCTGCCGCGCGGAAGCGAGATCAGGCTCGATGTCACCGCAATCGCCGTGAGCTTTGGCCTGGTGCTGCTTGTCGGCGTCGCCGTGGGGCTGTTTCCCGTGCTGGCGCTTCGACGCACGAATCTGGCGGAGATTGTTCGCGAGGAAGGACGATCCGGGACGGCCGCTCGCAGCGCGCGTGTCGTCCGGCGGCTGCTCGTCACCAGTCAGGTTGCGTTTGCGCTCATGTTGCTCGTCGGCGCCGGCCTGCTGCTCGCGAGCTTCAAACGCGTGCTCAGCATCGACCCCGGGTTCGAGGCCGATCACGTGTTGTCGGGCAACATCGCGCTCCCGGCGTCGCGCTATGCAGACGATGCCGCCATTCGCGGGACGTTCGGCCGCATTCTCGATCGCGTGCGCGCGATCCCTGGTGTGGAGGCGGCCGGTCTCACGACGAGTATTCCAATGGGTGGCAACTACAGCGATTCGGTCATCCTGGCCGAGGGCTACCAGATGTCTCCCGGCGAATCGCTGATCTCGCCGAGTCAGCAAACCGTGAGCGACGGTTATTTCGAAGCAATGAAGATCGGCCTTGTGGCCGGGCGCTACTTCGATCGGCGGGATCACGAAAAGGCGCCACGCGCGATTATCGTGGACGAACGTCTCGCCAGGAAATTCTGGCCGGGCCAGGATGCCGTCGGACGGCACATGTACAACCCACGCGACGTCAAGAATGTCATGTCGCCGCCACCGCGCGACGAGTGGTTCACGGTCGCCGGCGTCGCGCGCGAGGTGCGGCTCGCAGGGCTCGTGGACCGGCCCGATTTCAAACGGGTCGGCGCGTACTATTTCAACTTGGCGCAGATGCCCGCGCGATCCCTATCGATGGCCGTGAGGACCACGCAGGATCCATCCAACGTCACGTTGGCAATCCGGCGGGAGATCGCGGCAATCGATCCTGAGCTGCCGTTCTACGGAGTACGCACGATGGAGGAGCGCGTCGAACGGTCGCTGGTCGATCGCCGCACGCCGATGATTCTGGCGGTCGGCTTCGCGTCGGTGGCGCTCTTTCTGGCGGCGATTGGGATTTACGGTGTGCTCGCGTATCAGGTCTCGCAGCGGACGCGCGAAATCGGCATCCGCATGGCGCTTGGCGCCGAAACCTCGAACATTTTCGGCATCGTCTTGCGCGAAGGCGCAATGATGGTGGCCGTTGGGGCGATGCTGGGCCTGCTGGGCGCGTTCGCGCTTCGTCAAACGCTGCAATCGCAGCTCTACGAGATTGGCGCAATGGATCCGCGCGTGATCGCGACCGTAGGCGTGGCGCTCGTCATCGTGGCGCTGGTCGCGTGCGTGCTGCCGGCGCGGCGAGCGGCACGCACCGATCCCGTGATCGCGCTCACAGAGTGATCGTGCGCGGCCTTTGCGTTCGCGACGGAAGCGCGACCGTCAGGGCTTGATCGGATCCTCCGGAACGACGAGCAGCCGCCGCGGCTCGCCGTGACGGAGAACACGCAACGGCACGGTCTCACCGATGCGATCCGCGGCGAGCAGACGAATCAGATCATCCGGGCTCGCGAGTGGCGTCCCCCCGAAGTCGATCAAGATGTCGCCCACGCGCAGCCCCGCGCGATCGGCGGCCGAGCCCGCGAGGACCTCCGTCACCAGCACCCCTCGCTCCATTGACAATCCATGAGCGCGAACCACCCGTCGGGGAATTGCTGTCCCCTGAGCCGACACGCCAAGCACCGCACGCCGCACTCGGCCGTCGCGAAGCAGCGCCGAAATGACCAGTCGCGCCGTGTTGATGGGAACGGCAAACGCGATGCCGCTGCCCCCGAGAATCACTGCCGTATTGATGCCGACCACGTCTCCTGCGCTCGTCACGAGCGGTCCTCCGGAATTGCCCGGATTCAGCGCCGCGTCCGTTTGGATCAGATGCTCCATGAGACGGCCGTTCTGCGCGCGCAGGCTTCTGCCAAGCGCGCTGACGACTCCCGCGGTGACGCTGTGCTGAAAGCCAAACGGATTCCCGACAGCGATGACGAGTTGACCGGGTTCCAGCACAGACGAATCGCCGAAAGAAGCAGCTACGAGCCCGCTAGCGGTGACTCGGATCACCGCGAGATCGGTGTCGGGATCGTCGCCAACGACGTCGGCTTCGACGTGGCCGCCGTCGAGCAGCGTCACGTGCACGCGCTCCGCTGCGGAGACCACGTGACTGTTGGTCAGGATGAGACCATCGGCCGCAAACACAAACCCCGATCCGGTCGCAGCGCCGGCGCGTCTCAGTCCCCGCCGCCCGCCACGCGATTCGACTTCCACGTTGACGACCGTCGGCGCAACGCGACGGACAGCAGACGTCACGGCGTGCGAGTACGCGTCGAGTAATTCGATGTCTTTCTGCACAGTAGTAGTCGTCACGGCCGTTCCTCTCTGGCTCAAATTTCGACGAGACCCAACTCAAGCCCCCGTCTGACAGCCTCTGTTCTATTCGATGCGCCGAGCTTGCCGAAAATTGCCGCCAGATGAAACTTCACGGTGTGCTCGCTGATACCGAGCTCGGTCGCAATCGCCCGATTGCCATGGCCGTCCGCGAGAAGCGCCAGCACGTCGCGCTCGCGGGGCGTCAGCGCCTCAATCAAGCGAGGCGCGCGTGGCTCGTCAGGTTCGCTGCGTACGTCAACGCGTGCTGGCGTTCCGAGTGCACGGGGGCTCATGAGCACCGCGTCGACATCGCTCCTGATGCTCATGGAGCCGCGGTCGATGTCCGTCTTCAACCCTGCGCCGACAATCTCGAGAGCGCGATCACCTGCCACACGCGATCGGAGCGCATCGAGATCTGCCGCGCTCACACCGATCAGAAACACCCGCAGCGGGGAGGGCACGCCTTCAGCTTACCGTCCGCGTCGCCCCGTCCTGCCGAGCGGCCGCTCGCCAACCGTGACAGCTACCTCGCGAATCTCGCCCGCGCGCGCGACCGTCAGTGTGGACGAAGCGTTGCTTCGCTCGCCTCGCAGGAGCATGACGAGCGCTTCAGGCTCCTCGACGGCCTTTCCGTCGAGCGCCACGACGACGTCGCCTACAAGAATGCCGGCGGCTGCCGCCGGACTCTCGTCGACGACCGCCGTCACCAGTAGGCCGTGCGTCTGCGAGCGGCCACCGCGCTGTTGTTCCGGCAGCGAGACGGTCATCGTGCTGACGCCGAGGAACCCTTGTTTCGTGCCGCCCTGCGTCTCGATCTGTTTGCCGATGCCCCACGCCAGTTCCGCGGGAATCACGACCGTTGTGCCGCGAATGTCGGTGGCGGTAATCACGCCGAGCGCGCGACCCTGACCATCGACGAGCGCGCCACCCACCAGCGCGCCATGCGGCGGTTGGGCAATGCGAATGACGCGATCGAGTTGGCTTGCGCGGCTCGTGCGAAGCGGTCCGCCGATTACCGCAACGTTCGTCACCGTTGCCAGTACGCCGCCGCTCCAGGTGCGGCCAATCGTCAGCGCCAGGTGGCCGACCCGAGGCTCCGGAGCTTTTTCAAGTGGTGTCAGTCCGAGCCCCGCGACGCGTACGACTGCGAGGCCAAGTGAAAACGCGCGCCCCAACACGGCGCCTTCGTGAGTGGCGCCGCCTGCGACCCGCACGGTCGCCACATCGTTGTCGAGGGCATGCGCCGGCGCGAGGATGAGGTCCTGTGCGAACACGACGCCGGCGGTCGGCCGTCGGTGGCCATGCACCTGCACCACGCCAGGCGCCGCGCGGTCGACGGCATTGGCAAAGAGATCTGATAGGGAAGTGAGAGTATCGCTCATGGATCCACACTAGCGCGCGGCTCGCTGGTGCGGATCAGTCGATCGGCTAGCCCCTAGCGCCACTAGGTCAGGAATCAGGTGATTACGCCGATGAATGGGGCGCAACTCCTGATGCCTGACCACTGGACGCGGTTTATGCCCGCGGTCTGACTTGCAGGTTATTGACCACGGTGTAGCCCGGAGCACGCGCGTGGGCAATTGACTCAGCCTTGCTGCGTTCGCCCTCGGTGGAGACGTAGCCGTTCAGCGCGATCGTCTTTGTTTTGTAGTCGGTGTTCACATCGATGCGTGTGGCATCGACTGAGGCATCGGCCATCAGCGCGCCTTTGACATCGACCGTTTCCCACGCTGCGCCGGCTCGCTCGGCCAGCTCCTCACCGACCTTGCCTGCGGTCTCGCCTGCACGCTGCGCCGCGCGCGCGGCATCGTTGCCAACCTCCCGGGCCTTCTCCTTGGCGTCGGAACGGTCGTCGCGCGTTTGTTCTTCGGCGTGTTTCGCATCCTGCTTCAAGCCGCGTGCGGTGTTCTGACACGCCGCCGTTCCAGCGATCGCGAACGCGGCGACCCAGGAAAGGATGAATGCGTTGATGCTGCAGTAAGTACGGGCCACGTTCGTCCTCCCCAATGAGCGGGTGTCGAGTCCCGCTACCTGGGAAGAACCAAGAAGGGTGCCAGCCTCGAGGTGCCGGAGTGGCGGGTTATCAGAGTGACGAGGTGCCAGAGCGCCGAGGTGCCCAGGGTTCGATGAACCCTGGAACGGTGCACCTTGGAACAACCTGGCACCCCTGGAACGCTGGATATTACTTGTGCGGCTTCACCGTCAACTGATTGTCGATCTTGTAGCCTGTCGCCTCGCGCGCGGCGATACGGCCGGCCTCCTCTTTCTGCGCGGCTGTTGGGACCGAACCCTTCAATACGACAGTCTTCGTCTCATGGAAGGTGTCGACGTTGATATCGCTCGCGTCGACGGTTGAATCGGCCATGAGTTTCGACTTCACATCAAGTGTTTCTGTCGCAGCGTCGATCGCGGCGCCCGCGTTTCCGGCCGCACGTTTGGCATCGGCCGTTACGTCTTTGGTCTTTTCCTTCGTGGCTTCGGACTTATCTCGCGCTTCGTCTTTTGCCGCACTGGTGTCCTGCTTCACGCCGCGCGCGGTGTTGTCGCACGCTGCGCCGGCCAACGCAAGGAAACACGCCGCGGTGAACGCCAACAAGCCGTTATGCACGCATCTCACGATCATTCCTCCTTGCCGCCAGCCGTACAGTAGGCGGCCCTCACGACAGACTCACTTCAAGGCATGTGCCACGCAGAACGCTGTCGGCTTCTCTACAAATCGCCCGGTCGGTTTCTCGGCTGAGCACGACGCAACCGATCTTTGGGAAGGATTTACCGTTGTCGCGATGCGCAACCCAACCGTGCGGGCGCGTCGACGTGAAGGGCTAAGAACGCACAGTAATGGCGCGCAACGGCTGAATCGGTAGCAGATTTCGGAGCGCGGCGCCCGACTGACAAGGCGCGAAGCCGTTACGCACCACTAGACTAGTTTCTGTCGCGAAACTATGTAAAGCATTGTTGAATCGTAGCTTATTGGTTTCCGCTTGACTTGTATATGTGCGGTATGGCACATATACGACGTGCCGAGCAGGATCGAATCTCCAACGGATGTGGAACGGTGGTTCCGTGAGCAAGTCGCCGCGCTGTGGCCGGCGGCGCTCGGATCGCTGAGTCTGCGAAAGAGCCGCTGTGTGCGGGTGAACTGCGAGGCGTGTGCCCGCGGCGATCAGCACCCCAGCTACGTCCTCTATTGCCGGCGCAAAGGACGACGTGTCGGCATCTACATTCCAGACGAACTCGTTCCGCAGATCCAGCAGTCGCTTGACAACGGCCGCGCGCTGCAGGACTTGCTGTATCAAGTCGGCCGTCGATATACGAATGCCGTGAAGCATCAACGGGCCGCGCAGAAATGAGCCGCGCGTCCGCGCCACAACTCAGCTTCGCTGATCTCGAGTTCCTTCATCAGCGCATTCAGCTGGAACCCACGTTACGGGCCATCGCTGGGTTCCTCGACACGCACGCGTCACTCGTCGATGATGTGCAGCGCGACCTGGAGCGAGGACTTACGCACCCCGCGACGGGACGGCACGGGGTGACCGCGCCGCAGGTCCTCCGATCGTTGATCCTGATGCGCGTGAAGAACTGGGACTATCGGGAGTTGCGCGAGCGGATCGCCGATGGCTACACGTTGCGACACTTCACGCAGTTCGAGAGTCAACGGGTGCCGAAGCATGACGCGTTCAACCGCGCCTTCAATCGGCTGACCCCTGACACGCTGCGCGCGGTCAATGACGCGGTCGTCCACGCGGCCGTCGCGCGCGGACTGGAGGATGGGACCAAGCTGCGGGTCGACACCACGGTGGTCGAGACGGATATTCATCACCCGACTGACAACACGCTGCTCTGGGATTCGGTCCGCGTCCTGACCCGACTGGTGCGTCAACTGGACGACCTGCTGCCGATGGGGGTCGGGCCGTTCACCAATCGCACCCGCGCCGCACGGCGGCGGATGTACGAGATTCAGCGGATGACGACGAAGGAGCGACACACGCAGCAAGTGCCGACGTATCGCGCGCTCATCAGGATCGCCGAGCAGGTGGTCACGGACGCCAGAGCCGTCGTGGCCCGGACGGCGGGGCCTGCTGGGGACATCCCCACCCGCGTGCTTGTCGAGGCGGTGCAACGGGAGATCATGCGACACAGTGAACTCGGCGACCGGGTGATTCGTCAGACGCGCCGGCGCGTCTTGCAGGGCGAGCAGGTGGCCACCGATGAAAAGGTCTACTCCATCTTCGAAAGCCACACGGATCTGATCAAGCGGGGCAAGGTGCTGAAGCCGATCGAATTCGGTCACAAAGTCTTTCTCGCCGAAAGTGGCCACGGCTTGATTACGCAGTACCGCGTGCTCAGCGGGAATCCGGCCGACCAAATCCATGTCGCACCGTCGCTCGAGCGCCACACCGAGACGTTCGGCCACGTCCCCGATCTGTATAGTTCCGATCGCGGTTTCTTCAATGACGCGAATCTCGAGACGTGCAAGGAAGCGGGCGTGACGCTGACGTGCATTCCACAAGCGGGCGGCAAGCGCAGCGCCGATCGCGAAGCGCTGGAGAAAAGCGCGGCGTTTAAGAAAGGGCAGCGGTTCCGGGCCGGCATTGAAGGCCGCATCTCGGTGCTGTTCCGAGGTCGCGGGATGAAGCGCGCGCTCGTCGAAGGGCGGCAACGGTTCGAACTCCTCGTCGGCGCGGCTGTCCTGGCGAACAATCTCATGGTGATCGCGGACTTACTCCATCGGAAACACGCGCGCCGCCGGCCTGCCGCCGCATAGATTCCGCCGCTGCCCCGCCACCAACTCAGGAAGGACGTGTCTACGCATCATCGTGTCTCATCATGCTGACGAGCCGCCGCGGCAACTGCCACACGCGATTCGCAACCGATCGATACAATCACTCGTCTCAGTGATGCCGCACACCCGTGACTGCGCCGGTTTGCAAACGTTTCGCGACAGAAACTAGACTAAGACTAGAGAAGCCACAAACCGAAATCTACTTGACGTCGCCGTGAATTCCTGCTGCGTCGATTTCGTTCGCGCTCCGCGTTTGTGGTTGCTCGCGGTGTCGTTCCCGGCCCTAGATTCTTAGTACTTATTTCCACGTGCCGCGACAGGGTAAGATGACGAAACTGATGGCGTTTACATCCGGGCGGCGTGTGCTCGTGGTCGACGACAATCGCGACTCGGTCGAAACCCTGAGCACGCTCCTTCGCATGAAAGGTCACGACGCACGCGTGGCGGCTGACGGGGAGCAGGCAATCTCGGTTGCCGACGAATATCACCCGCACGTCGTGATTCTCGATCTCAGCTTGCCGGGCCTGGATGGCTACGAGGTTGCCGAGGCCTTGCGCAACCGATCCTATCGCGCGGATATGGTGCTGGTCGCGCTCACCGGCTGGAGCGGTCAGGACGTGCGGAACAAAGCCGCGGAAGCCGGTTTCGACTTCCATCTGTTGAAACCTGTGGATTGGGAGGCACTCCAGCAGGTCCTCGAAGCGGCTCCAGCGGCGCCGCAAACGGCGCCGACGTTTCAGGACACGAGTAGCTAGCTACTCGTTTTTGCTGCGCCGGCCGTCGTGAGCCTCGTCGCGCGCAGGTATGCAGACGACAACGGATGATCCAGTGCGGACGCGATAAAGTTCGACGCGTCCATCACGCGCGGCAGTGACACGCCGGTCTCGATTCCGAGACCGTCCAGCATGTACAGCAAGTCCTCGGTGGCAAGATTTCCGGCAGCGCCAGGCGCGTAGGGACATCCACCCAGCCCGCCGGCGGAGCTATCGAATGTGGTGACGCCGAACTCGAGCGATGCGAGAACATTCGCGAGGGCGGTCCCGCGCGTATCGTGAAAGTGCAACGCGATTCGATCGACCGGAACGCGGCCCAGCAGTGCGTCCAGCACGCGCCGGACTTGCCCGGGATGGGCGATGCCAATGGTGTCGCTCACGGCGACTTCGAATGCGCCGAGTGTGACGAGACGTTCCGTGAGCTCGGTGACGCGCGCCACCGGCACATCGCCTTCGAAAGGACAGCCGAACGCGGTTGAAAGATAGGCGCGCACCCTGAGGCCCGCCTGGAGCGCCGCGTCTGTCACTTCGCGGTACGTCGCAAACGATTCGTCGATGTTCTGGTTGATATTGCGGCGGCTGAACGTTTCAGACGAAGCGGCGAAGATGGCGATTTCCCGGACCCCGGCTGCAAACGCACGATCGAGACCGCTGCGGTTTGGGACGAGCGCGGTGTAGCGAACATCCGCCTTGCGGGTGATGTCTTTGAACACATCGGCGGCATCCGCCATCTGCGGCACCCATTTCGGCGACACGAACGCGGAGACTTCAATGACACGATGACCGGCGTCTGTGAGTCGATTCACGAAAGCGACTTTCGTCGCCGTCGGGACGATGACGTGCTCGTTCTGCAGGCCATCGCGAGGGCCCACTTCGACGATTGTGACGGCGCGCGGCGCACTGCTCATTACTCGAGCTCCACGAGATTCACTCCAGGCTGCACGAGCTCTCCTGCTCTGCACGTCACGGCCCGCACGACGCCGTCGCGCGGCGCGCGAATCGGCAATTCCATTTTCATCGCTTCGAGCATCACCAGCGTCTCACCCACCCTGACGGAGGAGCCGGGCTCCACCAATACTTTGATCACTGTAGCGGGCATTGGTGCGCTGGTCTCGAGGCCGCTCATCGTGTGTCGGGCACGCGCCCGTCCTCGAGTGCCCATCTCGACACGAATCGCGTGTCCATCAACTGACAACCAAACGTCCTCAGGCGTACCGGCAACCGCGATGCGCCACTGCCGATCGGTGTCGCGTACGAGGTACAGCCCCTCGTCGAGTCTCGTCACAGCGAACGCGCGACCGTCAACGACAACAGTGCCGTCTTCGTCGATCTGTGCCGCCAGCGCACGGTCCCCAACGCGAATCTCTACTTCCCGACGGCTACCCACGCCAGGCTCCCAACGTCACAAACGGATCAGCAGCGCCCTTCGGCGCCGTCCGTTCCGTCGGCGCGCGCGACTCGCCGCCGTTATGAAAGGCGGCCGCCGCCAGCGCGGCAAGCGGCACATCATCCGCCAGCAAGCCGCTGCGCAGCGACTCGATCTCGTCCTCGAGGAAACGAGTATCAATCGCGCCTGAGATAAAGCGAGGGTGATGGAGGATCGCTCCGAGAAAGGCGAGATTTGCGCGAACTCCCAAGATCACGTACTCGCGGAGCGCCGCCACGGCACGAGCGATGGCCGCGTCTCGCGTTTCGGCCCACACAACGAGCTTCGCAAGAAGCGGGTCGTAGTAGACGCTGACATCGGCGCCTTCGATGACGCCGCTGTCGACACGGACACCCGGCCCTTTCGGCTCTTGATACATCAGCAGCGTTCCTGCTTGGGGCAGAAAATTCTGATGAGGGTCCTCGGCGTAGATGCGGCACTCGATGGCGTGACCCCGCTGCACCAGTTCTGTCTGACGCCATGGCAGACGGTCGCCGGACGCGACGCGAAGCTGCGCGTTCACGAGGTCGACGCCCGTGACGCTCTCCGTGATTGGATGTTCAACCTGCAGGCGCGTATTCATCTCGAGAAAATAGAACTGTGCGTTGTCGCCTGTTCCTTCCAGCAGGAATTCAACGGTCCCGGCATTGATGTACTGGGCGGCACGCGCGGCGTTGATCGCCGCTTCGCCCATCTGTGCGCGAAGAGCGGGAGTGAGCGCGACCGACGGCGTCTCTTCGATGGTCTTCTGATGCCTTCGCTGGATGGAACACTCGCGTTCGAACAAGTGAACGATGTTGCCGTGTGTGTCGGCAAACACTTGGATTTCGATGTGCCGCGGCCGCTCGACGAGACGTTCGACGTACAGCGTCCCGTCCCCGAAAGCAGCCAGTGCTTCGCGACGAGCGCGCTCGACCGAGTCGTCGATTTCAGAGGAGTCGCGCAGCGTCTTCATCCCGATACCGCCGCCGCCGGCCGCTGGTTTCAGCAAAGCGGGGAGTCCGACGCGCACAACTGCGGTGCGAATTGCCTCGAGCGATTGGTCCGACGGCCTCTCGCCGGGGACGATCGGCACTCCCGCACGCTGCATCAGGACACGCGCGCCAATCTTCGAACCCATGCGCGCGAGAACGCTCGCGGGCGGACCGACGAACACAAGTCCCGCGTCCTCACATGCACGGGCAAATGCGGCTCGCTCGGACAGAAAGCCGTAACCGGGATGTACGGCATCGGCGCGACTCTCTCGCGCAGCGCTGATGAGACGGTCGACATTCAGATAACTCTCGGCCGGTGGCGCTGCGCCGATATGAATCGCGCGATCGGCCGCGCTGACATGCGGCGCAAGACGATCGGCAGCGGAGTAGACGGCGACGGTTTCAATGCCCAGCTCGCGACACGCGCAAATGATGCGCACGGCGATCTCGCCGCGGTTTGCTATGAGAAGCCGCTTAATCACCGCTGCTTCCGAGCTTGAACGGTGCCGCCACCCAGTGCGGTTTTCGTTTCTCCAGGAACGCGTGAAGTCCCTCCTGTCCATCGGGCGAGACACGCTGCGCCGCAATGGCATTCGCGGTGATCTGGATTGTTTCGGCCGGCGGGCGCGCGCCGACCTCCGCGATCAGCGCTTTGGCGGCCGCCACTCCTGTGGGCGCGGCCGAGAGAACCTCCGCGACGTACCGGTGTACCGTGTCATCGAGCTGCGCGAGCGGCACCACGGCATGCACGAGACCGATTTCGCGCGCGCGGCTTGCAGGAAAGCGCATTCCAGTCAGAAACAACTCGCGCCCTGCCGACACGCCGATCTTGGGCAGCACGTACGACGAGATCACTGCCGGAAGAATTCCCAGCTTCGTCTCCGTGAAGCCAAACGTCGTCATCTCTTCAGCAACCGCCACATCACAAATGGCCGTCAGTCCGGCGCCGCCACCGAGCGCCGCGCCGTGGATGCGTCCGACAACGACCGCTGGTATCGTGTTCAGCGCCTCAAACATCTGCGCCATGCGCGTGGCATCGCGTACGTTCTCTTCGTGCGTATAGTCGATTGTTTTCGCCATCCACTCGGCGTCGGCGCCAGCGCAGAACACCGTGCCTTCTCCGGCGAGCACGACGACACGCGCGGAACCATCCTGGCGGGCGCGTTCGGCCCACGCAGTCAACTCGGAGATGACTTCGTCGTTGAAGGCGTTCCTGACCTGCGGCCGATTCAGCGTCAGGTATTCGACAGGACCTTCACGTCGTGTTGCGAGATGGCGAAACATATTTCGTGTTTTCGTGAATATCGTGTTTTCGTGACTCTCGTGTCTACATACGAAACACGCCAAACTTCGGCGGCGGAATCGCAGCGTTGAACGCGGCCGAAACCCCCAACGCAAGCGCTGCCCGAGTGTCTATTGGATCGAGAATGCCGTCGTCCCAGAGGCGCGCGGTGGAGTAATAGGGCGACCCCTCGGTCTCGTATTTCTGAAGAATCGGATCGCGGATTGCCGCCTCTTCTTCTGGAGAGAATTTCTTTCCTTCGCGCACCAGCTGGTCGCGTTTCACGGTTGTCAACACGCCAGCCGCCTGCTCGCCACCCATGACCGAGATGCGCGCGTTCGGCCACATCCAGAGAAGACGCGGTTCGTACGCACGACCGCACATGCCGTAGTTGCCGGCGCCGAACGATCCGCCGATGATCACGGTAAACTTTGGCACCACAGAGTTCGCAACGGCGTGCACCATCTTCGCGCCGTCCTTTGCGATGCCGCCGCGCTCGTACTGCTTTCCAACCATGAATCCCGTGATGTTCTGGAGAAACACGAGGGGCACACCGCGCACGTTGCAGAGCTCGATGAAGTGTGTGGCTTTCAGTGCAGATTCGGAAAACAGCACGCCGTTGTTGGCGACAAATCCGACGAGAAACCCGTGCAGCCGCGCGAAACCACAGACGAGGGTGGTGGCATAGCGCGCCTTGAACTCATCGAACCGCGACCCATCGACGATGCGCGCGATGACTTCGTGAACGTCGTAGGCACGGCGCGTGTCGATGTTGACGATGCCATAGAGATCGCGCGCATCGTATGCGGGCTCTTCGGGCGTCGTAACGTCTGGAGGCAGCTGCTTCGCCCGGTTCAGTGTCGATACGATCGTTCGTGCCTGTTGAAGCGCGTGTTCGTCGTCTTCGGCAAAATAATCCGCGACGCCCGAGATGCGCGTGTGCACGTCGGCTCCGCCAAGCTCCTCGGCCGTGACTTCTTCGCCCGTTGCCGCCTTGACGAGCGGGGGTCCGCCGAGAAAGATGGTCCCGGTGTTCTTGACGATTATGGCTTCGTCCGACATGGCCGGCACGTACGCTCCGCCCGCCGTGCACGACCCCATCACGACGGCAATCTGCGTGATTCCGAGCGCCGACATGCGCGCCTGGTTGAAGAAGATGCGGCCAAAATGGTCTCGATCGGGAAACACCTCCGCATGGAGGGGAAGAAACGCACCGCCGGAGTCGACCAGGTATACGCACGGCAAGTTGTTTTGAAGCGCAACTTCCTGCGCTCGCACGTGCTTCTTGACCGTGATCGGATAGTACGTCCCGCCTTTGACCGTGGCGTCGTTGGCGACAATCAACACGTCCCGGCCCGCGACGCGCCCGATGCCGGTGACGAGCCCGGCGGCAGGGGCGTCGTTGTCGTACATGTCCCATGCCGCCAGGGCAGAAAGCTCGAGGAATGCGGACGAAGAATCCAGTAGGCGCTCTATTCGCTCGCGGGCGGGCAACTTGCCTTGTTGCCGGTGACGCTCGATGTATTTTGAGCCGCCGCCCTGACGCACCTGCGCAAGGCGCTCGCGGTACGTTGCGACAAGCGCGGCCAAGCGATCCCGGTTGGTCTCGAATTCCGAACTCGAGCAATCGACGTGAGTCTCGAGAAGATCCATCGGCAAAGCGAAGCAGCGTGGGATTACCAGCCGCAGCAGTCGGTCTTGAAGCGGCACGCGGGGCATCGCCAGACGGCGTGCATCCGGTACATCTCCGCTCCACATCGCTCGCACGACATCTTTTCATCGGCGCTCGACGCCGCCGGCGATCTCTCGAGTGCAGAACTCACAGGTGTAATGTGCGGCTTGCGATCCGGAGGCAACGGCTCAGGCATGTCGGCATTGTAGTGCCTCCGCTCATTCAGGCACGTCCGCCGTCGTAAAGGCTACGACGCGACAACCTTCCCCGTAGAACGTGAGCTGGCGGGACGCCGCCGGACGAACCGGCGGCGCGACGGGTGGGTTAATAGTGCGGATATGAAGACTGAGTTGAAGCTTGCCTAACCAAACTTCTTTGAACCGGGTTGCTGTTATCAGCACGCCCCATTCGCCTTTTCTATAGAGCAAGCGCCATACCAATCCCGACGAAGGCACCGCGACATGAAATTGGCCCTGAAAACCGCATCTGCGCGTGTTCTCTGTGCATGAGATTGCGTCGAGTGGGCCGTCGGATACCGAAGGAGTGTATTGAACGCCCATTGGTCGCGATATACGGATACGGCATCGGGCCCGCTCTGGCAATCACGGCAGGGGTTTAGATGGTATCGGGGTAACGATCTTCAGCTGGAGCTACTGGACCTGCTCGCTGATGCCGCACTCTTTCATTTTGTTCAGCAGCGTCTTGTAACTCACTCCGAGAAAGTCCGCCGCTTTGCGGCGATTCCATCGGAAGCGATCGAGCGCTTGTTGAATTGCCGCGCGCTCTGCCTTCATCGCCGCCTCGCGCGCGAGTTCTGGCAGGCTGACCGATCCCGCCGCTCCTGCGGCTTCTGCGACGATGTCCTCTTCGCCGTTTCCGTTAGACCCGGGCGCTTCCGCAACAGGCACGGCGACTGCGGGCGGCGGTGCCGGGGCCGGCACTGGTGCCGGCGGCGGCGTATGCATGGGCGGCGGAATTGCCGCGGCTGCAGAAGATATCGGCGTCTGCGGGACGGGCAGCGGCGGGGCCGCTGCGGCATCTGCGGCCACGGCGCGTGCGCGCTTCAACTCGGCGAGCACCAGCGACTCATCCTGGAGAATGACAAACCGCTTGATGACGTTCTCGAGCTCACGGACGTTACCCGGCCAGCCGTACTTGAGGAGCGCGTCGCGCAGCGCGTCCGACGGCTTTCGTAGTGGGCGGCCGTACCGCTCTGAATATTTGACAAGAAAGAACTCGATGAACTGGTTGATTTCGTCTCGCCGCTCGCGCAGTGGAGGAATGAAAATCTCGATCACCTGAAGACGGTAGTACAGGTCCTCGCGGAACGATCCGGCGCGCATCATCGCTTCGAGATCCCGGTTTGTCGCCGCGATGATACGAACGTCAATGGAGACCGGCTTATTGCTGCCGAGCTTTGTGAACTCGCTGTCCTGCAGAACGTGCAGCAGCTTCACTTGCAGTCCGGGCGGCATCTCGGCGATCTCGTCGAGCATGAGCGTGCCGTGGTTGGCGAACTCGAACTTGCCGATGCGCACGTTTTGCGCGCCCGTGAACGCGCCGCGCTCGTGACCGAACAATTCGCTTTCGAGGAGCTCTGACGGAAGCGCCGCGGCATTGACTTTCACGAACGGCTTCGCCCGCCGCGGCGATTTCCGGTGCAGCTCGCGAGCAACCACCTCCTTGCCGACGCCGCTTTCACCGCGCAGCAGGACGCTCACGTCGCTGTCGGCGACGCGGTCGACCATCGACAATACCTGCCGCATGCCGGGCCCAGGACCCCAGTATGTGACGCTGTCCGGATCATCTCCGATCTGCGTTCGCAGCCGCGCGACTTCGCTCGTGAGCACGGTCTTCTCGACTGCATTTCGAATGGCCGACTCGAGCGCTGCTTCGCCGACGCCGTCCGGATCGTCCGGCTTCACGACGTAGTCGGCAGCTCCCTGTCGCATCGCATCGACGATGGTCGCCGGCGCCTGACGCCCCGATAGCATGATGACTTGCACGTTCGGATGCGCGACGCGGACGGCTTTCAGCGTCTCGAGTCCGTCCATGCCGGGCATCGATACGTCGAGAAGGACAACGTCCGGCGGTGCTTCGGCATGCATCGCCTGCAGCAAGTCCGAGCCGCTCGTGAACGGGTGCACGTCGTAACCGCGCGCTCGAAGCAGCGTGTCGAGATACTGAACGAACTGCTGGTCATCATCAACCAGCGCAAGCTTGGCGGGCGTCACAGGTGTGCCCTCTCTTCCAACGGGAGTCGAATACCTACTGTAGTTCGCGAGTCGCTGACGGTCCACTGGCTTGCACGATGCGCCTCGAGCACGGCGACGGCGGTGATGAGCGACAGTCCGAGCCCTCCGCGTTCGAGCGCAAGCGCCGTGGCGCGCTCCGCGTCGGGTCCTTCCG
>Ga0137375_10002175_pt1 | contig 23078 bp, 23 predicted proteins | sample SagtaG_24_FD_104936 | JGI IMG/M metagenome (GOLD analysis project Ga0137375, IMG submission 104936) | Vadose zone soil microbial communities from Sagehorn Ranch, Mendocino, California, USA - Sage1_R_113_16 metaG | ecosystem: Environmental > Terrestrial > Soil > Vadose zone | place: USA... | reverse complement strand
GGGTCAGCGCGAAAACCGAGCGGCAACTTGGCGGGTCGTGACGTTGAGGCGATTCCACAGATTGATGAGACCGATGTTGAGCACCAGCGCCGCGAGCGCGCGCTCGTCGTAGTGGCGCGCCGCTTCGTTCCACGTCGCGTCATCGACCGGATCGGCGCGATCGCTGAGCCGGGTGGCCGCTTCGGTGAGGGCCAGGGCGGCCCGCTCGGCGTCGTCGAAGTAGGGGGTGTCGCGCCAGGCGGCCACGGCGGCGATGCGCTCGTCGCTGTCGCCGTCGGTCCGGAGCTCGCGGGCGTGCATGTCGACGCAGAAACCACAGCCGTTGATCTGGCTCGCGCGGAGCTGCATCAGCGTGAGCGTCCGCTTGGGTACGTCGCTCTTGTTGACGGCGGCGCCGAGCGCAAGCACGGCTTGCATGGTGTCGGGGACGATCATCGCGGGGTGTTTCATTCGTGCGCTCATGGGGGACATCTCCTTTTGACCCCGAGAACGGTCGGAAGACCCGCAGATCGACATTCGGCCGGTGCTAAATCTATTTCTTCTCCACGATGTCGATCCACATAGGGACCGATCGTTCTTGGCGCAAAAGGAGAATACTCATGGCGAAATACATGCTCTTGCTCGGCGGTGCGGACCTCGACAAACGAAGCGGCAACGCGGCTCTCGCCCCCAAGATGTTCGAGCAATTCGCCTCGTGGCTGAGCTCGCTGCGGGAGCGGGGCCACTACCTCGCATCGCACAAGCTCCACGATCAAACCGGCGTGCGGCTCACCGTGCGCGGCGGCCAGGTCGTCGAGGGGCCGTTCATGGAGACCAAGGAAGCGGTCGGCGGCGCGATGGTCATCGAAGCGAGCTCACTCGAACAAGCGACGGCGCTCGCGCGGGGATGCCCGGTGCTCGAGCTGCAGAATGGCTACGTCGAGGTCCGGCTCGTGGAGGAGGTGAGCCGTCCTGCAACCGCATGACCCAGGCGCGAGGCGCGGCGCCCTCGAGCGCGGTTTTCGCGCGGCGTTCGGCCGCGTGACGGCCGCGCTCGTACGCCGCTTCGGCGTGGACCAGCTCGCGCTGATCGAAACCGCGGTGCAGGATGCGGGACTTCGCGCAATCGAACGATGGCGCGACGACGCGGCGAGCGCAGATCTGGAAGGCTGGCTCGTGCGCGTCGCTCACAACGCGGTCGTCGACGAGCTTCGCCGCGAACGCCGAACCAAACCGCTCGACGAGCGCCATCTCGGCGAAGCGTCCGCGCCCACGCAGGAGCTCGACGATGAGCTCAGGCTCGTCTTTCTCTGCTGCCATCCGACGCTTCCGCGCGCCGCGCAGATCGCGCTGACGCTTCGCATCGCGTACGGTTTTTCCACGGGCCAGATTGCCCGCGCGTTCCTCACCGACGAACGCGCCATCGCGCAACGCATCGTCCGCGCGAAGCAGCGCCTTCGGGACGAAGGCGCATCTTTCGACTTGCCCGATCCCGACGAGGTTCCGCCGCGGCTGCGCCCCATTCTCGATGTCCTCTATCAGGCGTTCACCGAAGGCTACGCGACCACCAATTCCGAAGCCGGTATCGACCAGGCACTCTGCGACGAGTCGCTGCGGCTCGTTCGTCTCCTCACGGACGATGCCCGCTGGACGTCGCCCGAAGTCGAAGCCCTGCGCGCGCTCTTTTGCTTCCATGTCGCGCGCGCACCGGGCCGCCTCGCCGACGACGGAAGTCTCTTGCTCCTTCACGAGCAGGATCGCGCGCGCTGGAATCGAGACCTACTCGACGAAGGATTCGTGTTCCTCGCGCGATCGGCGCGCGGAGAGGAGCCTTCGCGTTTTCACGTCGAGGCGGGTATCGCCGCATGCCACGCGAAGGAATCGAGCTACGCGACCACGGATTGGGCCGAGATCCTCGCGCTCTACGACCTGCTCCGCGACCTATCGCCGTCGCCGGTCGTCGACGTCAATCGCGCGCTCGCCGTCGCGATGTGTCGCGGCGCGCACGCGGGTCTCGACGAGCTCGACGCCATCCCCGAGCGTGACCTCCTCGCGCGCTATCCGTATGCGCTAGCGACCTACGCCGAGCTCCACGCGTCGCTCGGACACATGGACCAGGCCCGCACCTTTCTCGACGCCGCCCTGGCCCAACAGAGCTCGTCGGCGGAGCGCGCGCTACTCCGGCGAAAGCGCGCGGCGCTCGGTTGAGGGTGGCGCGGGACTCGCCTGTCTCGGCCGCCCGAAACGATCGCGACCGCCCGGCCGCCACCCCAATCGCGCTTTGGTGCACTCTTGAGTCTAGCTGATGCGCCGAAAGTCGGGGAGTGCGTCGAATCTTCGTCGTGAGGTCAAACGGTGATGAGCTCTACCTGCACGCCCGCGGCGGCAGCGAGAGAGCGGAGATCGTCGACGTCGGACGTGAGGATGTCGTCTCCGTCGCTGGCGAGTGCGACGAGCGCCGCATCGATCGCATCCACGGCGTGCGCCGCTTTGAGCAACATGCCTGCGCTGCGACCCAGCTCGGCATCGACTGGGACCACATCGACACCCGGCAAGAGTCGCGCGAGTTGCGCTTGGCGTCCTGCCCCTCCTCGCCATACTTGCGCGACAATTCCGCCGTGCGTCTTTGGGGCGCGGTTCGCGATGAGCTCGGACTTGATGAGCGCGATGACGTCCCGATCATGACGCTCGACCGCAAGGAAAGCCCCGGCATCGAGTAAGAGCATCTATGCGCTCTGTCGTCGCTTAGGACGCGGGGCGCGCACGACGACGGCACGGGCGCGTGCGCGCCGCGTGGCCGCGGCCATTTCTGCCTCGGCGATGATGCCGTGCTTCGACTCATGCGCCGCCACGAAATTGCCGAGCGCACGCATCCTGAGGTCGTGCTCGACCTGGAGCCGCATGGCTGCGTTGACCCAAGCGCTTACATTCTCCGCCCGTCCCTCCGCGACGGCGCGCTCGGCGGCCGCGGCGAGGTTGGCATCGACGGAAGCAGACAAACGCTGCTTTCGCATACAAGTATCCTACGATGATGCTACGTTCGTGGCAAGATCAGCCTCGCCGCTAGCCAGTTCCGCTGTTCGGTCAGTACTTGAGTGGGCCTATGGCTACTTCGATGAAACGATCTGATAGCGACGATCTGATGCAGTAATGCTAGGCGCCGATCTCGACCACGATGGGATTGTCGCTCCATAGATCGGGGTGTAAAAGGTCGTGCTCCTCGCGCTTCATGTCGTGCAGGATCTCCCAGCACATCGACTGGACGACCTGCCCGAGATGCCGGCCCTCGATCCCGAGGTCGTGCGCCGCCTGTTTCAGCAGCATCCGCTGCCCCGCGTGGTCATGCTGCATTTGCTCGAGGCGAACCGAGCCCCAGGCGTCGATGCGTGCGATGATCGGGGCCACGACCGCGTCCTCGTGATCGATGTGTTCGGTGAGCATGCGATAGAGTCGGTCGGCACGCTCGCGCAACGCTTCCGTACGGTAGCTCTCTCCGGCGGCGACCGCGCTGGCCAACCGGTCGACTTCGGCGATGAGCGCTCTCAGCCGTGCGTGCTCCGCGAGGACACGCGCGCGAACGTCGGCAAGCGACGGCCCAGAGGCCGTCAGCGTGCCTACCTGCACAGGGTTCGTTGTCAATTCCATGGAGCTCCTCCCTACGTTGCTTGCTAGGCCAGCAAAATCTCGGCCACGCATTCGTCGAGGGCAGGTGCCCGGCACGAGGCCGTCGAGCCGCCGGCGCAGCGCACGACTTGCGGGCCGAGCGCAAAGAGCGCGCCGGTCTTGCTACGCGGTAGAGAGGCCGCTTGAAGAAATGCTAATCATGCGGGGGTGCTTCCTCCCGTTCGCATCGCCCATCCGCACGTCGTGATCGATGAGGGGGGAAGCCCGGTGGTCGAAGGTACGCGGGTGCCGGTGCGCAGGCTCTTCGCATGGCACCGGCAAGGGACCACGGTGGAGACGCTGTTGCGCCGCTATCCACAGCTCGGGCCGGCGCGCCTTCTCGATGCCCTTTCGTTTGCTTATGACAATCTCGACCTCATCACACAGGATCTCGAGCGCGAGCGCGTCCTCTTGGAGCAGGAGCAAAAGACGCCCCCCGAAGCCCCCAAATCGAAAAAGCAACGCGAAGGCGAGGCCAAGGAACGGCAGACCAAGCTGCCTTTCAAGCCTTCTTGATGGGCGAGAGTGGCGGTGCGCGGAGACCCTGCGCAACTCGTCTGCCAGGATTCAGGCCTAAGGGGGGATAAAGCTTCGGGACCCTACCCGCGGTCGCGGCGGAAGGCGACAATGTGCGTTCCTCAACTACACAGCGAAACGGCTCCCCTCGAGTTGACCGTCCCTAGCCGCAGAGGGTATGCCAAACGAGTCGGCCGTGGCGATCGCGCCCTCGCTTCGTGGCCGTCACGCGGCTGGAGGTCGTCGGGATCGGTCGCATGATTGACGAGCACCGCAGAAGAGCTCCCATGGGGCGGGCGTCTTTGGCCTGGAGACCGTGGTTCGTGGCCGTCGTGGCCTGCGGTGCGGTCGCGTGCCGGGCCGACATCGGCGACCGTGGAGCTGCGGGCGGCTACAACGGGGGTGGTTCGTTTGGTTCGGGAGGCATTCCCGGCTTCACGCAAACGACCGGAGATTTCACGCCGTCGCCGGCCCAAAAGGGAGGATGGAAGCTGGGACCGCAAGCGGTGGCCGATGCGGGCACGGGTATCCTCGACACGCCGAGCTGCTCGACGATTCTCGGCGTCGTTCGCGATTTCAAGCGCGAACACCCCGATTTCGAAAGTTTCACCGGCCTCTCACCGACACTCAATCTGGTGAAGAGGACACTCGGCACCGACAAGAAGCCTGTCTACAACGCCGACGCGACCACCATTCTCCCCAAAACCTCGGGCAAGTTTTACTTCGACCAGTGGTATCGGAACACGACGGTCAACGTGCCTTATTACCTCTATCTTTATCTCGTTCCCGACGGCAACGTGTTCACCTTTCAGAGCGACGGCTTTTTTCCGCTCGACTGGGCCGGCTGGGGCAACGAGGGGCGATCCCGAAATCACAACTTCGATTTTACGACCGAAGTCCATACCGAGTTCACGTACAAGGGCAACGAGACCTTCCGGTTTTCGGGTGACGATGATCTCTGGGTGTTCATCAATTGGACGCTGGCCATCGATCTGGGTGGCCCCCATTCGGCGACCGCACAGGAAGTCACGTTGGATGATGCAGCAGCCGCCGCGTTCCAGCTCGTGCGCGGCAAGGTGTATCCGTTGGACCTCTTTCACGCCGAACGTCATGAGGACGAGTCGAACTTCCAGGTGGAAACGAACATTCAGTTCGTCCGCTGCGGGATCATCGTCGACAAACCACCGGGCTGACCACGGCCATCAAGGCGCGATCAGACGCGTGCAGGTGCCCGACGTTCCTACCGGTGTGCAGGCCCCCGAACCTGTGGTGCACGGCATGCCGAGACAAGCTTCCGGTCCGCACTTCTGGAGATAATTCGTGAGCGCACTGAGGTACGTGGCGGTCGCCTGCGAGCTCTTGCTGGCGACGACGATGGAACAGCAGAACGACTGCACCTCGTCGATGCACTGACCGGCGACATCCGGGGAACAGGACTGTGCCGCTTGCTGGAGCCGGACGACCTCAGCGCGCATGGTGACGCACGCCGTTGCATCGGGACCAGCATCCAGGAGCGAGCCTCCCGTTCCGGCGCTGCCTGCCGCACCTCCGAGCGCCGTCCCGCCCGCCCCGTCGCTGCCGCCCCCTCCGTCGGGCCCGCCGTCGGCGGAACCGCCGGAGAATTCGTCGCCGCCGCACGAAACGACGAGGGCGAAGATCGCGAGCATTCGCATCCGTGGTTTGGTCGGACCATGCTTCATGCGTCGACGAGAGAACGCCATCGAATCGATGCTATCCGCCCTGCCACGGGAGTTCCAGAGAGCGGCTTTCTTCTGCTACGAAGCGACAATGCTCAAGTTCGCGGACGTTGCCAAATCGATCGATCATTCGCTGCTCGGTCCCGCGCTCACGGTTCGAGAGCTCGAGGCGGGCTGCCGGCTGGCGCTCCACTACGATGTCGCCAGCATTTGCATCTTGCCCTACTACCTCCCGCGCTGTGCCGAGCTCGTGGCGGGCAGCACCGTTCGCGCCAGCACGACGATCGGGTTTCCTCATGGCGGCCACGCTACGTCGATCAAGGTGGCCGAAACACTTCGCGCGCTGGACGATGGTGCCGACGAGCTCGACGTCGTCGTGAACATCAGCAAAGTCATGAGCGGCGATTGGGACTACGTTCGTTCGGAGCTGTCCGCCATCACGCAGGCGGTCCATTCCCGCGATCGAAAGATCAAAGTGATTTTCGAAAATAGCTATCTCGGCCCGGATGAAAAAGCCGCGCTCTGCGCGATCGCCGGCGAGATCGGGGCGGACTGGGCCAAGACCTCCACCGGATTCGGCCCCGGTGGTGCAACGATGGACGATGTGAAGCTGATGCGGGGGCAGTGCCCGCCCAGCGTGGGCATCAAGGCGTCGGGCGGGATTCGCGACATCGACGAAGTGCTCGCGTTTCGCGCGCTCGGAGCGACCCGAATCGGCACCTCGCGCAGTCGCGAGATTCTCGAAGAATGGCGGCGAAGGCGGGCCGCCTCGACGCGGTAACGGCGAGCTACGACTCGGAGCCGGAGCTTCCCCCGCCTTTGCGAGGTCGCGGGATGTCGTACGCTTCGAGTCGATAGATGAGCGCGCGACGCGAAATCCCGAGGAGCTTCGCGGCGCCTGCCTGATTGCCGGCCTGCTGAAGGGCTTCGAGGATCCGATCGCGCTCGGCCTTCTGCAGCTCGGCGCGCAACTGCTCGGTGCGCCGCGCCGCTTTGAGGCGCGCAGGCGACGAACGGGTGGCGCGACCGCGATCCATGGTGTCGGTAGGGCGCCCTCCGTCCGACCGGAGCGGCTCGCCCGGACCGAGCAGGGTCCGAGGGCTGTCCGCCGCACGCACGCTGTCGGGCAGCATGGATCCGGAAGCGGAATACGACGCCGAAACGGGGATCGTCGCAACGCTGGTGTGCGCAAAATCGAGGTGAAATGAGCTCGCCTCGAGAAGAGCGCCGGGTGTGAGAACGACCGCTCGCTCCATCGCATTCTTCAGCTCGCGAACGTTGCCCGGCCAGCGATATTTGAGCAGCATGGCCTTCGCGTCCTCCGACAGGACCGGTGGGGCTGCGCCCATCATTGCCGCGCAGCGCTCGACGAAAAATTCCGCGAGCGCGACGATGTCGACGGGGCGCTCGCGAAGCGGCGGGATGGTCAGCGATACGCCATTGAGGCGGAAAAACAGGTCCGAGCGGAACTTCCCTCTTCCGATGAGGTCGCGCAGCTCGCGGTTCGTGGCAGAGATGATCCGCACGTCGATCGGCCGCGGCTGATGGGACCCGACTCGGATCACCTCGCCCGTTTCGAGGACGCGAAGAAGCTTGGCCTGGGTCTCCGGCGACAGCTCGCCAATTTCATCGAGAAACAGCGTGCCGCCGCTCGCCGTTTCGAAAAGCCCGAGCTTGGTGGCGTGCGCTCCGGTGAACGCGCCCCGCTCGTGCCCGAAAAGCTCGCTGGCGAGCAGCCCTTCGGCGAGCGCGGCGCAGTTGATGCGCAAAAATGGGCGGTCACGACGGGGTGAGCAGACGTGGATTCTCTCGGAGAGCAGCTCCTTGCCGACCCCGGTTTCGCCGAGAATCAGAACGGATATCGAGCTTGCGGCGACCCGTTCGGCCAGCAAGTAGAGCTCGGTCATTTTCCGGTCCTGCAGGACGATTCGCCGGCGTTTGGCGGGCACTGCTGCGGCGACGGGTCCACCCAGCGACGGGACTGCGGCCGGGGCCGGGCCGAACGCCACGGCGGGTGAGACGGCGCCCACCTTGCCTCCGGAGCCACTCTCTTCTTCGGCGCCGAGCGCGCCACCGTGGCGCACGTGAAAAACGGTCCCCGCGATCTCGACGACGCTCCCCGCCGGAAGCGGCACGCGCGACGCCGATGCGATGCGATTGCCTTGTACGCGGGTCCCGTTCCTGCTTCCGAGATCTTCGATTTCGGGTGGCTCACCGCCGTAAATGATGGCGTGGTCGCGCGAAGCGGCGGGATGATCGACGACGACCTCGCTTTCGGGCCGCCGGCCGATCCGCACGAGTTGGCCGGGCTGAAGCGTTCGGCTGGTCACCGCGGAGCTTCCAATGATTTGAAGGGCGTAGGTCTGCCTTGGCCGAGCCGATTGGAGGTCGAGGCTCCCCAGTGTGGAAGGTAGCGTATCCTTGGTGCTCAATTCTCGCTCGCTTGCTCGGGCAGAAGCAGTGTCTCACCTTGCGAAGCGGCCAGGAAGAGGGAGCGCGACGCGCAATGCAGAACCAAATCAGCTCGTTCGACCGGTTTGGTTTGGCAGAGCGGCCAGGCGCGCGCAAGCTGCCGTTTGCAGGCGACTCGGTGCTTGGTCGGTCATGACGTGAGCCATGGTATATATGCCAGGTCGTGGTCGATGTCGGTGATGCCCTCGCAGGCAAGTACAAAGTCGAGCGCATGCTCGGCAAAGGGGGCATGGGCTACGTCGTGGCCGCGCGCCATATGCAGCTCGAGCAGCCGGTCGCCATCAAGATCCTGATTCCGGAGCTGTGCGAAAACGAGGAGGCCGTCGCTCGTTTTCTGCGCGAAGCGCGCGCATCGGTTCGCATCCAGAGCGAGCATGTCGCGCGCGTCCTCGATGTGGGCACGCTCGACGACGGAGCTCCCTACATGGTGATGGAGTTCCTCGAGGGACGCGATCTCGCGCGCGAGCTCGAAGATCGAGAGAGACTGCCGGTCAGCGAAGCGGTCGACTATCTTTTGCAAGCGTGCGAAGCGCTTGCAGAAGCGCACGCGCTCGGCATCATCCACCGCGATCTCAAGCCGGCCAATCTTTTTCGCACCCGTCGTTCGGACGGTTCGGCCCTCATCAAGGTGTTGGACTTCGGCATTTCGAAGGCGATCGCGGTCGACGCTCAACCGGCCATCGTGACGCTCACCAACACGCAGGGTCTCATCGGTTCGCCATTCTACATGTCGCCTGAGCAGGTGCGCCGGCCGAAGACAGTCGACAGGCGCTCGGACATCTGGTCTCTCGGGATCATCCTGCACGAGTTTCTGAGCGGCGCGCCGCCGTTCGTATCGGATACGCCGATGTCCATTTTGGCGGCGGTCGTCACCGATACGCCGCCGGATCTTCGCACCATCCGAAGCGACGTCCCCGAGGGACTGCAGGGCGTGATCTTGAGATGCCTCGACAAAGAAGCGCATCGTCGTTTCAAGGACGTCGTCGAGCTCGCGACCGCTTTGAAACCGTATGCGCCTCTGACCGGCGCGGCCGCCGTCGCACGCATCTCGGCCATCGTTCGTTCTGCCAAAGAGCGAGCACTCGGCGCTTCGGAGCCTCGCCATGGGGGTGACATTCCCACGCTCGACTCGTCTTCCCCTGCCGTCGACACGCCGACGCTGGAGTCGCCGCGCCACAGCGTACAGGACGAGCTGAAGCACACGGACGCGGGGTGGGGTCACTCGCAGTCGATCGCCAGCCGTTCGCGGCGCCGGCTCGTCCTCGCCGGCGCGGTGGCAACGTTGGGCATCTTGTCGTTCGGCTGGTACGTCGTGCGATCCCGCACGGCGAGGTCCGCCGAAGTCTTGCTCGACATCGATCGAACGAGTGGCTCGCCACGGCCGGAGCTCGCCCCTGCCGCTCGCAGTCCGGAAGTGCAGCTCGATGCCGAATCGCTGCGCGCCGAGGGCACGCCCGCTGCAATGAACACCGCTAGCGCCAGCGGCGACGCAGAAGCGCCGCACGCGACGCCACCTGAACCGGCGCGTTCCGCCGCATTCGCGGTTCCCCACTCGAGCCGTCCAATGGGTGCCAAAAAACTCAAAGGGGCTCCGTCGTCGGAGAAAACGCCGCCGGTCGGCGCTCCCGCGACCACCCCGACCACTCCAGGTGTCGATCCGCTCGACGGGCGCCGGTAACGAGACCTGCTCGGCTAGCGACAGCGCCGCTTTCGAAAGAGAGCGTTGTAGAGAATCGATTCCGATTACCCGTTGCAAGCGACTGGCAATTGGGGCAAGGTGGCCGTTCGCTCGAAGTACACTTTCAACTCTCGACCTCTTGGTGATGCACATGCGACGAACCCTTTCCATCGTTCTGGTCCTCTTGGTGCCATTGGCTTGCGGTGTCGCCGCCTGCGGCGGTGACGACACAGCGGGCACGCCGGGTACAGGGGGCGCGGGGACCGGAGGCAAGGGTGGAAGCTCCGGCGGCAAGGGCGGGAGCGCGGGCTCGAGTGCGGCAACGGGCGGAAGCGGGGGGTCGTCCGGCGGTGGTACCGGTGGTTCGACGGCGGGAAGCGGTGGTTCGACGGCGGGCACTGGCGGCATGGACGCCAGCGCGGGCAGCGCAGGCGCCGACGCCAGCACCGACGGACGAGCCGATACTGCGTCGGCAGATGTTCGCACCGAAAACGCGAGCGACGCTGCCCCGGACACCACGAGCGATGTCCAAAGCGAATTGAGCGATGCCGCCGCGGTTGCGAAGGTGTGCATTGAGACGTGTGCCAGCGATGGCGATTGCGTTCCTAAGGCGCTCAGCGACAAGTTCCCTTATAGCTGCGACACCACCAAGCATCGCTGCGTCCTTTGTAAGGACGACATCGCTTGTTACGCGCAGGTGAGCCTATGGAGCAAGGGTTGCAGGACCAAGGTGGATTGCACGATCTTTGGCGACGTTTGTGTCAACGTCAACGGTGCCGGCCGATGTGCCTACTTGAAGGGCTCTCCGAACTGCGAGCTCGACGGTGGGGGACAGCTGGAGACGTTCTGGGTTCAGACGTTCGAACTCGACGCGGGCAGCGAATCGGTCGAAGTCTGTGGCAAGAAGTCGAGCACGTGCGACCTGGCAACGGGGACGTGCTTTCAGCGTTGCACGACCGCGAGCTGCGCATCCGATCCAGCCGGCAAAGTTTGCAACGACGCAACGGGCAAGTGTGAGTGCGGCACGGACAGCAACTGCTCCGGCCTGAGCGGCGTCTCCGTTTGCAATACTGCGACGAAACACTGCGAATGCGCTGGTAATCAAGATTGTCGCGCGCTTGACGGCGGCCTCATGCTCAATGCCGACATCTGCGTGGCTGGCAAGTGCAGCTGCTCGAGCGTGACCGTGTGCACGCAAAAATTCAAGACGACCACGACGACCACGTTGAGTTGCGAGTAGGTGGGGCACGAGGCGACGTGCGCCGGGCTCGACGCACCCGCGCAAACGCGAGAAAGACGGTGACGAGCTCGAACAACGGGCCATTCCCTCCACGAGAAACGGCTTTCGAAGCGACGACCGCGCATCCGTCCGAAGAGCTTGGCGCCGAGGGGGCATCTCCGGCGTCGGCGGCCAAAACGGCGACGCACGCGCTCAGCGCTCCGGCGTCGGAATCGAACGGGCGACACTCGTATCCGCCGGGACAGTTCATCACCTCACCGCATGCGCTCGCGCAGCGCATCGTTCGATCGCTTCCGCGAATGCAAATACCGGTTTCGCAAGCGAACCCGTCTTGGCACGGCTCGTCGATCCCGAGCAGAGGCTTCTCGGGGCGGGGTCGTGCCTTTGCTGCGGCGAACGCTTCGTCGATGAGCACGCGAAACGGAGGCACGTGGGTGTAGTAATGGACGATCGTCGGGGAAGTGCAGAGACTACCGCGCCCGAGAGAATCGACGCCCACGAGGCCGCCGGTGATTTCCGAAAACGCGGGCCCCCCGCTGTCTCCCGGGCACGCCGATGGTCCATTGAGAACGATCGTTCGTGGTTTGACGGTGGTCACCCCTTCGTCGATCGAATCGGGGCCGAGATCGTCGATCCGATGATGCAACGTCTTTCGCCGCGGCCGTGTATGCCAATCCGGGTTCCCGCTCTCGTCGACCCCGTAGCCGATCAACGTGAGCGGTTCTCCTTTGCGAGTCGTGGAGGTCAGACGAAGGGGCGCAACCGGCAGGTCCAGGGGGCGGTCGAGAACCACGAAAGCGAGATCGTTGTTGCAGACCGTCGGCGAGAACGTGGAGAGCGTCGTCTGACCTCTGGCGCGGGGCATCGCATCCGGGTACTCGCCCCCATAGAACTCGAGGGACTCCGCAGGAAAATGCCCCCAAAGCGTTCCGGCGCGGCTCGGATCGTCGACGAGCTCCCCCTCGACGGTGCAAAGGAACGATCCGGGGATCGAATAGGAAACACAATGCCGCGCGGTGACCACCAAGTTCGCCGCGATCAAGGTAGCTGTACAAAGCAGCTCGGTCCCCGCCGCTTCGGTGCGAAGCAGCAGCACGGCGTCGTCGCCGCTCGGCGAGGGGGAGCGCTCGCCAAAGACGATCGCCGATGCCTTCTCTCGCGTGGCTTCGGTCGGGCTGGCATCGCCGCACCCGAAGCCCCCTAGCATGCCGAGCGCACATGCGACCCCCACCAGCGCGCATGACGATCGGACATGAAGGGGGTCGGGCCGTGGCACTCCCGCCATCACAGTCCTGCGTAGCAGGTGAAGTCTCCGGTCAGGCTGCTCGTGGTCAGGTCATAGCGAAGGACGTTCCAGGCCACGTCACCTCCGATGACTTGTCCACTTGGGTCTCTGATTGGCTTGAAGCAGAAGACGGCTCCGGTGTCGATGCGGGCGCCCGAAATCGTATCGAAGTTGGGAGGCCCGAGCGTGCCGATCAGTTCGATGGGCTGCCCGTCGTTCAGCGCGCCAAAAACCTTGCCGATATCGAAAGGTCCAACCGAATAGGGCTGCCCACCGCCGAGCAGGCGACGCATGCCGTCCCTGATACGCAGGCCGGACAGTGGCTGGTCGGGCCCTGCTGCCTGCATGGCGTACGCGAGGTAATAAATCGCGTCGTAGAAATTCTCCGTTTCCTCGACAACCCCGCTGTAATGCTGCTTGAAGCGAGTCAGGTAATCGTAATAGAGAGTGCGGTCTGTCGGCGGGGCGACGTTGATGCCGAGGAATCGCTGGTAGGTGTTGGAGTCGACGAGGGACAAATCGTGGATCTTGACTTTGACGGTTCCGAGATCGCCTGCATTGAGCGGAGATAGGATGTAATACGGTCGCTTTCCGGGAGCCCAACTCTTTTCGATCTGGGCGAGCACGCCTCCCGCTTGCGAAAACGGCAAGCCAGCCAGCGAGATCACGATGTTCGGTCGAAACTGGGCAATCTCGGCACCGACCTGCGCCGGGTTATCCGCATTGACGTTCCAAGGCCTATAGTTGTCGCCATTGTCCAAGAGCGACTTTCCATTGAAGACGAGCTTGCTCAGCGTCGCCGCGGCGAGGTCTTGGCTGAAGGGGTCATCCGACGTGACGACCGCCACTTTGATCGTGGTGACGGCGAACACGCCCGTCACGAAAGGTTCCAGCCGCTTCAAAAGCGCGCCATAAGCGGGAGCCAGATCGCCTGGTTGCCCAAGCATGTGCCAGAGCAGGCCGTCGTCGGGCAAGTTGGCGAGCTCTAGGCTGGCCCCGATCGGACTCAGAAAGAACACGTTGTTTTGCTTCCCATACGTTTCGAAGGCGACGCGCAGCTCGCCGGGAAGAAGGTAACCAACGATCGCCGGAACGTTGAGGTCGTTCACGAGGTGTTTCAAACTTGTCTGGAGGTATTCGGGCTTCGTGGCGATGATGTCGGGATCGTTGTTGCAAACGACGGTGACCAGCGGGTGTCGCTGATCGTTGCGGTCGCGCAAGCCGCCCACGTTGGGGCCACTCAATTCGTTGCGTGCGAACTCGTAATTGAAGACGACGGTGGATGATTGGGTCGGGTCGCTCTTACTGAGGGGAGCATACGCTCCGAAGATGATGGCGTTCTTGTTGCTCCAGTCGTCCTCGCTGCCGTGAACGACGGGGCACTCGAGGGTTGCCAGCTTGATGCATCGATGGTCCGCCGGACGGCAAAAAGAGGCGCTGAACGCATTGATCGCTTTGCAATCGCTGTTTTCGTTACAGCTGCCCGGGCCGGCGTCCGTGGTGCCGCCGGTCGATAGCGTTCCCCCTGTTCCCGCGGCGGCTCCTCCGCTACCGGCCGCTCCAGCGGAAGAATTCGAGCCCTGCTCGTTGAGCGGCGTCACCAGGAGGCAAGCGGTCATCGCGAAAGCCGCGATGCCGCCCAAGAACGACGAAAGCGTGTACCTCATAGCGTTCCCTGCACGACCACGCCGCCGCCGGAGGCGCTCATCCAGGGCGCGATCATCGGGTGGCTCGTCACTGCGGCGGCTTCGCGTTTTTCCGGTCGCGTCAGGTACAAATAGGTCGTGATTCCCGCGCCGAGCGCGGTGGCACCCCAAAAAACGGCGTTGATGGTGCCCCATCGCTTGGCGTCGTCGAGGTGGTCACCGTTGTTCTTGCCGAGATAAAGAACACCGGTCACGCCCGCCCCCGTTGCCGTCAAGAGCGTCACCGTTCCGGCGACGTAGACCGGCGCGGAAAGCGGTCGTGAAAGCGTGTCCCTTCCCGCGGTTTCAGCCCGGGAAGGGGCGGCCGAAATCGTGCTAGGTGCCGCCGGTTTGGCGACTTCGGGGGCCGGTTCGAGGACGGGGATGGTGATGGTTTGGTTGCTCGGCCCTGGCCCGATCTCCACGCGTTTGGACCAGGGTCGGCGATCACGAGCTCGGGCTTGGATGACGTGGATGCCGGGATCGACGGGCGTCGGTACACCACGCGCAGCGGGGCGGATCGGCGCCCCATCCACCTGGATCTCGAGCTCGGGGAGATCCGCAGCCGGAGGCACGATGACATTGAGGCGCGATAGCTTGGGCTCGATGGCGGCCTGATGCTCTTGCGCGAAGCGCACGCGATCCTCGCGCTGATCGCGGCGCGCCATCATCGACGCTTCCGCATATTCGAGCCAGGCCGTGGCGAGCTTCTGCTCGGCCTCGTGACACGCGGCGAGGTTGAGAAGCGTGCCCGTCGCCGGGTCGAGGCGATGGCTTTCCGCAAACTTGGGGCAGGCTTCGGCATATTTGCCATCGGCCATGAGCTGGCGGGCTTGACGATAGAGCGCCTCGGCCAGCGCAACTTCCGGGGTGGACGACTGCGCAAAGACCCCTCTCCCAGAGCCGATGGTCGCGACCATCGCGACGATCTGGAGTACGCGGTGCGTTCGTTTCATGGCTTCAATTTCCGTCCGCGCCCTGGGCATCGTTGGGCGCCGCTTCGTCAGCGGCATCACCTCCGCCGTCGGCGCAATTCGACAGCGTGTATTCGTCGGACTGCCGCGTGACGACCGTCTGACCGAGCGCCGTCAGGGCTTGTCGCATCTGCAATTGCTCGCCGGCGCTGAGGGAAAGCTCGACGATGGCAGCTTTCATGTAGTGGTCGATGAGGGTTGCCACATCGGCCGACGTCAGGCCGGAGACACCATCGTGAATGAGTCCGAATTCGTTCGTGGCGGTGTCCCGGCAGCCCCAAAACGAGACATTCCAGCTCAGCAGATCGTTGGCGAACGCGTTGAGTCCCCCAGGAATCGCGTCGACGATCTTCGTGATCCGGCAATCGACGAAAAGCGCGGAGAGATAGCCGTCGACGACTTTGCGACTCAGGTTGGAGACGACTTCCGGATGCTGTGGATCATTCAGTCGGAGGCAGAGGAGCAGCTTTCCGGTATTCGTTTCCGTGTTGACGTCGGTGGGTCCTGGGGCATCTTTGCCCGCGTCGCGGCCGTCGGGGCGAGCGTCGCCCTGGCCCCCTCCATCGGAAGTGTCGGCGCCGGGGTTCCCGGTGTCAGCTGCTGGCGCTTCGTTGGCTGCGTCGTCTTGGGGACGCCAGGTGCTGGCCTCCACGACGCCGCCGGCGTCGGGCCGACCGGATCCTGCCGAATCGTCCGCCGAACAGGCGGCGAGCGCGATGCCGATCGCCAAGAGAAGCCAGCGGTCGGCTGGAAGGAGCTGCCGTGAGAAGGGGTACTGCAGAGGATTCACAAAGTTGCCAAAGCCGGAGTTGGAACGGTCGATTCGAGCGATCAAAAAAATTATCCCCGAGGACCGTTCTTAACGCTTCTCTTCAAGACTGTCCATGCCATTGAACGCGCGCGCCGTTACCGAGTTCTTGCGATCGCCGGCGCGCGAAACGTGTTCTCCCGCCTTCGAGGGACAGTTTTCGCTCCCGGCGCCGCATCGAAGCGCAAATGTACGGTCCATTGCACTTCGATGCGCAGGTGCACTTCACCTCATGTCACGAGCCGCGTACAACCGGAGGAAGCGCACCCATTGAAATGCCGCGAGAATTCCGATTGAGTGCGCTGGCATGCTTGCTGCTCTTGGGCCCGCACGCGAAGGAGGTCCATCCATGCGGTGGTCGGAGCTTTTGTGTTACTCGGCGCGGCCTTCGGCCCGCCTGCGCTTCTGTTACTTTAGTCTCGTACTCGTTTCAGCGCTCGGCATTCTCAGTGGTTGCGTCGCCCAAGTGGCATCGAATGGCGACGATGCGCCGGGCACCGCCGCGGATGACCTCACGTTGTACAGCACGTCTTTGAGCACCAGCCTCCAGACGACGACAACGACATCCACGCTCTCCACGAGCATCGCCCAGCCGAGCTGCGCGCGGCTCAATGGGTATACGGCTGCCCTCGCGAATGCGCTGCTCGCGTGCGAGGGGACGATCGGCCCCCGAAGCTTCTACACGAATGCCGAAGGCCACCTCCGACGTGCGTTCGACAAATGTTCGCTTCCCTTCCAAGGCGACGCGACCCAGAAAGAGGACACTCGGCTGCAGACCGTCGACGACATACTCGGAATTCAGTCGCGCAGCCGGCTGGCCGCGACCTGCATTCCCGGCCAGTGGGAGGCGTGGCGCAAGCGCTTTCTCGGGGCTGGCAACTACATGTGTCCGTTCTACGCTCTCGTGGTGGGCAAGCTCGAAAATGATCCCAGTCCCGAAAACGTGAAGATGAGTGCGTCGACCTTGCCGACGCTCAGCCGGAAAGAGGGACTGCCGGACGAGAAGGCGACGCAGGTCGTCGCTGGGGACGAGCACGGCTTCTACAAAGTGAGTTTCGCCGGAGTCGAGCCGTTCCAGCCGTGTGGCAGCGCGCAGAGTTGCGCGAAAGAATGTGCCGGTGGCCTGCCCGGGGGTTTCGTGAGGTACGAGGGCGATTACGTGGTCATGGATCCGCTCTGGTGGCTCACCGATTATCTCTATCCGAACCCTGCAACGAATCCTTTCATGAGTTACGACTACTACCACCCGATGTCCTTCGAGGGCGATCTTCCCGGCCACCTCTATGGCCATATCAATCGCGCGGGCGAATTGTGCAGCTTGTACATGGGTGGCGATCACTACTTGGGCATGCTCGCTCCCCATTGCCTGGTCCAATCGGACCTTCGCAGCTGCATGAGCCTCTGCTCGTATTACTGAGCAGGCTCGACGAAGACAACGTCATCTGTACGCCAGAAGAACCCGACCTGCTCGGCAGTGCCGAGAACGAACGGCTTGGCAAGGCTGTTCGATGACTCGGCGCGGCGCTGTACGCAACCGCTGCTCTCTGGTAAGAAGGCAGGTTACGGTACGAGATCGCGAGGAGGAAGTTCGTCATGGCAAACAAGGTGACAGGGTGGCTCTGGGGAACGAAGCGCGCGCGCTGGATGACCGCTGGCGTGGTGGGCGCGCTCGTGATCGGAGCCGGAAGCGCGGCGGCGCTGGCGACTATCCCGAGCGCGCCTGGGGTGCTCAACGGCTGTTACGACAACGGCGGTCGCTTGCGAGTGATCGATCCGGCACTCGATACGTGCAAGTCCAACGAGGTGGCCATCAGCTGGAATCAGGCAGGACCAACTGGCGCGCCCGGACCCGCGGGACCAGCGGGGCCGACCGGACCCGCCGGGCCAGCCGGCGCCCCAGGTGCGAGCGGCCCCGGAGCGCCGAACAGGGTGGTGATCGGACGAATCGTCAGCAACGATCTCAGCGCCACGCCGATCGATATCCTCGGCTATCGTTGGGGCGTCACCGCCGCCGTGGATCCCGTTGGGGGAGCGGGAGCGGGTAAGGCGACGCTCACGCCGCTCAAGGTGACGAAGGTCGTCGACGCCAACTCCCAAACGATCACCGGCGACGCGATCTCCGGTCGCCATCTTCGCGAAGTCAAGGTGGAGATCTTTCAGTCGTGCGCGAGCTACAACCTGACCGACGTTTTCATCGATGGCGTCACCGACTCGCACACCGGCGCGACCGACGCGCTACCACTCGAGGAAGTCAGCTTCACCTATGCCAGGTTCGCGTTGATCGTCGAACCGTGAGGGGGCGAGCTTACGTTGCGAGCATTCCGGTCTTCAGCGCCGCATTCTGGGTGTGAAGCTCGCACATGCTACCGCGCCCTCGCGTTGCCCTGGCCACTTGTTGCGCCCAGCCGAACCTCTACGAGGAAGAGCAACGGCTCATCCCGATGCTCGCCGATCACGGCGTCGACGCGCGTGCTGCGGTCTGGGATGACCCTTCCGTCGACTGGACCCGCTTCGATGTCGTGTTCTTGCGCTCGGTCTGGGACTACTTCGAAAAGTATCCTGCATTTCGGCGATGGATCGCCGGTTTGGCGCAAGCGGAGGTGGCGGTTCAAAATCCCGTTTCGCTCGTCGAGTGGAATGCCGACAAGGCCTACTTGCGCGAGCTCGCGGCCCGCGGCGTTCGAATTCCGCCGACTGTGTTCTTGGAGGCTCGAGAGCCCATCGCTCTGGCTGCGCTCGTGGCCGAGCGCGGATGGCAACGCGTCGTGGTCAAGCCCGCCGTATCGGCCGGCGCGTGGCGAACGGCGCTGCTGACGTCGGACGAGCTCGCGAGCTACCAGCCGGAATTCGAGCGCGTACTCGCTCACGGTGACGTGCTCGTTCAGCCTTTTCTTCCGGAAATCCAAGGCGAGGGGGAGTGGTCGTTTTTGTTCTTCGGGGGGGTCTTCAGCCATGCCATTCTGAAGAAGCCACCGGCGGGCGATTACCGCGTTCAGCCGCAGTTCGGCGGCACGGCCGAGCGCGTCCCGTCCGACGCCGTGCGCACCCTCGTCGACGAAGCGAGCTCGGTGCTCGCCGCGCTGCCCGAGCTGCCGGCCTACGCGCGCATCGACGGCGTGCGCATCGACGGCCGCTTCGTGCTCATGGAGGCTGAGCTCATCGAGCCTTACCTTTTTTTCGGTGTAGCGCCGGAGACGATGGAGACGTTCGTGGCCCTGGTAGCGCACAAGGCGCAAGACGCCGCCTCGATGCGTTAGCGCTCGGAACTTATCGCGAGCTCCTCGGCCATCGTCGCGAGCTTCTCGACCGTGTTCAGATTCCGCCCGGTTCCGATGTCGAACAAGGGATGCGCCAGCTTGGAATGGCCCATGCCGTCCGGATAGTGAATGAATAACTCGCGGCCGGCGAGCTCGACCTTTTCCCGTCCTGGGATGCGCAGGCGGTCGAGAGCGTTTTTGGGCGGAGCCTCGTCCAAGAAGAGGACGAGCAATTGACGGGGCGCGGCCTCTTTGAACGGATTGCGTCGGATCGCCGCTCGGAGCTCGGCGGGGGTGCGAACCAGCGCGACCGCAGGCCGTCCCATTCGAGTGGTCAGCGCCTTTTCGAGCTTGGCTTTGACTTGGCGTTCGGGGAGCGAGCTCTTGAAGGCGACGTTGCCGCTCTGAATGTAGGTCTTGGCGCAATCGAAGCCCGTGCGCTCGCAGATGTCGCGAAGATCGCTCATCGCGAGTTTGCCCTTCCCACCGACGTTGATGCCGCGAAGCAAGGCTACGTAGACGCCCACGGGTGGAGTGTAGGGCTGCGGCAACTTCGGACACAAGTGGGCATGCCCTTGACGAACCAGCTGCGCCGTCTAGACCCACGCATGTGGAGGAGCTGTCGGAACTCAAGGTCCTCGTCGTCGATTGCCAAACGACCGGGGCAAGCCCGACCTATGGCGCCGTCCTCGAAATCGGCTGGGGCATCGCGTGCGCGAACCTGCCCGACGTCGCGCAAGCGCAAGCGCACTGGGTGACGCTGCCGCCCGGAGATTTCGTGGACTTTCAGGTTCGTCGGCTGACCGGCTACCACGAGGCCCAAGTCACGAGCGCGCTCAGTCCCGATGAAGCTTGGCACAGGCTGCGATCCAGCATGGGCCAGGCTGATCCGATTCCGGTGGCGATCCACTTTGCCAAATTCGAACTCGCCTTCTTGCGTGACTGGGCCAGCCACTTCGACGCGGACGCGAGCTTTCCGTTCGACGCGGTGTGCCTGCACGCGATCGCGTGCCGCCTCTATCCGGATTTGCCGCGGCGGTCGCTGCGCGCGCTGGCAGGTTATCTGGGGTACGGACTCGATCCAGGTCGCCGTTGCCTGCCCCACGTCGAAGCAACGGCATTCATCTGGCGAAAGCTCGCCGGCGAGCTCGCCGCGTTGGACGTCCACACCTGGGATCAATTGCGCGATTGGATCGCTCGTCCCGGACCGCGCCCCTCGCGATCGAAGAAGCGTCGCTACCCCCTTTCGAGCGCGAAGTACCGCGCGCTTCCCGATGCGCCGGGCGTCTATCGCTTGCTCCGCTCCAACGGCGACGTGCTCTACGTAGGCAAGGCGGCAAGCCTGCGCAAGCGGGTCGCCAGTCATTTCACGACCGGTTCGACGACCGAACGCGCGCTCGAAATGCTCACGCAGGTTCACGACGTGGAGGTCGCGCCCACCCGAACTGCCCTGGAAGCCGCTCTCTCGGAGAACGAGAGCATCAAAGCGCTCCACCCACCTTACAACGTGCAGCTCCTCGACACCGATCCGCGCACCTGGTTTTGCAGCTCGGATCTCGAGGATGCATCGACGGAACCCGATGCGATCCATCGGTGGGGCCCGCTGCCGTCCACCTTTTCGGTGCATTCCCTCGGCGCCATCCGAAGCCTCGTGTCGGGTGAGCGCGCCACGCGCTCGCTATGGGCCCGCGCCGTCGGCGCTTCCGAATACTGGGCCCCCGACGAAACCGTGTTTCGAGCAGGCTTGGCCTGCTTCGCCGAACGCCACTCGCTGACTGTGCCCAGTCCTGCATCGAGCGTGGGCGGCGCACTCGTGCTCGTCGCGAGGAAGCTCATCCTCGCCTCGAAATCCGCAAGCGCCGATGGCGACTCCAGCGCGGAGACGAGCGAACCAGGTACGTGGGATCCCGAGCGTGTCGTGCGGCACCTCGAACGTAACGTTGCGCATGGCTACCAGCTGCTTCAGCGAGCTCGGTGGCTCTGTCTTCTCCACGACAGCGTCATCGTCTTTCGAGAACCTCTGGGCGACGGGGCGCGCGTGCTCGTGGTCGGTGACGGCCATCTCGTCGATGCCCGCGATCTCGCACCCGCCGAACCGATTCCCTATCCGCCCGCCTCCCGTCCGCTGCGTGAGCGACAAGCGGCGTTCGACAGAAGTCGCTACGATCGCCTGCGCACGTTGACCACCGAGCTCAAACGCGTCTTGCGCGACGGCGGCACGGCCGCCGTTCGCGTGGGGCGCGGCCGCTGGCTCTGCGGCAGCAAGCTTTACGCCCTTCTTACCTGGGTTTGACCCTCGTTTCCCGTCGTGCTCGTGACTATTGCTTGAGCTGCACGCCCACGTAAATGGCGTTGCCCGTTCCGTTCGCTCCACCCACATCGATGCGTTGATAGCCGAGCGCGAGCTTAGCCCCGAAATCATCGACCACGTATCCGAGCTGCCCCTCGAAGCTCGTCCACGTGTCATCGGTCGGATTGTTGACCCTGGCCTGCTGGACGCGCACCAGCGGCTGGAGCTTCCCAATGCCGACGACGGTCGAAAAGACGTAGCTGGCCAGCGCCAGGTAGGAGTACTTGAGGGGCCTGAACTCGCCACCATATGTGTAAAAGGCTCCTTCCAAGTCGAGCGCGCCGATACCGAGGCTCTTTTCGAACAAGAGGTCGGCATTGAACTCGCTGTAATCGTCGGTGGGCGCCGGGCCGGGGAGTGGTGCGACGGGGGCTGGGCCGATGGATCCGCGCTGCTGGAATTGCGCTCCTACGCCGATCGCCAGAATATCCTTGGAACCGTAATAGGTGCTGTTGTGATAAAAGCCGGGCTCGGGGTTGATGAGACTCAGATTCAGGCGCCCCGAATAAAATCGCGTGCTGTTGGGATCGTGGAGATTGAAAACGCCCGCGTAGTACTTGAATGTGCCGCCGAGAAACTGACCCCAAACCGTCGCCCCGTCGTTTCGGCCGTGGGGACCTTGCGCTGGCCCGATGTACACACCGGTGCCCGCCTGCAAGCCGTAGATTCCCGGGTAGTACCAGGGGCTCGCGAACCAGACGCCACTGAAATTGGCTCGGTCGGAAGGGACGAGCATGCGCCCGAACCAAACATGGAAAGCGTCGTCTAGCTCGAGCTTGGCAATGAGGTCGAGCACCGAAACGGGCCCGCCGCCACCGTCCGTGGCGGGGTTGCCGAACGTTCCCACGAAGTCCGCCTGCCACTTGAAATACTTGTGTACCTCCCCATTGAAAAGCAAGTCTACCTCGGCGTTCGAAACGGCTTTGTCCACCTTCTCTGGATGTTTCGGGTTTTGAAAACGTGAGTCGACCGTGAACCACACCCCGTAGTTGATTTTCGGTTTGGCTTGCTCCACGGGTGCGGGTGCGGGTGCGGGTGCGGGCGCAGGTGCCGCAGGGGCGGTCGGAGGCGCAGATTCCGGAGGAGCGGGGGCCGCGGGCGGGGCCGCCGGATCCTGGGCGAATGCCAAGCCAGGAGTGAACGCCAATATTGCCAAAACGCTTCCTAGACTCCGGGGACGCAAGAGCCAGCTTGGATTGCTCATCGTGGGATCTCCTTCTTTTTTCCGATGCGAAAAAGCCGTCCCCCTGGTTGCATCCAGCGGCTGTCTTCGAATCTGCACAGGGCACTCTGCTGCGTAACGCGGCCTTCGTGAATGCGCCGTTTCGACAAACGGGCCGGGTGATTGCATTTGATGCATCGGCAATCCGTTTCATGATGCAGGGCGGAAGCACGTTCGAAATAGAACGGCGACCGACCGCGCCTAACATTACTGCCGCAGATTTCCGCTACCAGATCGATCGTCGGAGCGGCC
>Ga0137375_10002173_pt1 | contig 23091 bp, 19 predicted proteins | sample SagtaG_24_FD_104936 | JGI IMG/M metagenome (GOLD analysis project Ga0137375, IMG submission 104936) | Vadose zone soil microbial communities from Sagehorn Ranch, Mendocino, California, USA - Sage1_R_113_16 metaG | ecosystem: Environmental > Terrestrial > Soil > Vadose zone | place: USA... | reverse complement strand
GAACATGTGATGCACGAACACGCCGAACGAGAGGAAGCCGATCGCGACCGATGAGTACGCGATCATCTTGTAGCCGAAGATCGGCTTGCGCGAGAACACCGGGAGCACTTCGCTCACGACGCCGAAGCCCGGCAGGATCATGATGTAGACCTCGGGGTGGCCGAAGAACCAGAACAGGTACTGCCAGAGCAGCGGATCGGCACCCTCACCGACGGAGAAGAAGTTCGTTCCCGCGATACGGTCGAAGAGCAGCAGTACGCCGGCGACCGTGAGGAACGGCATCGCGAGGACGAGCAGGAAGCTCGTCACGAGCACGCTCCACGCGAAGAGCGTGATGCGATGGAATGTCATACCTGGCGCGCGGAGCGAGAAGATCGTCACGATCATGTTCAGTGCGCCGAAGATCGATGAGAAGCCGAGGACCGTGAGGCCGATGATCCACAGGTCCTGGCCGAGCTGCGGCGAGAACGGCTTGGTCGAGAGAGGCACGTAGGAGGTCCAGCCCGCGGCGGGAGGACCGACCAGGAAGCTCGAATAGAGGATGATGCCGCCCGATAGCAGCAGCCAGTACGAGAGCGCGTTCAGCCGCGGGAAGGCCATGTCTCGCGCGCCGAGCTGGAGCGGGATGATGTAGTTCGCGAACCCGGTCCAGACCGGTACGACGAAGAGGAACACCATCGTCGTCCCGTGCATCGTGAACGCGGCGTTGTAGGCCTGAGCGGTGAGAACGTGTCCGTCTGGCGTCGCGAGCTGTGTGCGGATCGCGAGCGCGAGCAGGCCGCCGGACAGGAAGAAGAAGAACGTCGTGAAGAGGTAGAGCGCGCCGATCTTCTTGTGGTCGGTGGTCGTGATCCACTCGAGCACACCCGTGTAACGGGGCCGCGCGACCGGGAAGGTCTGTTCGACGGTGGCCATGCAGGTCCATTCCATCGCCCCGCAGATTGAGTGTCAAATACGCGGACAGATGTACCGCCGGGCGCCTCGGCCCTCGCTAGACTTCCGCCATGCCGCCACCCGTCCAGTACGCGAAAAGCGGCGATCTCTACATCGCCTACCAGGTCATCGGGGACGGACCTGTCGATCTCATCTGGTCTCCCGGTGCCACCTCGCACCTCCAGCTGATGTGGGAGAACCCGTATGCCGCGCGCTTCGCCGAGCGCGTGTCGTCGTTCTGTCGCCTGATCCGTTTCGACAAGCGCGGCACCGGACTCTCCGACCGGCCGACCAACGTCGCGACACTCGAGGAGCGCACCGACGATATCCGCGCGATCCTCGACAGCGTCGGCAGCGAGAGCGCGCACCTCTTCGGCGTCTCTGAAGGCGGCTCCATGACGATGCTCTTCGCCGCGACCTATCCACGGCGCACCCGCTCGCTCGCGCTCTGGGGTGCGCTGCCACGCTGGACGAGGGCGCCGGATTACCCCTGGGGACCGACGCCCGAGGAGGAAGAGCGGAACATCGAGGCCCTGGCTGCGAGCGGACCGCGACCCTTCGAGTTGAGTGATTCCTTCAAAGAGTGGGCCGGGAAGGTCCACGAGGACCCGGCGTTCCTCGCGGCGTGGGCAAAGAGCCGCGAGTCGGGCGCGTCGCCCGGGATGCGGGTCGCGCTGGGTCGGATGAACGCTCGCATCGACGTGCGTGCTGTGCTCCCCGCGATCCACGCGCCGACCCTCGTGATGAATCGCACCGGCGATCCGGACGCGTTAGTCGAGGCAGCGCGCTATGCGGCGAGCCTCATCCCGAGCGCCCACTTCGTCGAGTTCCCAGGGGTCGGCCACCTCTTCTGGGACATCTGGCAGGACGTCGCCGCCGAGCTCGAGCGCTTCGTCACGGGTGCACGCGTCGCCGCGCCGAGCGACCGCGTCCTCGCGACGATCCTGTTCCTCGACATCGTCGGATCCACGGAGCGCGTGGCGGAGGTCGGCGACGCAGTGTGGCGCAACCTGCTCGAGCGCTACTACGCGCTGGCGCGCCGCGAGCTCGTCGCGTACGCGGGTGTCGAGGTCGACACGGCCGGCGACGGGCTCCTCGCGCGCTTCGACGGACCGGCGCGTGCGATCCGCTGCGCACGCGCCATCCAGCGCGCGGCGGATGAGCTGAGCCTCCAGCTTCGTGCCGGGGTGCACACCGGCGAGGTGGAGGTCGTCGGCACAGCCATCCGCGGTATCGCGGTCCACACGGCGTCACGTATCGCATCGCTCGCCGGGCCGGGCGAGGTCTACACGTCCAGCACGGTGCGCGACCTCGTCGCAGGATCGGGCATCTCGTTCATGGATCGCGGACTGCACACGCTCAAGGGAATCCCCGAGCCCCGACAGGTGCTGACCGTCGCATAGACTCCGGCTCCCGTCGGTTCGGCACTGCGGCTAGCGCGTCTTGATCAGCACCAGCTTGTCCTGACCCGACATCGCGCCCCAGACCTCGCCGGGACGTCCCAGCAGTTGGCGGACCGCGGCGTTGGGCTGCGCGTGCGGATATGACGTGAACGTCTCGGTGCGTGGGTCGAATCGAACGATCGCGTTCGCGGCGAAGTCGGTGAGCCACACGATGTCGGATTCGTCGACGTACACCGCATAAGCCATCGGACTCGATCCGGGAAGCTTCCACTCCTTCCACGCGCGCGAGGTCGGGTCATAGCGCCCGACCTGCCCCGCGTTCCACTCGCTCAGCCAGATCACGCCTTTCGAGTCGGACCACACGCGGCGTGCGCCCTGGCCGCGCGTCGGCGGATCGATCGGCGTTGCGACGTCCTCCTTGAGATCGACCGCCGCGATGTGGCTGTTCGCGAGCGACGCGTAGAAGATGGCACCGTCCGGCGTGCTCGTGATCCCGTACGGACCGACACCGCGCGGGGACTGGAGCACCCTCACCGCGCCGCTCGTCGGATCGACGTGACCGAAGAAGCCACTCTGGCCCGTGAACCACAGGATGCCGAAGCGGTCGAACGCCGCGGTGTTGAGATTCACGTTCGGACCGGGCAGCTTGAACGCTCTCACCTCTTTCGACGCCGGGTCGACGCGCACGATCGCGTTCAGCCCGCCATCGGTGACCCACGGCGCACCGTCGGGTCCGACGATGACACCGTGCGGCGCTGAGCCGGACCCGAGCTTCACCATGCGCGTCGCGCCCGTCTTCGGATCGAAGTAGCCAAGCTCGCCCGTGCGCTGCGCCGTGTACCAGACGCCACCGTCGGGCGCGGGCGCGACGTCGTGCGGACCCTGTCCGGCACCGACTGGGAACTCGACCAGCTTCACCGCGGCGACGTCGGGTGTGCCGGTCGGGGCCGCGGTGCGCGTCGTGCTCGCGGCCGGTGGACCTACAGCCGCAGGCCCTGTGCTCGTGGCAGCCGGCGTCACGAGTGTTCCGTCGTTGCCGGTGCGACCGCACGCCGCGACGACGACGCCAGCGAGGATGAGGAGCCGCGCGAATCTCACTTGTCGATGGATACGGTACGCAGTCGCAGCGCGGCGCGCTCCTTCTTCACGCAGCCGACGCCGCGCAAGCGCCGATCCGACGTTCGCGACGCACGACGCGCGGCCCAGGGCATGTAGCACGGCCGTTAGAGCAACGCGCCGCAACCAGGGCACCGCCCGGCCCGCTCGGGCGCGCTGGCGCCGCAGGAGCGGCACAGGAGCATCCCTGTGGCGTCCGTGTGGCTCGTGCGTCGGCTCTCGTGCTCGAACGCGGCGTCCGAGGGCCGGCGCGCCCGGATGTCCTCGCGGCTGCGGCCACCGCCGGCCAGCATCCCGAGCACGGCGACGCCGACCACCAGGAGCCCGAACCAGACGACGTCCATCAACGGTCTCCCCCGCTCGCGCGTAGCGAACGGGCTATGGCGCGGATGAGCTCGAGATCGTCCAGCCCCGGATCCACGTCACGCGCGTAAGCGCGGAGGTGTTCCGCGATCTGCTTGGCGACCCGCGCGCGGTCAGCCGGCGCGAGCTTCGCCTCACGAGCGACGAACTCCCGCACCAGTCGCTGCGCCTCGCCGGGTAGGACGCGGACCTCCACCTGCGCACCGGCGCCGAGCGGCGTCACCGTGCGCAGCGAGAAGTAATCGAGCCGCGGCCGCGGTGCGCGGACGACGAACGTGCCCGCCGCGAGATCGCCGAGCCGCTGCGAGCGCGACGACACCACGATGGCGAGGAGACCGAAGCCGTAGAAGCCGGGGAGGAAGTCCACGACGCGGATGAGATTTCGGACGAGCACCGCGGTGAAGCCCGCGGGCGCGCCATCCTCGGCGATGACGCGCAGCCCGAACATCCGCTTGCCGATCGTCTGGCCGTTGCCGAGCCACTCGAGGAGGATGAAGTAGCTCCACGCGATCGCGAACGTGAGCAGCACCGCGATCCCGAAGTAGGGCGACGCGGTGGGGAAGCCGACGACCGCCGTGGCGGTCGTGAACATGAAGAACGCGCCGATGAAGATGAGCGTGGCGAGCATGAAGTCCACAAGGGCTGCGAACCCGCGATTCCCACCGCCGGCCAGGTCATAGCGGAGGACGACGTGATCGGCGGTCTCGACTTCGAGCCGCCCAAGCGAGACGGCCATCGCCATATGGTACGTTCGCGGCCGGGATGAGTTACGTGTTGCCCGCGCGCCTTCGCCTCGTGATTGGCCGCGGCGCGAACATGGCAGCGATCGCGTAGCACACGACCGCGACGAGACCCAGCGCCGTGAAGCCTCCGATGAGCGCGACGATCGCTCCGACCGTCGCTCCTACGACCGATGCGGTGCCGTTCACCGCCCAGACCCAGCTCACCAGCGCGGGATGGCCGACGAGCGCGACGAGGCGCGGAAAAATCGTGCCGAGCGGGAGCCCAACGATGACCGCGGCCAGAGCCGCGAGCGTCACGCGCGCCTCGAGCGGAGCGTCGAGCGTGGCGGTCGTGAGCAGTGGCAGTCCACCGAGGACGAACAGCAGCACAACAGCGCTGGCGGCGGCGGACAGCCGCACGCCCGCCGGAACACGTGACGACACGGCGCTCCCCGCGGCCGCACCGCCGAGGAGCGCGGCGAGCCCGATGGACAGGGCGAGAGCAGGCTGCCCGAGGTAGAGCGTCAGGCGCTGCAAGAGGACGAGCTCGGCCGCGATGAACCCGACACCGAGTCCGAGCGCGACCACCGTTCCGGGCGGCAATGCGCGTGCCGCCGCGAGACGAGCGCCGCGGTACACCGGAAGCAGGACGAAGAGTGCTGCCATGGCGACGGAGAGCACGAGCGTCGTGAGCAGGACCGCGTAGCCGTACGGCAACTGCTCGCGTCCCTCGAGGATGTCGGTCACGGCGACGGTATCGAAGAAGAACGGCTTGTCGTCGGTGGGTGCCGCCTTGGCTCGCGCGAGGTCCACGAGCGGACCGCTGGGCGCGAGCGGGTCCAGTGCGACCCTGAAACCATGCTGGTCGGCAAAGGAGCGCAACCGCTCCATGTCGAGCGGCGAGAACGGATCGTTCCTCGTGAGTACCAGACCGAGGAGGCCGTGCCGCAGCACGGCGATCGAGCGCTCCGGATGCTCGCGACCCAATCGGCGCAGGGCACCATCCGCGATCCCCACGGTCCTGGCGATCTCCGCCGGCGGATCGCGATACCAGCGTGCGATCGCGATCACGCCACCCGGCGTGAGATGGCCGAGATAGTCGACCATCGCCTCCTCGGTGTACAGGTAGTTCTCGGTAAGCGCGTACGCACCCGCGGTGAGCGCGGCGAAGCTGTCGACGACCGTGATGGCCAATACGTCGTAGCGATCGGAGGATCGACGAACGAAGCTGCGCGCCTCGTCCTCGAAGACGTGAACGCGCGGATCGACATAGATGCCGCCGCTGTACTCCGCGTACGGGCCACGCATCAGCGCGACCTCGGTGCGATTCACTTCGACCGCCGTCACCGACGTCGCGCCTTGCTGGAGCGCGTTCAGCACGTCGATGCCGCCGCCTGGTCCGACGATGAGCACCGAGTCATGCGGGGCGAGCGCGTAGGGCGCGGCGAGGATGCTTGAATCGAATACAGCGAGCTCCGCCGCGGTCCCGCGCATGACGATGGGCGTGAACGCACCCATGTCGAGCGTCATCATCAGTGACGGCGCTCGCGGTCCCGCGTAGCGCTCGTCGATCAGGAACGCGTAGTGGCCCGGATCGCCGAGCGCGCCATGTCGGGCGACATCCACGCGCGCCAGTGGATCCCAGCGCGCGAACTCGTGCGGCTGCCCCATCGTGTCCGACTTGAACGGTCCAGGTCGCGGCGGCGCGAGAGCCTCGCCCCAGATCGAGAGCGCGGCGGTGATCACGATGGCGACCACGGCGAGTCCCGCTCGCAGCGGCAGCCGCGCCGACGATGGGGCGAGCACGGCGGCTGCGGCCAGGAGCGACATCCCCGCGACCGCACCGTATACACCCTGTGCGCCGAGCGTCCCGATCGTGAGATACCCGAACACGCCACCCGTAGCGGCGCCGGCGAGATCGGCCGCGTACAGGGTGCCGCTCGCCTCCGGGGCTTCGCGAAGCGCGCGGACGATCACCCAGCTCACGCACGCCACGGGAATGACGCCCAACACGTAGGCGGCGCCGGCGGCGACGAACATGCCCGATGTCAGCGGATCGATCCTGGTCTCGATCGCGAGCGCGGCGAGCACCGCGACCGCCGCGGCGAGGGACAGCTGCGCTGAGGTCGGTCGGCCCGCTCGCACATCCACGACGGCCGCGGCCGTGGCGCCACCCGCCACACCGAGCAGCGCGCCGCTCACCACCAGGAACGTGAGGTGGTAATCCAGCATCGCACTGAACAGGCGTGTCTGCACGAACTGGAAGAGCAGCGCGGCGCACGACAGAAAGAAGATGGCGACGAAGATCGAGATCGCCACATGGTACGTTCGCGGCGTGACGATCGATCGCTTCGTCGAGGACCGGAGGGCGCGGTGGGCCCGGCTTGGGCAGCTCGTGAGCGCCGCGCGTGGACGCGTCGAGCGCCTGAGTGCCGACGACGTCGTCGAGCTCGGCCGGCTGTACCGCGTGACGACCAGCGACCTGGCCATGGCGCGACGCGATTTCGGTCGCGACGTGGCGACCGAGCGGCTGAACGATCTCGTCGCGGCGGCGCACGCTCTCGTGTACAGCGAGGCGCCGACGAGCGGCCGGCGCCTCCGGCGATTCCTCTTCGGCGAGCTCCCTGCGACCGTGCGAGCGAATCTACCCTGGACCGGCGCATCGTTCGCAATCTTCATGCTCTTCGCGGTCGCGATGTACGTGGTCGGTCTCGTCCTGCCGGATGTCGCCGCCAACGCGCTGCCGGAGGAGACGCGCCAGCAGCTCGCACAGCGACAGCTCTGGACCGACATCCCCGAAGGGTTCCGGCCGATCGCGGGTCCGCTGATCATCGTGAACAACGTCCGCGTCGCGGTCGTGCTCTTCGCGGGCGGACTTACCGCGGGCGCGCTCACGCTCTATGGCCTCGCGTCGAACGGCGCGATGCTCGGCACGATCTTCGCGGTCGTGCAGACGTACGGACTCGCGGGTGGACTCCTCGCGTTCATCGTGGGTCACGGCGTGCTCGAGCTGTCCGCGATCTTTCTCTCCGGCGGGGCCGGCCTGCGACTCGCGTGGGCGATCGTCCGGCCGGGCGACCGTTCGCGTCGTGATGCGCTGCGGCTCGGCAGCGCCCAGGCGTCGCGCGTGATGCTGCTCGTGATCCCGGTGCTCGGCATCGCTGGTGTCATCGAGGGATTCCTCTCACCGAGCGGGGCGAGCGAAGCGCTCAAAGCCGGCGTCGGTGTCGTGACCGGGGCGATGCTATGGGGCTACGTTCTGCTCGGGGGTCGTCGAGTCAGAGCGTAAACGTCAGATCGCGATCTGCGTGTCCAGCAGGTAGGCATGCATGAGATGCGAGGAACGCTGCTCACCGGGCGGGAAATCTGTACGCGCGCATCGACGATCCGGTCTGCAACTCGCTCCCGCGCGCCTTCAGCAAGGCGGCGGTCTCCGGTTGATCCGCGAGGAGCCAGTCCGGCACCAAGATAAATCGCGGTCCGCCTGGACGGTCGATCACGTCGCGCATCGCGGCCGTGGTCGGAAACGGTATGCCCGGCGGCACGAGCGGGACATCGGGTACCGTGCGCACGGTCATGACGCCGTGCGTATAGCGATCGAACGTGATCATGACGTACCAGGGAGCGACATAGACGTGCGTAGCGTCACCGCGCTCGCGCTCGACGAGCGCCGCAAGGCCACGCATGTCCGCCAACGGAGATGGCTCGACGGTAAGTCCCCAGGCGGTGCCAAATACGAGCACGAGAGTCGTGAGGATGACGTGGGCCTTGCCGGACACTGATCGGACCGTCGCGGCGAATCGCGATGCGCCTAGCACAAGGACTGGGACGACGCCGATGAAGTACTTCGGGGCTGGTGGGATCCCGAACACGAACGCCGATAGCGCCAACGGAACGATCGTTCCGACGAGTACGGTGACCAGGAGTGGGAGACGCCACGGACCTGATCGCGCCAACCCGATCGCGGTGGCGGCCACGACCATGCCGGCGCCGCCCAGGAGCAGCGCGGGCTCCGCCGTCCTCGACTCTCCCACGGTGAGACCGGTGAGAGCCTGCATCACCGATCCGGGTCCGATCCCTCGCGAGAGACCCGCCGGATAGTTGCGGATGAGCACCGCCACGAAGATCGCGAACGGCGCGTAAAGGGCCGCCGCCGCGATGGCCGAGAGGAGGACGCCGCGCCGCGATCGCCTATCAGCGAGCGACCCGACGAACAGGCCGCTCGCGACGACGGCGCCGGCGTGATGCGTCGCCGCGAGCGCCGCCAGTGGGACCCCGTAGCTGGCCCAGGCCGCCCGCCGACCCAACTCGACGGCACGAGCCAGCAACAGGATCGCGACGGCGACCAGGACGGGCATCCAGGCGTACATCCGGGCATCGCGCTGCTCGAACACTATCATCGGCCATATCGCGGTGAGCAGCGCGGCCCAGCGTGCGGTCGCGCTGTCGAAGAGACGCGCCGCCGCGAGTGCGGTGAGCAGGACCAGCGGGATCACCGCGACAACCGCGGAGAGTCGCACGGCGAGATCGCTGTGACCGAAGATCGATGTCCACAGAGCGAGCCACGCGTACCAGAGGGGCGGATGACCGTCGATCGCCAGAACTCCGAGATAGCGCTGGAGGTCGCGAACCGCCCAGACGCTGTAGGCCTCGTCGTAGGTCAAGCTCGTTCCGGTGAGGTCGACGATGCGAATGAGGAAACCGACAACCGTCGCGAACGCGACGATGCGAAGGGTCGGCCGGTCCATGTGCGGGTCATTCTCGCATCGCACGAACGCTGACGGCGGATGTCGCTCATCGCTCGGCGAGAAGTGTCTCCTGATGCTCCTTGCGGTCATCCTCGTGCCACTCAGCTCGACCGCGATCTACCGGCGTGACGCCGCGGGAGGTTCGCCGATGCCGGGCGCGGCACTCTTCGCCGTGGCGGGATACTCCCCTGGATGTTCTACGCGACGCGGTTCGACGCGCTCTCGTTCGGCGCAGCCACGCCCCTCATCCGGAGCGGTCCCGCCGGACGTGCCGAATGACCGAACACAGCGTGAAGAATCCACGCATCTCGATCGTCGCGCCGATGTACAACGAGGCCGACGGCCTCGACCAGTTCGCGAGCCAACTTTCGTCCGCCTTTGCCGCGATCGCGGAAGCGGGTACACCGAGCGACTCGATCGAGGTGATCGCGGTGGACGACGGCAGCACGGACGGGACCGCGGAGCGCCTGGCGGCGCTCGCGCGCGACGGCGTCCTGCGTGTGGTCACTCATGAGCGGAACCGCGGTCTCGGTGCCGCGCTCTGGACCGGCTTCGAGGCGGCCCGCGCGGATGTGATCGTCACCGTCGACGCCGACTGCACCTATCACCTGTCGGGCGTCGGCGACCTCGTGCGGCTGCTCGACGAGCACACCAGTATCGTCACGGCATCGCCCTACCATCCGCGGGGTCGCGTCGTCGGTGTGCCGGCGTTCCGCCTGTTCCTCAGCCGGTCGCTGTCGCGACTCTATAACGTCGTTCTCGGGAGCGGTCTGTACACCTACACATCGATGTTCCGCGCATACCGACGTGTGGCGCTCGAGGCCGTTCCCGTGCGCGATACCGGGTTCATCGCGGTGACACACCTTCTCGTTTTTCCGATCCTCGCGGGGCATCGCGTTCGCGAGCATCCGGCGGTGCTTGGTGGACGGCGGTTCGGCACCTCGAAGCTGCGCATCGTCCGCGTGATCCGCCAGCATCTCGGGCTCATCGGTCGCATCGTCATGTGGCGCCTGGGACTGCCGCGCACCTGAGCCGTCAGAGCTGAGTCGGCGCGGCCACGGGCGCGGGCGCGCTCGCCTGGGCCGCTCGCTGTATGCGTTGCACGAGCGCAAGCGCACGGATGCCATCGCGCGCGTCGACTTCCGGCGGACGTCCGTCGCGGATGGCACCGGCGAAGTCCGCGAGCTCGACCTGCAGCGGCTCCGCGGAGGGGAGCTGCACCTGCTGCGTCACGCTGGCAAGCTGGAAACGTACGTCGCGGCCGCGTGGCTGCCACTCGGACGACGCGCGTTGATGGATCGTCAGCGTGCGGCGCAGGAGGTCGGCCACGACGTAGCGTCCACGAGCGACGACATCGATGCGGCGGATCTTGTCCTCGGTGATGCGCGAGGCGGTGAGCGCAGCGACGATGCCCGAAGGGAACGAGAGCAGCGCCTCGACGTGATCGAGGTCGCGCGTCTCGACGCACAACCCTGTGGCGAAGACATCCGTCGGCTCCTCGCCCGCGAGCTCGAGCGCGAGATCGACGTCGTGGATCATGAGATCCATCGTCACGTCGGCGTCGGTGATGCGTGGCGCGAAGTAGTTGAGGCGGCGGATGCCGACTGAGAGAGGCCGTTCGCCCCCGAGCACCGTGATCAGCTCACGAAAGGTGGCGTTGTAGCGCTCGATGTGGCCGACCAGGCACGTTCGTCGCGTGCGGCGAGCCGTCTCCGCGATCCGCTCGCCGTCAGCGATGTCCGAAGCGATCGGTTTTTCCACGAGAACGTGTCGTCCGGCCTCGAGCGCCGGGATCGCCACAGCCGCATGCGTGGCAGAGGGTGTCGCGACGACGATCGCGTCCACTTGATCGATCAGCTGCTCGACGCTGTCGTAGGCCTTGACGCCGAATTGCTCGGCAACGGCACGCGCTCGCACCGCACTGACGTCGTGCGCGCCGACGAACTCGAACGTACCCGTCATCTGCGCTACGACGCGACAGTGGAGCTCACCCATCGCTCCAACGCCGACGACGCCGAGGCGGACACGGTCACTCACCCGCGACCCGCCTGCGGATACGGTTCCGCCCGCGGAGAGCGCGTGGCAGCGCTCGATGCTCCGCGGGGACTCCGATCGCGAGCGTCGCGGCCGGCACGTCGCGTGTCACGACAGCTCCGGCCGCCACGAATGCGCCACGGCCGATACGGACGCCGGGGAGGATGACCGCAGCCGCGCCGATCGACACGCCATCTTCGACGATCGGACCGCGCAGCGTCTGCCGGCGCCGAACGGGGAACGGATCGTTCGTGAGGGTCGCGCCCGGTCCGATGAATACGTCATTTCCGATCGTGGTCTGCGACGGGATGAACACGCGGGACTGGATGCTGACCCGATCGCCGATCCGCGTGTGGCCCTCGATGATCGTATCGGTCCCGAGCAGCACGTCATCTCCCAGCGTGGTCCGTTCCCGCAGGAGCACCCGGTGACCGGTGCGCAGGCGCGCACCGGCACGGACGCCCCCGTACACGATCGAACCGCTGCGGATGCGCGCACCCGGACCGAGCGTGACGCGTTGGCGTGGCGCGCCGATCTCGACGGTCGCGTCGACGCGAGAGGCGTCGCCGAGCACGACACGACCGGACACGATAGCGGTGGGATGCACGAGCGCGGCCTGCTTCATGCGTCGAGCACCGCATCGGCGATCCGCGACGCCGCTTGACCATCGCCGTACAGCGCAGCGCGCGTGGACGGGGGAACGAAGTCTCGCGCGAGCGCCACGATCCGTTCGGGGTCCGCTCCCGCCAGGCGGTTCCAACCGGCGGTCACCGTCTCGGTCCACTCCGTCGAGTCGCGCAGCGTGACGCACGGCGTGCGGAGCACATAGGCCTCTTTCTGCAACCCACCCGAATCCGTGAGGAGGACGCGCGCCAGGCGCAGCAGTGCCAACATCGTGCGGTATGCGAGCGGCTCGCTCACGCGCACGCTCGGCGGCGCGACTATGCCATCGCGAGACATCGCGGCAGCCGTGCGTGGGTGGAGAGCCAGAACGACCGGCACGTCGAGCCCGCCGAGGCCGGCGAGTATGCCGCGCAGGCGAGTGGGGTCGTCAGTGTTCGCGGCGCGGTGCAGGGTCGCGAGCGCGAACGCGTCACGCGCGAGGCTGAGGTCCGCGGCGATCGCCTCGGCGTCGCGCTCGCTCGGCGCGTTGGCGTGTACCGCGTCGACCGTGACGTCACCGGTGACTCGCACACCGGTCACGATCCCCTCCGCCGCAAGATTGGCCACGCCCTGATCGCTAGAGCAGCAGAGGACCTTCGCGAGGCGGTCGATGACGAGTCTGTTGAGCTCCTCGGGCATCGTCTGGTCGAAGGAGCGGGCGCCCGCCTCCGTATGCACGATCGGGACGAGGGTCTTCGCCGCGGCCAGCGCCGCACCGAGCGTGCTGTTCGTGTCGCCGCGGACCAACACGATGTCCGGCCGCTCCGCCACGATCGCGCTCTCGACACCGAGGAGCGTACGAGCGGTCTGCTCCGCGTGCGATCCCGAACCCACGTCCAACCAGCGGTCAACGCCGACGCCGAGCTCGTCGATGAGGTCACCGGACAAAGCCGGGGAGTAGTGCTGACCGGTGTGCAACACGACCTCGCGACAACGCCCCGCGAGGGCGCGGCTGACCGGTGCGGCCTGGATCAGCTCCGGGCGCGTGCCGACAACCGACAAGATCGTGCGCAACTCCGATGATTATCGCCCGCGACGAGCTCCGTGAAGATCCAGCTGACGTAGTTCTCGGCATCGCTCATGACCTCGAGGTCCGCCGCCGCGAACGATGGCTCGACGGGACGTTGGCCACGTCCCGCATGCTAAAGGCCGATCGATTCGCACCACATCCCTCGTCGGCGCGAGGCTCCGTCATCATGCACCGATGCGGATCGTCATCACTGGCGGAGCCGGGTACATCGGTTCGCAGCTCACCGGCGCTCTTCTCACGGATGGGCACGAGGTCACGGTGCTCGATGCGCTGCTGTTCGGAGGCGACTCCATCCTCCCCTACCTCTCGCATCCGCGGTTCACGTTCCGGAAACTCGATGTCACGACGGACGACCTATCCGGGCAGTTTCGCGAGGTCCAGGTCGTCTACCACCTGGCGGCGCTCGTTGGATTCCCAGCCTGTCAGGCGGCCGGCAAGGAAACGTCCTATCGCTTCAACTACACGGCCACACGTCGTGTCTTCGATGCCGCCGAGAAGGCGAGCGTCGAGCGCTTCATCTTTGCGTCGACGCACAGCAACTACGGGATCGCGCAAGATTCCCTACTCGTGACCGAAGAGTCGAAGCTCCATCCGCAATCCCTGTACGCCCCTACGAAGATCGCCTCCGAGAAGTTCCTCCTCGAGAAGCGCGCGTCACCCACGGCGCCGGTGATCCCACGTTTCACGACGCTCTTCGGGCTCTCGCCGCGGACGCGCTTTGATCTGATGGTCGATCAGTTCGTCCTCGAGGCGATCACGCTGCGCAAGCTCGTGCTCTTCCAAGGCAACTATCGACGGAGCTTTGTTCACGTCCGGGACATCGTTCGGGCGCTCACAATGTTCGCGACCGCCCCGCTCGATACTGTCCGCGGCCAGATCTTCAACGTGGGTTCCGACGCCGGGAACTACTCGAAGGCGGAGATCATCGAGCTCCTGCGCAAGCACGTGACCGGAGTGGAGCTCGAGGAACGCGATCTCAGCTTCGGAAGTGATATGCGAGACGTGGCGGTGTCGTGTCAGAAAATCTCGGAGCGACTCGGCTTCCGCGCGCGTATCACGGTGGAGGACGGGATCAAGGAGGTCCGCGACGCGATCCTCAGCGGTCTGCTGAAGGACCCTCAGTCGCCGCGGTATCGCAGCCACGATCTCGTGATCCGCTAGCGACTACGTCTTCACCTTCACAAGGATGTATGCCCACCAACGTCGCGGCAAGATGGTGCCGATGGCGCGCTCTAAGCCGAGCATGAGCGAACGTGCGACGCGATGCTCGCCGAGACGCGGAAGTCCGAACTTTTGGTGGAGCACCAGCCGGTAGATCGGCATCGGCTGGCGTACCTCGACTTTCGGCCCAGCGAAGTGCTCTGCGACGAGGGTGCCAAGCCGATCGGACGAGTTCCGGAGCAGGCCACGTTCGTGGGGTCGGATAGCCGCCAGAAGGATCATGAGCGGGTTGCGCCCGTTCGGTTCGAGGATCCAGAGCTCGCCGCCGGGCTTGCAGATCCGGCGCAGCTCCGCGATGGCGGGGCCACGGTCCTCGAGATGGTGGAGGAGATCGCGGCAGAGCACGGCGTCGAACGACCCATCCTTGAATGGCAGCGCGAGCGCATCGCCGCACACGAAACGAGCCGTCGCGACCTGACGCTGTCCGAAGGCGACCTTCCGCTCGAAGAGGTCCACTCCTACGACGAGCCTCGCGCCGCTGCAGGCGTCCGCCGCCAGATTCGCCAGGTTCCCGCCCTCGCCGCACCCGACCTCGAGGACCGCGCCGCGCGGCGGGAAAGGGAAACCGGCAAGAAGCTCGCGCTCCGTCGCGGCGATCAGAGGATTAGTCGTCTGCCAGTGGAAATGCTCGACGTCCGCATGCTCGAAGAACGAGCGCTGCAGATCTCGGAACCGCTCGCCGTCAACGCGCACCTAGCCGAACTTCAGCTTCCTGATCGCGATCCATGACATCTGCAGCAAGAGCACGCCGTGGCGGAAACGGCTGATCTTGGTCGTCCCATAGGTGCGCTCGCGATATCGCACCGGAAGCTCGGTGATCTTCATGTTGAGCTTGGCGGCGCCGAAGAGCAGATCGAAGTCACCGAACGGATCGAAGTCGCCGAAGAACGCGCGGTTCGCGCGGATCCGCTCGTAGTCGGTGCGGCGAAGCACCTTCGTGCCGCAGAGCGTGTCCGAGATCCGCTCCTCGAGCGTCCACGAGAACAGCATGCCGAAGACCTTGTTGCCGAGCAGATTCAGAAAACGCATGGCCTCATGCTCCATCGGGTAGACCAGGCGGCTGCCGTTGATGAGGTCACCCTTCCCTTCGACGAGCGCGCGGTAGAACTTCGGCAGATCCTCCGGGGCGACGGTCAGATCCGCATCGAGGATCATGAGGACGTCCCCTGACGCGGCGTCGAACCCCACCCTGACCGCGTGACCCTTTCCCTTCGGCACGTCCTCCGCGATCAGCTTGATGTCCTTCTGGCCTCGATAACGCTCGATCTCCTCAGCGATGCGCTCGAGTGTGCCATCACTGCTCGCGCCATCCACGAAGATGATCTCGGTGTGCGGGCCCATCCTTGGGATACGTTCGACGGCTGCCGCGATGTTCCCTGACTCGTTGCGGCAGGGAATGATGACCGAAGTCGTCGGGAGACCACTGGCCATCGGAGCCGCGGGAGCGGCACGCGGTCGGGCGACGACGTATTCGATAACGTCGAGACGACGGATGAGCGGCAGCTGCGCAACGACGCGATTGATCAGATGAGAGAAGAGCGGCACGTACTTCGGGAAGAGAAGGCGATGTCCCCTCTTCATGACGTCGAAATCGGCGAGGAACAGGAAGTTCTCGATGTCATCGAGAGGCAGCCAGTTCTGCAGACCGACCGGTGTCTTCTGTCCGAGGCGCTCGGCAAGCGCGAGGACCGGCTCCCACAGGTAGTTGTAGTACGTGATGACGACGCGAGTGTCCGCTCGCGCCAGCGACCGCAACGACCTCAGCGTCTCGACGATGTCCTCGAGATGCCCGAGCAGGTCCGAGAGCACGATGTAATCGAACGTGCCATCGAGCTCGACGGCCTCGGCATCGCCGACGATCCAGGTGAGCTGAGGGTGGCGCCGCCTGGCAACCTCGACCATGCCGGGGCTCAAGTCGATCCCGACGCCTCTGGAGGGTCGAAGCGATGCGAGCAGATCACCCGTTCCCGATCCGAGCTCGAGGACGGCCGAGCCTGGCGGGATCATGAACGCGCAGAGGCGCTGGAGCTCGTTCCGGTAGTAGCGGCTTGTTGTCTGCCAGCGCTCTATGTCGGCGGAGATGGAATCGAAGTGAGCGCGGACGGCCAGCTTGTGGGGTGTGAGCGCCGGCACGGCTAGCTCGTGGGTGCGCGGAATGCCGCGCGCCGATGCCAGCGCCGATCCACGCGATGTGTCGGAATCAAGTTTGTGCGCGGCTGATAGTAGGGACGGGGAAGAGAGTCCGCGCGAATGATCCCCAATCGATCCCGCTCTGATCGCTTTCCGCCGTCCGCCCGCACGACCCACGCGTTCTCCAACGAGGATCCCCCGTTATCGTTCATCGATCCCACGCAATTCGGCGGGAAGGTTTGATCACGGAGAAGGCCCTCGATGACACAGCCTCGACGTTACGAAGCAGCTAGCGACAGCCTAGGCATCGATCCGGTCCTCGTGACCGGCGGAGCGGGCTTCCTCGGGCGGCGCGTCGTGCAGAGGCTCCTCGCGTCCGGGCATCGTCGGGTCTTCGTTGCGCGAAGCCGAGACTTCGACCTCCGACGGCAGCCCGACGTGAGACGCTTGCTGGATATTTCGCGTCCCCGGACGGTCATCCATCTAGCCGCTGTGGTCGGTGGGATCGGCGCCAACCGCGCTCACCCGGGACAGTTCTTCTTCGAGAACCTGATCATGGGAACGACCCTGATGGAGGAGGCGCGGCTCCGGGCGGTCAAGAAATTCGTGGCGATCGGTACGGTCTGCGCCTATCCGAAGCACACGGCAGTTCCTTTCCGAGAGGACAGCCTGTGGGATGGGTACCCGGAAGAAACGAATGCTGCGTACGGTCTCGCGAAGAAGATGCTTCTCGTCCAGGGTCAGGCATATCGGTCCGAGTACGGCTTCAACTCCATCTTCCTGCTACCGACGAACCTATACGGGCCGGGGGATAACTTCGACCCTAAGTCGAGCCACGTCATCCCCGCGCTCATCCGCAAGTGCGTCGAGGCGGTAGAGACGGGGGCCCCGTTCATCGAGGTCTGGGGCGACGGGAGCGCGTCGCGTGAGTTTCTCTACGTGGACGATGCTGCTGAAGCGATCGTCCTGGCCACCGAGGGTTTCGAGGGTCCCGAGCCGGTGAATCTGGGCGCGGGCGATGAGGTCACGATCAAGGCGCTCGTAACGCTCATCGCCCGGCAGTGCGGTTTCAAGGGCGAAGTGCGGTGGGATACGTCCAAGCCGAACGGTCAGCCTCGGCGCTGCTTGGATACGTCACGTGCCGCAGAGCTGTTCGGCTTCACGGCACACACCTCTTTCGACGAAGGACTCCTCAAGACGATCGATTGGTATCGCGCCAGGACGCTGGCGCATCACCGTGACGACATCCCAGGGGGTTGGGTCGCAGGCGAGACGATCACGCTGCTGCGAGACGACACGCAAGGCGTGAAGAGTCTGGTCTGACTGAGTCTCACGACCTCGAGGCCGTCGTGCGACTGACAGCCGCCACGCGCCGCTGGGAGCCCGGGCGCTGCGTGATCACCGAGTGCAGCTCCTTCACGCGGGGATTTGAGTGTGTGAAGGATGAGCCGGGTGCTGATCAGAAGCCCTCCGAGCAGGATGAGTGTGAAGGCGAGCACGTCGGCGAGTACCGGTCGCGCGAGATCGAGACGTCGGGAGTCCGAGCGCAAGCGCCAGTGCGAAAGAGACCCGCCGCGTCACAAGCGCCGCGACGTGAGATCCTGACCCGAACGAGCGGGAGCGGGGACACGATCTCCCTGCGAGATCCGCAACGAGCGCGGCGTGACCGCGCGCGTGAGGAGCGCGATGCACGCCGTGCCGACGACCGCTCCGATCGGCACGATCGCCGTGGCAGATTGCGATCCCCAGTGCGCGACGAGCCCGACGGAGAGCCACCACGACGGCACGACGACTGCGATGCCCACGATCGACAGGGCGATCGGGCGGCGCTCCAAGAAGCCGAAGGCGACGAACACGAGCGGCGCTAGAAGCACTCCGTCGTAGGCGTTGGCGTACGGCGCGACCACGAGCGACAGCGCCATCGCGAGAGCCATGCGGACCTCCGTGCGACGCTCGGCCGGCGTCGCGCGATCGATCACGACCGCGGAAACGAACGACAGCACGATGAGCAGGATGGCGAGGGCGAACGGCTGGGACGGCGCGAGCTGACGGCCGAGCTCCCACGTTGTCGCGAGCCCGCTCGGTGACTTCACGCCCAGTCGTGCGACTAGGCGAGGAAGGTCGAGCGGTACGAGTGCGAGAGAGACCGCGGCCATGACGGCGAGCGCGGTGGTCGTTGCAACGATGGTGCCCCAGGCGCGCGCGCGGACGAGCGTCCATGCCGCCATGGGCACCACGAGGAGGATCACGTGCGGCTTGAAGACAGCCAGGAGCGCGCCGGTGACGACGAGGAGCGGACGCGCACGACCCAGCCCGATCGTCAGCAGCACCGCGCCGAGCACGACGAGCACGTCGAAGTGACCCGTTCGCAGGGCGACAACGAGCGGATTGGACAGCGCGACGGCTGTGAGGGCGACGGCAAGCGCCGGACCGCCGCGCAGGCCCACGGACCATGCCCCGGCGACCAGGGCCGCTAGACCGGCGATGACGAGCACGGCGTGCCACGCCAGCACACCGGTGGTCAGCGGCAGGGCGCCGAAGGGCACCATCGCGAGCGCGGTCCACGGCGGATGCGCCCAAAAGATCTCCAGCTGCGAGTCACTGACCCCGTAGAGCACGTTGACGACGGCGCCCTCGGGCATCGGACCGTACGTTCCCATCAGCTGCCAGGAGGAAAGCTCGTAGGGTGAGGCGCCGATGAGCACGAGATGCCCGGCGAACCAGAACGAGAAGTAGTCGCCCAGCTGCACCTTGTCCGGGACGATCGGCCAAGCGAACCAGCTCGCGAGCACGAGGCCGATGAACGGCAGGCAGCGCTTCAGGACCTTCCGCAGCGTCTCGCGACCAGCGTCTGTCCTCACTCGACCGACAACCTAGCGCGGCTCACGCGCTCGCCAGCACGACGCGAGGCTCGAACGCGTATCAAGACGTCCTGGCCGATCACAGGAAGCGCGACTTCAGCTCGAGGTAGCGCTGGATCGTCGCGACCGTGAGACGCTCGGCGGGCACGTCGATCGTGTGGACGCCGCGCCGGCGCAGGATCGCGAGCGCCCGCGCCCGCGCGTCCTGCACGTCCTCCGCGACGACGCGCTCGTACAGCTCGGTCGTCGAGGACGGCACCTTCGAGGCGACCTCCGCGAGCTGCGGGTCCGCAAGCAGGCAGCACAGTACGAGGTTGTTCCCCGCGAGACGGGTGACGGCGGCAACGAGGGCGCGCGAGGCCTCGTCGTCGACGAGATCGGTGAACAGCACCACGAGCGCGCGGCGCGCGGTGCGCGCGCGCAGGAACTCGAACGCGGCGCGATAGTCCGGCTCGGTCGTGGTGACCTCGAGGCGGCGCAGCTCCTCGGTGAGCCGCAGGAACTGCTTGCGCCCGCGGCGCGGGAGCGCGTACGAGCGGACCGTGTCGGCGAACCCGAGGAGGCCGACCTCGTCACCCTTCGCCGTCGCGACGTAGCTGAGCATGAGCGCGGTGTTCACGGCGTGATCGAGCTTGGTGAGGCCGCCGAGCGTGCTCGACATCATGCGGCCGGCATCGAGCAGGATGAGGATGCGCTGCTGGCGCTCGGTCTCGTACTCGACCGTGATCGGCCTTCCGCGGCGCGCTGTCGCGGTCCACGAGATCGAGCGCGGATCGTCGTCGGGCAGGTACTCGCGCAGCCGCTCGAAGACCGTGCCCGCTCCGGGGATGCGCGCGCGGCGCTGACCCGCGTCGTATGCGAGGCCGCGGCGCAGCGTGACCTCGTACCGGCGGATCTCGTGCAGGTCCGGATAGACGTTCGCCGGTGCGGTCGCGGCCACGCGACCTTGACGCTCGATGAGGTCGAGCGGACCGCGCAACCGCAGGTGGATGTCGCCGAACGAGAACGTGCCGCGGTGATGCGGGCGCGCGGCGTACGCGATCTCGCCCGCCTCGCGAGGTGCTACGGAGAGCGCCGAGCGCCGTTGATCGACGTCGAACGACGCGGGCACCGAATCGGCGAGCAGGAGCCGCAGCGGACGCGCGAATGGGTTGGTGACGCGCAGCGTGATGCGGTTCGGAACGCCGATCGACAGCTGCGGATCGGCCACGCGCTCGACGGGAATGCGAGCGGGTGCGGGCGTGGCGCGATGGTCGACGATCGCGAGCGCCATGGCGGCCGCGATGACCAGGACGCCGAGCCACACGAACGCGTCGGAGATCCCGCCGAGCGCGAGCGGGACGGCGGCGGCGAGCACGAGCGCGAGCAGCCGCGGGCGCGGCAGGGGCAGGCGGCTCAGCGTGGGACGTCGAGGCGCGCGAGCACGCGCCGGCAGACCGCGTCGGCGTCGAGGCCTTCGATCTCGGCCTCGGCGCGCAGCACGAGCCGATGCCGCAGCGTCGGGATGACGAGTGACTTCACGTCGTCCGGCGTCACGAAGTCGCGGCCCGCCGTCGCGGCGGCGGTCTTTGCCGCGCGGAGCAGATGCACGCCGGCGCGCGGGCTCGCACCGAGCAGCAGGTCTGTCGACCTGCGCGATTCCTCGACGATGCGCACGACGTACTGCAGCACGGAATCCTCGACCGTCACGGCCTCGACTTCGGCCGCGCACTCGTCGAGCAGGCTCTTCGCGAAAGGCTCGAGCTTGTCGACCTCGGCGAGGGGCTGGCCCTTGTCGTGCGCGCGGAGGATCGCCTGCTCCTCGGTCGGATCGGGATAGCGCATGATCGCCTTGAACAGGAACCGGTCGAGCTCGGCCTCCGGCAGCGGGTAGGTTCCCTCGTACTCGACCGGGTTCTGCGTCGCGATGACGAGGAATGGGCGCGGCAGCTTCCGCGAGTCGCCCTCGAGCGTGACCTGCTTCTCCTCCATCGCTTCGAGAAGCGCGGCCTGCGCCTTCGCGGGCGCACGGTTCACCTCGTCGGCGAGGACGACGTTGGCGAAGATCGGGCCCTCCTTGATGCGGAAGTTGCTCGTCGTGATCTCGTAGACGGAGGTGCCGACGATGTCGCTCGGCATGAGGTCGGGCGTGAACTGGATGCGCTTGAACGTGCCACCGATGAGATGCGCGATCGTGCGAGCGAGGAGCGTCTTCGCCGTCCCCGGCACGCCTTCGATGAGCAGATGTCCGCCGAGGACCAGCGCGACGAACGCGAGGCGGACGGTCTCGTCCTGCCCAACGACGATGCGGTGCACGTCGCGGTGGAAGCGCTCGGCGACCTCGCGCGCGCGTCCGCTCACCGCGTGGCGACTTTTCGCGCGAGCACGGTCGAGAACCGCTTCACGGTCCCGCCCGGAGCGGAAAAGTCGTCGCGTCGCGAGAGGACGATCGCCCAGTCTCCGAATACCTTGTCGAGCTCATCCGGTGCGAACAGGCAGTACCTGTCGCCGTCGAACATCTGCATGTACGTCGTGCCCTCGATGAGAACGTTGACGGCAGCGCAGCCGCCGTGCCGGACGGCACGGCGGATCGCAGCGAGCCGCGCGAGCGCATCCGGGCACGGAAAGAACATCAGGAGACCGATGGAGGCGATCGTGTCGAAGCTACCCGGGATCTCGAAGCGCTCGATGTCGGCTTGGATGGGCGTGAGGCGGATCCGCTCGTCACGAGCAACGCGCGCGAGGTGCTCGACGGCGGCGGGGCTCGCATCGACGGCAAGGACGTCGCACCCGCGACGGGCCGCGGCGATGCTCAGGTTGCCGAGGCCGCACCCGAGGTCGAGGACGCGGCCCGAAAGGTGGGGCAGCACTGCCTCTTCGAAGGGATTCAGTGCGAACTCTCGCGCCTCGACTTGATTCCTGAACTGCGCGTCGAAGAAGTCCACCGTGCGGTTGGTGGTCATCCGTCCAGCCTCCTGCGCACTGCTTGGGACGTCTGCGGCGGCGCTGGCCCACGCATCTCAAGCTGAGTAAGCGCACGAACAGTCGTCAGCCGACGCCAGTCTGATGGGCTCGTGGAGCGACTACGAATGTACGCCCAGCAGCACCGACGGGTCCATGCGCCGGTACGCTGGCGCGCCTGGGCCAGGATCGTGCCGCACGTCCGAGGCGTCCGGCCGTACGCGGGAGCGGGCCCCCCGCAGACGGGAAACGACGACGACGACCCCGTGCACGGGTCCCCAAGCGCTGTTCCAGACGGACCGAGCAGCGGTGAGCCGGTCGTAAGCGGCTGTTGACGCATGCCCATGACGGGCACCACGGCATCGGCGTGTACCGCCGAACGCGGTGCGTCGTTAGACCAGCGTTGCCTCACACGCGAAGGAGCGAGTCAGGATGGCGATCGCCTGCCCAGTCGACCTCGACACTCGGAAGCTGCGCGAGGAGATTCAATCGATTTACGGACGCGTCGCGAGCGATCCGTCCGGCGACTTCCACTTTCATCGGGGCGCGCAGTATGCCGCGGAGATGCTCCGCTACGATGCGGACGCACTCGCCGCCTTGCCGAGTCAGGCGACGAGTTCGTTTGCAGGCGTGGCGAATCCTCACCGGATGGGGCCGTTCGGCGAGGGCGCCGTGCTGGTGGACATCGGGTGCGGCGCCGGGATGGACCTCCTGCTCGCGGCGAGAAATGTCGGCCCGCGCGGCCGGGCGATCGGCGTGGACATGACGGAGGCGATGGCCGAGAAAGCTCGCGGTGGCGATGGCGCTCGGTGCCGGCTCCCTTGCGGTCATCTCGGTGCTGATGATGAACTCAGCTGGCGCCTGTCTCGACTCGGCCTTCTCCGCCGTTGCACGGCAACCGTGCTCGGTTCGGCGGCGGTGGTCCTG
>Ga0137375_10002171_pt1 | contig 23096 bp, 22 predicted proteins | sample SagtaG_24_FD_104936 | JGI IMG/M metagenome (GOLD analysis project Ga0137375, IMG submission 104936) | Vadose zone soil microbial communities from Sagehorn Ranch, Mendocino, California, USA - Sage1_R_113_16 metaG | ecosystem: Environmental > Terrestrial > Soil > Vadose zone | place: USA... | reverse complement strand
TCGCCGAGCGCTGACCGGCAGACCTAATCGGGGCCCCGTCTGATGGAGCTTCGCCATCTCCGGTACTTCGTCGCCGTCGCAGAAGAGATGCACTTCGGCCGGGCGGCACAGCGTCTGCACATCGTCCAGCCGGCGCTGAGCAAGCAGATCAGCGCCCTCGAGCGGGAGCTCGGCGTGCTCCTGTTCTCACGGACGAAGCGCAGCGTCGCCTTTACGCCTGCCGGCGAGGCCTTTTACCAGGAGGCGCGTGATGTCCTCGCGCGGGTCGACCGGGCGAGCGAGCTGACGAGGCTCACCGCGGCGGGCGCATTGGGAACGCTCGACATCGGCTTCGCCAGTCCCGTCATGTGGTCCGTGCTTCAGCCGATCCTCCGCAAACAGCGGGAGGCGTTCCCCGGCGTCCGCCTCCACCTCCACGAGCTTCACAGCGCCCCGCAGATGCGCATGCTGCGAGAGGGCAAGCTGAACGCCGGCTTCGTGCGGGCGCGAGGCGACGACGAGCTGCTCGAGTTCAGGCCTGTATGCCGTGAGGGGATCGTCGTCGTGCTACCCGAACAGCATCGGCTGGCTCGGGAGGAACGGGTCGACCTCGCGGAGCTGGCCGATGAGCGATTCATCCTCGTCTCCCGGAACACTGCCCCCGGCTTCTTCGCCGACTGCGTGGATCTCTGTCAGAGCTACGGCTTCAGCCCTGTCGTCGTCGAGGAAGGCAACACCCCGGCGGCGCTCTACGGGATGGTGGCGGCCGGACTAGGGGTGTCTCTCGGTCCCGAATCGGCGAGCGTCGTGCCGTGGCGCGGCGTGACGTTCAAACCCGTCACGAACGCGTCTTCCGTCGAGTTCGCCGTCGCGTATCGCCGCGACGACAAGTCCAAGGCGCTCGCGTCGTTCCTTGCCACAGTCGACGACGTCGTCGCCGGGCTCGACAACGCTCCTTAGCGCCGACGGCGGAGCAGCCGAAATGCCGGCGGAAGCTTGCGCCTGCCACTGACCTTCGCAGCGGTTCCGTAGAGGCGCTCGAGGAGCACGGCCAGTCCGCGCGGCTCGATCAGCAGGAACAGCACGAGCAGCATGCCGTACGAGAAGACGGTGAACTGCGCCGTTGAGAGGCCCCACCCGCCGCCGGCGATGGCGGTGTTCTCCTTGACGAAGGGGAAGCTGCCGCCGAAGCGATTGAGCAACTCGGGGAGCCCGCCTACGACGAGCGCACCGATCACCGGGCCGTAGGTGGAGGCTAGTCCACCGACGATGAGGATGGAGAGGTATTGGAGGCTGAGCTCGAGGCTGAACTGGTCCGGGATGACGTACTGGATGTTGGCCGCCAGCAGACCGCCGGCAACCGCAGCGATCGCGCTCGACACGATGAAGGCGCCGGCCTTGACGCGAAACAGGCTGATCCCGACCACCTCGGCTGCGAGGTCGTTGTCGCGCGTCGCCTGCATCGCCCGGCCGGCGCGGCTGCGGCTGATGTTCTTGACGACCAGGAGCGCTAGTGCGACGAGCAGCCAGGCCAGCACGCAAAAGCTCTGCTCGCGCGTGAACGTGTGCCCGCCGAGGCTGAGCTGGCGAAAGTCGAGCGGGCCGAGGGAGAGTGGCAGTGCAGCGCCGACTCCGCCTGGCCCGCCCGTGAGCGAGTTCCAGTTGTCGAACAGGTAGATGCCGAAGAAGACGAGACCGATGGTGACGACGACGAAGTAGACGCCGCGGATCCGCAGGGCCACCGGCGCCAGGAGCGCACCGGCGGCCGCTCCCGATGCTGCCACCGCCAACAGCCAGACGAGGAGCGTCTGGCCGTGCTTGCCGCCGAAGAAGACAGCGGAATACGCGCCGACAGCGACGAAGAACGAATGACCAATGGAGAGCTCGCCGGCGTACCCCGTGAGCAGGTTCAATCCGATCGCGGCGACGGCAGAGATGCCAGCGAACGTCAGGACCGAGATCCAGAAGCCGCTCGACAGAACCAACGGCAGAGCGATGGCAGCGACGAAAAGGACCGCCACACCCGCGCGCTGAGGCCAGTTGCGGGTCAGGCGCAGCTCGGCCGCTACCGCAGGTGCTGCGATGCTCGTCGAGGCGCTCACGCTCTCCTCACCTGCTTCTTGCCGAGCAGGCCCTGCGGGCGGATGAGCAGGACGACGAAGAGGACGATGTACGGCATGACGGTCGAGAAGCCGCCGCCGAACGATTCGGGTGCGTAGCCCGCGGCGAAAAGCTGAGCGACTCCGACGACGAGGCCGCCGATCACCGCCCCCGCCGGAGAGGTGAGGCCCCCGAAGATGACCGGCGCCAGTGCGGCGAAGGCGGCTTGATCGATGCCGACTGTGACCCCGCCCGCGGCGGCAGTGCCCATCGCGACGCCGGCGAGGGCGCCGAGGATGCCGGCGATCGCCCAGGAAACGCCCATCACCACGTTCGGGCTGATCCCCTGGGCGTAGGCGGCTTCGCGATCCGACGCCACTGCACGCATCGCAATGCCGACGCGGGAGTACTTAAAAAGCACGAAGAAGGCGGCGAGGATCACCACGGTCGAGCCGACCACCCAGATGTCGCGGTGCGAGACTGCGATCGATCCGAGATGGACGTTCTTGAGCCCCCACGGATCGTCCATGTTCAGCGGCGTGTAGCCCCACGTCGCGGCGACGAGGGATTGCGTCGCGAGCAGGAGACCGATCGTGACGAGAACCACCGCGAACTCGGCTGCGCTTCCGCGTAACCGCCTGATGACGACGAACTCCAGCGCAACCCCGAGAAGCGCAATTCCAGCGACGACCGCGAGGACGGCAAGGACGAAGCTCACGCCCCACTTGGCGTGCAATTGATACGTCAGGTAGGCGCCGAGCAAGAGGAAGCCGCCCTGGTAAAGGCTGAGGATGCCGTTCGCTTTGAGGATGATCACGAACCCGAGTGCGATCAGGGCGTAGAGACATCCCAGCGCGAGCCCCGAAGCCGTGAGTTGGCCCAGAGTCGTCAAGCTGAACGCGAGGATCACGACAGCGCCTCGTGCAGCGAGCGCTCGACCACCGAGTCTGTGTCGTCGGCGACGCCGAGGTACGCCTCGATCACCCGTGGGTTCCTCTTTATCTCGTCGGGCGCGCCGTATCCGATCACCTTCCCGAAGTCGAGCACCAGCACGTTCTGAGCGATGCTCATCACTACCGGCATGTCGTGCTCGACGAGCATGATCGTGAGCGACATCGACTCCCACAGGCGGAGCACGAGCTCGGAGATCGCCCGCGACTCGTCGCTGTTCATCCCGGCCACGGGCTCGTCGAGCAGCAGCAAGCTCGGCTCGGCGGCCAAGGCGCGCGCGAGCTCGACGCGCTTCTTGATTCCGAACGGAAGGCTTCTGACCGGCTCGTCCTTGTACTGCCGCAGGTCGAGGAGGTGGAGAAGCTCATGGCAATGCAGTCGCGCCGCCCTGTCCTCGCGCTTGGCGCGGCCGATCCACAGGGCGCCAGCGGCGACACCGCCGCGCATGAGGACGTGCCGCCCGATGAGCACGTTGTCGAGGACGCTGAGTGGCTCGAACAAACCGACGTTCTGGAACGTCCGCGCGATGCCGAGGTGGGCGATCTCCGCGGGCCGCCGCCCGATCAGCGGCCTACCATCGAAGGTGATCCGCCCATCGGCCGGGTAGACGCCGGTTAGTGCGTTGAACAGGGAGCTCTTACCGGCCCCGTTCGGCCCGATGATGGCCAGGAGCTCCCCGCGCTGGCAGATGAACGAGACGTCGGAGAGGGCACGGATGCCGCCGAACTGGACGCCTAGCTTCTCGATCTCGAGGAACGGTGCCACAGTCATGTCGCCAGACTGACCTGTTCCGAGGCCGAACCGCCGAGGTAGAGCGCGGCGATCGAGGTGTCCTGTCGCAGCTGCTCGGACGGCCCGGAGAGCGCGACCCGTCCCTGCTCCAGCACATAGGCGTAGTCGGAAATCGAGAGCGCCATCGCCGTGTTCTGCTCGACGAGGAGGATGCTCGTGCCTCCAGCGTTGATCTCTCGGAGCGTCTCGCGGACGCGCTGGACGATCAGAGGAGCCAGCCCTAGCGAGGGCTCATCAAGCAGGAGAAGCTTCGGATCCTGCATTAGCGCGCGACCAATCGCGAGCATCTGCTGCTCCCCGCCCGAGAGATAACCGGCAACACGCGTGCGCATGTCCTCGAGCACCGGGAAGAGGGCGAGCACCCGCTCGTAGCTCTCCTTCCGCCGCCGCTTGTCACGAACGGCGAACGCGCCCGCCTGGAGGTTCTCGTCGACCGTGAGGTCGGCGAAGATCCGTCGCCCTTCCATCACCTGGCTGATCCCGAGCGCGACGCGGGTGGAAGGCGCCGCGCCCTCGATCCCGCGCCCGTCGAAGCGGACGCTCCCGCCGTTGAGCTTTCCTCCGTTCATCCCGAGCAGCCCCGTGACGGTGCGGATAACGGTCGTCTTGCCTGCGCCGTTTGCCCCGAGCAGCGCGACGATCGACCCTCGTCCGACCTGCAGGGTGACGTGTTGGAGTGCGTGAATCGCTCCGTTCCGGTAGGTCGCGACGACGTCGGTCAGGCGCAGAAGCTCTTCCCCGTCGGCTGGATCGCGGGATCCGGTTGCAGCGTCGCGAGAGGTCGGCACCGTCTCCTCCACCGCAGGCGAAGATAACTCAGCGGAACGCGGCGGATTGTGTCCTTCCAGCTATCAGAAGCCCATCGGGAAAGACTTGGACTTTGCCGCGTCTTCGTCCTCAGACTACGCCGATGGTGGTGGTTCCGCGGGACGAGCGGACGTGATGCCGCGGACTCTCATAAGGAGGGTGTGAATGTTGAGGACACGCGTGGCCGCGGCTCTCGTCGCGGTCGTGGCGCTGGCCGGGGTCGGCGCGGCCGCCTACGCTGCGCCCGCTCACAACGACGTGACGAAGCTGAAGGGCGGTCCGGGCATCGACACAAAGCGCAAGATCATCCACGTGTCGGCGCTGCTCCCGCTGACGGGACCGCAGGCAGGGCCGGAGATCCTCTACGGGCTCGACGCCTATTTCAAGTACGCCAACGCGAACGGCGGCGTCGGCGGCTACAAGATCCGGTACGACGCGCAGGACACGCAGTTCAACCCGACGGTGGCGATCCAGGCGTACCAGAAGGTCAGGGATGGGTCAGCGATGTTCGCCATCATCCTCGGCACGCCCACGGTGACGGCTATCCAGCCGCAGCTGAAGGCCGATGGAGTCGTCGCCGCGCCGATCTCGAACGACGCGCGCTGGATCCGCGACCCGAACATGGCCCCCGTGCAGGGAACCTTCCAGTCCGCTACGGCCGCCCTCATCGATTACGCGGTGAAGAACAGAGGCGCGGCGAACAAGACCCTCTGCGAGATGAAGCAGAACGACCCTCTGGGTGCCGCGTTCGCAGGGGGAACGAGCTTCGCGGTTCGCCACCTGAACCTCAAGATCAAGAAGACGGTGACCTTCAACATCACCGATCCGACCATGACCGGCCAAGTCTCGGATCTCAAGGACGCCGGCTGCGACGTCATCGTCTACGAAGGCGCGACGGGCGCCAGCATCCTGGCGGCGACGGCGGCCCAGCAGCTGAACTACAACCCGCTGTGGCTCATGCCGCAGATCTCCTACCTGGCGCAGTACGCGACGTCGCCCCAGGCCGGCTACCTGACGAGGAACTGGCTGCTGTGGGATTACGGCGTCGCGTGGAACGACGCTAAGGCCCCGGGCCAGAAGCTGATGATCCGAATGCTGAAGAGGTACGAGAAGAACCCGAAACCGAACATCATCATCCAGTGGGGCTGGCAGAACGGGATCGCCACCGTCACCGTTCTCAGGCAGGCGATGAAGAACGGCGATCTCTCCCGCGAAGGCATCCTCAAGGCGGCCTCGCAGCTGAAGTCGGTGGGCTTCGGCGGGATGTTCCCTCCCATGTTCTACGCCGGCAGTGCGACGAAGCGCCTGCCGTCATCGGCTGTGAACATCGTGAAGGTGAATCCAAAGGTGCCGACTGGGCTGGCGACGGTGAAGAAGTTCTACGTCTCGAACGCCGCGCGGGCCTACATCCGCGCGACCTTTCCCTAGAAGCTCTCGTGCTGGGTCGCGCCGCGGTCAGCGGCGCGACCCAGCAGCCCAGACCAAGGAGTCCTCTCGGTGCAGTCGCCTAAGGTGCTTTACGCCGTTAACGAATGGTCGCTCCCCCCGCGTCGAGGCGTGCTCGCGGAAATCGAGCTGATCGCGGCGAGCGGCGCTGGAGGCATCGGCTTGTTCGAGGGCAAGTTCGGCGAGACGCGGGTTTCCGAGATCATGGCCGCGCTACGTTCGCACGGCCTTCGTGCGACGTTCTGCTGCCCGAGGCTTTGGACGATCCTGCCGGTGCCGTTCAACACGCCCGAGAGCGAGCGGGATCCGAGAGACCGCATCCGCGTCATCTGCGACAGCATTCCGCGACTGGCCGAGCTCGAGCCGACGGCGATCGTCGTCGGTCCCGGCGTCTCCGGCGACCCGAGGCGCCCGGCCGGCCCGGTGGAGGTCGTCGCGGAAGGGCTCGCCGAGGCGGCGGATGTTGCCGCCGCTCACGGGCTCGAGATCACGTTCGAGCTTCTCGCGGAGCGTCGGGGGTCGCCGATCCACACGCTGCCGGACATCGTCGAGTTCATCGACCGCGTCGGGCGCGACAACGTCGGTGTGATGTTCGACGTCTTCCACAGCTGGTGCGAACCCGACCTGTACGCCCATATCCGCGAGTTCGGCCACCGGATCAACGGCGTTCATGTGAACGACGTGCGGGTCGACGAACGGAGCGGCTTCGATCGCGAGCTGCCCGGGAATGGTCGCGCCGTCTGCGCTCCGATCATGGCCGCACTCATGAAGGCGGGCTACGACGGCTGGTGGGAGCTCGAGGTGTTCTCCGACGACGGCTCCTTCGGGAACGCGTTCCCGGACTCGCTCTGGGCACTGCCTGCAGACGAGTTCCTCGCCCGCGCTCGCGATGCGTTCCTCCGCGAGCACGCCCGGGCGGTGGAGCTCGCGGGGGGCGTCGCGTGAGCGTCGAACGTTTCCCCGCCGCTCTCGCCGCGTCGGTTGCAGCCGAGGGCGTTTCCGATGTCTTCGGACTGATGGGTGCCGGGACGATCGAACTCACCCGCCATCTCGTCAGCGACCACGGGGTGCGGTACTACTCGACAAGGCACGAAGCGGCCGCTGTCGGGGCGGCCGACGGCTATGCGCGAACCGGCGCCGGGACCGGAGTCGCCATCGTCTCGTCCGGGCCGGGTGTGACGAATGCTCTCACGGCGCTGACCACTGCGAAACGCGGAGCATCGCCGCTCGTCCTGATCGCTCCCGACTCGGACTCGGCGCCGCCGATGCGCTTTCCGTTCGCCGGCGGGACACAGACGCTTGACGAGACGCTGATCCTGACCGCGCTCGACGTCGACGTCGTGCGGTGCGACCCGCGCTCGGTCTACGGCGACGTGGGGACGGCGTTCGCCCGTGCCCGGGGAAGGCAAGCCCCCGTCGTGCTCCTCTACCCGCTCGAGGCGAACGGCGCCGACGTCGCAGGGTCGCCCTCGGTCGCTACCGATGTCGACCGAGCGGAGGCAGAGCCGCGGCAGGCGGAGCTCGAGGCGGCGGCACGCGTCCTATCCAAGGCGGAGCGCCCGCTCGTCGTGGCCGGGCTGGGTGCGGCCCGAGCCGGCGCCGGCGAGAGCATCGCCCGCCTGGCGGACCGCTGCGGGGCACTGCTGACAACGTCGCTGCGCGGAGCCGGCCTGTTCGCGGGGCACCCGTACAACCTTGGGATCTGCGGCGGCTTCGCTCCCGAGCCGACGGCGGAGCTGATCGCGCAGAGCGACTGCGTGCTCGCCTTCGGTGCCAGCCTGAATCGCTTCACGACACGACGCGGCGATCTCGTGAAATCGGCGCGGATCATCCACTGCGACGTCGACGCGTCCGCGTTCCACCGCTACGAGCGCTCGGACGTGTCGATCCTCGGCGACGCGAAGGTTGTCGCCGACCGGCTGAGCGAGCTTGTTGATGGCGGGAACGGCTCGACCTATCGCGCCACCGCCGACTCGGCGGGCCTCGCCTCTTCCTCGCTGCTCCACCCGTTTGATGACGTCTCGAGCCCCGGCCAACTCGATCCGCGTGCGGTCTGCCGCCGGATCGACGGCCTCCTGCCTGAGGCGCGGGTCATCGTTACCGACTGCGGACAGTCGTCGGAGTTCCCCGTCGAGCAGATGCGCGTCTTCGACCCACAGACGCTCCTCTGGATGTTCGACTTTGGTGCCGTCGGCAGTGGGCTCGGTGCGGCCGTCGGCGCCGCCGTCGCGCAGCCGGAGCGCACAACCGTCCTCTTCATCGGCGATGGCGGGCTTCTGATGACGCTCGGCGACCTCGACACCGTCGTCAGGGAGCGGATTCCGCTCCTCGTGGTCTGTCTCAACGACCGCGCCTTCGGGGCCGAGGTCATGCACATGCAGGCGATCGGAGCTCCCGTCGAGCCGGCTCGATTCCCGACCCCGGATCTCGCCGAGATCGCCCGCTCGGTGGGATTCGAGGCGGTGACCGTGAGCGACTTCGAGGACCTCGATCGGCTGGCACCGCAGATCGCGAATGTCGACCGGCCGACGTTCCTCAACTGTCTCATCTACGAGAACCCCGTCGACTCGCCGCTGCGGCCCCACGTCTGAATGCGGGGACTCCGGGACAAGGTGGTCGTGGTCGCCGGCGGTGCCACCGGGATCGGAGCCGCGACGTGCCGGCGACTGGCCGAGGAGGGAGCGAAGGTCGTCGTCGGCGACATCAACGAGGCGGCCGCGAAGCAGACGGCCGATGCGATCGGCGGCCGCCACCTACGGTTCGACATCACGCGTGAAGACGACTGCAAGGCGCTGGTCGAGCACGCGGTCGGCGAGTTCGGCGGCCTGGATGGGCTGTTCACCGTCGCCGCCGACACCTCGAAGGAGACCCTCGGACGAGACTCGGAATCCGATCTGCTCACGGTGCCGCTCGACGTCTGGCAGCGGACGCTCGACGTCAACCTGACGGGGACGTTCCTTATGACGCGGAGCGCCCTGCCGGCGTTGCTCGAGCGCGGCGGCGGTTCGATCGTCAACACTCTCAGCGGCCTCATCTTCTACGGCTCCCCAATTCGCCCGGCTTACCTCGCGTCGAAGGCGGCGCTGGTAGCGCTTACGAGGCACGTCGCCGCGCGGTGGGGAAAGGAAGGAATCCGCTGCAATGCCGTCGCGCCCGGCTTCGTCATGACGGAGCAGGTCGCACACAACGTTCCGCAGGAGGAGCGGGACATGATCTTGGCGGCGAACAAGTCGACTCGCCACGGCAGGCCGGAGGACATCGCCGCCACCGTCGCATTCCTACTGTCGGACGACGCCGAGTGGATCAACGGCCAGATGCAGCTCGTCAACGGTGGGCGCTGAGGTGGACCGCTCCGAGGTGCCCGATTATCGGGCGCTCGCGCGGCTCGAGGGGCGACGCTTCGTGGTCCTCGGTGGGGGGAACGGCATCGGGCGGCAGGTTTGTCACGCCCTCGCGCAGGCCGGCGCGGCCGTCGCCTGCGTCGACAGGTCGGCCGAGCTAGCGGAGGCCGTCGCGACGGAAGTAGAGGGCGAGGCCCTCGTCGCCGACGTCACGCGCCGGGACGATCTGGAGCGTGTGCTCGCGCAAGACCGGGTCTCGGGACTCGTCGACATCGTGGGGATGCCGGTGCTCGGGCCGCTGGCGGAGTTGGATGACGACGCCTGGCAGCGGCAGTTCGACCTCGTTTTGCGGCATGCGTTCCTCGCCATGCAGATCGGCGGCCGCGAGATTGCGGCCGCGGCCGGAGGGTCGATGGTCTTTATCGGCTCGGTCTCGGGACTCGCCCACGTTCCCGGGCAAGCTGCGTACGGAGCGGCCAAGGCCGCGCTCCACCAGCTCGTCGCCTCGATGGGACGAGAGCTGGCGCCAGCGCGCGTGCGCGTAAACGCCGTCGCGCCCGGGTTCACGCAGACTCCGCGACTGCTCGAGGTCCTGTCGAGCGAGCAGTGGTCCCGGGTCGCCTCGCTCATCCCGCGGGGCAGTCCAGGCCGTCCCGCGGAGATCGCGGCGGCGGTCCTCTTCCTCGCCACGGATCTCTCGAGCTACGTGACCGGCCAGGTCCTCGCGGTCGACGGTGGCATGACCGGCCAGGTGCATCTCCCGCCGCTGTGGCCGACGTGAGGGCCGACGAACTACGCGCCGCGCGAGGAGACGCGATGCGCAAACTGCGGGATCGTCCTGTAACCGGCGTGCTCCAGCGCACGCTCGAGGAGCCGCCCGGAGTCGAGGAGCGCTTCGACCAGGCGCCTTACATCGGGATCCCGTCCGACGAACGCCTTCCTATCGCTCGATGCTGCTCGAGGTTGGGGGAGTTCAGCTCGGAGCGTCTGCCGAGTCACGGAAGCTCCGTCCGCCGTCGTGTCCGAGTGGCCACGACCACCGATGCCGCTTCGTTATCGCAAGCCGCCTCAAAAGCTGTTGGACGCGTAGCCGGGACTGGGATTTCCTTGTCGTCGCAGCCGAGAGGCGGCCTTTCGTCAATCGCGAGCTCGGGAGTGTCGGGAGTGAGGTGGCAACGCAGCTGCGACGAGGTTCACCGCTTCCGATTGCCGACGTGGTGGTCGGTCGACCCTGAACACGCGAGAAGGCGACTGTAGGAGGCTGCGCTTGTACACCACGAGATGGGCGACGTCCCCGCGCGAGTACGGCGTCACGGTGGAGCGCAATGTGAAGATCCCGATGCCGGATGGGACGCGGCTCGACGCCGAGATCCACCGACCCTCCGCCGCCGGCAAGTTCCCCGTCATCCTGGGGATCAGTCCGTACCCCCACCATCATCAGTCGGCGCCGATGCGCCCCGTCGGTTTCACCGGTGTGCGGGCGAACCAGGAGAGCGGCGACCCGACGTATTTCGTCCGCCGTGGCTACGTCCACGCGATCGTCAACCTTCGCGGGAGCGGCGAATCGGAGGGGTTCTTCCAGTTCACGGGCCCGTTGGACGTGCAGGACACCGCGAACGCGCTCGCGTGGCTGGCCGAGCAGCCGTGGAGCACCGGGGATGTCGGCATGTTCGGCGTCTCGTATTTCGCGAAGATGGCCAAGGCGGTCGCTGCGGTCGGCCCGCCGGCGCTGAAGACGATCTTCGCGCCCTGGTCGGCGAACGACTGGTACCGCGGCATCTGGTACCACGGCGGCATCCTGAGCGCCCGGTTCCTCTGGCACTGGCGCCACAGCCCCTACAAGCTCAAGTTCCAGAGCCTCGTGCGCGAGCAGCAGGGAGACGAGGCGTGGAGCGAGGGTCTGCAGCGGATTCGCGACGACGAGGAGCTTTGGACGACGCCGGGCGTCCAGGACGCGCTGGCGGATACCGATTACCCGCCGAACCAGCTCTACCTCGACCTGCTGATGAACCCGCTCGACGGCCCCTTCTGGCGGGAGCGGAACGTCGACGAGGAGCCGGGCAACGTCCCCGCCTTCCTAGGCGCCTGCTGGGGCAACTACGGCGTTCACCTCGAAGGCATCTTCCGGGCGCACGAGGCGTGGAGAGGGCCGAAGAAGCTGGTGATCGGCCCGCCGGTCTATCTCGACCGGCCGCTGTACCAGCTGCAGATGGAGGCCCTCCGCTGGTTCGACCAGTTCCTGAAGGGCAAAGACTGCGATGTCCTCGAAGACCCGCCGATTCGCTGCTTCATGATGGGGACAGGCCGGTACGAGACGCCGGAGGAATGGCCGCCGCCGAACGCGCGCTGGACGACGTTCTACCTGCACGACGGCCGCGTCCTCAGCGAGCACGAGCTCTGGCCGGGGGAGGGCGCGGACACGGTCGACGAGTCGCCGTTCGAGCACGGCGAGGTCACGTACATGACGCCGGCGATCGTCGAGCCCACCGAAATTCTCGGTCCGTCGGTCCTGACCCTGTACCTGGAGTGCACGGGACCGGAAGCCCTTGTCTTCGTGACGCTGCTGCATGTTGACAGCGGGGGCAACGACACGCGCCTGACGAGGGGATGGCTGCGTGCTTCGCAGCGCGCTGTCAAGCGAGACAGCCCGATCTGGGCGCCGTACCAACTGCACACGAAGCGTGAGCCGCTCGAGCCCGGCGACGTCTATGAGTTGAAGATCCCGATCGTCCCCACAGCGCGGCACTTCGCTCCGGGCGAGCGCCTGGCCGTCCGCATCAAGGGGTCCGATCTGGAGCCGCCCGCCACGTCGCTCGAAGGCCTCGCGCACCAGCACCTGCGGCTGCCGCGCGCGCACCGACTGATCGTCCACCACAGCAGCGAGTACCCGTCGCATCTCGACGTCCCGATCATCAGGGGGAACCTCATGGGGACGTTCTTCTCGGGCGGAGACATCAGCGTCTTCGAGTTCCGGAACTGACGTGAAGATCTCCGTCGACCGCGACCTCTGTTGCAGCAACGGCCTGTGCGTGGTCGCCGCGCCCGAGGTCTTCAAGCTCGAGGACATCGACCTCGAGTACGACCCCGAGCCGGACGACGCCCTGCGTGCGAAGGTCGAGGAGGCGGTCGAGATGTGCCCGACACAAGCGATCAGCATTCGCGAATGACGCGTGCCCTGGTCACAGGCGCGAGCAAGGGAATCGGCTTCGAGATTGCGAAGGCGCTGAGCTCCGAGGGCGTCGAGGTGATCATCGGAGCCCGCGACCGCCGACGTGGAACGGATGCCGCACGCGCGCTCGACGTCGAGTTCGTCCAGCTGGACGTCACCGACGACGCATCGGTGGCTCGTGCCGTCGGAGAGGTCGAACGCGGTGGCGAGACGCTCGACATCCTCGTCAACAACGCAGGCGTCCTGCTCGAGCTCGAGCACCGCGACCCGACCCTGGTCCCGATCGAGCTCGTCCGGCGGACCTACGACACGAACGTGTTCGGTGTGATCAGGGTCACCAATGCCTTCCTGCCGCTGTTGCGGCGGGCGCCGGCAGCGCGGATCGTCAACGTCACCAGCAGGCTGTCCTCGCTCACGCGCGCGCTGGAGAGCACGCCGAGGCATTTGACGTTTCTGGCCTACAACTCGTCGAAGACGGCGCTGAACGCGGTCACGGTCCAGTACGCGCTCGCCCTGCGCGGGACGCCGATCAAGATCAACGCCGTCGATCCGGGTCACTCCGCTACCGACATCAACGGCCGTATGGGCGACAGGCCGCCGTCCGAAGCGGCGCGCCTGCCCGTTCGACTGGCTCTGCTCCCCGGCGACGGGCCGACGGGAGCGTTCATCTCAAACGAGGGGGAGGTTCCCTGGTGAGCACTGCGAGCACTACGAGCACCGCATGCCCGTTCCACAACGGCAAGCCGTTCGACCCGCTCGATCCCGACCAGGTCGAGGATCCATTCCCCTGGATGGCGGAGGCGCGCCGTTCGGCCCCGGTGTTCTACCTGGAGAAGTACGACGTCTGGTGCGTCACCCGCTACGCCGACGTCGATCAGGTGCTCCGCGACACGGAAAACATCTCGAGCTCCAACGCGATCAGGATCCGGCCGCTGCCGCCGCTGCTGCAAGAGGTCTTTCCAGGCGGCCACCCGCTGCAGCACTCGCTGCTGCTCAAGGACCCGCCGGATCACAACCGACTGCGGAAGATCGCCAACCGAGCGTTCACGCCGACGGCCGTGGCGCGCTACGAGCCGCGGATCCGCGAGTTCGCCAACCAGTTGATCGACGCCTTCATCGACGACGGGCACTGCGATCTCGTCAAGCAATTCAGCTCTCGGCTGCCGGTGATGGTGATCACCGACATCGTCGGCGCGCCGACCGACCGCGACCTCGGCACCTGGGCCCGGGACTCGATGGCGCTCGTCGAGGGGGCACCGGAGCTGACGCCGGAGAGGGAGGCGGAGATCGCCGAGCGGGCGCGACCGATCATGGAGTGGCTCGTCGGTTTTGTCGAGGAGCGGCGGGTGGAGCCGCGCGACGACCTGACGTCCGCCTTGCTGGCTGCGGCGAACGAGGAGGGCGAGCGCGAGTTCACCACCGATCAGGTCATCGGCTTCATCGACAGCCTGCTGATCGCGGGGGTCGAGACGACACAGAACTTCATCGCGCTGGGGATGCGCGAGCTCCTGAGCCGGCCGGAAGTCTGGGAAGAGCTCGAGCGCGACCGTTCACTCCTGCCGAACGCCCTAGAGGAGGCGCTGCGGTACCGCACGCCGTCCCGCGGTTCCCGCCGGCTCGCGAAGCGCGACGTGACGATCGGCGACGTCACGATCCCCGAGGGGGCCCAGATCTACGTCCTCCACGCCTCGCCTCAACGCGACGAGTCGGTCTTCCCCGACCCTGACGCATTCGACATCCATCGCGACAACCTGAGCAAGCACATGACGTTCGGCCGCTACACCCATGCCTGCCTCGGCGCGCCGCTGGCCCGGCTCGAGGGCCGGGTCGCCTTCGAGACGTTCCTCGACCGGATCCCGAACATGCGCCTCGTCGAAGGCCAGGAGTACCACTGGGTTCCGAACATGACGATTCCAGGCTTCTTGACGCTTGAGGTCGAATGGGATCTGCCCATCGTGTCGTGATCGCAGGCGCGGGCCCCGTCGGGCTTGCGCTCGCGCTCGAGCTCAGCCGGCGAGGCGTCCCGTCGCTGCTCGTCGACCCGCGTGAAGAGCGGCGCGGTGCGCCGCGGGCCAAGCTGACGAACGTCCGGAGCATGGAACACATGCGCCGCTGGGGTCTCGCCGACCGGCTGCGCGATGCGGCGCCGCTGCCCCGCGGGTACTCCACCGAGATCCTGTTCGTGACGCGGCTGACGGGCCACCTGCTGACGCGATTCACGGACGTCTTCGCGAGCACGCCGGTACGGCGCGAGGAGTTCCCCGAGCCCGCGCAACAAGTGCCGCAATACGTCGTCGAGGGCGTTCTGCGCGAGGCGGTTTCGGACAGCGAGCTCGTCTCGCACGCCAAGGGCCTCGTGGTCGGATTCGTCGAAGGCGACGAGGGCGTGACGGTGCAGATCGAAGGAGAGATCGGCCCGACGGTCGAGGCCGAGTACCTGATCGGGTGCGACGGGGGGCGCTCCGCCGTCAGGCGAGGGCTCGGCGCCGAGATGGTCGGCGGCTACGCGCTCACGCAGAACCTCGGCATCGTCTTTCGCGCGCCGGAGCTGGCGAACCTACACCCGCACGGGCCCGCGCTGCACTACTGGCTGGTGAACGAAGACGCGCCCGGCTTCATGGGCCCGATCGACCTGGACGGGCACTGGTGGCTCATTCGCACGGACATCCCGGCCGACCAGGATCCGCTCCGGCTCGACGCCGCGCAGCTCGTCTGTGACGCGGTCGGCGCGTCGATCGAGCCGGAGATTCTCGTGCTCGACCCTTGGCAGGCGCACCGGCTGACGGCTGTGCCCGTGGCGTCCAGGCGCGTGATCCTCGCCGGTGACGCCGCGCACCTGCACCCGCCGTTCGGCGCGCACGGCATGAACATGGGGATCGGCGACGCGGTCGATCTCGGCTGGAAGCTCGCAGCAACGCTCGAGGGCTGGGCAGGCGACGGCCTCCTCGCCAGCTACGTCCCGGAGCGGCAGCCGCTGCACCAGCGGGTCGTCGACGAGGCGGCGTTGAACAACGCGCTGCTGGCGAACTCGTTCGTCAGCGCGGACCTCGACCACGACCCGGCTGCCCGCGCCCGGGCAGCGGAGGACATCCAGCGCGGGAAGAAGCGCGAGTTCTCCAGCCTCGGGCTCGTGCTCGGCTACAGCTTCGACTACTCGCCGCTGGTCGTGCCGGACGGCAGCGATTCACTGGAGCCCTCCGTCACCGAATACGTCCCGAGCTCAAGACCGGGGTCGCTCTTACGGCATCGCTGGCTTGCGGACGGTAGCTCGCTGTACGACAACCTCGGCCCGTGGTTCACGCTGCTGCGGCCGCGCGGCGAGGAGGCGGAGACTGCCGGGGTGTTTGCCGCCTCCGCAGGGGAGGTCGGGATCCCGCTGAAGGTGCTGGAGGACGAACGGGACGACCTCGTGCTTGTCCGCCCTGACCGAATCGTCTGCTGGCGCAAGTCGGGCGAGCCGGATATGCCGCACGACGTGCTCGAGGTGGTGACCGGCCGGGCCGAGCTCAGCCCGGAGCGCCGTCGTGCGAGCCCTCGTACATCGCTTCCACGAGGCGCTCGATCTCTGGTCGGGTCAGTGGGCGGGGATTCCAGTAGCGGTCGGCAAGGATGAGATCGACGGCAGGTTCGATGCCGTCTTGGGGCATCCCGAGCTCGGCCAGCGAGCGAGGTGCGCCAACTGCGCCCGCGAGATCGAACACCGCCCCGACGGGATCGTCCGCGCTCAGGGCGCCGGCGAGCCGTTCCACCGCGTCTGGCACGGCGGGCCTGTTGAACGCGACCACGTACGGCAGGACGAGCGCGTGAGTCTCGGCATGTGGAAGGTTGAACAGCCCGCCGAGGACGTGGCAGATCTTGTGGTGGAGCGCCATTTCGGAGGTCGCGAGGCAGGTTCCGCAGAGCCACGCGCCGTAGAGCGCATCGGTGCGAGCATCGACGTCAGACGGCGCGTCGACCACACGCGGCAGGGCCCGCGCCAGGGCGCGAACGCCCTCGGCGGCGAGCTCCGCGAGCAACGGGCTGCGCTCCGGCGAGTAGAGCGCCTCGACGGCGTGGGCGAGCGCGTTCATACCGCTCATCCCGGAGCTCCTCGCCGGCAGCGTGAGCGTCAGCTCGGGGTCGTACACGATCGCTGCGGGCACCACGATCGGGTTCCGCTGCGTCTTCTTCTGGCCGTCGGCCGTCTCGCCGAGGATCGGCGTGCACTCGGAGCCGGCATAGGTCGTCGGGACGGCGATCTGAGGCAGTCCGGTACGCAGGGCGATCGCCTTTCCGAGGCCGATCGTCGACCCGCCACCGATCCCGATCGTGCTGTCGGCGCGGAGGTCGTGAGCCTTCGAGGCGGCAGCGTCGCTCACCTCGACCGGCGTATGCATCACCGCCTCGGCCAGGACCCCGACAGCTGCCTGCCCGAGCGTCTCGGCCAGCGCTTCTGCGTCGCGCCGCTGCTCGGGCGTCGAAAGGACGAGGCAGCGGTGGAGTCCGAGTTGCGTGACGAGGTCAGGAATTTCCGCGCGCCGCCGGTTGCCGAACAGGACGAGCTGCGAGAAAGACTGGTGGCGGAACCGGTCCGTATCCATTCTTCGGATGCAAGAACTTAGTCGATCAGCTGATGAAGACCACTCCCGAGCAGATCACGAATCAGGTCGTTGCAAGCTTCGACGGGGCTCCGACGCGCCTCCTGCAGGTCATGTCTGCACTCGTCCGGCATCTCCACGAGTTCGCGATCGAGGTGGGGCTGACGCAGGACGAGTGGGCCGAGGGGATCAAGATCCTCACCGACACCGGTCACATCACGGACGAGAAGCGGCACGAGTTCATCCTCTGGTCGGACGCGCTCGGCTTCTCGATGCTGGTCGACGCGCTCGAGCACGACCTTCCCGAGGGCGCGACCGAGTCGACTGTCCTCGGCCCGTTCTTCGTTGCCAACTCGCCGCTGCGCGAGTACGGCGACAACATCGCGGAGCAAGCCGCCGGCGATCCGACGTGGGTGCATGGCCGTGTGCTCGCGATCGACGGCGAGCCGATCGCCGGTGCCGAGCTCGACGTCTGGCAGAACGGCGACAACCGGCTCTATGCGGTCCAGGATCCCGACGCTCCGGAGGAGCACCTCCGCGGGCGCTTCAGGACGCGCGACGATGGGAGCTATGCCTTCATCGCCGTCCGGCCCGTGCCGTACACGATCCCCGACGACGGCCCGGTTGGACGGATGCTGGCCCGCACGGGCCGCCATCCGTGGCGGCCGGCGCACATCCACATCATCGTGCGCGCGCCGGGGTACCGGACGCTCACGACCCACATCTTCGACTTGTCGAGCGACTATCTCGACTCCGATGCCGTGTTCGCCGTCAAGCGCTCGCTCCTGCGGACTTTCGTGCGCCACTCCGAGGCGGATCCGCGGACGCCGGCGGGCATTGTCGGCGATTGGTATTCGGTCGAGAACGATCTCGTGCTCGTGCCCGGAGAGGCGGAGGAGCCGAACGATCCAGGCCGCACCGCTTGAGGTGCCGGACGCCGGTCCGCACCGGCTCGGCGCGTACCTGCTGCCCGGGCGGGTCGACGATCCGCGGCCTGCGCTCGCGCAAGCTCGTGCCGCCGAGGAGCTCGGGTTCCGGAGCGTCTGGCTGAGTGAGCGGTGGGCGAGCAAGGAAGTGGGCGCGATGGGCGGCGCGCTGAGTCAGGTGACCAAGTCTGCGCGCATCGCCGTCGGCGCGACGCACCTGACGACACGTCACCCCGTTGCGCTCGCCGGCCTCGCCACGACGATGCAGATACTCAGCGAGGGGAGGTTCGTGCTCGGCGTCGTCCGCGGTGCCGGGATGCTGAGGGGCGCTGGGATTCCCGTCCCCACGACGGAGGCGATCAAGGACTACGCGACGATCCTGCGCCGGCTATGGGCGGGCGAGACGGTCTCCTATGACGGCCCCGCCGGCAGCTACCACAGCCTGCGACTACCTGACGCGGTCGACGGCAAGGGGGTGCCGCTGATCCTTGCGGCGATGGGGTCGAGAACATTGGCGCTCGCAGGGAGCGACTTCGACGGCGTGCTGCTCGCCCCGTGCCTCACGGTCGAGGGCGTGCGACGATCGGCGGAGATCGTGCGCAATGCTGCCGCCGACGCGGGCCGCGATCCAGCCGGCGTGGAGATCGTCGCCACGTTGATCGTGGCTCCGGACCTGCCGCAGGCGGAGCAGGAGGCGGTCATCGGCGGCCGCGTCGCCGGCTACCTCCAGGACACCACGATCGCGCGGAACCTCTCCTCGATGAACGGCTGGGATCGGGCCGTGTTCGAGCCGCTCCAGCAGCACCCGATGTTCTCCGGCCCCGGCACCGCGGCCGAGGGTTTCCGGCGGGAGGATCTCGTGGAGGTCAGCCGGCTGATTCCGCGTGAGATTCTCACCGCCGTGGCGGCAGCGGGCTCCGCGGCGGAGTGCGCTCGAACGGTGCGTGAGTTCCTCGAGGCAGGCGTGGACGAGCTGGTCATCCACGGCGCCACCCCAGACCAGTGCGGCGAGCTCGTGCGTCACGTGCAAGCGCCTACGCGATGACCGACGTTCCGCTGGAGGCGCGGCTCGCATGCTGCTTGGCCGGTCCGCTCGGCGCCACGCACGTGGACGTCCGCGACGTTCACGTCCCGCAAGAAGGGCGCTCCGGCTCGATGATCTCCTTCACCGCCACGTGGCAGGCGGACGACACTCGGCACGAACGGAAGCTGATCGCGCGCTTCCCCGCCAACTTCGAGCTGTTTCTCGAGTACGACCTCATGCTCGAGTGGCGGACGATGGAGGCGCTCGTCGCTTCGTCCGTCCCGATACCTCCGTTGCTCTTCTACGAACCTGACCCGGCCGTCCTCGGGCGTCCGTTCTACGTCATGGGCCACGTAGACGGCAGAGTGCCGCAGATGGCGCCCTCTTACCACGTCGGAGGTTTCCTGGCGGAGGAGCTCGACGACGCCGAGCGCGCAGAGCTGTGGTTCGACGCGCTCGCGGCGCTCGCACAGCTGCACACGATCGACTGCCGCCGCGGCTTCGACTTTCTCCGGCGGCCTCGGCGCGGTGCTCGAGGCCTCGACCAGTACCTCGATTGGGTTCGCGACTGGTACGGCTGGATGCGGGCCGGCCGGACATACCCGACCGTCGAGGCGGCGCTCGACCATCTCTTCGAGAACAAGCCCCGCAACACCCGGAACTGCGTCCTTTGGGGTGATGCCAGGATCGGCAACGTCATCTTCGGCGGCGGCAACAGGGTCGCCGCGCTGCTCGATTGGGAGATGGCCGCCCTCGGCCCGGGAGAGGTCGATCTCGCGTGGTGGGTGGTGATGGACTACCTGCTCTCGGAAGGTCTCGAGCTGCCCCGCCTCGCGGGCCTACCCGACCGCTCGGAGTCGATCGCTTTCTACGAGCGCGCCTGCGGGCGCCCCGTGCAGCACATCGAGTACTACGAGATCTTCGCGGCACTGCGGTTCGCGCTCGTCCTCATTCGCGCCACCGAGCGTTACCGGTCTGTCGGGCTGGTCGCCGCCGACACGACGTTCGGCTCGAACAGTCCCCCGATGAGGCTTCTGGCGCAGCAGCTCGGCCTCCCGGTTCCCGAGCTGAGTCCTGACATCGGAAGGCTCATGGGCCGCCCGTTCGACGACAAGACGCGGGCCGCCACGTCCTCCTGACGGCGCGGCGCATACGATGAGGTGACCGTGGAGCTTCGGCATCTGCGCTACTTCGTTGCCGTGGCCGAGGAGCTGCATTTCGGGCGTGCTGCCCGGCGCCTTCACATCGTCCAGCCCGCGCTGAGCAAGCAGATCTTCGCGCTCGAGCGGGAGCTCGGGGTGACGCTCTTCATCCGCAGCAGGCGAGACGTCTCGATCACAGAAGCCGGCCTCGCCATGTACTCCGAGGCCCGGGACATCCTGCAACGCGTCGACCATGCGACCGACTCCGCGAGGTTGACGGATAGCGGCGCGCTCGGAAGCCTGGCGATCGGCTTCATCGGGCCGGCGATGTGGAACTTGCTGCCCTCCCTGATGCGTGAGCACCGCAACCGCGTTCCCGGGATGCACTTCCGCCTCTACGAGCTGACGAGCGGTCCGATGATCCAGCAGGTTCGCGACGCGATCCTCGATTGTGGCTTCATCCGCCCGTTCGGCCGCGACGAGGCACTCGAGATCAAGACGGTGTTGAGCGAGCCGTTTGCGATCGGAGTAGCGCAGAACCATCCGCTCGCGCAGGAATCCGTCGTCGACCTTGCCGCAGTCGCCAACGAGACGTTCGTCCTCGTCTCGCGCGGCGAGTCGCCGGGACTCTTCGACCGGTGCCTCGCGCTCTGCCAGAGCTACGGCTTCAGCCCCGAAGTGATCCAAGAGGGCAACACCGGCGGCGCGATGTTCGGCATGGTCGCCGCGGGGCTCGGCGTGACCCTTGTGCCCGAGTCTGCAGCGCTCGTGCCCTGGCCGGGTGTCGCGGTGCGGCCGCTGACGAGGAGCGAGCCGCAACTCGAGCTCGCGATCGCCTACCGGCGGGACAACGACTCGACCGCTTTGGCGTCGTTCCTGGAGACCGTCGACGCCGTGGTCGAGGAGCTCGCGGCGTCGACGTCGTAGCGCCCGCCGGCGTTGTTCGACCCGGGCGATTCCACAACCACGCGAATCTGATCACGGATCTGCATTGGCGCGCCATGTCCGCCGGTCGTAATGCTTCTCTCGAAGCCGAATGGCGAGTATCCCCTCAGCATTCATCGGCCCGAGCCTCTACAAGCTCGGCTACGTCACGAACAACCTCGACCAGGCGATCCGCTACTTCGAGGAGCAGCTGGGCTTCGAGGAGTTCGTCCGCTTTGAGCCTAAGTTCGACGCAGAGCTAGCGGACGGTACTTCCGGTCACGCTCATCTCCGCTGCGCGTTCTCGAAGGGCCGCAGCAACGTCGTCGAGCTCATGCAACCGTACGAGGGGCGCGTTGATCTCTGGCGAGAACCGCTCCAGGGTCTCTCCGACTTCGCTGTGCGCTTCCACCACGTCGGCCACGTGACCGACGATCTCCCGGCGGTCCGGGAGAGCTTCGAGGCGAAGGGGCTCGGCCCTGTCCTCTCTGCGCAGAGCCCCGTCTTCGCCTTCGCCTACTTCCCCGTGCCCGCGGTCGGCCACTACGTCGAGCACATCCAATACTTCGGCGACGGCGGCGCGTTCCTCGCGAGCATCCGCGAGACGAAGTACTGAACCGGCGCGCACGCGCGGGAAGGTCGCTCTAGCCATTGTTTGTAGCCGCGGTAGGAGAGGAGCTCACACAGCCGGTCGATGACAAGTCCAGCAAGCGCTCGAACGGAAAAGTACTGAGCTTCTCGGCGGGCTGCTACCGATGGCCCACCCTCTCGTACCCTCGATAGTGGCCTAATGGCAAAGCCTTCGAGCATCGATCCTGGCGACTGGCCCGAGCCAAGCGGTCGCCCTCGAATCCTCGTCGAAAGTCCCGATCGCGCTGATCTTTGGGCGCACGCGGAGACTCTTCGGGAAGCCGGATTCGACGTCGCCGTCTGCGCGGGCCCAGTCGATCCCACGGAGCCGGAAGGGAAGACGGCGACGACCTGTCCACTGCTGTCGAACGGGCGATGTTCGCTCGCCGAGGGCGCGGACGTGTTGGTCACCTCCGCGGATCTGCTCGACGCGGAGGAACTCGTCGGCGCGCACGCCCGGTCCGGCTCTGTTGTCGTCGTCGAGTCGACGCAGGCAGCAGCGGCAGGTTTCGAGGCCGCTCGCGTCGTCACGATGCCGGTCACCGAGCGGAGGCTCCTCGAGGCCGTCACCGCGGCGCTCAGCCCCAGCTGACGACGCCGCAGGGTCCCTCGTGACCGATGCCGCCTCGTTATGGCGGGCCGACCAAAAAGCTCTTGGACGCGGTTGGGGCCGATCGGGCTAACCAGCAAGCGAGACCATGAGACTCGGCGTACTGAAGACTGGTCGAGTCGTCGCGATCGAGGATGACCGTGCTTACGAAGTTGCAGTCGCCGACCTTCGCGCCGCACTCGTCAATACCCCACAGCCTGGCAAGCTGCTCGGCCGGGCTGCCGACGTGGACTTCGCCGCGCCGTATGCGGCGGGCGCCAAGATCGTGTGTCACGTCGTCAACTACCGGGCCCACGCGACCGGCGTCGGCCCGCCGTCGCAGCCCTACTTCTTCACCAAGCCCTCGACCGCAGTCGTCGATCCCGGCGCACCGATCCAGGCGCATGCTGACATCTCGAATGAGCTCGACTGGGAGACCGAGCTCGCCGTCGTCTTCGGTCGCACGGCTCGGGACGTGCCGGCGGTAGACGCGTACGAATACATCGCCGGCTTCACGATCGTGAACGATGTCAGCCATCGCGAGTACCAGTTCAACAAGTTCGCGCCCGACCTACGGCAGCGGTATGGAATGAACTGGATGCAGGGGAAAGGGCTCGACGGGTCATGCCCGATCGGGCCGTGGATCGTCCTCCGGGACGAGCTACCCGATCCGTACCCGCTGCGGATTCGGACTTGGGT
>Ga0137375_10002168_pt1 | contig 23124 bp, 18 predicted proteins | sample SagtaG_24_FD_104936 | JGI IMG/M metagenome (GOLD analysis project Ga0137375, IMG submission 104936) | Vadose zone soil microbial communities from Sagehorn Ranch, Mendocino, California, USA - Sage1_R_113_16 metaG | ecosystem: Environmental > Terrestrial > Soil > Vadose zone | place: USA... | reverse complement strand
TGATGCTCCTGATCGTCGGGCTCTACAACCGGCTCGTCCGCCTCCGGAACCGGTCCGAGAACAGCTGGGCCCAGGTCGACGTGCAGCTTCGGCGCCGTTACGACCTGATTCCGAACCTCGTCGAGGCCGTGAAGGGCTATGCGGCGCACGAGCAGGAGACGTTCGAGGAAGTGACGAAGGCGCGCACGGCTGCGCAGCAGGCGCAGGGCGTCGAGCAGCAGGCGCAGGCCGAAAACATGCTGACCGCGGCGCTGGGACGCCTGTTCGCGGTCGCCGAGGCCTACCCGCAGCTGCGCGCGACCGAGAACTTCCAGCAGCTCCAGGCGCAGCTGGCCGACGTCGAGCAGAACATCGCCGTCGCGCGCCAGGTCTACAACGACACTGTCCTCAGCTACGACAACGCGCTCGAGACCGTGCCGACGAACATCGTCGCCAGCCTCTTCAGCTTCAGCCCGCGCCCGTACTTCGAGACGGAAGGCGTGACGCGGGAGGCGCCGTCCGTGCAGTTCTCGACCTGAGCCGCGCCCTCGCAGTTCTCGTCACGGCCGTCCTGCTCTGGCCTGCCGCCGTCACCGCCAAGTCGTATTCGCTTCCCGAGGCCGGCATCAACGTCCGGATCCAGACAGACGGGTCGCTCCTCGTCAGCGAGCACATCACGTTCGACTTCTCCGGGTCCTTCAGCGGTGCCTATCGCGATATCCCGCTTCGCCCGGGTGAGTCGATCGACCGCGTCGTGGTGAGCGAGGGCGAGCGCTACCGGCCCGGTGGGAATACGTCCCTCGGCGGCTTCGGCCTTCCCCGCACCTTTGGTGTGACGAGGATCGGCGACCGAATGAGGATTGTCTGGCATTACACAGCGACGGACGAGCGCCGGACCTTCACTGTCTCGTACAGGTTCCGAGGTCTGGCCATCGCCTACGACGACATCGTCGACGTAAACCTGAGGGTGTGGGGCGACGAGTGGCCGGTGGGGCTCAGAAGATTGACGTCGGTAATGATGCTTCCCGGCGATACGCCTCTCGGGCCGCGCTACAGGGTTTGGGGAAGCCCGGCCTGGGTTCGGGGCATTGTCGCCCGCGGTCCGCAGGAGGGCATCCTCCAAGCGATTGGAGTTCCCGCGCATCAGTTCGTCGAGCACCGGGTCGTCTTCCCGCGCGGGCTGCTGACCTCGACCACGGGAGCGCAGGTCCGCCAAGGCGACGGTCTGGACAAGATCGTCGCCGAGGAGATCGGCTCGCAGCGCGCCTTCGAACGCGACCGCGATCGGATCGACGACGCGAAGCGCCATCTCGGACGCACGCTCTTCTATCTCCTGCTGCTCGGGCTCGGGCCGGCCCTGGCACTGATGCTTCTCGTCTGGCTCGTCTACGGCCGGGAGCGGCCGACCGGCTACGACCGTGAGTACGAGCAGGCTCCTCCCTTCGATACGGAGCCTGCGCTCGTGCCCTCTCTACTGCGTCAGGAGAAGACTCCCGGCTCGAACGAATTCACGGCGACCCTCTTCGACCTGATCCGGCGCGGCCACTACAAGGCGACACCGCTCACGACCGAGCGCAAGGTCTGGGGCGGCCTTCGCCGCGAGGACGTGGCCGACCTCCAACTGACCGCCGGCGACGAGAACGTCGAGCTGACCGCGTTCGAGAAGCCCGTGGCCGAGGTGATCGACTCCGTCATCGGGACGGAGGGCGAGCGGCTGTCGCAGTTCCGGGACTCGATCGAGACCGACCGGGCGTCGAACAGCAAGCGCTTCACGAGCTTCAAGGAGAAGGTCTCGAGCGCGATCGACAAGCACGGCTGGTACGTCGGCGGCGGGGAGCGCGTGCTCGCGCTCGGCATCGCGGTGTTCGCCGTTGCGGCGGTCGTCCTGCTCTGGGTCGGAATCCACGGCTTCCGTTCCGTCGCGCCGCGCTGGAGCGACATCGTCACGGTCGCGCTCGGCGCGTGTGCCGGAGCGAACGCCGGCGCGCTCGTCTTCGGCGTGACGCGAACGCCGCTCTGGCGCCGCCGGAGCAAAGCGGGACAGACCGAGGCGGAGCGCTGGGAAGCCTTCCGGCGCTATCTGACCGACTTTCCGCGCCTCCAGGAGGCGCCGCCGGCCACGCTCGAGCTCTGGGAGCGCTATCTCGTGTACGGGATTGCGTTCGGGATCGCCGAGCGCGTCCTCCAGGGCGCCCACTTGCACATGCCGGAGGAGCTCCACGACCAGAGCGCGATCTACTGGATCACCCCCAACAGCGACCTCGGCTCGGGCCCGAGCGCGCTCGCGATCGGGGATCTCTCGTCGGGCTTCGGGTCGGCGCTCGCGCCTCCGGCCTCGAGCGGCTCCGGCGGAGGCTTCTCCGGCGGCGGCGGAGGTGGTGGCGGAGGAGGCGGCGGAGGGGCCTGGTAGCCGACGCAGGCTTGCCGGATCATGAGCTTGCCAGAGCCTCGCCGAGCCAATCCTGTCGCGCGTCGTCGGGCCTGAGCCGGATGAAGTACTCGCGCCCCAGAAACTCCTCGGCCAGGTCATCCGGGAGCGTGCTCAGCAGATGGCTCGGGCCTAGCTGGCTGGCGTAGCCTCGGAGCGCGGCGAGCTTCGCGGGGAGGAACGAGCGCACATCGAGCGAGGTCGTGATCGAGTCGGCCGGCGCCCCGAAGGCGTCGGGCTCGATGCCCCACAGGTCGGCCGAGAGCCCGCGTGCGCGCGCGAGCGAGACGAGCCTCCCGGCATGCCCCTCGGGCCAGGTCGCTCCGTACAGCCACGTCGGCACACCGTTGTCGACGAGCTCGAGGGCGGCTGCGACAAAGCGCGAGACCGCGAGGTGGTCGGGGTGCCAGTAGAGGCCCTCGTCGGAGAAGGTGATGACCGCCTCCGGTCGCTCGCGCTCCAGCAGCGCCGCCAGCTCCCGGCCCGCCTGCCGCTCATCGGCGTCCGCCAGCTCCCCGTCCGGATACTCGAGACACTTCGCCGACGAGGCGCCGAGAGCCTGCGCCGCAGCACCGAGCTCGGCCTCGCGGACGTCGCCCAGCGCGCCGGCAGACTCGGGAAGCTCGCTCGGGCCGCGCTCCCCGCGAGTCATCGAGACGATCGCCACGCGGCGGCCGGCCGCCGCGCAGGCCGCGAGGGCCCCGCCGGCGAGCAGCGACTCGTCGTCGGGATGGGCGAAGACGGCCAGCACTCCTCCGGCCATCAGCCCCCCACGCCGCTCCTCTCGGCGAGCCGCCGATAGAGCTGTTCGTAGGCGTCCACCATGCGCGGGTAGTCGAAGCGGTCGACCGCCGCCTGCCGCACCCGCTCCCGGTCGAGCTCGACGGCGCTCTTCACCGCCTCGGCGAGCGCCTCTCCCGGCGGCACCCAGCATCCGCCCAGGCCCTGCTCGACGATCTCGGGCACCGCGCCGACGCCGAAGGCCGCGACCGGCGTCCCGCTCACCATCGCCTCGACCATGACCAGGCCGAAGGGCTCGGGATAGGCAATCGGGTAGAGGAGCGCAGCCGCTCCGGCGAGGAGCTCGTTGCGCCCTTCGGCGTCGATCGAGCCCTCGTAGCGCACGAGCCGGCCGTCGATCGAGGGTCTCACCTCGCGCTCGAACCAGTCAGTGCTCGGACCGGCCATGATCAGCGGGAAATCGAGCTCGCGGGCCACGCGAACCGCCTCCGCCGCGCCTTTCGAGGGGATCATGCGCCCGAGGAATGCCAGGTACTCGCCGCGCTCGGGCCGGAACGGGAAGGCGCCCGCGTCGATTCCGTTGTGGATCACGGGCACCCCGTCGAAGCCTTCGAGCTGGGTGCGCTGGAAGTTCGAGATCGCCACGAGCTGCGCCTCCGGATATCGCCTGAAGCCCTCCACCACCTCGGGACCGAGCTGCACGTGGTAGGTGTGGGCAACGGGAGTCGAGACGAAGCGCGTGAACGGCAGCGCGAAGTGGTAGCTGTGGCTGTGCATGACGTCGAAGTCCCCCGCCTGCTCGAAAGCCCAGGCCGCGCTCAGCGTCTCCTGCACGCCCCAGTCCCAGAGCTCCTCGATGTCCCGATAGCCTCGGGCGAAGGGCGGTCGCAGCTCGGCCGCGGTCACCGAGCCGGCGACGGCGAAGAGCGTGACGTCGTGCCCACGCCTGACGAGCTCCTCGGTCAGAAGCGAGACGATCTGCTCGATCGAGTCGCCCTCTCCCGGCCTGACGGGCATGGCGACGGGCGCGAGCTGCGCGATCCTCAGCTTGTCCATCGGCTCCCAGGCGTCCCTCGGCGCGAACCTCGGAGGGGGTGATCGCCGTTAACATCGCACACCCTCTTCGACCCAAGGAGGTATCTCGAGTGACCAGGCAACTGCTCGTGGTTGTCGTCGTGGCCGTCGTCCTGAGCGCGGCGATCGGCTTCACGCTCGGATGGGTTAGCAACCCTCAGAGCGCCAACGCAGCGACCGGAAACGCGGAGGTGATCAGGCAGCTCAAGAGGCTCAACGTCCAGATGAACGCGCTGAACTCGAAGACCGGAGACACGCAGACATCCGAAGGAAGCGTGCGCGGCCTGCTGACGATCATCTGCGACTACACGGCGCCGATCAACTGCAAGCCACGCTGACCTAGCCTCCGCCAGGCTCACGCCACACCTGCCGTCTCGAGCAGCGAGCGCAGGACCTTCGTGCCTGCAAAATGCTCCTCGGCGATCTCCCGTGCCCGGCGAGAGTGCAGCTCGTAATCCGCGGAGATCCGATCGATGCCCTCGAGGATGCCCTCGGCGTCTTCGAACGAGAGCAGCCCCTCGCCCACCGGCAGCAGGCCGCTGAAGCCGGTCTCCCGGACGAGCGCCGGCCGGCCGCTCGCCAGGTAGCACTGCGTCCGGTCGCTGAACCAGCCGCTCCCGGTCTCGACGTACATCGCCTTGGCGAACCCGAGCTCGGCCTTGGAGGCCTGGATGAAGCGCCGATAGGCCTCGGCGTCGATCGTCGCCTGAACCGCGTCGGTGAGCTCCCAGCCGTGTACGGCGAGCAACTCGGTCGGAGGCTTGCCTGCGATCGCAAGGAGGATTCGCTCGCTCGTTCGCCCGGGGAGCTCGATCAGGCGCAGCAGCTCGTCGCCCTTGCCCTTGTCGATTCCGGGGAAGCTGTCGGTCGTCCAGCTCAGGATCGTCGTGAAGGGCGCCTCCTGGGGCGCAGGGGTCACAGGCCAGAACTCGAGCTCCACCGGCTGGATCGTCGGCTGCCAGCGAAACGGCGTGTCCGCGAGGCTGGAGCTGGGGTCCTCGACGCGGAGCGCGAACGTGAACAGAGCGTCGTGCGCTGCGAAGAAGTCGCGGTACCAGCCCTCGCCCGCATCGGCGATGGCCTGCTGCGTGAATCCCGGATCGGTGTCGATGAAGATCTTCGGAAGCTGCTCGTACTCGGGCCTGACCATCCAGCACCCGCCCGACAGGTTGACCATCAGCTCGGCGCCTTCGCAGACCTCGGCGACCCGGGCCTGGGTCTTGCCGTGGTAGCCGCCCTCGTAGTCGACGTAGGCCCACTCGTCCTCGAGCCCGACGAGCGCCAGCTGACTGCGGATGTAGCTGAGGGCGTACGCGGGATCCGTTGCGATCGCGTTCTGAACCGGGTCGAAATTGCACTCGCCGGTGTCCTCGAGGTAGAAGACCTCGTAGCCGAGCTTCTGGAACCCGGCGATGTACTGCAGCGCGCACCACGTCACGCCCCCCACCGGGTAGCGGCCGACGATGCCGGCGAGGACGAGCCGCTTACGAGCCAACGTCGCTCCCGCCTGACTCGAGCACCGCCTCGAGATCGGTGTCCGGGCCCATGGCCACGCGCTCGAGACGATACGGATCGGTCACGGGGAAAGAGAGCGTCCCGCCGCCGTAGCCGAACGCCGCCCGATAGCCCGTTCGCACCAGCGCCTCGCGCAGCTCGGTCGGAAGGCCGGCGTCGTCCCCGTACGGGTAGGCGAACAGTTCCACTGCCTGCTCGAGCTCGGCCTCGAGGGCGGCCTTCGAGCGCTCGAGCTCGAGTGCATGTTCGGGCGGCGCAAGCTCGGAGAAGGGACGGTGCGATACGCCGTGCGACTGCACGGCGACCCCTCGGCGCAGGAGCTCACGCAGGTCGTCCCAGTCGCACAGCGGCTCGTCGGGCTCGCTGTCGAAGGTGTTCGTCCCGCCTACGAAGTCCGTCGGCATGAAGAGGACCGCCGGGTAGCCGAAGCGCTCGAGCACCGGAACAGCGATCTGCCGCACCGAGCGCTGGCCGTCGTCGAACGTGATGAGCGCCGTCCGCTCCGGGAGCCCTTCCGGCTCGGCAAGCCCCTCGACGAAGGTGGTCAGGTCGACGGGCTGCCAGCCGCCGTCACGGAGCGCCGCCAGCTGCCCGGCAAAGATCGCCTCGGGAATGTAGAACCATGTTTCCCAGCCGCCGGGAGCCGGCGGGCCGACCTTGTGGTAGCTGAGGACGGCGACGCGTTTCACGCCAGCGCCAACTCGAGAACGCGCCGAACGACCATCTTGCCGGCGAAGTGCTCCTCGGCGAGCTGCCGCGCCAAGCGGGAATGGCCCTCGTAGTCGGCCTCGACGGCATCGATTGCGGCGGCGGCCTCGTCGAGGTCTCGAAAGCGGAGCAGTCCTTCGGCCTCGGGCAGGAGGCGGCTCGGCCCGGTGTGCTCGACGACGGCCGGCTTGCCGCTCGCGAGATAGCAGAGCGTACGGTCGCTGATCCAGGCGTTGGCGAGCAGCGCACAGGACGGCTTCGCGCAGCTGAACTCGGCCCGCGAGCCCTGGATGTAGGTGCGGTAGTCCTCGGGTGTCGGGCAAGCCTCCCAGGCGTCGCGCACGGTCCAGCCGCCGCGCTCCAGGACCGGAACGTCCGTCTCGGCGGTGTAGTCGTCGAGCGTCACGGCCATCTCGAGCGGTTGGCCGCTCCGGGCCGGAAGCTGGGCGTACGCGAGAAACGCGCTTCGCTTGTCGTTGCACACGGGCTCGCCGTCGAGCTCGATCCAGTCGCCCCACCAGTTCGTCACCGTCGTGTACGGCCCCTCAGCTGCCTCCGCGGCGGGCCAGGCGTCCAGGGACACCGGCGACGGCGTGTGGTGCCAGCGGAGCCCGCCGTCCGGGAACCGAGCCTCGCTCGTGCCGACCGTCTCCCCGATCGTCAGGTTGACGTCGTGGTCTGAGACCTGGAGCTTCCCCTGGCTCATCCAGAGCTGGAGGAGGCCCGGATCGAGGTCGACGAGCGCGGTCCGCCGGAACCTCTCGAGCGCCCACGGCGGGGTGTCGTAGGCGAAGTCGAGCATGAGGTCCGCTTCCGCCGCGGCCGCCTCGAGGTCCAGCCGTCCCTCCACGAGCCCGGGATCGAGCTCATGCCCGGTGAAGCTCGTCAGCGCGAGGGCTCCGCTGAGCCCGTACGACTCGAGCCGAGCGCTCAGCGTGGCGATGTCGCGCTCGACCTCGGCCCTCGGTCGCGTCGCCGCCAACTCGCCGATGTCCTCGAGCCAGATGACGCGGCAGTCGAGCGCCTTCAGGGACAGCGCCCAGTTGAGATAGACCCAGAGGTGTCCGCCGCCCTCGGGATACCCGAGAGTGAGCGGCGTCATGCAAACGGTCGCTGTCACGGCTGGAATGTTGCCCGGCGTCGCGCCGGCAGCGGCTCAGCCCACTCCGGCGACGGCTTCCCGCGGCGCATCCAGGTCGGCTGCCGGAACGGTCAGGCGCGCCCCGCTCGGGCGCACGAGCCGCCCGTACTCGATCTCGAAGCGTGCGTCGCAGTTCTCGAGCGTGCTCAGGCGGTGGCCGATCATCAGTGACGTGCGCCCCTGCATCAGGCGCTCGCTGGCCTCCATGATCGCCGTCTCCGTCTCTGTGTCGACCGAGCTGGTCGGCTCGTCGAGGATGAGGATCGGAGCGTCCTTCAGGAAGGCGCGCGCGAGCGCGATGCGCTGGCGCTCGCCGCCCGAGAGGCGCATCCCCCGCTCGCCGACCACCGTCTCGTAGCCGTCGGGCAGCTCGCGGATGAACTCGTGCGCATTGGCGGCCTCGGCGGCGGCGATGATGTCGCGCCAGCGGCAACCCGGCCGGGCATAGGCGATGTTCTCGGCGATGCTGGTCGAGAAGAGCACCGGCTCCTGGAGCACGATCCCGAACTGATTGCGCAGGTCGACCAGCCTGTAGTCGCGAAGGTCGACGCCGTCGAGCAGGATCGAGCCCTCTGTCGGATCGTAGAAGCGCGTGATCAGGCTCACGAGCGTCGTCTTGCCGGCGCCGGTCTTGCCGACGATCCCGAGGCGGGTTCCCGGCGCGATGCCGAACGAGATGTCTCGCAAAACGGAGACCGTGCCCTCGTAGCCGAAGGAGACGTTCCGGAACTCGATCGCGCCCCGTGCCCGCCCGAGGCGGCGGGCCTGCGGCTTCTCCTTGACATCGGGCGTCTCGTCGAGCAGCTCGAAGGCGCGCTCGGCACTCGCGAACGACGACTGAAGATCACCGACCTTCTGGCTGATCGTCTCGAGGGGCCCGTAGAGCTGCGAGAGGTAAGCCAAGATCATCAGCAACTCGCCTTTCAAGAGCACTCCCGACTGCACGTGCCGGACGCCCACGAAGAGGACTGCGGCCGTGCCGATCGCGATCGCCGTGTTCACTGCCAGCCCGAAGGCCGCCTCCGTGAACGAGAGCCGCACCCGCGCCCGCACCGTCCGGTTCGATCGCGCGATGAAGCGCGCGTGCTCGTCCTTCTCCTTGCCGAAGGCCTTGACGACCCGCATGGCCGTGAGGACGTCCTGCAGGACGCCGAGCGCCGAGCTCTCGAGCTCCTTGAGGTCGTGATACCGGCGGCGCACGCGCCGCGTGTAGACGCGCGAGAGGACGAACAGCGCCGGGACGACTGCGAGCGCGATCAAGGCCAGCTGCGGGTCGATACTGGCGGTGACGACGATCGCGGAGGCAAGCATGGCGAACGCGGCCACGAACGGGATCACGCTCTCGACGATGTGCTGCATCGCCTCGGCGTCGTACTGGATGCGGTAGATCGAGTCGTGGCTGCCACGCGTGTCGTGAAATGAAAGTGACAGGCGCTGGACGTGGCGGAAAAGCCTTCCCCGGAAGTCGAGCGTGAGCCGCTCGCCGGTCCGCGTTTGCAGCACGTAGCTGGCAAGCGATTGAAGCTCGCTCAGAAGCACGACAAGCACTTGAAGGACTGCGACAACGACGAGCAGGGTGATGCTGGAGCTCACGACCGGAGCCGGCAGGAACGCGTCGACGAACCCGGGCAGGGGATGTGAGTCGATCACGGTGTCGATGGCGATCTTGAGCGGGATCGGAGTCAGCAGCAGGAGCGGGGTCGCGAGCAAGTCGACGAGTAGGAGGATGAGGATCTGAGGCCAGAAGGGGCCGAGCTGGCGCAGGATCCTGCGCGACATGCGGCTGTTCCCGTTCGCCTCGCTCACGACTCCTCCGGCCCGATCGCCTCGAGGGTAGCTGCGATGCCGGTGGCGCATTCCTGAAGCTCCCGCAGCGCGAGCAGCAGCGCGGCGCCGCCCAGAAGCGCGGCGGCCGCCCACGCGCCGCTCAACGCGGATGCGGCGAAGAGAGCTCCGACGAAGATCACGGCCGTGGCACCGGCCCTCGACACTCTCGGCCAGAGGCGGAAGCGCGCGAGCTGGCGGCCGCCACCGTGCTCCTCGACGGCGAGCAGGACGCGCGCCGAGCCGAGAGGGCCTCCGCGCACCTCGAGGTCCCAGCGGTCGTAGTCGCCACCGCGAATGACCGGGGTGCTCGTCTTCTTCAGTGTCGTCTCGACCGAGGTCAGACGCTGCTCGGCCGGCTGCCCGCGCTCACTCCAGAGGGCGCAGGTTCGCGGGATCGGAAGCACGAATCGCCCGGCTCCGCGGCGGCGCCAGGGAGTAAGGCCGGCACGGAGCCGTCCCACGAGCCGGGCGAGAGGCTGCGCCAGGTAGAGGCCGGCCGTGAGAGCCCGCAGTCCCGCCTCTCTCGTTGGCGAGCTCCCGGCGCTGACGGCCTGTGGCTTGAGCGCGCTCAGCAGGGCCTGGAAGAGCGTCCCGGCGACCGCCACGACGAGCAGCGGCAACGCCACGAGCAGCGGGGTCCACAGCGCGCCTGCCGCGGACAGCAGGGCGAGAGCGCCGATGACTAGGTACCACTCGGGCAGGAGAGGCATGAACTCGGACATGCGGCCTTCAGGGTGGTAGATCGACTGGAAGGGGCCGCTGCCCCACGTGCCGTAGTAGATGCGCCAGCGCCTGCGCGCCGACTTCCGGGCGAAGCCGTCGCCGTAGAGGCGGCCGCGCCAGGTGACGTGGCCGCCGGTCGTGTACTTCTCCGGCCACTTGAGCTCGAGCTCCGCCTCGGCGGCGCCGTAGCCGCGCTGCTGGCGCCAGTAGGCGCGCACCGAGCTGCGGCGATGATGCCAGACGACGGCGGCTGGGCTGAAGCCGAGCGTCAGCCCTCGATCGCGCAGCCTCCAGCAGATGTCGACGTCGTCGCCGGCCGCGTGGAAGCGGGGGTCGAAGCCGCCGACCTCGATCAGCGCGTCCCTGCGGAAGGCCATGTTGCAGCCCGGGATGTGCTCGGCCTCCCGGTCCGAGAGCAAGACATGCGTCGGGCCGCCCGGCGCGTTGGCGACGCAGCGGGCGATCAATCCGTCCTCGGCAAAGGCGAGGTTGGGGCCGCCGATGCCGGCGTGGGACGAGCTCATGAAGGAGTACGCGAGGTATTTCAGCCAGTCGCGATCGGGCTTCGTGTCGTCGTCGACATACGCGACGATCTCGCCCCAGGCGACGGCGAGCCCGGTGTTGCGCGCGGCGGAGAGCCCGCGATTCTCCGTCGTAATCACGCGGCAGTCGTACTCGGAGGCGATGGCCGGCGATGAGTCCGTCGAGCCGTCGTCGATGACGATCACCTCGTACGCCGGATAGTCGAGCGCAGCGAGCCCCTCGAGGCACTCGCGCAGCGTCGCGGCTCCGTTGTAGGTGCACACGATCACGGAGACGCGCGGCCAGGACAGTCCGGGCGCGAAGGGCGTCCTGCTGAACGCGTCCTCGACAGCGGCCAGCGCCGGCTTCGGTTGTCGTTCGCGGTCGGTGAGGCCGAAGTCCCAGTCCTCGATCTCGTGACCGCCGCGGTGCCACTCGTCGGTCCACGAGAAGACGAACGCTCCCGCACACCCCGCGGCGAACGCGGTCGAGATCTGCCAGCTGAGGGCAAAGGCCTGGTCGCGGAGCCCGTGCCGGCGACTGTCGAGCCCGATCTCGGCCATGACGAGCGGCCGGTCCTCGGCCACGTTCTGCAAGCGCGCGAGGTAGGCCTCGAGCCGATCAGGCTGCTCGAGGAAGACGTTGAAGCAGACGAGGTCGAGGAACGGGAGCTGGAGGTACTCCGTCGAGGGGTAGTTGACGTAGGTGACCAGCGCGGAGGGGTCCTCGGACTTGGCCGTCCGGTAGAGCCGCTCCAGGAAACCTTCGATGCGATGGCGGCCGTGCCAGCGCACGATCGGCGCCGGGATCTCGTTGCCGATCGCGTAGCACAGGATCGCCGGATGCCCGGCGCACGCTCGGACGCCCTCGCGCACTCGCCGCTCGATCGAGCTGGCGCGGCCGGCGTCGTCCAGGAACGCGACATGCTGCTCCCAGGGCAGGCCGACCATCACGTACAGGCCGTGCTCCAGGGCGAGGTCGAGGAGCCAGCGCGGCGGCACGGTGTAGGTCCTGACGGCGTTCAGGCCGGCGGCGGCCATCTGCTGGAAGTCGCGCGCGACGGTGAGCTCGTCTCCGTACTCGCAACCGCCTTCGTCAGGGCGGAATGTGCCGTACGTGACGCCGCGGACGTACAGCTTCCGGTTGCCCGCGTAGAGGAACTTGCCGCGGACGTGCGGCCGGTCCGGCTGGAGCCGAAGAGCAGGCCGGACGGCGTCGGCGGTCCGAGGCTGGGTCGCCGTCGGCTCTAGGGTCCGTTCCTGAGTGGTCGACATTGCCGCATTAGCCCCTGAGGATGTCGATGACGACCGCCACCCGACCGCCGTGGCTGCGCGTCACGAGCACGGTCTGGCCGACCGCGAGGTCGTCGATCAGGCCCGGGACGTCCTTGATCACCTTGGGCTTTGCCGCGAGCGTGTAGGTGACCGTCCGATGGTTGCCGTACCGGACGCGAATCGTCCTGCGCGTCGCGGCGAGAATCCGGACCGGGCCGAGAGTCCGAGGCGAACGCCCGCGCCCGCGGGACGGGCTCGATCCCGCCAGCTTCGTCCCCGGTGGAGCGATGTGAATCTGCGAGATGCGCCCGGAGCTCAGGACGAGATTGGCCACCTGTCCTCGGCGCAGGTCGGCGAGCGAGCCGCTGACGGTGCGGATCACGCGCGTGTCGTCGGTGATGGCAACGGTGACCGCCCCCGTCTCAGTCTGGACGTCCAGTGACTCGGCCTTCACGCCGATCACGATCCCGCGGATCGGCTGGTTGCCACCGCGCGCAGCCACGCTCGAGGTCGCGCCGAGCGCGAGCGCAGCCAGCGCGGCGAGAAGAGCGGCGGTTCCGGTGCGAGCTCTCATGCTTCGATCGTAGGAAAGGGGCTTTAGAGGAGCCGGTCCCCTTCCTGAGAGCTTCCTGAGAGTCAGATTGTGCCCGCTGGCGCTATCGTGAGATCAAATGTCTATGCAGGGGCTAAGCGGGCAAGCCTCGGCGACCGAGCCCGACGAGACCGATCCCCTGCGTATTCTCGTCGTCGAGGACGAGCCGCAGATCTCGAATTTCCTCCGTGTCGGACTCACGTACGAAGGCTTCTCGGTGGCCGTGGCCGAGGATGGGCCCGCGGCGCTGGCGGAACTGGGACGGTTCAAGCCGCAGCTCGTCATCCTCGACCTGATGCTCCCCGGGATGAGCGGGATGGAGCTGGCCGAGCGGTTGAGAGCCGACCGCGACCTGATGATCATCATGCTCACAGCCCGCGATCAGGTCGAGGACCGGATCGCCGGGCTCAAGGCCGGGGCCGACGACTACCTGGTCAAGCCATTCGACTTCGAGGAGCTGGTGGCACGGATCCATGCCGTCGCGCGCCGCCGGTTCTTGCCCGAGGGCGGAGTTCTGAAGGCAGGACCGATCACCCTCGACAACGAACGTCGCCTGGTGAAGATCGACGGGGCCGCGGTCGAGCTGACCGTCAGGGAGTACGACCTCCTGCACCTCTTCGCAAGCCATCCGGGCCGCGTGCTCTCACGCCGATTCATCCTCGACCGCGTGTGGGGCCATGATTTCTACGACGAAAACAACGTCGAGGTCTACGTCCGCTATCTGAGACGAAAGCTCGGGGATGACGACCATGAGCTGATCGAGACCGTGCGCGGCGTGGGCTACCGCCTGCGCGACTGATCGGATCAATCGTGTTCCGTTCGTTCCCAAACAGCCTGCGGGGCAGGATTCTGCTCTCGCAACTCGGGCTCTTCGCGCTCATCCTGCTCGGCCTCGGCATCTTTCAGTCGTCGACCGTCTCCAGGTATCTGCACGACACGACCGTCGACAGCATCAAGGACCCGGCTCGGGCGGAACTGCGGGTGCTCGGTCCCTGCTTCGTTCGCTCGGCTCGTGACCTGCACCGGAACGCCCAGGTGCTCGCCCAGCTGCTGGGATCCGGGAACACCGGCGTGAAGATCGTCGACCGCCGGGGGGCGGCGCTGGCAGATCACGCCTTCGGCGTGCCCGGGGCGGCGAAGCCGCTCGAGCTCTCGGCCGCCACCGTCCAGAGCCTCATCGCTTCCGTGCCGCCCAATCCCGGTGCGGGCAGGAGCCGGGCCACGTGCACAGCCGGATCGGGCCGCCCCGTGGCCCGGTCTCAACCACCCGCAACCGCGACCACGACGACGGACGACTACGTCCTCGTCGCCGTCGCTCTCGGGGCGCCGGGTTGGCCGGTCGGCTATGCGATCCTCGGCCGCTCGGAGTCGGGAGCGGAGGCGACCGTCGACCGGGTCCGGACGATCTTCCTGATCGGCGCGATCGCGGCGTTGATCCTGAGCGGCCTGGCCTCCCTCGCCCTGACCGTTCTTGCGCTCCGCCCGCTGCGGCGGGTGACGACGACTGCCGAGGAGATAGCCGCAGGGGACCTTCACCGGCGCTCGAATGTTCGCTCGAGTGACGAGGTGGGGCGTCTGGGCTCGGCCTTCGACCGGATGATCGCCCGCCTCGAAGAAGCGTTCTCGAGAGTCACCGAATCGGAGCAGCGGCTGCGGCGCTTCCTCGCCGACGCGTCGCACGAGCTGCGGACACCGCTCACCGCCCTGCGTGGAACCTCTCAGGTTCTTCTCCGGCAGAGCGATGACGGCCGGCCGGAAGTCGCCGCGGGCCTTCGAGACATCCATCTGGAAACGGTCCGCCTCTCCCGCCTCGTCGACGACCTGCTCACGCTCAACCGCCTGGATGCCGACGAGGCACTGCACCCGGAGGAGATCTCCTTGCCGGCGTTCATGGACGATTTCGTCGACAGGTACGCGACGGCATGGCCGGATCGCAGAGTGGATTTCGAGCGCGAGGCCTTCGAGCGAGTCCGGGTCTGGGTGGATCCCGAGGCGCTGCGACGAATGCTTCTCAACGTCGTCGACAACGCTGCGAAATACAGCTCCGCGCCGAATCCGATCACGGTGACCGCGGAAGCGAACGCAGACTCGGTCGCAATTCAGGTGCGAGACGGGGGCCCGGGGCTCAGCGCCGAGGACACGAAGCACGTCTTCGACCGCTTCTATCGCGGGAGCGAGAGCCGGTCACGCCGAACGGGTGGCAGCGGCCTCGGCCTGGCGATCGTCCAGGCGCTGGCGCACCGAAGCGCGGGCAGCGTCTCGCTGGACACCGCTCCGGATCGCGGGACGACCGTCTCGATAACGCTTCCCACCAGCGGTGCGGCAACCCCCGAAGAGTCGCCCTCTACAGAGACAGTGTGAGGGTGATCCCGCCCGTGTTGGCGCCCTGGGGATCGACGAGGATCGAGTACTGGGCCGTGAGAGGCAGCGTCGCCGTCATCGTCCCTCCGAACGTGCCGACGAGCAGCGGGGGGATCAGGTACGTCCCGTCCGGCTTGAGGACCGAGATCCTGGCGCCACAGCACGAGGACGTGCCGATCGTGACGTTGCTCAGGCGCAAGCTGATCCGCTGTCCCGCGGTTCCGTCGAAGCGGAGGGTGGCGTTCTGGCCCGGCGTCGGACCGAAGGCGAGGCTGACCGGCGCACCGCCGATGACGATCGAGCCGCTCTGGTCAGGCGGCACGTCGTAGAGCGTCAGCGTCATCGAGCCGAGATCGGTGCCCTGCGGGTCGACGAAGATCGTGTACAGCCCGTTCGCCGGAAGGCTCTTCGTGTCGAGGAAGCCGCCGTTCCGCCCGACAGGGGTTGCGTAGACGAGCGTCGAGCCATCGGGCTTCAGGATCGAGACGCGCGCCGAACAGCAGGACGACGTGCCGATCGTGACGTTGCTCATGCCGAGGGCGATCCGCTGTCCCAGGGTCCCGTAGAAGGAGACGATCCCGTTCTGCCCGGGAACCGGCCCCATCGAGACGGCGACGGAAGGCCCGCCCGGGGTGATCGTGCCGGTCACGTCCGGCGGGACGTCGTACAGCGTCAACGTCATCGATCCGACATCCGTGCCCTGCGGGTCGACGCGGATCGTGTAGCTGCCGCTCCCCGGCAGCGTGCGCGTGTCGAGGAAGCCGCCGTTCGTCCCCACCGGAGTCGCATAGACGAGTATCGAGCCGTCGGGCTTCAGGATCGAGACCGTGGCCGAGCAGCAGGACGAGGTGCCGATCGTGACGTTGCTCATGCGCAGGCTCACCCGCCGGCCCGCGACGCCGTCGAAGTGGATGAGCGCGTTCTGGCCCGGCGCCTGGACGGACGCCGTCAGCGGAGCCCCGCCGGGCTCGATCGAGCCGGTCACGTCCGGAGGTACGTCATAGAGCGTCAGCGTCATCGAGCCCGAGTCGGTTCCCTGCGGGTCGACGAGGATCCGGTACCGGCCCTCCGCAGGGAGCAGGCGCGTGTCGATGAAGCCGCCGTTCCTGCCGACGAGAGTCTCCGAGCCGAGGTTCGTGCCGTCCGGCTTCCTGATCGAGACCTTCGTCGAGCAGCAGGGCGAGGTGCCGATCGTGACGCCGCTCATGCGCAGGGCGATCCGCTGGTCGGCGTGCCCGTCGAAGAAGAGCCAGGCGTTCTCCCCGGCTGAGTGCGTCGAGATCGTGACCGGGGGCCCGCCGGGAACGATGTCGTAGCTCTGCGTCGCCATCGCGGAGACGGTCTGGGTGTCGGTCGCGCCGCCGGCCGCTGCAGCGACGCTGAGGTTGATCGCGCCCGCCTGCGGAACGTAGGACGCCGTGTAGAGGCCGTCGCCGCGCGCGCTCAGCTCGAGCGGGCCCCCGTTCAGGCTCGCGCTCACCGAGACTCCGCCCGGGGAACCGCAGGCCGCACCGAGCGCGCGTATCTCGATCGGCTGTCCCGCGCTCACCTCGCTGCCCGAGGCAGGCGATTCGATCCAGGCTTGCGGTGAGCCTGCGCAGCGCACCGTGTGGTCGACGTTGAGTCGCCCGCCGGTCCTGCTCGTGCCGGCGAGAACTGCGATCGGATCCACCGAACGCAGGAGCAGAGCCTTGAGACCGACCCCGCTCGCGTCGGGGAACACCGCCTTGCTCAGCGCGGCCGCACCCGATACGTGAGGCGCGGCCATCGACGTGCCGTCTGCAAACCGGTACGAGCCGCCACGCCAGGTGGAGTAGATATTCGTTCCCGGCGCGCCGAGGTCGACCGTTCGCAATCCGTAGTTCGAGAACCAGGCCTTGCGGTCGGAGGCATCGGTCGCGCCCACCGAGACGAGGCTCGGCACGTCGTAGCTCGACGGATAGAAGGGCGTGACGTCCGTGTTCGTGAAGTCGTTTCCGGCCGCGGCCACGAAGAGCCCGCCGCTCGCGTCGGTCTCCTCGATCGCGTCGAGCAGAGCCTGCGAGAACTCGCCTCCTCCCCAGGAGTTGTTCAGGATCGACGCGCCCTTCGCGTTCGCGTAGAGAACCGCCCTGATCGCATCGGCCGTCGTGCCGCTGCCGTCCGCCCCCAGGAACTTGAGCGGCATGATCGTCGTGCTCCACGTCACCCCCACGACGCCGAGACCGTTGTTGCCGACCGCAGCGATCGTCCCGGAGACGTGCGTGCCGTGGCCCTGGTCGTCGGTCGGATTGTTGTCGCCGTTCACGAAGTCCCAACCTCGCCAGTCGTCGACATAGCCGTTCCCGTCGTCGTCGACGCCGTTCGTCCGGCATCCGGGACAGTTCTCGCCCGGATTGACCCAGATGTTTGCTGCCAGGTCCGGGTGCGTGACGTCGACGCCCGTGTCGATGACAGCGACGACGACGTTCGGGCTGCCGGTGGAGACCGACCACGCCTCCGGCGCATCGATGTCGGCGTCGGGCGTCCCGGCGGTCCAGTTCACCGTCTGGCCGAAATTGTTGAGCCCCCAGAGCTGTTGCATGTACGGATCGTTCGGTGCCGCCCTCAGAAGGAAGTTCGGCTCGGCATACTCGACACGCGGGTCCCGCTCGAGACGCGCGATCGCCTTCGCAGTCGACTCAGTATCGACGGAGACGAGGGCGCCGTCGATCGCGGAGAAGCTTCGCAGGCGCCTTGCGCCCGCCGCGGCGAGAGCGTCGGCGCGGCCTGCGGGGGTCGAACGCGACGTGAAGCCGACAAGGAGCTCGCCGGGGACCGCGCCGGCCCGCGCGGGCGAGCGGCTTGGCGCGCCGTTCGCCGAGCTCGCGAGGGCGACGGCCACGACTGTCGCTGCCAGCCCTGAGGCGAGGACGGTGCGTGGGTGTGGTCGGCGAGCGCGCATGCGGACGAGGTCTCAGCCGCTCCAGCCGCCGGAGGAGGCTTCTTCAGAGCGTAGGCGCGAAACGTCACAAACGCATCCCTCGCGCGAGTGTCCTGTTCCGTGGCAGAGTCGAGCCCGTGAGCACGCAGGAGGAGAGAGCGGCACGGTTCCAGGCGCTCCATGCCGGCGAGCCGTTCGTGATCCCGAACCCCTGGGACGCCGGCTCGGCGCGCGTTCTCGAGGCGCTGGGTTTCCGGGCACTCGCGACGACGAGCTCCGGGTTCGCGTTCACCCTCGGCCGCCTCGACGGCAACGCGACACTCGACGAGGTCGTCGAGCACGTTGCCTCGGTCGCCGGCGCAACCGATCTTCCCGTCTCGGTCGACCTCGAGAACGGCTACGACGCCGAGCCCGCGCGCGCGGCGCACGCGATCATGCGGGTGGCCGAGGCCGGTGCCGTCGGGGGCTCGATCGAGGACTACGACCCGGACGGTCACCTCTACGAGTTGCCGCACGCGACGGAACGCGTCGCCGCCGCGGTCGCCGCGGCCCGCGAGCTCGAGTGGCCGTTCACGCTCACGGCCAGGGCGGAGAACCATCTCCGCGGCAATCCCGATCTCGAGGACACGATCGCACGGCTTCGGGCATTCGAGGAGGCCGGCGCGGACGTCCTCTATGCCCCGGGCCTGCAAACGCCGGGTGAGATCCGAGCGGTTTGCGAAGCGGTCTCCAAGCCCGTGAACGTGCTCGCCCGACCGGGCCTGTCGCTGGCCGAGATCGTGGGAGCGGGCGCACAGCGGATCAGCGTCGGCGGCAGCCTGACGTGGACCGCGGTCGAGGCACTGGCTGCGGCGGCAACGGAGATCCGTGACCGCGGCGATTTCTCGTCACTCGGAGACGGTGCCCGCGTCCGCGACTGGTTGTCATGAGGCAGGCGCGTACTCGACGTACCGGCACACGTCGACGAAGCCCATCTGCCGGTAGAGCTTCGCCGCCATCTCGCTCGACTGGAGCACCGCCACATTGCAACCAACCTCGACCCCGGCCCGAACCGCAGCCCAGGTCAGCGCCTCTCCGAATCCACGACGACGTGCATGCTCCGCCGTTCCGACCGCGTAGACGCCGACAACCTCGTCGCTCATGATTGCAGCCGCTCCAGCCACCGCCTGGTCATCGGCGTAGCCGACGAGTAGGCGGAAGGCCGGGTCGTCGAGCAGGCTCGGCACGAAGATGCGCTGGAAGTTCGGGCCGTAAGCGATACCGGCATGCCAATCGCCGAAGCTCTCGGCAGCTACGAGCTCGATGCGCAGCTCGGGCGGCGGTGACGGAATGCGCGGGATGGGATAGAGGGCCATTCCGGGCGTGATCCACGATGCAGGTTCGAGCCCCAGGCCGCGGGCAGCCGACTCGAGCCGCTCACGCAGGTCGGCGCGGAGCTGGATGGAGGCGGGGAAGCCGAGAGCGCGGATCCAGCCGACGGCGGCGGACAGATCCTCGCCGGTCGCGCGGGGGTCGGTGACCATGACGGGGTTGTAGAACGCGATCGGCAGCCCGGTCGCCACCGCCACGACGGCCCCGAACGAGCGAATTTCCCCGTTTCCGGCCTCGGTATGAGGAACGAGGGCAGCGAAGGCCGCCGTCAGATTGCGGTCGCACGCCTCGCGAAGCGCGTCGGCGTTCACGTTCTACGGGAGGCTTGGGCCGGCACGATCCTGGACTCACCCTTACACAGGGATGCGTGCCTCTTCGAACTCCTCATCCGAGTAGGCTCAACGCGATGGGCCGGATCGAAGGTCGCCTCGACGCGCTCGGGCTGGCGCTCCCGGCGCCGATCGTCCCGCCCGGCAACTATCAGCTCGTGAAGGTCCATGCCGGCCTCGCGTACGTCGCAGGCCACGGTCCCTTCGACGGGTCGAAACCGCTGGTGCAGGGCCTGCTCGGGAGCGACCTGACGCTCGAAGAGGGCTATGAAGCCGCACGTCTCACCGCTCTCTCGATACTCGCTTCTCTCAAACACGAGCTCGGCGACCTCGATCGCGTGGGTGAATGGATTCGCGCGGTGTGCTACGTCCACTGCGCGCCCGGTTTCGCAGAGAACGCCGCCGTCACCAACGGATTCAGCGACCTCGTCGTCGAGCTCTGGGGCGAGCAGGGTCGTCACGCACGCTCCTCGCCGGGGCAGGGTCCCTCGCCGCTCAACGTGCCGATCATCGTGGACGCAATCGTCGCGGTCGCGTAGCCCGTATGACCGAGATGGCGAAGACGATGGAGCGGCAGCCTGAGGACCTGCGCCGCATCCTCGCCGACCCGGAGCCCGTCGAAGCCGGCGCCGAGCGCCTCACCGGGCGGCGCGTCTTCCTCGTCGGCACCGGGACGAGTTGGCATGCGGCCAACCAGGGCGCCTACTTCCTGCGCCGGGCCGGGATCGATGCCCTTGCGGTGGCCGCTGCCGATTGCGCGCTCTGGGGGCCGCAGCCGACTCCTGCCGACGCGCTTGTCCTCCTCAGCCACCGCGGTACGAAGCGCTACACGAGCCAGGTGCTCGAGCGGGCGCATGCCGACGGCGTCCCGACCGTCGTGATCGGCGGCCAGGACGCGCCGGGGACGGACGTGGAGACGGTCGCGCAGGAGACGGCGGGTACGTTCACGGCGAGCCATCTCGGGGCGCTCGCGCGCCTGGCCCAGCTCGCGGTTGCGCTCGGCGCCGACCTCGGCGACCTGGACGGGGTTCCGAACTCGGTCGCCGCGATCCTCGAGGCTCCAAGCCCCGGCGTCGAAGTTCCCGAGCGCGGGTTGGAGTTCGTGGGCGCAGGCCCGAACCAGTGGACGGCGGCCGAGGGCGCGCTCAAGGTGCGCGAGGCGGCGCATCTCTTCACGTCCGGGCTCGCAATGGAACAGCTCCTCCACGGTCCTTCGTTCGCCCTGGGGCCGCGGGACGCGCTCGTCTCCCTCGACGGAGGCGGGCCGGGACGCTCCCGCCTGGCCGAGGTGGCGGGCGCCATCGAGGCCCTCGGGACCCGTGTCTACCGCTTCGCCGCTCCCGAGCTCGGAGAGCCGCTTTCGGTCTTTCCGCTCACGGTCGTCATCCAGCGGATCGCGCTCGAGTTCGCCCTCCAGCTTGGCACCGATCCCGACAACGTCCAGCCGAGCAGCTGGGGTGCGATTGAGATCTGAGCGCTCGCCTCAGCCACGGATGTATCCGGCCTTCCGCAAGAAGTTCCTGAGCATCGTCAGGTAGGAGGCGGCGTCCTCAGACTCGCCGAGCACCGGCGCGAGAGAGCCGTCCTGCAGCGCTTCCGAGAACACTTGATCGACGAGCGCTTCGCGGCCGAGCATGTACTGGTCTGCGGCCCAGGCAGCGAGGACGTAGCGGACAGTCTCGCCGCGATGGGCGACGTAAGAGCGCCAGAGGCGAGCTGCATCCTGCTCGATCAGCTTCGGATAGCGCCGGGTGACGTCGCTGAACTTGCCCTGATCGTATGACCAGAGCTGGATCGGCGCCACGACGCCGGCGTAGCCCGTGAGCTCTGCGAAGCGATCGTCCTTCGAGACGAACTCCGGGCGGCCGTCGTCATCGACGTCTTGCAGATTGGGGCTTGCGAGCGCGTCCCCCCAGAAGTGCGTCTCGGCGACATACGTTCCCCGCGGCGGTTCGAACCGGTAGATGCGCGACCACTCGCAGCAGTGCGTCCCGTTCCAGTCGAGCTCCAGCCTCACTTCCGGCTCGCCGTCGCCGTCGAGATCGCGCACGGCGAAGTCGTCCGAGTAGCCGTAGGCCGTGTATGCCGTATTTGAGTGAGGCGGCTCGGACGGCACTGCCTCGGAGAAGACCTCCTTGCCTTCACGGGAGATGGCGATGCGTGCGTCCGTGAAGAAATCTCCGACCTCCTTTAACCTGTCGAGTCTCTTGTAGGTGAGGACGGCTCGCGTCGAGCCCGCCTGCGCCGCCACACTCGGAGGTTGGCAGCCCGTGCCTGATCCTTCCGCCGGCCGCGGCGGGGTGAAGTGGACCAAAGCGCGTCCGACCCGGTCGAGGAGCCAGAAGCTTCCGTCCGGAGCGGCCTCGATCGCGACGAGTCCCTTGGCGCGCGCGACCGGCCACATCGCGACGTCGCCTTCGGTGGTGATGCGCCCGATGCAGGTATCGGACGTGAACCAGAGGGCGCGATCCCGTCCGGAGGCGATGTCCGTGGGACTCACCTCGGGTCGCAGCGCATACTCGGTGATCTCACCCGCGGCGGTGATGCGGCCGATCCGATGGCCCCCCTCTTCGACGAACCACAGGGCGTCGTCGGAGCCGGCCACGATCCGTGTCGGACCGGAGCGCGGCTTGGGGAGGGGCCACTGCTCATAGTCACCGTCCCGCGTCACTCGCCCGACAGCATCGGGCAGCTTGTCCGGCTCATAGGAGCTCTCGGTGAACCACAGCGCACGATCAGGGCCCGGTGCGATTCCTCCGAGCTCGAAGAAGTCGTCGCGACGGGACGTCAGGGGAAGACTCGTAGCGATCACGCCATCCATAGTCATGCGCTGGATGCGAGCGGGAGAATCGGAGGAATCCGCATACCAGAGCCCGCCGTCGACGCTCGTGATCACGGAGAGAGAAGGAGACACGCCGACCTTCGGGCTCGTGATGTTGCCCTTCGAATCGATCCGTCCGATAGCTCCGGTCGTCGGGAACCACATCGCATGGTCCGGCCCTTCGACGATGTCGCCGGGAAAGTCAAGGTCGGGCTGCTCCTCTTCCGGCAGCGGGTAGTCGGCGACACTCCCCGTCGGGTCGACGCGCACGATCGAGCCGAACGAGTCGCTGATCCAGATGACGCCCTCGCGTGACAGTGCGAGGTACGCACACTCTCCGCACGCCGGCAGCCGAATGTCCGCCTGCTCCGCTGGCCGGGTGCGCTGTGCTCCGCAGGCAGTCACCAGCAAGGCGCTGAATACGAGGCCGGCGACTACGAAACCGGAATGTGATCTCGAGCATCGCCGTTTCACGGCGCCCAAGCGTGACGGCTCGAGGTTGGACCTCGGTAAAGGATCACTTCAGTCGATACTCGGGGCCGCCCGGATCGACGGGCTCAGCGTTCCCAAGACGGCCAGGACCAAGCCGAAAGCGGCGAACACGGCGATCGTGGCGCGCGCCGAGACCGTGCTCAGCAGCGCCCCGGCGGCGAGCGGGCCGAGAGGAGCGATCAGGAGCGAGATCGTGGTGCGCACCGACTCGGCACGACCGAGCAAGTGGTCGGGAGTCATCGCGATCCGGTAGCCGTGGACGACGGAGTCGGTCGACGGAATCGCCAGCGCCGTCGGGAGGAGGCCGGCCATGAGGACGAAGAC